>ERZ1034992.459-NODE-459-length-23044-cov-27.080473_pt1 | contig 23044 bp, 13 predicted proteins | sample MGYA00520695_ERZ1034992 | MGnify/ENA primary metagenome ERZ1034992 (study PRJEB33766, sample SAMN09781778) | gut metagenome | biome: gut microbiome | host: Homo sapiens | place: Madagascar | study: EMG produced TPA metagenomics assembly of the PRJNA485056 data...
CACCCCACCCACCGTGCTTGTTCACCACCGCCCGCCTCACCCGCCGCACTCGTTCACCAACAACAACTCCTCGCTTAGGGCACCGCACCTCCTTTCCAAACGCTGGCGGACATGAACGGCTAGGAGCGCTTTGCTTCAACAAGCGCGCCAAAGTCGCAAAACTAGGCGCTTCCCTCCCCGTATTGAGTCCCGCAACGGTGAACAAGCGCGGTAGTTTTCCACAGTTTTCACACACCCCGACTTATCAACATTTCCCTCTAGGGAGCCTCGAACATTCCTTCTCCATCGCGGAAGCTAGACACCTACTTCCACCTTTCACCCCACAATCGAGGTCCCCATGCACCGTTTCCAGGCGCCTCGCATCCGCGACGTCCGCAAGGCCATGACATTCACCCGCCCGCACCGCGCTTCGCGCGACGAACTCATGTACAACGTCGAAATACGAAGAGGCGCTTTCCTGAGCGTCACCTACCTCTCGGCGCTTCCTCAGCATTGGCAACGTGAACAGGCCGTCCAGCTTGCTCGCATTATCGCTGTTCAGCACACTCATCCACGATGCGTTCCAACGGGTATATCAGCAGCGTACTTGCACGGTGCCCGCGCGTTTGATTACCCCGGCGACGTCCATATGGCTTCCCTGTCGAACTCAACGCGTTCTGCAAAGGTGTTACCAGCGGTCACTCTCGGCGAAGAAGTACTAGCCAGTCGCGCCACAATCGTGTTTCACCGGATGCTTCCTATCGCCAATCACACGTGCAGGATTGATGGAGTGCGGAGTTTGACCTTACATGACGCGCTGTTGACGCTCGCAGTGCAGGAGTGCGGTGCGCTAGCTTTCTCGATGGTTTGCTCGGGGATGCGCCTGTTGATTGAAAACACACGAAGCAGAAGCATTGGATTCAAAAAACGCCTTCGAACACTCAGGCAGTCGTTGAGCGCTCAGTTCAAACAGCTCGAATCGGGCCACCGCCATCGCGCGGACGGCTCTTGGCTGTTCGCTCACGCCGATGCTGCGTGCGAGAGTCCTGGAGAAAGCCACATCCTATGGATTCTGCGTTCAAACGGACTAGCTGGCATTGAAACGCAGTACGAAGTCACAAGTAACGGCAACCGTTTCTTCTTCGATCTCTGCTTTCCTGAGGCTCGCGTCGCAATCGAGTTTGACGGGCGTTTCAAGTATGGGGACAGTGAGTTAGAGATTGACGAGGCTACGGCCAAGCAAGTTCAACGACAGACACAATTAGAGGCCGACGGTTGGCAGTTCATCCGTTTCCGTTGGGAAGATTTGCCAGACTATTCGAAGATATTGAATTCCGTGTTCATGCTACTTCTGCAGGTTGGGGTTTGTCCGACCACTATGAGACGCGCTCGCGTCCACGCCTGACACCCCGCCTGTCTCTACTGACCGAATCAATCCACCGTTTTTACTGACATTTCCGCCCTTGCGACTCGGCAATCCTGCCACTGCCTAGGCACTACGGTGTCGCCTCGCGTCTGATACCGCTTCCTCACCCCCGCGCTTGTTCACGATTTATCATCACATTTCGCAACTTCTGTCTCCCACGCGCGTTCGACGGCGCCCCAGATACAACCTGTTCGCTCTGAGCGAACACGCGCTTGTTCACCGTTCGCCAACGGTGAACAAGCGCCGGAGGGCGGGCGACAACATATATGAAGCGTGGCGCCCGAGCGAATAAATCGCATCGAGCGCCACGCCTCGTATTTAGCCGGTCATTGCCTAGCTAAAGAGCAACTACTACTCACGGAACGACATACCGAAGTCAATCGCACCAAGAGCATCGAGGAAGTCCTCGGAAACTCCACCATCCTGGAAGTCCATCTGCGTGTAGTTCGAAGCAGCAAGTGCTTCCGCAGTCGGCTCAACGGTAACTCGGTTGTAACGCGACAAGCCGGTACCAGCCGGGATGAGCTTACCGAGAATAACGTTCTCCTTGAGGCCAACAAGCGAATCAGACTTGCCGTTCATCGCTGCCTCAGTGAGGACCTTCGTCGTCTCCTGGAAGGATGCGGCCGACAGCCATGAGTCGGTTGCCAGCGACGCCTTGGTGATACCCATAAGCATCTGACGACCGGAAGCAGGTTGCCCGCCCTCGGCAGCGACCTTGCGGTTCTGTGCCAGGTAAGCCATACGGTCAACAAGCTCGCCGGGCATGAAAGTCGTATCACCGGGCTCAAGGATGGTAATTCGACGCAGCATCTGGCGAACGATGACCTCAATGTGCTTCGCGTGGATACCGACGCCCTGATCGCGGTAGACCTTCTGGACCTCGTCAACAAGCTGCTTCTGAGCGACGGAGCGACCCATGATGCGAACGATTTCCTTCGGATCAAGCTGCCCCTCAGTCAGAGGCTTACCTGCCTCGACATGCTCACCTTCAGCAACAAGAAGCTCCTGGCGACGCGAGACCTCAATAACGTCATCTTCCTTCGCATCATCACGAGTGATGATGATGCGACGAACCGACGGATCCTCGTCGTCAATGTGAACGCGACCAGCGGCCTCGCTCATCTTTGCTTCCATCTTCGGAGTACGAGCCTCGAAGAGTTCCTGAACGCGAGGCAGACCCTGGGTAATATCAGCTGCCGACGCGGCGCCACCGGTGTGGAAGGTACGCATCGTGAGCTGGGTACCGGGCTCACCAATCGACTGAGCGGCGATAATGCCAACTGCTTCACCAATATCGACCTGCTTGCCGGTGGCCAACGAGCGACCATAGCAGGCAGCACAGGTGCCGACCTGTGATTCACAGGTGAGAACGGAACGGCAGGTGATCTCTTCAACGCCTGCTTGCGCAAGTGCGATGAGCTCATCGTCACCAAGGTCGGTGCCTGCGGGCATGACGACCTCGCCGGCTTCGTTCACCGCATCGCGCGCAAGGTTACGAGCATATGCGGTGGTCTCAACCGTTTCGAGAGCCTCCCAAACGCCATCAACCTTCTTCGCGATCTTAATCTTGACGCCCTGACGGGTGCCACAATCCTCTTCGCGAACAATCACGTCCTGCGAGACATCAACCAGACGACGAGTCAGGTAGCCAGACTCTGCGGTACGAAGTGCCGTATCAGCAAGACCCTTACGAGCACCGTGCGTTGCGATGAAGTACTCGAGAACGGTCAAGCCTTCGCGGTAGTTCGCCTTAATCGGACGCTCAATGAGCTTCTGCTTCGGGTCGGACACCAGACCACGCATACCCGCGATCTGCTGGACCTGCGACCAGTTACCACGCGCGCCCGAGTTGACCATGCGGTACACGGTGTTGCGATCGTCGAAGTTACCGCGCATGTCGTCTGCAACCTTCTGGGTGCATTCGAGCCAAAGGTCAACGAGGTCCTTGTAGCGGTTTTCTTCGAGGATGAAGCCGGCGTCAAAGTCTTCCTGAATCTTGGCTGCGCGAGCCTCGTATTCAGCAAGAATTTCTTCCTTGCGCGGCGACGCCTGGATGTCGGAGAACGCGATCGTAATACCCGACCAGGTCGACCAGTGGAAGCCGGCCGACTTCAGGGCATCGAGGCATTCTGCAACCAGAACGTTCGGGTAACGCTGGGTCAGGGTGTTGACGATCTGACCGAGTTGCTTCTTGCCGACGACCTCGTTGACGAACGGGTAGTCAACCGGTAGCAGCTCGTTGAAGATCGCGCGACCGAGGCTGGTTTCGAGCAGAACATCGTCGCCCGGTTCCCAACCTTCAGGTGCTTCCCAATCGGCCGGCGGAACGATGCCGTCGAAGCGAATGAGAGCCTTCGCGTTGAGGTCAAGCAGACCCATGTCGAACGCCATAAGCGCTTCAGAGGCACTGGAGAACGACGGAACGATGGGGTTGCCGGCAGAATCCTTGGCAACTTCGATCGTCGAATCCGGTTCCGAAGTCAGGTGGAACAGACCAATGATCATGTCCTGTGACGGCATCGCAACGGGGCGACCGTCGGACGGCTTCAGAATGTTGTTCGTCGACAGCATGAGGATACGTGCTTCAGCCTGAGCCTCGGCACCCAGTGGCAGGTGGACTGCCATCTGGTCACCATCGAAGTCAGCGTTGAACGCGCCACAGGCGAGCGGGTGCAGCTGAACGGCTTTACCTTCAATGAGTTGAGGCTCGAACGCCTGGATACCCAGACGGTGAAGGGTAGGTGCACGGTTCAGTAACACGGGGTGCTCGCGGATAACGTCGTCGAGGACGTCCCACACCTCGGGGCGCTGACGCTCAACCTTGCGCTTCGCTGCCTTGACGTTCTGCGCGTAGTTCTTCTCAACGAGGCGCTTCATGACGAAGGGCTTGAAGAGCTCGAGTGCCATCTGCTTGGGCAGACCACACTGGTGGAGCTTCAGCTGCGGGCCGACGACGATGACCGAACGGCCGGAGTAGTCAACGCGCTTACCGAGCAGGTTCTGACGGAAGCGACCCTGCTTGCCCTTGAGCATGTCAGAGATCGACTTCAGCGGGCGGTTGCCCGGGCCGGCAACGGGGCGACCACGGCGACCGTTGTCGAAGAGCGCGTCTACAGATTCCTGCAGCATGCGCTTTTCGTTCGCGACGATGACGTCCGGCGCACCCAGTTCAAGCAGCCGCTTGAGTCGGGTGTTGCGGTTGATCACTCGACGGTACAGGTCGTTGAGGTCGGAGGTCGCGAAGCGGCCACCGTCCAGCTGAACCATCGGGCGCAGGTCCGGCGGAATAACCGGAATCTTGGTCAGGACCATCGATGCCGGCGAGTTGCCGGTCGCGATGAAGGCGTTGATGACCTTCAGGCGCTTGATGGCACGTGCTTTACGAGGCCCGGAGTCGGACGCAATGGTCTGACGGAGGGATTCGACTTCGGCTTCAAGATCGAAGGTTTCCAGGCGCTTCTGGATGGCAGCTGCGCCCATGTCGCCCTTGAAGTAGGTGCCGTAGCGGGCGACCATCGCGCGGTAGAGGCGCTCGTCACCGATCAGGGCACCGACCTTCAGGTTCGTGAAGTTATCCCACACGACCTCAAGACCGTCGATGTCACCGTCGAAGCGCTTACGAAGGCGCATCATGTCTTTCTCGGCGCTCTTGCGGAGCTTTTCGCGTTCCGCGGCGGAGGCACCATCAGCTTCGAGAGCAGCGAGGTCAGCTTCGAGCTTCTCGGCTGCCTGGTTGATGGCGTCGTCACGGCGGTCTTCCATCTGCTTCTTCTGAACTTCGAGTTCAGCGCGCAGATCCATGAGGTCCTCGTCGCGGCCCTTTTCGTCGATTTCGGTGACCATGTATGCGGCGAAGTAAATGACCTTTTCGAGGTCCTTCGGAGCGAGGTTCAGCACGTAACCGAGGCGCGAGGGCACGCCCTTGAAGTACCAGATGTGGGTGACCGGTGCGGCGAGGTCGATGTGGCCCATGCGCTCGCGGCGAACCTTAGAGCGCGTGACCTCGACGCCACACTTTTCACACACGATGCCCTTGTAACGGACACGCTTGTACTTGCCACACGCGCATTCCCAGTCGCGTGTGGGGCCGAAGATCTGTTCACCGAACAGGCCGTCGCGCTCGGGCTTGAGCGTGCGGTAGTTGATGGTCTCCGGCTTCTTGACTTCACCGTGTGACCACGAAGCGATGTCATCGCTTGTGGCCAGGGTGATCTTCAGGCTGTCGAACGTTTTGGCGTCCAGCAAAGTCATCTCTCCCTATCAGATCGCGTCGATGGTCGCCGCAGCGTTCGGACGGGCATCAAGCGTGATGCCGAGGTCTTCGCGCGCGTTGAAGTCTTCTTCCTGGTCACGCAGGTCAATGGCGTTGCCGGCCGCGTCGAGAGCTTCGACGTTCAGGCACAGCGAGCGCATTTCCTGGATGAGGACTCGGAAGGACTCAGGGATACCGGGCTCAGGAATGTCTTCGCCCTTGACGATCGCTTCGTAGACCTTCACACGACCGGTCGTGTCATCCGACTTGATCGTGAGGAGCTCCTGGAGCGCGTAGGCCGCACCGTAAGCTTCGAGCGCCCACACTTCCATCTCACCGAAACGCTGGCCACCGAACTGGGCTTTACCGCCCAGTGGCTGCTGCGTGATCATCGAGTACGGGCCGGTTGAACGGGCGTGAATCTTGTCGTCAACCAGGTGGTGGAGCTTGAGCATGTAGGTGTAGCCCACTGCGATCGGATACGGGAACGGTTCACCGGAACGACCGTCGAACAGGCGGGCCTTGCCCTGCTCGTTCGTCAGACGGTTGCCGTCGCGGTTCGGGTTCACGTTACGCAGCAGGCCTGCAAGTTCGTCGGCTTCGAGGCCGTCGAACACGGGGGTTGCCACGAGAGTCTCAGGTTCGGTGGTGATGCCGTCAGCCGGGAGGTGACGGGTCCACGCTTCGCCGGCCTCGACAGCCTTGGAAGCATCCCAGCCCTGGTGAGCGAGCCAGCCGAGGTGGTATTCGAGTACCTGGCCGACGTTCATACGGCCGGGGACACCAAGCGGGTTGAGGATGATGTCAACCGGGGTTCCGTCTTCGAGGAACGGCATGTCCTCGACCGGCAGAATCTTGGAGACAACGCCCTTGTTACCGTGGCGGCCTGCCATCTTGTCACCAATGGTGATCTTGCGACGTTGGGCGACGTAGACGCGAACGGTCTGTCGAACGCCAGGGTTGAGTTCGTCTTCTTCGTCGTTGAATTCGCGGACGCCGATGACGATGCCTTCCTGGCCGTGAGGAACACGCAGGGAGGTATCGCGAACCTCGCGGGCTTTCTCACCGAAGATTGCGCGCAGAAGGCGTTCTTCGGAGGTGAGCTCAGTTTCACCCTTCGGGGTGACCTTGCCAACGAGAACGTCGCCAGCGGTAACCTCGGCACCAATGCGGATAATGCCACGTTCGTCTAGGTCAGCGAGTGACTCTTCGGAGACGTTCGGGATATCGCGGGTGATTTCTTCTTCGCCGAGCTTGGTTTCGCGGGCGTCGACCTCGTATTCCTCGATATGGATCGAGGTGAGGACGTCCTCTTCAACGACGCGACGCGACAGGATGATCGCGTCTTCGTAGTTGAGGCCTTCCCACGACATGTAGGCGACGAGCAGGTTCTTGCCGAGTGCAACTTCACCGTTGTCGGTTGCCGGACCATCAGCCAAGACGGAGCCGGCCTCAACGCGGTCGCCTTCGTCGACGATGACACGCTGGTTGGTGCAGTTGCCCGGGTTCGAACGTTCGAACTTTTCAAGACGGTAGGTGTCGCGACCGCCTTCGTCCGTGGAAACGATAATCATGTCTGCCGAAACTTCGGAAACAACACCAGCGTGGGCGGCGATGATCATTTCACCGGAGTCCTGTGCTGCACGGCGTTCCATACCGGTACCGACCAGCGGCGCTTCGGTGGTCAGCAACGGCACTGCCTGACGCTGCATGTTCGCGCCCATGAGTGCACGGTTTGCGTCGTCGTGCTCGAGGAACGGAATGAACGCTGCTGCAACAGACACCATCTGACGTGCGGACACGTCCATGTAGTCAACTCGGTCGCGCAGGATCAGCGTCGGGTCTTCACCGGCGACGCGGCAGAGGACATGGTCTTCTGCGAAAGTGCCGTCGTCGTTCAGACGGGACGAGGCCTGTGCAATGTAGTGACCGATTTCGTCGTCTGCGGTCAGGTATTCGACCTCGTCGGTGACTTTTCCGTTGCGAACAACGCGGTACGGGGTCTCAACGAAACCGAAGGGGTTGATGCGACCGAAGGTTGCGAGCGAGCCGATCAGACCAATGTTCGGGCCTTCAGGGGATTCGATCGGGCACATGCGGCCATAGTGCGACGGGTGGACGTCACGAACTTCCATGCCTGCGCGTTCACGGGACAGACCGCCAGGGCCAAGAGCCGACAGACGACGCTTGTGCGTCAGACCTGCAAGCGGGTTGTTCTGATCCATGAACTGCGACAGCTGGGAGGTGCCGAAGAATTCCTTGATCGCTGCAACAACCGGGCGGATATTGATCAGCGACTGAGGAGTAATCGAGTCGGCTTCCTGGGTCGTCATGCGTTCGCGGACGGTGCGCTCCATGCGGGACAGACCTGCGCGGACCTGCGCCTGAATGAGCTCGCCAACTGCGCGAATGCGGCGGTTACCAAAGTGATCGATGTCGTCCGCTTCAACACGGAGTTCGACAACCTCGCCACCGTTGCGGGTGCCGAGGAAGGTCTTCTCGCCCTTGTGCAGAGCGAGCATGTACTTCACGGTTGCAACGACGTCATCGATGGAGAGAGTCGATGCCTTCGGATCTGCGTCGGTGCCGAGCTTCTTGTTGATCTTGTAGCGACCGACCTTTGCCAGGTCGTAGCGCTTCGAATCGAAGTAGAAGTTGTTCAGCAGGGTGCGTGCCGATTCGACGTTTGCGGGCTCGCCGGGACGGAGCTTGCGGTAGATGTCGACGAGGGCTTCTTCCTGGGTCTTGACGGTGTCCTTCTCGAGGGTCTCGAGGAGCACCGGGTATTCGGCAAACTCTTCACGAATCTCAGATTCGGTCATGCCGATTGCTTTGAGGAAGTGGGTGACAGGTTGCTTGCGCTTGCGGTCAATACGAACGCCAACAGAATCGCGCTTGTCGATTTCAAATTCGAGCCATGCGCCGCGGCTAGGAATGACCTTTGCGCTGAACGTTTCACGGTCGGTGGAACGCTCGGAAACGCGCTCGAAGTAGACGCCCGGGGAACGGACGAGCTGCGAGACGACAACACGCTCAGTGCCATTGATGATAAAGGTGCCACGCGGGGTCATGAGCGGGAAATCGCCCATGAACACGGTCTGACGCTTGATCTCAAGGGTCTCGTTGTTCATGAACTCCGCGGTCACATACATCGGTGCAGAGTATGTGTAGTCCTTGGTCTTTGCTTCTTCGATCGAGTACTTCGGTCGTTCGAGCTGGCATTCCCTGAACGTAAGGGACATGGTCTTGCCCAAGTCCTCAATCGGAGAAACTTCTTCGAAGATTTCTTCAAGACCGGAGACGTCGGGGACGTCGTTACGGCCTTCCGCCTTAGCGGCTTCGACGCGAGCCTTCCACGCGTCGTTGCCCAGCAGCCAATCGAAGCTCTCGACCTGCAAACCCAGAAGGTTCGGGGCTTGAAGCGGTTCGGCGAGCTTAGCGAATGAGATGCGGTTCCTGGGCTGGTTGGCAGTGCTACTGGCAGCCAAAGGGGATCCTTCCCTGCATTTTCGGTGCGCACACACGCCTTCGCCCATTATCTGACTCCGTCCATCCCGCTCAGCGCCTGATACAGCGGGGTGGATACGGATCACCTCGGGCATAATAAGGCGCAAGTATTAATGATACGGATTCGTGGCTCCTCACCTCAATATCTTTTGGCGTTTGTGCCGAGTTTCACGCAACTACCACGTTGGCGCGCCGAGCACGCTCCAGCGTGCCGCGATCGCAGATTTATTCGCCTTCGATTCTGCTCATCTTGGTCGGAGTTTTCGACGAGGCCTCGCACATCACCCTTGCAGGGTTTGCCTGATTTCTTGAGCCATCAGGGCCAATGCCTGAAACTTCAAATTCAGTGAAAGATGTTTCGCTTCTCTAGCGATGGTCGCTAGTGCCTGCAAAGCTATTGAAGGATTATGAGCAATTCGCGAATTCACGGTAACTCGAGATACTGAGAGTAGACAGCGACAATCGCCTTCGACACTAGCTTGGGAACAGCGTAAGTTGGGAGACGTGTTTAATTACGAGCAGCCAGGCCCCTATATCGTAAAGAACACGGATTATGACGATGGAAACCCAATCCCTGTTTTGACTGCTGGACAGACCTTTATTCTTGGCTTTACAGACGAAATAGAAGGGGTCAAATACGCGACGCCCGAAAAACCAGTTGTGATCTTTGATGACTTTACGACATCAAGCCACTACGTGGACTTTCCTTTCAAAATAAAGAGTTCAGCGATGAAAATCCTGTCTCTTGCAAATAGCAAAGACGACATTCAGGTCGCTTTTAATGCACTGAAATCTATAGGTTATGAGCCGGTGAGTCATGAGCGGCACTGGATATCAGAGTTTACTGATTTTGAAGTGCTCCTACCCACAAATCCTTCGGAGCAGGCCATCATCGGGCGCTGTTTTTCCAACCTCGACCACCTCATCACCCTTCATCAGCGTGAGCCACGATTTGCTGATACAGGTTAAATAAGAGTCGAAAGAGCCCTCATGACGATGTCAATGTCCTTGTTCTCGAGCTCTTGGATGACGTGCAGATAGGTTTCCTGAGTGGTGGTCATGCTTGCATGCCCGAGCCTTCGGGATACGCTGGCGATGGATACGCCAGCGAACAGCAAAAGTGATGCATGCGTATGCCGCAGCCCGTGGACGGATATGGCAGGCACGCCAACATTTTTGCAGTGGCGCGCTAAAACGCTGTTAGCCGTCGAGTTATAGACCTTTCCCTTCGCAAATATGGGCTCAGTCGGCGGAAGATCTTTGAGCAACCCAGAAAGTTGCATGATGAGTTGCCAGTCGAGTTGAACCTTCCGCACCGAGGAGGCGTTTTTCGTGGGGACGAATCCACCGCCGTTCTTGTAATCCCAGGTCTTGTTCACCGAAAGCGTTTGATGAGCGAAGTCAAAGTCTTCGGGGGTAAGCCCAAGGGCTTCGGAGAAGCGAAGGCCCGTTTTAGCGACTACGAGAATAAGCCAATCCCAACTCGGCCCGCCTGATAAATCAAGGTCGCCGAGCATGGCATGAAGCTCAAACTGATTGAGATACTTGATCTTTTTCGCACGCGGCTGTTTTCCTTTAATAATAGCCTTGCGCGTAGGGTCGCGGGGAATGAATCCTTCGTCAACTGCGTCAAGGATCGCCCCCTTAAGCTGATGGTGGAAGTCCATGGTTGTCTGGCGTTCGTGGTGCTCTGCGTAACCATTGATGAGCTGCTGGTACGAGGTCCGGTCCAGATCTTTTATCTTCAGGTCTGGAATCAGTTTGGCTAGCCAAGACTGCGTGAGACGGTACTTTCCCATGGTGACCTCACGGATGGCCCCTTCTTTGTAGACGCTAATCCATTGCGAGTAGTAATCGCAGAAAAGCGACTCTTCATTGATACTGATTGGCATTTTTACCCTCTTTCATCATGCGAGGTGGCTCACGCTGATGAAGGGTGATGAGGTCGTCAAGCTGCTTGAACATAGACCCTATTGCAGTCTGCTCATTCTTTGAAGGGAAGGCGAATTCTCCGGCCGCCAAACCCTTTCCAGATATTTCTAGGAAGGTTGATCCAGAGGCATTCTGTTCGGCGAACTTCTTGATTCGATCGGCCATGGAGTAGACGAAGTACACATCGGTATCATCGTTCACGACTAAAGATTGGAAACCTTGGTTTGTACATGCTGACCTGCGAAGAATCGCTGTATTACCAATGCCCGCGCGGCTTGTGAAGAGAATTGTTTTACCAGCTGGAAGCAATGTTGCCGAGCAGCTATCGTAACCAGCTTGAGTTATCCTTCGAACACTTTTGTCGGCGTATACCCGTTCACCTAATTCGGCGGGCGAATACCAGTCTATATCACCATCCCAGTACGCATCATTATCGGTGCTCGGCGTACCGCCGCCCACAATAGTGGCGATATCCCCCAACTTACGCTGTTCCCAAGCTGGCATGAAAAGGCCGGGAGCGTATCCCGACCTCAGGCGATTACCTGACGTGTCATTCGATGTCGAAGCCACCGGACTCGAGGAATCTCCTCAGCAGCTTGTCGACCCTGGCATTAACCTTGAAGGGAGGGATCTTTGTTCCCTCGACGCTCTCGAAGTATGTCCGAGCCTTAGCCTTGTCAACGGTGTCCACAAGCGCCTTGAATCTTCCGAAGTCGTTAATATTGGCTTCGTTGATGTTAAGCCTCATCATGGCCTCAAGCTGCTCCTCGTCAACGCCGATGGCTTCGACGAGCTTGGCGACCTGCTTCTTCCGGGCGCGCTGGGCGTAGCGGGTGATGTAGTCCCTGAGCGTCATTCCCGGCTCGACCGAGACCTCTCCGGACTGGATGTCGTGGATGAAGAGTTCCGCGAAGCCCTGGTCCTCCTGGGACAACGTAGCGAAGGTACGATGGAGGTTCGCGTAGAGAGCATCGAGCTCCTCGGGCGAGACATCTCCCTGCTCGAGAGCCTTGAGCCACTTGGTGAAGTTCTCGTTCATGTACTGGGTGTCGATAAGCCCGGTGTCGATCTCGGTGAGATAGCCCTTGATGTCGAACGGGGCAACAGGCGCTGTTCCGTCCTCGGAAGGATCGATTCTCGTGTTCAGTTCCTTGTACCTTTGAACCAATGCGTTGAAGCGACTCTCGTCGAACGCGACTTCAACCATCTCGGTTGTCCCGGTATCGGGGTCCTGATCTCCGAAAACCTCAGCATCGCCCCAGGAGAAGCCCTGCACCTTGGTAGCCTCAAGATGCTCGTGGAACTCGTTGAACAGCTCGGCGAACTTCGCCTTGGCCGCGTCACTCTCGGGCAGAGTACTGAAGTCCTCGCTCCCGCCTTCCTTGAAGACGGCTTCCATCTGGGCGAACAGCTCGTTGCACTTGGTCATGTTCTCGGGTAGCTTGCTGGCGAACAGGCCGAATGGCTTGTCCCCGGAATAGAGCTTCACCGCCTCCTCGATGTTGCGACGCATAGTGTGGGGCTTGCGGTAGTAACGGATGATGCCGAAGGGCTTCTCGTCGCCCGCGAACAGGCGGTTGGTACGGCTGAACGCCTGGATGAGCAGAGCGTAGTCGATGACCTTGTCCAGATAGAGAATGTTTATCCACTTGGAGTCGAATCCTGTGAGCATCTGGTCCACCACGATGAGGACGTCGATCCTCTCTTCGGGATGGTTTTCAACGTTGAGATGCGGTCTCTTGTGAGCCAGGCGCGCGACCATGTCCTTCTTCATGGCCGCGTGGGTCGGTATCGTGTACTCCTTGCCGTATGTGGCGTTGTAATGCTCGATGATCTCCTTGAGGCCCTCCTCCTTGTTTATCGCCTTGTCACCCGAATTGTCGATGTTCGGATCGAAGAGCGCCGTGACCTTGAGCTGTGGGGCCTCGTCCCTGAACATCCTGAAGTACTCGATGGCCTCGGGGATGGAGCTGGTGGCCAGGAGACCATGGAACTTGCCGCCATGGGAGATGCGCTCCCAGCCGGACAGGATGTCCTCCACCACCTTCCTGCGATGTTCGTCGTCCTGATACTGGACAGACGGCACGAAGTGCTCGATGCCGTGCTTCTCGGAACCGGGCTTGTCGTTGACGTCGCCCATTCCGACCTTGGACGTATCCATCCAGTAGTAGTAAACCTTGCTCTTGCGGTCGTCCAAGAGAACGTCGCCAACGCTGTCCGCCTTGGCTTTGTTCAGCGCCACTGCCTCGCGCACGGAGGCATCCTTGAAGGTGCACATCATGTAGGGGTCGAACCCCAGCACGTTACCGTCGCGGATGCCGTCAGCGATGCTGTAGCGGTGTAGCTCGTCGCCGAAGACGTCCGTGGTGGTGGACATCTTCTTTGCGTTCTCCTCGTGGATGGGAGTGCCCGTGAACCCGAAGAACAGGGCGTCGGGGAAGGTGTCCTTGATCGTGCGCAGCATGTCGCCAAAGGTCGAGCGATGACATTCGTCGATGATGAACACGATGCGCTTGCCCCTCATCTGCTCCAGGTCGGAATCGGTGATACCGCCCTCCTCGGAGCGGATGAGGCTCATCTTCTGGATGGAGGTGACGATCAGCATGTCGTTGACGGAGCTGCTCTTGAGCCGGCTGCGTAGCTCCGCGGTGTTCTGCGTGCCCTGCACAGCGTCGTCGGCTGCTGCGAACGCGCGGTACTCGGCGAGGCTCTGGGTTCCCAGCTCGATGCGGTCCATGAGGAAGACCACCTTGTCGGCCTTTCTAGAGTTGGCGATGAGCTGCGCACTCTTGAAGCTTGTCATGGTCTTTCCAGAGCCCGTGGTGTGCCAGATGTACCCGCCACGAATGCCCGGCATGCCCCATTGCTTGCGAGCGTTCACCTTGGCAACGCGGTCGGAAATCGCACGCGCCGCGTAGAGCTGGTAACTGCGCATGACCTTGAGTGCGCCGTCGGAGTCGTCGGCGACGGTGTAGAAGCCGATGAGCTGATGCGCTTCGGGAATCGAGAGAAATTTAGAGGCGATGGTCTTCCAATCGTTGACAGGTTCATTATTGAAGTCCGCCCAATGGAAACAGAAGCGCTCATTGACCTTCCCTCCGGTGCCGGGGGACGCAAAGTAGAGCATCTCTTCAGGGTTCATGGCGACGAACACCTGGACCAGGGAGAAAATGCCGGTGAAGACTCCCTCGTGCAGGTACTTGCCGATCTGATTGACGGCCTGGCTCGCAGGGACGCCCGTGCGCTTGAGCTCGATGTGGATCACCGGCATGCCGTTGATGAGCAGCATCACGTCGCCGCGGCGGACACCTGTCAGTTTGCTCGACGTGGTGAACTGGGGTTGCTGTGCGATCTGGTACCGCGTCTGGCCAGTGGCAATCTCCTGCGCATGGAAGATCTTGAGGGATACCTCCTTGCCACAGTGGAGCTTATCGTCTGCATTGTCTCGCGTAATGGCCACGGTCTTGCCGTTGATGAAAGCATTGAGTTTCAGCGGAGTTCGCAGGGACGTCACCTGCTCCAGGATTTGCGCCATCTCAGAGTCGGTAAGGGGACAGCCGTTCAGGCGATCGATGTTGTTGTTGTTCTCGAAGATAATGGAGGCCCAGTTGTCTACGAGTTGCTTCTCGGTGGGGTTCCAGAGAACTCCGTCCTTGTCATCCCAGCCGTTGTTCTTGAGATTGGCGATGAGAGCCTCTTCGAACTGGGCTTCGTTCTCGAAAATCATGCTGCCTCCTTTTCTGGTGATAGAGCGCGGGGGTGCGTCATATTTCGCGCACGCTGATGAAGGGTGATGAGGCGGTCGAGGTTTCTTAGCAAGATGCTTAAACTTTTTTGTTCCTTCAGTGTAGGCATTTTGAATTGGTAATTGAGAACATCGGAGTTGCTGATGTTCATTTGAGCAGCCCCTTGGCCGGCCGAAACCATCGCGTCCAAAAAACTATCCGTACGCATAATCTGAAATAGATACTCATCGTCGATTAGCTTTTTGGATATCACTTTTCCTACACGTTGATTTAGCACGCCTTTTGACCTGGTCATTCTTGAAACGCGGCCTACATTACCAGTTAGGGAAATCAGAATATCGTCTTGGGCTAAATCGAAAGGTGTCGTTCCTTTGATGTCTATATGATTCCCAATAGAATCATCGATGTAAGGGTTTCCTTGAACATTGGCTATTGTCACGACTAAGCAATTACCATCCTTGGAATAATCACCCGATTTCCAAGCATTGCCGCCATTGATTTCTGCCACTTCGCCCAACTTACGCTGTTCCCAAGGGTCAGTGAAACCCTTGAACCTGATCTTTGGTTTTCTGCTCTCCACGTTACTCACCCCTTACTCACCACCGAGGAGCTTCTGAAGCTCAGCCAGTCCGGCCATGTCGAACTCGTCTCCCACCAGGCTGTCGATCATGGTGGAAAGCTCCCTCTCGCTCGCCTCGATCTGCTCGCTCAGGTCTTTCAGCGTCGTTTCGTATTTGGAGCTGAGGGCGTCCACCTTCGAGGCCAGGTCATCAACGAGGGAGTTTGGCATTCCGTACACGGCGTTTGCGAACGGCGCAATCCATTTCTTGGAGAGAAGCTCTCGGACTTGCTCGTCAGTCAACGCTTCAATGGTCTCCTTGCATGATGCGTGAAGCTCGGCCCCGGCAGTCTTGATCTGACCCTTGAGCTTCTTCTGCTCATCGATGAGATCCTGAACGCGTTTCAGCGTTGCGACATAGCCCTTGAGCTCGGGATCTGTTTTGGCCTCCGCGGCAAGAGCCTTCGCGAGTTTCTTGACCTCGGTGGCCTTCCATGCCACGTTGTCGTCGTCGAGCGCCTCCGAGAGGGCCTCGCGCTCCTCTTCGGAGAGCTCCTCGGCGCTTTGATCGATGTCAGACGCGCATGCGCTCAGCTGCTCTTCCAGTGCCTTGATCGCATCAGATTGATCTTTGAGTAGCGTCGCCTCGATCAGGTAGAACGGGATGACACGCCCCTCCCAGCCGTCTTGAACCTCGACTTCCTTGTTGTTCTTTTTCTTGATCACCATGTGCGGGTCGACCTTGGTGGCGGCGGACATGCCTTCGGTTTGGAGCACCTCCAGGTCGAGAGATACATTCGCTGTCCATGTGTCGTCGAGCGCCTGGTACGCAGCATACGGATCGGCAAGCTCGATGCCTTCGAGAGCATCGAACAGCTTGGAGGCGATCGACTGCTCCATCCTTGCGGCATCTACCGCGCACGGGTCGGAGACGAGCGCATCGTGAACCCAGTCGATGACGGGTGCCACGCATGCGTTGAACGACTCGCGGTACGCCGCCACATCGGGATTTGCCTCAATCGCCGCACGGACGTCCTCCACAGCAGGCATCACGTACGCGCCGTCGCCCGCGAAGAGCTGGTCGCGCAGGCTCGGCCAAGCGTTCCAATACCGCTCAAGCTCATCGACTTCACTAGCGGGAATCCCACCAAACATGCTCGCGTAGATGTCCCAGCTTTCGGACCTATCCGACGAGTCCACATAGCGCGGGATGTTCAGGTTGTAGTCGTTGGAGCGGATCTCATCAAGAGAGACGAGGTGGCTGAAGCCTTCGACGCTCTTACGCTCACACACGACGTCAGAGATTCGCTTGATGTCACATGCGCGCAGTTTGTTGTTCTTGCCGACCTTCTCAAAGCCCTTGGAGGCGTCCACGATCAGTACATCGGACTCGTCGCGCTTCTGGCGCAACACCATGATGATTGTGGGGATACCGGTTCCGAAGAAGATATTGGCCGGCAGGCCGATGATGGCTTGGATATGGCGGTTCTCCAACAGGTTGCGCCTGATCTGGCCCTCCTCACCACCGCGGAATAATACGCCATGGGGCAGAACGATGCACATGATGCCCTCGGGGCGCAAGTGGTAGAGGTCATGCAGGAGGAATGCATAATCTGCTTTGCTTTTGGGAGCTAAACCGTATGCATAGCGCGGATCAACGTCCTTGTCGGTAGGGTCCCAGCGCTGGGAATACGGCGGGTTAGAGACAACCGCGTCCACATAGAGCGGGTTGTAAGTGCCCGCAGGGTCTGACTCGTCGAAGTAGGGCCAGTCATCTTCCAGGGTGTCGCCATTTCGCGCGGTGATGTTTGAGGGCAGGATGCCACGCATAATCAGATTCATGCGCGTGAGGTTGTAGGTGTTCTCCTTGAGCTCCTGGGCGAAGTACTTGATGCCGTCCGAACTGCCCACACGCTTGGCGACAGCCTTACCGATGTTAATGAGCAAAGAGCCGGAGCCAGAGGTCGGGTCGTAGATGGAGATCTCACTCTTCTCCCTGCAGTGGTCAGCCACAATCTCGCTCATCAGCTGGCTGACTTCGTGAGGCGTGTAGAACTCGCCGGCCTTCTTGCCGGCGTTCGCGGCGAAGTTGGAAATGAGGTATTCGTAGATGAAGCCCAGGACATCGTAGTCAGCACGGCCGTCCATGGGGATATCCTTGATAGTGTCCAGCAGGTCACGGATAGCCTTCGTTTGAGCGGCAGCGTTCTCGCCGAGCTTGGACAGGCCGGTCTCAAGAGTCTCGAAGATACCCTCGAACACCTTCTTGTGAGCCGGGTTGATGTTGCGATTGAATGCCGAGATGGAGGTTCGCACGTCGTCGACGGAGAACTTACGACTTGTGTCCGCGAAGTCCTCGGACAGCCAGGTGGAGAAGAGGCTCTCGTGTCCGATGAAGTAGCCGATGTTCTCCCGAATGTACTCAACGGTCTCGCGGTCATCCTCGGAAAGTGCTCGAATGTCCTCGTCCTCGAAGTCACGCGCTTTGCACCAGCGAATCTCTGTTTCTGACAGGAACTTATAGAAGATGAAGCCCAGGATGTAGTCCTTGTACTCGTTGGCCTCGATCTTGGAGCGCATCTTGTTGGCTGACTCCCAAATCTTCGATGCGAGCTGCTGCTTGTTCATTTACTCCATTTCTTTCCTGTAGACGGCGCTAGTGTGTTGCCGTTGTTGTTTATCCCTTCTGTCCAGCCGTTTTGGCTTCCTCCCAACACGAATACGGCAGTGGCACCGGGAGAATTGAATTCAAGATCGTCTTCGAGGATCGAAGATTCCTCTTTGTCAGGGCTTGTCTGGGGGTGAGGAATGTTCGCGTTGTCCGTTTCGCATGAGCCGTGGGAAGTGATGGAAGAAATCGATGTTGCCTCAAGAGCGTCGAGGACACTTCTGTCGATGTTGACCCCGTCGCCCAAGAATATGATGGCCCTGTTCCAGGATGATTTCCTTGCCTTGTGCGCGTCCAATCGGGTCACGCTTTGAGTTGTCTGGCCCGCGTAAACGCGGTTTAGGTTCCCGTGGTCTTCATCGAGAAGGTAGTAGATTCCTCGAGGCGGGATATCCGGCAATTGTTTGGTCTCTAGGAACTTATCCCTGGGGATAACGCTGGCCACCAGAGACCCACCCTCGACACGGCAGACGCGAATGCCGTCGGGATCGCCTCCGATGAGCTGTATTGTGCCGATTTCGAGGCTAATCATCGTGTCATCTCCTCAGCCCAATCAGCAAGTTGTGCGATGAGCCCGGCTCGGACCATCGCACTGAAGTTCGTCCCTTGGAGTGCAGCTGCAGCCTTTGCAGCATCACGTAAGTTCTCGGGAAGCCTGATGGTGATGGCAACCTGCTCGCCTTGTGCGAGGTATTGCTGTATTTCGGTAGGATCAGCGCCGTTCTTCACTAGCTCTATATAACTCATTGAATGCCCCTGAGACATTACTTTTGCAATACAAGATATTTTAACTCAAAACGAACACCGAACAACATCGTAAGCGCGAAATTCGACGACGAGCGCTTTCCAAGCCTTAGCGCACCTTAGAGTGCGCTAGAAATTCGCGGTGCAACCTAGTAAACGAGCTGACGGAGCGGAGGAAGGAATTCGCGTCCTTCGGAACAGGGCTCCTCATGGGGCTCCTCACGCTCACGGCCTACGCCTGCTGCGCCGCCGGCGACGACAGGGATTGAGCACGGCGTAAACAACAAGCAGCAACCGAATTCATCGCCCACAACCTCTCATAACGCGGAAGCATCCATGCTTTTTGGCATCTATAAGACGCCAACACCCACTGTCTGACATGCGCCCGTCACATACGGTGGAATAATCACGAACGAAGCAGGTCCCACGCGAGAATTACATCCCCTACAGAGAATGCAGTTCTCGAAACCAGGAGGCGAAGATGGACGACGAAATAGTCGATTCGGGCCATATGAAGAAAGGCGGCCTTTTAGACAGGTTGGTAGCCGGCGTTGCAGATGCCGCGGATGCGGGTGCAAAAGCCGTGAATGCCGGCGCCGAGGCGATCAAGGCCGGAGCAAAAAAGACCCACCAGGCATTCGGGGGCGAATACGGAGAGGTATTCGAGGGAAACCTCGTCGGCGAGGACGGCTCGTATATCATGCCGGACCCCGCGCTCGACGAGCGAGAGTTCAACGAGATTGAAACCCTCGCGAAACGCTACGAGAAGCTTACATCGCCCGGCACACTCGCGAAGGCTGGTAAGCAGATCGGCGAGGTGGTGCCCGCGCCCATGAAGGCCCTCGCCAATAAGGCTGGGAAGGCCGCGAAGGACGCTCTCAACGGGTTAACCGAGCAGGAACTTATGGCAAACGCCATCAAGGCGGCAGCAGAGGGATTCGGGGAACTCGAGAAGCAGGCGGCGAAGGCGAGCGTCAGCAGGGAGTACGTCATTTCCCGTATCAACGAGGGCAAGCAGGAAAGAAGGTCTCCTCGCTCTCCGAGATATGCCTGCTGCGCGCCTACGACGTCGCCGCAGTGTCCGCGAACGAAAGGCTGCACCACATGGGCATAGCCCTCGCCGAAGGCGGAGGCACGGGCGCCGCGGGCTTCTGGGGCCTGCCCGCCAACATCGTCCTCAGCATGCTCATCTATTTCAGGGCCGTCCAGTCAGTCGCCATGTTCTACGGCTACGACGTCAAGGACGACCCGTCCGAGCTCGTCATCGCGAGCGAGGTGTTCCAGAGCGCCTTCGCTCCCAAGGCCAAAGTCGACGCCTCGAGCGAGTATATCGGCAAGGCCCTCGTCTACGCGGAAGCGGCAGTGGTCAAGCAGACCGCGAAGAAGGGCTGGTCGGCGATGGTCGAGCAGGGCGGCGCCGCCCTCGCGATAGCCCAGATCCGCGCGCTTGCCAACGGCGCTGCCCGCAAGGCGGTCGAGAACGGCGGCAAGAAGGCGCTCGAGGCTGGAGTGTTCAAGAAGGCGCTCACCCAGATCGGGCAGAAGATGACGCTCGAGACCGTCGGGAAGATGGTCCCCGTCATCGGCGCGGGCTTCGGGGCGCTGTTCGACACCGCGCAGATGAAGAGAATCCTGGATTTCGCGGACCTCTTCTACCACAAGCGTTTCATCGTCGAGAAGGACCAGCGCGCCCGAGCCCTCGCGGAAAGGGGACCCGAGCCGTCAGCGCCCGATAGCCCCGCGGAGATGAAAGAAATCGCCTTGGCGCCCAGCCCAGAACAGGGGCTCGACTCCATAGCCGCACGGCTTCTCGAGATCGGCCTCAGAGACGGCAAGAGCTTCGTTTCCTCGCCCGCGTGCCTCCAGGTTGCGCTCGAGGCGCTCGCAAGGGGTGCGGAGGCGGAGACGCTCGCCGAGATCGATACGGTGCTCGGCGGCGCGGATGCGCGGGAAGCCGCCCACGCCGCGCTCTTCGGTGAACCCTCTGAAAGCCTGCCTGACAACTACAGCTTCACCATCGGCACGTCAATCTGGGCCGATCCCGACCGAGCGCCGCTTCACGGATCGTACGCAGAGTCGATTAGCGATATGAATGGCAAGGCGGTCGAGGCGAACCCCGCCAGCGAAGAAGCTCATTCGCGGATGTCGAGCTGGCTCGCCGAGAACACTGGAGGCAAGTTCACTTCGGCTCCGCAGCTCGATGCCTCGATGACGCTCGCCCTCATGAGCGCGATGCGCTTCAAGGACACGTGGATCAACCGTCTGGACGATGAAGAAACGGATATGCTGTTCCATGCCGCCAGCTCCACTCCGACCGTCACGATGATGGGCGGGTTCAGCTTCTATGAAGACCTTATCAGGGAAGCGGGCGGCACCGCAGTGACCTGGCACACGGAGTCGGGAGCGCAAGCCGTGTTTGCCATGCCCGATGAAACGGCCGGCATCGAAGAGTTCATCGGGAGCGGTTCGGCGTGGAGCTTGATCTCCCGATGCCGTGATAGGAAGGGCGTCGAGCATCCCGAAGGAGGCATCGGGCTTGTCGTCCCCGAGCTCGACCTGAAGACGGAAGGCATGAGTCTCGATTCCGCCATGAAGGCCATGGGAGTGCGGCGGGTCTTCTCGCCCGAGGCCCAGCTCGGCAGCCTCACCGAGGCGGACACAATGCTTGACAGGGCGATACAGAGCTCGATGCTCAAGCTCGACCCCAACGGGGCCGAGGGCGCAGCTTTCACGCTGTTTGCCTGCCGCGCTGGGGCTCTGCCGATGAACCCGCCCGAGCCCGTCAGGCTCGTCTTCAACCGACCCTTCGTGTTCGCGCTGTTCAACGATGCCGATGCGCCGCTGTTTGTCGGCGCGTACACGGGAGAATAAACCACCCGTTTAACGAATAAGGTCCCATGCTCGAGCATGGGACCTTATTCGTTTTCCTGCTTTCCGAGGTTGCTTCCACACGGTTTTCGTTTCCTCTTCTCACATCACCCACTTGAACACAGCGCGGAACAGTCAGACGAAAAAGCCCAGCGTGACCTTCAGCGCCGCCTTGAGGAACCTACCACGCCTCTTCATCGACGTCACCCCAATCTTCCTTGACCTTGCGGGCGCCCTCCTCGGCGCCCTCTTCCTTCTCTTCCGCGAGCAGCCTCGCCAGCTCGTCGGGCACGCCCGGGACCTCCGCCCTCCCAAGAGCGCGCTGCAGGTCCCTTATCTGCGACTTCAGCGGTTTTGAGGGAGGGCCCACGTGCTCGCGGTAGCAAGCGCAAATCGCAGCGGCATCACATAGATAGCCCCGCACCCGGGCGAACGCCTCGTCGCCGTCGAGCAGGACGCGGCGGGCTCGCCCGAGCTCGGCCTCCGAGGCCAGCATGAAGCGCCACCCGCGGGACCTGCGCGCCGCCGGGATGCCGTCCGCGGGCGCGTCGGCGCGCCAGTCGTCGCGCACCTGGTGCCAGTTCGCCGTGAGCCAGAGCCCCTTCTCGGGCTCCTCGCGCATCTCGAGCTCGAACTCCGTGAGCATGTTCGCGCCGGAGAACGGCGAGCCCTCCGTGAACGAGAGCGTGTCGAACAGCGTCGTCCTGCCGCCCTCGTACTCTATCCTCACCATCATCTCCGGCCCCTCTCCCTGCGCTGGTCCTGCTGGGCCCGCTGCCGCTCGGCGGCGAGGATGCGCTGCTGCTCGTCCGCTCGGTGGCACTGGCGCGAATTGCCGCTGGCATCGTCGCGCCCTTCACCGTCCCCGTAGCGGGTCTTGAGCGGCATGAGCCCGTTCTCGGCCATGTAGGCGCGCGCAGCCTCGAGGCGGCGGTACCCCTCGCCGCCCGCCTGGCCGCGCCGCTCGAGCGTCGCCATCCTGAGCCCGAACTCCTCGATGGACTCGACGTCGAACTTCGCGCACGTCTCGAGCGCCGAGGAGAGCCTGCTCAGCTCCGAGAGGTCGTTGAGCTCGAGGGCTCGCTCGGCGGCCTCGCGGATCCGCGCGGCGCTCGCGTCCGTGAGGCGGTAGGCGCCCTCGCGCTCGAAGCGCCGGCGCAGCATCTCCTTGCCGTAGACGAACCCCAGGCGCTCGCCGGTTACCTTCTTGGACGGTTCCTCCGCCAGGCTGAACACCCAGTCGTCCCGCCGCGCCTTGGCCGAGTTGTCGGCGACGTGCACGCCCAGGGCGTCGAGGATGCCGAAGAACTCCGCCTCGTCGCGCGCCGTGGTCTTGGCGAGCGCGACGCGGGCGCGGATG
>ERZ1034992.461-NODE-461-length-23001-cov-6.000305_pt1 | contig 23001 bp, 13 predicted proteins | sample MGYA00520695_ERZ1034992 | MGnify/ENA primary metagenome ERZ1034992 (study PRJEB33766, sample SAMN09781778) | gut metagenome | biome: gut microbiome | host: Homo sapiens | place: Madagascar | study: EMG produced TPA metagenomics assembly of the PRJNA485056 data set...
GCAAGGAGCAGGATACCCGGCTGCACGAATGCTGCCGCTACGCTCAAGGCTGCTAATAGAACTGCCGTTAATGTCGGTACGCGCGAGAGCGCGACACTCATCATCGCAAGCAGAAGGCCCGCCACGATCCCGGCCAGCCAGAGGCCGGTGCCGTCTGTTTCGGCAAGCGGCAGAAGGATGCCTTTTTCCGCCGCCCAGAGGTCACGCAGCGTATTCCATGCCGCGCCGAAGCCGTTCAGGAGCGGATTCCGCGCGAACAGGACAACGAGCAGCAAAGCCGCCAACAGAATAGGAAACAGCAGCTTTGTCTTCTGGAAATGCCGGATGATTGCAGCAGCGATGCAGGTCAGAATACCTGCCCCAAGCAGCCAGAGCATTGCAGCAAAGCCGCTTATCGTGTAACCAATCGCGGCAAGCGCGAGGAAAATCAGGATGCTGACAAGCAGATCAAAGAGCGTACTTTTTTGATCGCTGCTTTCCTGGTAAACGCCGGCACGCAGGCCGGTATTTCTTTTGTTCTTCATAGCCTGCCCTCCTTACAGTTCCAGCTCGGAGAGCTGCGCGGCGTAATCTTTCTCATTGAACTGCTCACCGCAGACAAGCGCGGTCAGCCGCCCGATGGACGAAAGCTGCTCCGTTTCCGCCTGCTGTTCACCGGAAACGTAAATCAGATGCGACCAGCTTCCGGCAGGTACCTCTTGGAGAAGCAGCGACGCACCGCTGACTCCGGTTGTCGCTTTTGCCGTAAACAGGCGCGGCAGCAGGCCGATGAGGTCGTCCATATCCCGGATCTGCTGGAACACACAGCGGCCTGTATCGCCCTCGTTCCATCCCACCGTAAACTGGACGGACAGGGAAAGCAGATTCCGGCAAACGGAAACGACGATCTCGGCTTCTGCATCCGTTCTGTCTGCCGTTGGATTTTCTTCCGTGCGCTCCCAGAATACCGCGGCAGAGCGCGTGATGGGCAGCGACGGATCTTTGACGATCAGCTTGCCATACTTGTGACTGAGTTTCCAATGAATCTGCCGCTGGCTGTCGCCGGGAACGTAGTCACGGATCTGGAACATCTCTGAAAGGTCATAGCCGGGACGCTCGTTGGAATAATCCTCGGTATCGTCAATGTGCGCCGCGGCAGGAGAGATCACTAGCGTCTGCAGGAAGGTATCCGGCTGCACGACGCAGGCCCCGTGCGCGTCAAGCTGTGTTTTCACGCCGATGAGACCGAAGCAGTCATACAAACGGGCGGATTCTACGGTCAAACGGATTCTGCCGCCCCACGGGCTTTGCAGAGAAATCTTCATTGTCCGCCTGCCCTTCGGCCAGATGCCGCCGCTCACATTTACGGTCTGCGTCTCACCGTTCAGCTGGTTCTCCAAGCGCACACGGCAGGAAATCTGGCAAATTGGGAAAACAGTCGGGTTCTGCACGGTCAGCTCTGCCGTGCCGCCCTCGCCCTTGCGGAGATTCACAGGCAGCCTGACCGTCAGCTTCAGCTTTTTCGCCGCGTACAGATCGACTGGCAAACAGATCAGCGGCAGCAGCACCATGCAGGCGGCAAGGCCAAGCGCGATGGGGCTGGCTGTCTGGACGGCAAGGATGAGAAGCCCCAGCGTCAGCAGCAGCCAGACAATTTTTCGTACTATCTTCATTTTTTCAGCACCGGCATGTCCACGGACTTCAAAATCTCTGCCAGAACGGATTCCGGCTTTTCCTCCATCATGCGTGCCTTGCTGTTGAGCATCAGACGGTGGGCGCAGACGTCCGGGAAGATCGCGGCGACGTCCTCCGGCATGACGAAGTCACGGCCGTTGAGGTACGCGTATGCCTTTGCCATCCGGCACACGGCCAGCGCGCCGCGCGGGCTGACGCCGAGCGCTGCCTGCGGATGGGTGCGGGTCTTTTCCACGAGCGTGGTCACATAGTCCAGAACGGCGTCGCGCATATCGACTTTTCGCACGTCCTGCACCAGTCCCAGCAGTTCTTCCTTGTTGACCACGGCATACGCCCGGTCAAGGGGATTATCCACATGGCGGTCACGGAGAATGTTGACGCTGCTCTTGTGGTCGGGGTAACCCATGCTGACACGAATCAGAAAACGGTCAAGCTGGGAGTTCGGCAGCATCGTCGTACCGGCAGAACCAACCGGGTTCTGCGTGGCAAGGACGATGAAGGGATTCGGCAAATCATACGTCTTGCCGTCCACTGTGACCTTGTGCTCCTCCATGGCCTCCAGCAGCGCGGACTGCGTCTTGCTGGAGGTACGGTTGATCTCGTCTGCCAGCAGCAGGTTCGTCATGATCGCGCCGGGCTTGTAGACAAACTCGTCCACCTTTTTGTCATAGACCGAGAAGCCGATGATGTCTGACGGCACGGTGTCCGACGTGAACTGCACACGGCGCGTCTCCAAGCCCAGAACCTTTGCAAAGGCCATGGCTGTCGTGGTCTTGCCGACGCCGGGCACGTCCTCCATGAGAACGTGGCCCTGCGCCAGAATTGCCATTAGAATTTTCTCGACAATTTCGTTCTTGCCGACGATGACGGACTCGATCTCCTGTAAAATCTCATTGATCTTTGTGTTCATAAATCTGCTCCTATCGTTGTTTCTTTCTTTTATGATGTTCCTTACAGATCTCCGCCGGAGTCTCCTCCGCCGTCATCTCCACCGCCTGCGTCACCGCCGCCAGCGTCTCCACCACCGGTATCTCCGCCGCCGTCGCCACCACCAGTGTCACCGCCGCCAGTATCGCCGCCGCCCGGATTCGGGTCGGGATCAGTCGGCGGCTTGTAGTTCGGGTCTGGCGTGCCGCAAACCGTGCAGACGCCCTCGCTGAACGTATGATAGTCTGTAAACTCGCCCTCTGAACCGATCTTCTCCAGTTCCAGGCCACAGTCTGAGCAGTAGCCGATCAAGTGCGAGCAGGTAGACCGTGATGCATCCGGGATCAGCCTGCCATCGCAGTCAAAGCCGTGGATCTGGCCGCAGACACTGCACTGCCAATCGCCGCCATACGGGACATAGTTGTGCGCGCCTACGGTGTCCTCCAGCTTTTCGCCGCAGATCTGGCATTCCTGATAGTGGTGTTTATGATCCTCGTCGCTGATCCACACGTTCTGCGGCTTATGCCCGGCCGCGGGGGATTCTTCTTCCTTCTGCGCATCGCAGATCTCACACTTGGAGGTTTTCACGCCCGCTTCGGTGCAGGTGGCCGTGTCGGTCAGCTCTGTCCACTCGTGCGGGGACTGCTCCGTAAAGTCACAGTTCTTGCACTTCGCGGTATGCGCATCTGCCCCCTCGTCTGCGGTATATTCCAGCTCATGTGCGCGCGGCACGCCGATCTTCTCGCCGCAATCCTTGCAGACCTGTACGCATGTGCCGTCGCCCTGATCCTGATATTCCTTGTTTTGATGCGGGCAGCCCTCGACCATGCCGCAGCTGCGGCAGACGTACCTTGTCGTACCACCCTCCGCCGTGACCGTCTCATAGCTGTGATGAACCGACCAGCTGCCGTTCATGCAGGTGATGCAGTAGCCCACGTTATTGCCGTAGCCGCTTTCACCCGTGCCGACATCCCAGCCGTAGGCCAGTGTGTAGCGGAGCGTCAGCGTATCACCGTCCTGCAGGTAATAGCCGGACATGGGCGAACCGGGGTAGAAGTCCGCACCGCCGATGGAGTACATCCAGCCGGAACCCATTGTATAATCAAATTCGCCGATGCCGGTGCTTGTGCCGGACAGCGGGATGCCGTTGCGGTAGATGCAGCGCCAGAGGATTGCCTCATTGCTGCCCGCGCCGAAGTGACTGTCAATTCCGGCGAGGATTTCGTCCTCTGTACTGCCGAACTGACTCCAGTTGCCGCTGAGTGCGTTCGCGCGGCTGCCAAGGCCGGAACCGTCGTCCATGGTCTGTAAATAGAAGCCCGTATCAAGCGTGCCGCTGTAGGAGCAGCGGCTGGCCGGCCAGTGGAAGCTGGACGCTGCCGTGCCGAACGGGTCGCCCGCGTCATAATCCCAAATGGCTTTTGCGACCACATAGGAGACAGGCTCCTTGGACAGCACATCATAGCTGATTGGTCCGCGGACACCGAGACCCAGCACGCTCATGTCGATGTAGATGCTGGCTGTGCCGATCTTTTGCCCTTCCTCGGTGCGTTTGCCGATGAGCTTCAGACGCAGCTCACCGAAGTTGCCCTTTTCATCCTCGGCATAGATATATAATTCATGCTCATTTTTGTCGCCCACGTCCAGATTTTCGGGGACGAGCAGATACTGCTGCACATAGCCGGAGCTGCTTTCAAACTGCACGGTCTTCCCATCCAGTTGAACGATTAGCTTTGTATCCGTGCCGGTTGCAAGAATATGGCTGACCGGATTTCCCTGTGCGTCTTCCGTCCACGCCTCGACGGTCAGGTTGACCTCCTGCCCGTTGGTGACGGTATCGCCGTCATGCAGGTTGGTCTGGATTTTGACCTTGTTTTCGCCGCGATGTTTGTACGGAATGCTAAAAATAAACGTATAGCTGTCGCCGCCTGTGCCGGTGGCCGTAACTGTAAATGTGTTGCTGCCGGTCCTGTCGCCTTCCAGCAGGAGCGTCACGCTGCCGCTGGGGGATGGGAGCGTGATTGTCTGAAAGCTGCCGGTCTGGTAGCAGCGGACAGACTGGATGGTCACATCTGCCGCTTCTTCACCACGGATTGTGAATGTATAGGTGAGCAGTCCTTCCGTCAGCTGATCGTCATAGACTGGCTCGGCGTTGACAGTTTTCTTATTCTCACACGTCAGCACGCAGGGCTTTGCTGTACCGTTCTCCATGACCGTGTAGGACATCTCCATGCTCACGTCGCTCTGGTAGCGGATCGTGACCGTAAACGTGACTGTGCGATCCTTGGCCTTTGCTGCCACAAGGATGGTATAGGTCGCGCCATTTTCCGCCGATTCAAGCTGCACAGAACCGCTGTCCGTGCTTATGGACGCTCCGTTGAAGCTGGCGCTTGTGATCTGCGCATCCTCCGCGCTCCTGCCGGTCAGGCCGAGCTTATACAAAAGCTCACTGTTATTGATCTGGTTGTGCTTGATGGTCAGCGCCGCACGCTTGTCTGCATCGCAGAGAATCTGCTGCGCTGTGACGGATTTCTCGTACCATGTGAACTGCAGCTGGAGATCAAGTCCGTCCTCATACGTCACGACGAATGTATAGCTGATCGTCTGCCCCAGCACCTCGGCGGTCACGGCGAGATAGTAGGTCTCCGTGTCCTTGCCGTCTGCCGCAGCCATCTGAATTTCGCCGGACTCTGAGAGCGTGCCGCGCTCACCGTCCGTCGCCCAGTATTCCGCCGTGCGGATGACCGCATCGTCTGCGTTTTCGCCAAGGAAGGTCAGCGCGTATGTAAATCTGCCATCGGTCAGCGTGTCGCTCTTGACGGTACGGCTGACAGAGCTGTTGGCCGGGCAGGTAGCCTGACCGGTCGGCTGCCAGGTGAGCTGCAAATCCAAATCGATGCCGCTCTCTAAGCGAAGCACGAACGCAAACTCCACATCCGTCTCCACGGTCTCGCCCTTCTGATTTTTCTGCGCTGCATGGGCCTGCACGGTGAGAATATAGTTCTGGTACTCCGCGCCGTCCGGCAGCGTCATATCCAGCACGCCGCGCATATCCGCATCCTGCGGTACGCCATTGCCCGCAGCGACCTGCACACCGGTGATCTCCGCGTCGTCCGCGTCGATGCCGGTGAGGTCAACGTCATAGCGCAGCCGGCCACCGTCCAGCTGGGCAAGCAGGACGCGCTTGCCAACAGATTCTCCGGGCGCGCAGACCATGGAGCTTGCCTGTGAGCCGTACTTGTACCATGTCAGCACCGCGCCAAGGTCAAGCTCCGTTTCCGGCAGGTTTTCATCTGCTTCGCCGGTGTTTCCGGCTTCTTCGCCCTCGTCGCCCTTGTTGGAATCCGTGTTCGTGCCGATGGCGGCGTCGGCCAGGATTTCCTGCTGGGGCTTCGACTTCGGCTGCTGCTCCGGCTGGGTGTCCTGCCCCTGCTCCGTCTGGTTTTCCGTTTCCTGCGGATCGGGCTGCTCCTGCTCGCCGGTCAGCTCACTGTTTGTGCTGCCGCCGGAACCGGAAGCATCCTTGCTTTCCGCCTCACCGTTTCCGGCATGGCCGGGCGCTTGCCCTGCCTGCAAGACGGTGATCTCCTGCGGTGCGGCGTCCAGGATTGGATTCTCCGGCTCGGCTGACCGCATGCCCATGAGCGGCAGACAGATACTCAGCAGCAGCGCGCAGACAAGCACGCCGCAGCCGGCCTGCTGCAGCCATGGGAACCTTTCAAATAGCTTCTTCATTCTTTTTTGCCCTTCGGGAAAAGGGCTTCCCCCTTGCCAAAATTCGCACCTATGTGCGGTTTATCCGTACATTTTAAAGAAACCCTAAAATACACGGATAAGCCGCACGGTTCCACGCCGAAAAAACGGCGTGGAACCGCCCAGCTTGGGGTGGTTAGTTATAAATTTTTCTGTTCAATACGCTCATTTTGTAAAAAGTGTATTGCAATAGCGCATCAGCATGGCCGCTACCTCCGCACGGGTCGCGTAACCCTTCGGATCGAGCTGGCCGTTGCCCTTGCCGCCGATGATGCCGGCCTTAGTCGCCCAAAGTATTGCATCCTCGGCATAGCCGCTGATCTGATCTGCGTCCACAAAGCCAGTCATTCTGCCGCTGACGGAGGGGCTGCCTGCGTAACGCCACAGCATTGTTGCCAGCTGCTCTCTCGTGATCTTGCCTTCCGGATCGCTGCCGTTGGAAACGCCGTTGCGAATGGCCCATTCCATGCCCTTCGCATAGGCATTGCCGCTGGTATCCGTACCGTCCAGTCTGGCAAGGACTGTCATGAGCATCTGCCGCGTCATGGGCGCGTTCGGGCTGAACGTATTCGCACCGGTACCGTTGAACAGCTCACGGCTGGAAACAAATGCAACTGCGTCGCTGGCCCAATTTGCAGCGGGAACGTCGCTGAAGAACTTGCTGTTGTCATAGACCTTCACGGTTGCCGAACTGGTCAGCTCCAGCGCAACGCCATTCTTTGTCACGATGCTGGTACGCACGATTTCTTCCGTGCCGTCCGCATGGACAATGACAACGACCGTACCGGGCGTCACGTTGCGGACCGGGATTTCCACCTTCACAGTGGTATTCTTCGGGATCGTGATCTCAAGCTCTTCCGCCTGGCGGCTGGAGGAGGCTGCCGGAACCGGGGTAATGGGCAGTTCCACGATGCCCGTATCCGGATTAGCCTTACCGAGTACCTTGCCTTTCTCGTCCTTGATGACAATGCCGGAGCTGCTGCCACTGCCGGAACCGGAACCGCCGTTATAGCAGTAGGTTGCCGTAACCGTCACGTTTTCGGCGGGCATGGTAAAGGTCGTGGTGCTGTCCGTTTCCTTGGCAAGCGTCACATTGCCGGAATCGACCGTCCACTTCTCGAAGGTATAGCCGCTGCGGCGGTCTGCCGTAATGGTGACGGTTTCACCGGACTTATATTCGCCGGAACCGCTGCCGTTACGGACTGTGACCGTAAAGCGCAGGATTCCGATTTCTTCCGTCTGCTCATAGCCGCAGACGGAGCAGGTGCGCTTCCGCAGACCGGCTTCGGTTTCCGTAGCTTCCGCGACGGTGACCCAATCGCCGTATGTATGCGCGGCCTTGTCCATGACCTCGCTTTCGCAGTTTACGCAGAGATGCCAGTGATACGTCGTGTCCTTCTCCCATGCAGTGCCGGCACTGTGCGGGAGCTTGTCCAATGTCACATCGGTGACCTCGGTCGTGCAGGCTGCATCCGAGAACTTTTTGCCGCAGGCGCTGCACTGCCAGTATTCGATGCTGCCGGTAGTCGTGCAGGTCGGATCAACACGGTCGTGATGCTCCGTCGTATGCGCTTTCTTTTCAATCACGCCAGTCTCGGAGTAATCACAGCCAGTGCAGGTGTGCTTTTTGACGCCAGTCTCCGTGCAGGTGGAATCTGTTACGGTTTCCCATTCGCCGAATGTATGATTTGTTTTGGGATTTTCCGAGTCGATGGCGCCACAAATACTGCATTCTTTCCAGTGCTGTGTATCGTCATGCTTGCTGATAAAGGTGTGGGCAGTCGTTGTACCGTATTCAGCCTTGCAGACATCACAAACAGCCTTGCTCGAGCAGGTAGCGGTTCCGCCAGTATGTGCGGCTTCATCGAATTTCTCTTTGCAGGTCGCACAGACATGCCAGTGATTCGTACCGTTGCTGTTCCAGCCGGAATCATCCGCTGTGTGGCCGGTGGCCGGAATCACAACGCTGGCCGCCGTGATTTCATTCTTGCCCTCGGAATCTGAGAACAGCTTCTTGCAGACGGAGCAAGTCCAGTATTCCGCATTGCCTGCTTCAGTGCAGGTAGCAGCCTTCGCATCGGTCTTGTTCAGGGTGTGGTTAGCCATGGGAATCGTCACATCGGTGACCTCGGTCGTGCAGTCTGCATTCGAGAACTTTTTGTTGCAGACGCTGCACTGCCAATATTCGATGCTGCCGGTAGTCGTGCAGGTCGGCTCGACGCGGTCGTGATGCTCCGTCGTATGCGCTTTCTTTTCAATCACGCCAGTCTCGGAGTAATCGCAGCCAGTGCAGGTGTGCTTCTTCGTGCCGGTCGCCGTGCAGGAAGAATCTGTTACGGTTTCCCATTCGCCGAACGTGTGGTCTGTCTTGGGATTCTCCGGGTCAATGCTCTTGCAGAAGCTGCATTCCTTCCAATGCTGGGCTTCATCATGGGTGGAAGCGTAGTTATGCTTGGTCGTGCTTCCGTATGCCTCACCGCAAACCTCGCAGACTGCTTTCTGTGAGCAGGTTGCCGTTCCGCCGCTGTGCGCCGCCTCGTCGATCTTCTGATTGCATTTTGTGCAGATGTGCCAGTGATTCGCTGCGTCACTCTGCCATTCTTCACCCGCGGTGTGACCTGTCGCAGCGATCACAACACTGCTGTGATCGGTAATCTCATTGGCTCCGTTTTCATCCGAGAACCATTTGTTGCAGGCAGAGCAGACGTAGTACGCCGTGTTGCCATCTTCCGTGCAGGTTGCGTCCTTTGCAGGAACAGCAGTCAGCGTGTGGCTGATCGTGATCTGCGCCGGGGTAATCTGAGGAGTGTAATCCGTAAATGTGTTATCGTCATTCACACTTTGGAAAGTGTCAACATGAAGAGTAACTTCCACAGGGGCTGTCAGGCATTTCTTCGCGGAAAACTCTAGGATGAACAGCGTTTGCTTCTTAGGCTTTACGTTTTTGGCGCTGGCCATCTGTACAACACCGCCGTAGGTTACACCTTCATAGACAACTTGCTTTGTGTTTCCCGTCAAATTAGGAAGGTAATCTGTTTCGTCGCCCTCACTGTTTACATATGCTGTAATAATCTGATCCAGATTAAGAGCTTCTGTATCAAAAATCAGATAAATTCCAAAATTTGAAAATGCAAATGTAGAATCCTTGATTTTAACAGCTACATGGAACTTTGAATCTTTTTTCAATGGTTCTGTCGCTGTATTAACCAACTCGATTTCCGGGCCGGTCTGTTCATCTGCTGCCGAAACGGACATGGACAGCAGGCTGAACACGGTGGCGACTGCCAGCAGGAGTGCGAGCAGACGCCTGGTTGGTGTGTGCGTCATATAAGTTCCCCCTGACTATAATTCTTTGGGAAATTTGATCCGGCAACGCGCCGGGATATAGATGCCGCTTTCCCCGCTGCGCCAAATGGCGCAGCGGGGAACCCCTTTCGGGGAGAGAAATGCTTATTTTGCGATGTTTTCCATGAACCGCATGAGGATCGCGGCGGTTTCTGCGCGGGTGGCCTTACCCTGCGGGTCGAGCATGCTGTTGCTCTTGCCGTTGATCAGGCTCTCTGCGTTGGCCCACTGCATTGCTTCCACGGCCCAGGACGAAACCTTGTCCGCATCCTTGAAGCTGTCCAGCTTGTTGGACTTGGAGGTGTCGTAGCCCTTGAGTTTTGCATAGCGATACAGGATGGCCGCCAGCTGCTCCCGCGTGACCTCACCGGTCATGTTCGTGCCGTCGGAAATGCCGTTGTCCATCGCCCACTTCTGGCCTGCCGCATACCACGGCGTGCCATTGGTGTTGACGCCCTCGACACGGGCAAGGATCGTGACGATCATGCCGCGCGTTGTGGTGGCGTTCGGGCTGAAGCTGTTCTTGGAGGTGCCGTTCATCAGACCCTTTTCAGAGACATAATTCACAGCGTCCGCATACCAGCTGCCGCTCGGAACATCCGTGAACGAAGAACCCGTGGTGGGCTTGTCGTCCTTCGGCTTGCTCGGTGTGGTGGGCTTCGACGGAGTGACCGGCGTAGGCGGATTCGGCTTGTCGTTCAGCTTGTCATACGCTTCCTTGCAGGCAACGAGCTTGTCGTGATTCTTGACATAACCCTTTGCCGCTTCGGACAGATCATCGTATGCCTTCATTGCCGCGTCGATTGCAGCCTTATCGCGAAGGGTGATCTTGTCGGGATCGGGCAGTGCGTCGATCATTGCCTCGACCTCTGCGGCAGCCTTCTTGGCAGCTTCGGTGTCCTTGACCTGCTCGTATGCCTTTTCCGCAGCTTCGAGCGCTTCGAGGTACTCCGGATATGCCTTGCCAAAGAGCTTCTTCTGTTCCTCGGTCAGAGCGTCGTAAGCTTTGCGGGCTTCTTCGATCTTCGGACCGCTTTCAGCTGTGACCTCGCCGTCCTTCACGAGCTTGCCGTTTTCGAGCTTGACCGTACCCATAGCAAGGATCTTGTCCGTGACAGCCGTGAGCGCATCCGCGTTTGCAAGCTCGGCAGCGACCAGATCGAGGTCTGCGACCGCCGCGTCCAGCTTCGCCTGATTTGCAAGCGGGTCGCACAGAACGCCGTCAAAGACGTTCATGTAGATGCGGCTCGTTTCCAGCTTGTCATCGCCGGATTTGTAGGTCTTGTCGGCGGAGGCATCCTTGTATTCCTCACGCATCTGCGCGATCTTGTAGGTCAGCGCAGTCTTGTCGCCGGAATCGCCGGTGATGCTGGAGCTGCCCCATTCGGAGTTGTCTGCGTTCAGGTCAGAACCGTAGCCGTAGACCGTGAACTGCCAGCGCATGACTTCACCGTCGCGCATTCTCCAGCCCGCAGCACCAACGCCGGGGAAGGAGGGCAGCTTGCTGTCGCCAATGTTGCTGACGGAGTACATCCAGCCGGACATATTGTAGTAGTCGAACTCGCCGAGGTACTTGCCCTGCTTGTCGCTTTCAACCTGCGTCTCGGAGATCTTGTCGCCGCAGACATCAAGGATATACTGTGCAATCTGCGCGTTCGTCTGATTCGGCCAGTAGACCTGTGCCAGATAGAAGTCTGTGCGCGTCGTGCCGGTATTCATATAAGCGTATGTTCCGGCCGGTTCGCTCTCGTGATAAGTCGCGTAGCCATCCAGTGTAAGGCCATACTTTTCACGGATATTCTGCTTGATCATATCCGTGATGACCACGCTGGCCTGCGTGTACTTGGTGGTATGCACGATGGTCGGCTTGATCATGTAGCCAAGACCGATGGTCTGCGCATCCATTGAAACGACAACGTCGATCGGCGGAAGCACCAGAACCGGGATAGCATTCATACGGTCGATGGCCGTGTTCAGCGCGGCATAGATCGTATCCTGCACAGCCTTGTTGATGACACTGACATCTTCGCTTGCGGGCTGCGGGTCGGCGATGGCGATGGCGTACTTGCCGTTTTCATACTCGACCAGCACGCGCTGCCAGTTGGCATCGCTGTAGTCGCCCTTGTCCATACGTTCCAGCGCATTGTCGAGCTGCTTCAGTGCCTTTTCGCGGTCTTCCGCCCAGCGGTCGGCGCTTGTCTCCGTCCACTTGGCGTAGAGCGTCAGGTTTGCGGCGGGAATGACGGGGTTGGTATAAAGCCGGGTCAGGCCCTCGTCTGTATACCAGCCTGCAAAGCTCATGCCGCTCTTCGTCGGAATCGGCATCACGAAGCTGCTCCATGCCTGTCCAGAGATCGAGTTGACGGCGCTGCCGCCGTTGGAATTGAAAGTCACGGTGTAGTTCTGCGCCTGCAGGTACAATGAACCCTTGCTGCCGTAGAACAGGGACACACCTTCGCCAAGGCTTGCGATGTAGGTCGGGGTTGTCGGGCGCTTTTCCATTTCGTTGGTGCCGCCGACATCGAATGCCTCGACTGTATCCATCAGCGTCCAGCCGCTTTCGTCCGCGCGGACAACGTAGTTACGTCCACTGCCCTGAATCAGCGCATAGACCTTGCCGTCGCCGCCGAAGCCAACCGTATGAACGAAAGATTCACCATAGGTTGCGGGCTTGAACACGCCGTCCTTTGTCCATGTATCACCAAAGATATCCTTGGTGATCTCCGGATAGGTGGCATCCGTCGTGCCGTCTGCGTTCCGAATGGCGTAGCCGCCGCTCGTCAGCTTGACTGCCAGTGCGCCGTCATAACGGGAACCGAGCAGCTTGCCGCCGAGATCGACCGGCGTCCAGGAATCCGATACGCCGTTTCGCTCCGCGTTCAGCTTATAGATCTTGCCGTTGGTGGCAGTGGCATAGGCCGTTGTGGAATTGACCTTCTCGAAGGTATCAAAGGTGAAACCATGAAGCGTCCATCCCGTGCCGTCGTAGTAGGCGTTTTCCGTCCAGATCTCATCCGAACCCAGGATGAGGACTTTGTTGACCGCTCCGTTGGTGCTGGGGTACTTGTCCTTCGGGAGGGAGTTTACGGTGGTCCACTTGCCTTCTTTCGCGCTGTACCAGCGGACTTCATAGGAAACCGTGCCGCCCTGATCGCCGCCGAGCGAATGGAACACCTTGACCAGCGAGGTCAGGTCGTCTGCCGCGCCGCCCACGCCGAGCGCGACGCTGACGAGCGAGAGGTTATCACCGGAGGTGTTCAGGTCTTCCATGCCGGGCATACGCACGAAGTCCGTCGTGCCATTGCTGCCGACATACTGATACACACCGCCGATACCGGCCACATACAGCTCCATCGCGCCGGTCTCGGCGTTCTGAACGGCTGCTGCGTCATAGATATCGGGGTTGTACGGGCCGGGATTGGCAGCGGAAGTCCGGCAATTGCGCGGCGAGGTCAGGTAGGACAGATCCATGCCGTCCGCGCCGTATCCGGTCTGAACATTCAACGTACAGTAGTGCTTGTCGCAGTCGTCTGTATAGGCAACTGCTGTGATCTGCGTGACATCAGCAGGCCACGGGTCGACGATGATCGTTGCGTGACCGCCGTCAAAGGCGGTATTGCGATCCCGATCGCCCTGCCCCTCACGCTTTGCCAGCAGCGTGGCTGTTCCGGCCTTTACCGCAGCTTCATCGCCGCTGTAAAGCTCGATGGTACTGTGCGGCAGCCATACGTCAGTGATGTTTTCGTCATAATCGACATCAACCTGCACGCCGGTGCCCACGATCAACGGTCGGCTGCCGATCTCGGTTTTTGCCTGCCATGAACCGCCACCCGCACTCATGCCGCTGATGCCGGTGATCTGCCACGGCAGATAGTGCGCAACATAGTGGCGGTCTTCGGTCAGCGCCACGTCAAGCGGATTCCTCTCTGATTTGAAGCCGGGATCTTCATCACAGCTCCAATAGGAAAATGCGTAATTTCTGCCGTCTAATACTGCACGGTTTGCAGTCAGCGTCCATGTGTCATCCCATTTCCGCGCGGCGGTTACGGCATCTGTACCATTACTGCGCACCAAACCCTCGGGGTCAGTGGAGACCGTTGCCGTTTTCCACTCATGGAAATAGGCCGTGTAGGTTTCACTCGCTGTCAGTGTGACAGTGTAGGGGTTTTGCGCGATTTCTTCCTGTGTGCTTGCTGCGACCCAGTGATCGAAGGAATATCCGGGATTCGCAGTTGCTTTCAACTCATATGTGTTTTCAGCAGTCTGCCTTACAGCTGTAACGCTGCCTTGAGTCGAATCGTTGGTCTCCACCTTCGCTTCGATCTCAGAAGACGCCGCAACAATAGGCTTAATCGTCCACTCAGTCGTACTTAATGAGCTGTTACCACCGGCACGAAAAACAATGCTTTCTGTCGTTATAATCAGAGTTATGCCGTTGATGTGTAAATATATAACTTCGCCGTCGTTCTCATCTTCTGTATAGTCCAGAAGCGGATCGTATCTCGTTCCATTGACTTCCCATTCACGAACAGGATTTACTGGATCCTGATTCAAAGTCAATCGAAGGAATTCATATGATCCACCAACCTCAAACTCGACGGTGTTTAACTCGCCAGCCTGCGCTGTATATGGTGTCGAATCACTATCATATTTTTTTGTGCCGGAAAAGGAAACCGGGCAATTGCGTAGATCAATTTGTAGTTTGACCCGATCTCCCGTTGCTGCAAATACTGATACCGGGACAGACATCAACAACACCAATACAGCTAGCAGCGCAAATAAGGTTCTTGTCGTTTTCTTCATTCTTCATAAAAACGCATGAATGGGCAAGCAGGCACCTGCTTACCCATTCATGCTGACGGTTATTTTACAACGTACAGATGATCGTAGTCATTGCCAAAGACAATGATACCATTGTCGCAAGCCATACCACCCAGTGCGTAGGTATCCGATCTGGATGCCCACTGCTGCGTGGCAGTCGTGCCATCATAGCTGTAGCAGTAGCCACAGCCATAGTTTGCGTTTTCGGTCGTGGAGCTGCCGCTGTTCGTGTTGAAGAACAGGTAGTCCGTACCGGTGCCGTCGCCCTTCACCACGATGGAGCACTGGACAGGGAAGTTGTTCTTATCCGTGACAGCGATAACATTGCTCACTTCATGTGTGGAAGCATCGATGCACAGGACACCGCCCTTATTGAAGCCAGAGTAGACGCCCACATAGATGCGGTCGCCAACCTTGGTCGGTGCAGAGGTGGACGTGCCGCCCAGCGCCGCGCTCCACTGGAAGACCGGTTTACCTGTAGTCGAGTTCGGTTTGTAGCACCACAGATAGCCGCCCTGGCTGGTGAAGTACAGATAGGTGCCGTCCGTCATGATGGTGGAACGGACATTGCCTGCGTCATCTGCTTTATCAGTGAGAGCTACCGCGGTTACATCGGAACCAAAGCTAGCGACATCCTGATAGTACAGATAGCCAGAGTCGCCGCCAAAGTAGATGTAGTCGCCGATATTCGCAGCGCCAGCCCAATAGAAGCCAGCGTTGCCGGTCATTGTCTTCGTCGTGAAGCTGGAATCGCTGACCTTCACCTGATAATACTGCATCGCATTATTGCCGCTCCAGGTGCCGAAGTAGATGTAGTTACCATAGCGAGTGATCGGGGTATTGATCTGGCCGTTGACCGAGCTGACCACGGAAGTCAGGGTCACGCCGCTGGCATCCGTGCTGTCAATGCCGGTAACCTTGGTGACAGCGCCCTTGTTGGCGAACATGCTGACAGATTCAATCGTGCCAGTGCCGTTCAGCGTGACGCTGATGGAGAGGGTCGCGTTCTCCGTGCTGGAAGCCGTGACGCTGTGGTTGATGTAGTAATAGTAGTCGTAGCCGTTGACGTTGCCGTCGGCATCATAGGTTGCCTGCTCGTAGATCTTGTAGGTCGTGCCGCTGCTGGACTGCGTGGTACTCAGGGTCAGGTTGACTGCCGTGCCGCCGCCCAGCTGGATGGTCGCAGTACCTTCTGTGGTGAGGGTGCCGCGGTCAGCGACGCTGGTGTGACCGACGTAGACCGGAACGGAAACGCGGTTGGCAGCCGTCAGAAGGCTCAGGCCGCCAATGGTCACTGTACCGGCCGTGCCAGCGGCCAGTGCAACCGGGCTGGAGATTGCAACGTTGTTGTAGACAGACGCGTTCGAAGCGCCGATGTAGATCGCGCGGTTCGTGGTGTCCAGATACGGGGTGGACAGCTGGAAACCAGCCGCAGCAGAAACCTGTTTGCGCCAGACAACATAGGGCGTTGCCGCGCTGCAGTTGATCTTGGCCAGCTGGCCGCCGTAGCTGCTGTAGCCATCATAGAGGACATAGGCATAGGTCGTTCCGTTGACTGTTTCCATAACCGGAACGTTGTCAACGCCGTCCCAGCCTCTGCCGCCATTGGAGAGGTCGATGTAGCTGTTCAGTGCCGTTGTTGTTGCCGTCGTCGGAGCGCTGGTGACCACAGAATTGTGGTTGGCATTGCCGCCGTAGACATCCCACGCCGCAAATGCCGTTACGCTGAGCAGCATTGCGAGCGCCAGAAGGATTGCTAAAACTCTGCTTGTTCGTTTCATGCCTGAAACTCCTTTCTTGATGTGCAAAGTCTGTTTCTCTCGTACATTCCGATGCAGCCGAGAAACAGCGCTGCGTCGGAATATGTCACAGCAGGAATGGTTCTGCTGTAAACACCAGTTTTTCTGCACCACAGATACGATACGGCTTCCTGCGCTCCCGCTCCGCCTTAACGTGGACCGCGTTATCCGTCCCTTGGCGCGCTCGTTTCGCCGCGTCGCTTCCCCAGGACAGTATGCATTCTCGCTGTGGCTATTCAGTTGTCGATGCGATTCATCTTATTGGGACGGGCGAAGGCCCGCTGGTTTCTTGAAAGGGGGTTCCCCGGCTCTGTGTTCCCAGTTCAGAGTCGGGGCCTTGCGTCATGCTGACGCACAAAGCGCATGTCTCAGGGGGATGAGACGCACATCTATCTGCAAATCTGTCCGCTTCAGATCAGCATACAATAGTTCTTGGCTCTCCCTCCGGGAGAGCTGTCGCCGCAGGCGACTGAGAGGGTCTGCTGCCTGTTGCCCTCTCCGTCCTCGCTGCGCTCGGCCACCTCTCCCAAAGGGAGAGGCAAGGAGCCGGCTTTTACTTGGCTTTTCGTTCAGCCTTTTCCTGCCGCATTTTTTCTTTGTTCGCAGCCTTCTTCTGCCGCTTTTCCAGTATATCCTGTTCCCGCTGGCGCTCATATTCCTGCTGGAAGAGCATGGTCTTCTCCAGCGCGGGATGGAAGCGCTTGACGGCAAGCTCCTTTGAAACGCCGCTGGCACACAGGGCGTTGGCCCAGCCGCGAAACCGCAGCTCGATATAATCGCCGCCGATCACCTCTGTCCGGCCGGGGATATGCCCGCACCATCTGCGGCACTTGCACAGATACTCGGCCAGCTCGTCCAGCGACGCATTCTGGTTCTTCAAGACAAATTCAACATTCTTGTTGGCGAGCGCAACGTAAGTGCGCTGCATTAAAACCTTTTTAAGCGCGTCCATGTTCTCCTGACAGGTTCGGTATGGATTCATCGCTGCACCTCCTGTCCGGAAGTCCCAGCCATGTTCTTTTCAGCCATCCGTCCTTGTGCTAATTCGTACAGGTCGCGGACGATCTTGCGTTCTTTGAATGGGGGCGGATTCTTGATGTTGGTGATCTTGCCGCCGTAAAAGGTTCGGATGGCCTTTTGCCACGATCCGAAGCGGTATTGGATGTACTCTCCGCCGATTACCTCTACCATGGCGGGAGGATGCCCGATGTCCTCCATGCAGCTCTGCAAATACGCCGAAAGCTGCTCCAACGTGTCATTTTGATGCTTGATGATAAACTGAACGTTTTTATAGGCGATCACGCGCTCAATGCGGCTGTAGATGATCTGGTCTTGGTTGTCCTGGCGCGGCTCCATTGTCAGCGTTCCTCCTAATCGTACTTTTTCGCAAACCGTCCCTACGGAGTGGGATAATCTGGATTACTTCCAAACAAAAAAGCACCAACCTGTTTTCCTCCCGGAAAACAAATCGGCGCCCGTGCCTGGGTACGATAGATCATCGTGCTATCAACCACACGTCTTTACCAGCCTTCTGCACTTCAGGGATCATAAATAGACAGAATCCCATGCAGGTGAAGATAGCGATTCTTCTGACTAGGACTATGGACACGATCCGTGTCCGCGTTCCGTTTCCTACCTTCTCATGGGAAGACTCCCACAATGGCGGTCTTTCGACCACATGGCCTGCGGCAAAGCGCTGTCTTACGCTTTGGCACAAACCACTTTAGAAACAAACTCATCCATTACAGCTCCGGGCGAGTAGCCGCACGCACTCCCAATGCGCACGACCTTCCTCTTTCACCGCAGGCTCAGTCCGATTACGGCCGCGACTTGCGATTACACATCTTCAGCGGATAAAAACAAACAATATGTAATTTTGATGTCAGAATAGGATTTCAAATCTGTGGTATTCTAAACCACATGTACGGCAATGAGATTTTTCGTAAAGTGTTCCACTTTACGAGACAGCCTGAAACCCTATATCTTCCGTTTCCATTTCCTATTATACAGTCAGAAATGAAAATGTCAATTTGATTCTCCTGATATTTCGGCATTTTCTAACACAAATCCTAACATCGGAGTGTCGTAAACGAAAGAAAACGAAAATATGTAAACCAACAGAGGGTGGTTGCCGCGCGAGATGCCTCGCATTTGCCGTCAAAAATATGGTAAAGCTGAAAGGTGGAGAGCGCTTGGGACGATGGGGAGATAATATCTATCACAGAAAGGATGGCCGCTGGGAAGGGCGTTATATCGCCATGCGCCTGCCGGATGGTAAGGCGAAGTATAAGTCTGTCTATGGAGAGAGCAAAACTGTTGTAAAAAAGAAACTGATCGCCGCCATACAGGCGCTGGCGAAGGAACCGGCAGTTACCTGCAATTTGACGGTAAAAGAGCTTTTTATGCAGTATCTGGCACAGGCTGATATTAAAGTTTCCACGCGTGCGCGCTATCGCTTTCTGCTTGAGCGTCACATTCTTCCGCATCTCGGTCATATCTCCGTTTCACGGCTGACGGCAAAGGAGCTTTCTGCGTTTCTGCTTCATATGCGAAGTGCGGGACGCTTGGATGGAAAAGGCGGTTTATCTGCGAAAACTGTACGGGATATCGCCGTTCTGATCAAAACCATGCTGCGCTATGCCCAGCGGGAATATCATTGTTCCTGCGACGCGCTGACAGCGCATCTGCCAGCCTGTACGCAAAAACAGATCGAAGTGTTTTCCGAAACTGAGTTGGCTGTGCTTGGAAAAGCCCTTTCGCCGTCAGATAGAATTAGCACAGCGGTTATGCTCGCACTGTATGCCGGCCTGCGCGTGGGCGAGGTCTGCGCGCTTCGCGCCGGGGACATTGATGCGCTCTCCGGTACGCTTTCTATCGACCGTTCCGTTCAGCGGATCACGCTGAACGGGAAATCGCAGCTTCTGGTGGACCGTCCAAAAAGCGAAAGCTCGGAACGGGTCATTCCGCTGCACCCTGAATTCCTGCGTTTACTGCAAGAACTCACCGAAAATATGCCGCCTGATGCTTATATTATGACCGGCCACGCAGATCGGCCGATGGATCCGCGCACCTGTCAGTATCAGTTCACCACTCTCCTGAAGCGCTGCGGTATTCGGCATCGCGGCTTCCATGCCCTTCGGCACACGTTCGCTACGCGATGTGTTGAAACCGGTGCAGATATCAAGAGTGTCAGCACCCTGCTCGGACATGCGGATATTAAAACCACCCTAAAACTGTACACGCATCCGTCTTTGGAGAGCAAGCGTCGCTGTATTCAGAAAATCAGTTTTCTGGAGCTTGGTGCATAATACAGGATTGCTCTGCCCGTCGATGCTGCACGGCATCGACGAGCTTTTGTATGCTCTTTTTACCGTCAAAAATATGGTCGCGCTGCGGCGGAATGTCTGTGATAGCAGGCATCCCGCCGCTTTTTTCGTGAAGTGGAACACTTTACGAGAATTTTTTATCATAGAGCAAAAAAACAACATCCGTCAGGCGCAATGCCTGCGGATGATTTCTGCCGACAGATAGACTTTGCCGGTAAAAGCAAACCGTTGACGAGGCAGCGCTTTCTTATTCCATGCACAGGCGCGTATCTGGCTTATCTCCCGCAGTTGGAGCTTCACAGTGACCGGTTCGTGGGGACTTTCACCCCATTCCGCATTAAGTCCACTCCCTTTAGAAATGGACACCTGGACAGTCTATTCTTTTTCTTTTATTTTACTGCATTTTCCCGAAAAATGCACGAACTATTTCTGAGCATACCGCTAAGTTTTCAGCGTCATGCAGCCGGAAGCCATATGGATGCCAGTTCATCGAAGTATGCATACGTCTCCGGAGTCAATTCTTTAAGCTGTGCCAGCGTCCGTGTGCTGCCGGAAAGCCAGTATGCGAAGAATTCCGCGAAATATTCCAGGCTGTTGCTCTTGGCGTGCTGCTTCATCGGCGCGGATGCAGCTTCGAGCGCGTACAGGTCTTTATGCGCCTGCGGGAAGTCCATTGCGCAATCGAGGAAGTGTCCAAACTCGTGCAGGACCGCGCTGGCTTCGGAAACGTAGATCCGCTTCTCCGTGTAGACCGCAGCGCCGATGCAGTTGATGCCGAGCTTTTGACTGAGGTCTGTGAGGTATTCTGTGCCGATTACGAACGCCCAGCCTTTTTCGTTAAAAGCGTCAAGGATCGGCTGTGGAACTTTGCGGAGTTCCAGCAGGAATGCATTCACATTCCACTGTGTCAGATTTTCCACTGAGACCGGTGTTTCGGGCGGCGTAACGGTCAGCGTCTGCATCAGGACGGCGTGAAGAAGCTGTGCGGCTTCGGCGCGTGTAACGAGGTCCGCAGCGGTCTTGTTCTCAGCACAAAGCCCAAGCTCTTTGCCGATGCGCAGGGCGTTTTCACTGGGAGAAAGCCAGTCAAGGCCGTAAAGTGTTGCATCGTAGAGCGGGATTCCGGCTGCCGCGAAAGCAGTCCGATAGAGTTCACCGCGGCAGATAAGACCATTTGCGTCACTGATTGCTGTCGGCTCCAGCCAGCCGCTGCGGATGGCAATCTGGACAGCATTCGCCCCCACTTCCTGCCATGAAACGCCTTCCGGCTCGGTGTCAAACGCGCGGCAGAGCATCGTCGCCCACTGGCTGACCGTGATCTTCTCGTTCGGTGCGAATCCGCCGGATGCCGTACCTCTTAGAATGCCAGCGTCAGCAAGATAAGAAACAGATTCCGCATAGGTGACTTTCTCGGACACGTCCGTAAAGCCTGTGGAAAAAGCAAAAGCCGGTACCGTCAGCAGCATCGACAGCACCAGCAGGATGGATAGAAATTTGATTTTTCGCATAGAGACATCCTTTCTAAAATTAGATTTCTCTTTTCTGTATTGGATCTCAGATAGAGTTGGCCCTTCAAGCTGCGCCGTGGTGTCGCGGCGCTGGTGACAGCAAATGCGCGGACGCTCCCCTTGGCGGGGAGCGTCCGCGTTGTTATTTGTCCTCATTTATAATGTATAAGTTTGACGTGCAGCTTCCGTTTTCGCGGTGACGGCGCTGGCGCTGGATGTAACCGGCACGTTCCAGATCGTTCAACGCCCTTTGCACCGTGCGCGGCGAGAGGCGCAGGTCGCGGGCAATCGTCTTGATGCCCGGCCAGCAGCTCCCGCCGCCGGCGCGGTCGCGGAGGTACATATAGACCGTCCGCGCCCGGTGCGGCAGGTCTGGATCAGCATAGATGGAGCCGAAGAAGCTCATTTTTCGCCGTAGCTGCTCATATAGTCATCCGCTTTCGGCGCTGTGGGCGGGTGCACTTGCGTCAGAGATTTTCTTTTAATGTTCATCAGCAATTCCTCCTTTCCCGCGTAGTAGACCTCGCGCTGGGCGCGCTCCGGAACCTGATACGGTTCTTCAAATGAGATGCCCCACTTGAAATATAATTGCAGCTTCGTGCGCATCGGATGCGTGCCGGTTTTCATGACAACAAACTCACCCTTCGGGAGACTTTTCAGTTCGTCCGGCGACAAAAGTGCACGCTCTGCCATCTGCAAGCTCTGGCTGTTGCTGTCCTTTCCCTTACTGATGGAGCCGGTAAGGACTGTCCGGCTGCCGAGGGCTTTGGACAGCGTCTCCGCTGTCTGACTGTTCGGCGCAAAGCCGCCGAAGATCGTGTCCTGACAGTTATCGGCTATGATCTCCGCGCCCTCCTTGCCGTAATTCTTCTCTAACTGAGCGAGACTCTGGATGATCGGCACGAGCGTCAGCTTGCGGCTTCTGCCTGCGGAGAACAGCGGCAGAACGTCAAAGGGCGGCATCGTGCCGAATTCGTCGCAGTAAAATACCACGCGCTTTTTTAGCTTACCGTCGTTATCGTTTGCAATAGAAAACAACTCACGCGACAAGTTTTGGATCATGAGACCTGCCATGAAATGTTTCGTCGGGTCTTCTTCCGGGATGATCAGAAAAATTGCACACTTCTCGGACGCAAAGTGCTCCGCGTCGATTGGACTGTCATAGCAGAGCACCTGTTCCTGCTCGGAATCGATGAATGAATTCAGGCGGGAAAGCACCGTGGACATGACGGAGGCCATGCCTTGTTCGGAGGAACTGGTTGCTGCGGTCGCCATCCAGCCTGCCTTATGCGTATCCGGCAGGCTGTCTATCAGAACCTGAAATCCATTCTTCTTGCCCATGGGAGCCATCAGTTCCTTCACCAGCTTGAACACGGACATGATGTGCCGCTTGTCATGCCCCGCACTGTCCGGCGGAATGAACTCCGACAGCGTCATGATCACGGTTGCCAGCACGCCCTCTGCTGCGTCATAGAAGTACGAATTCTGTCCACGATCCTGCTCGTCGCCGCCCGGATTGACGATGGTTTTGGCGAGGATCTTCGCATATTTTTCTGCATTCGCCCGTGCTGCAAGGTTGTCCGGATGCTCACGGGCCACGTCCATATAGCGGTTGACCAGCGTCATCAGATTGTTTCCATCCGAGCGGATCGGGTTGCGCAGGTCGACCACTGATACGCGATAGCCGTAGTACTTCTGCGCGATTCTTCCGCAGTTGCGCGCGAGGTCACCCTTCGTATCCAAAATCAGGAAACTCATACCACAGGCACAGGCAAATTCGATGTTGGGATACAGAAAAAATGCGGTCTTGCCGACACCGGATGCGCCGATCATGAGGCAATGCACATC
>ERZ1034992.462-NODE-462-length-23000-cov-41.884201_pt1 | contig 23000 bp, 6 predicted proteins | sample MGYA00520695_ERZ1034992 | MGnify/ENA primary metagenome ERZ1034992 (study PRJEB33766, sample SAMN09781778) | gut metagenome | biome: gut microbiome | host: Homo sapiens | place: Madagascar | study: EMG produced TPA metagenomics assembly of the PRJNA485056 data set...
TATATTTATTCTATTTTGTTGGACTATATTTTTATTTAATTAATTTAAATGGGGGTGAAATAATTAAAAAACAAGGTATATTGATTTTGGTAATGTTTTGTTGTTTTATTTTATCATTAAGTACAGTTAGTGCAATTGGTGATGCAAATAATTCTACGATAGTTTTTGAACAAAGCGTGGTTAATAACTCGGAATCTAATGATTTGGATATTGATAATAGTAATATTGTTTTTAGTCCGATTATTGGGGGTAAAACTATCGAAATTACTCAAAATAATTATGATGATTATTTTTATAAATTTGATGGTCAAATTAAACCTGACTCAGGGATTGTGGCTGGAGATATTTTAAAGATAGGCAATATTTCTGATAGGGGATTTGTTATTGATCGCCAGCTTACTTTAATGCCTTTAGATAATACTTCTAAAATTTCAAATGGTTTTATTCATTTAGTTAAAGGTAGTGATGGTTCTACAGTTTCAGGACTCACAATTAATAATACTAAAGGATCATTATCAATTAATGGGATATATGTAAGTCAATTGCATGGTATTTGGATAACTAAATCTAATAATAATACAATTATGAATAATATAATTAGGATAGCTTATGCAGCGGGTGTTTATGCAATGCCTATGGGGTGGTCTAGTTATAATAGGATTATTGGTAATGATATGAGCACTTATTTTACCAGTGTAATGGTTATGGGGCAATGTCATTATAATTTAATCTCTAAAAATAGATTGGAAACTCTTGATTATAGTGATGAAATAGTTAGTAACTTGATTTATTTTAACCCATTTGGTCATGCAGATTATTCTGGTCCTGCTTTATGTGTGGGCAACATTATTTCAGATAATTATTTAAAAGCATTTTGCAATGGGGTTATGTCTATTGTGTTGCAATTGACTTATGAAAATCATATTAATACAACTATATTCAATAATACTATTATTCGGGGCAGTTATGGAATTAATGCTTTTGGTGATAATTTTACAGCATATAATAACAGTATTATAGAAAGCAGTATTTCAGTTTCTGCAATAGGTAAGAATATTCGTGTTATGTATAATAATGTATTAGGTATAAGTCAGGGTAATGGTATTTTAGTTACTGGTGAAAAAGGATATTCAACTATTGTTGCATATAATAATGTAACATATAATAATCTTTATTCTGCTATAGCTGTATCTAACTATACTGAAGTTTTTAATAATACTATTACTATTAAAAACTATGGTGTAGGTATCAGTATTAGTGATAATTGTTCAAATATTCATAATAATATAATTAAAGTAAATCATGATGATGCTATTACATTTATTGGAAGCAACAATACTATTTCAAATAACATGATTGATACATATGCAGTAGGTATATCTATATCTTCTACATCTAATGTTATCAGGTATTATGATAATCATATTTTGAATAATGTTATTCGTAGTGAAAGTTATGGTATTTCTATTAAAGGTTTGGTTTATAGAACTAAATTGTTTGGTAATGTTATAGAAACTAATGCTACCATAGGTATTTATAAAGAAATTACTGATGAGCTTTCAAATAATGAATCTGACAATATGGTTAATGGAGTTATTTATGATTCAACAGCTTTAGTTGTTAATGATGACAATTTCCACAAATATTTTGATGAAAATGGTTATTTAAATTATACATTTGACGCAAATAAGACTAAAGTAATCTTTTTTACATTTTTATCTAACAAAAATGTATTCATAACTGAAAAAATCAATATTATTAGCAATAAACAGAGCAATCTTTTATTTAATGTTACTATTTCATTAAGTGGGGATGCTAGTGGATCAGTAATTCGGGATTTTAACTTTTATAATATGAATAAAGAAGCTATTGTCTTAAATGGGGTAGATGATGTTTCAGTATCCAATAATAATATTACATTGATGTTGAAGAATAAAACTCAAGCTAATTCTGCTATATCCGTATTTGATGTTTGCAATGGCATAATTCTAAAAAATAATAATATTTATGTTAATTCGAAAGCAGTTTATGCTTATGGTATCAGCATGCCTGCGTATAATCCTTTAAGATTAAATTATAATAAAGGAATGTCTTCAGGGTTTAAAATTTCTGGAAATACAATCATTATGATCGGTACTGGTGTAACGGAGGGTATTTATGCTGATGTTTTAAAAGAAAGTAGTATTGTTTCAAATAATATTAATATTATTTCCGACGGTGCGGCTTATGGTATAGCAAGCTGTAATATTATTGGCAGTCCACATGACTTGAATATTTCCAACAATAATATTGTTGTTCATTCTAAGGATATGGCATATCTTATTGAATTGCATAATAATTATAATGTTACTTTTATGAATAATTATCTTTATGGTAATTCTACTGGTATTTATGGTATTGGTACCTATATGTCAGACAACATTTCTATTATAAACAACACTTTTGATATCTTTGGTGGAAATTTATCTGAAATTACTGAAATTCATGATGCACTGGGCATTGGTCAGGGAGCTGTTGCTTTAATCAAATTTACAAATAATACAAATATTACTGGTAATTTAATTTATGCTAATGTAGAAACTCCAATATTTGTAGGAAATAATACTTCTGTTGTTGAGTTAGGTGTTACTTATTATGTTATTGATGATAATAATTATGGAATATACTTTAATGATGCTATAAATTCTAAAATTATACGTAATAATGATGTATTATTGTTGAATAATTTGACTAAAGGTCAGGATTTAAGTATTGATATTCCGGTTAATGTCACATATTACAAAGAAAATGTAAGTTCAATTGTTAACTTAATTCTCAATAGTGGTTCTTCATCAGTTAATATTACTAATTTGGTTTTATTTAACTCTACAATAACTCTAAATAATATTTCTAAAGTTTATATTAAAAATAATAATTTAACAAACTCTAGCATATCTGTTGTTGGAGGTAGAGGTAATTATGTAATTAATAATATGTTATCTGGTGAAAATGGTGGAGCATTTATTAAATTAGTGAACACTTCTTCAAACCATATATTTTCTAATAATATAACTTTTAATAATCTTGTAGATGTTATAATTATTAAAAATTCTAAAGATAATGAATTTGTTTATAATAATATATCTGGAATAGCTAATAAAGTTGTTAATTCTGTTGATTCAAGTTATACAGAATTTAATCATAATAACTTAACTATTAGTGGTGTTTCAATATTTGGATATTATGCTTGTAATTCTGCTTATGATTCAATAAAATACAATGATATAAATATTGCTGGAAATTCCAGTGTTGCTAATCAATCAGCTATCTTTTTTACAGGTAAATCATCAAGTAATACTGTAGCTCATAATAATATATTTTCTTACTCCTTAAAAGGGGATGATTATGCAGTTATAATTATGTCTAGTGAGAATTTGTTTAATAAAGTTATAAACAATTATCTTATTAGTGGTAATGGATCTAAACGTGCAAATGCTGCGGTTTATGCATTGTATGATTTAGTTAAAGATAATACGCCATTTGCAATTTATGTTGCATTTGGAGGTAGTGATATTTCTGGTGATGGTAGTAAAGAACGTCCTTATGCTTCTCTAGCTTTTGCTTTGGCCAAATCTTTAAATCATTGTGTAATTTATTTGGAAAATGGAGTGTTTAAAGGGTCTGATTTAATCATTGATAAAAACATTACTATTTTATCTATTAATCCTGGTAAGGTATTTGTTGATGCAAATAACAGTCAATTATTTACTATTTTAGCTAATGGTACTTTAACTGTTAATGGGTTAGTAATAGCCAATGGTCATAATATGGTTGGAGGTTCTTTATTTATTAATAATGGTACATTATATATTAATAATTCAATAATTTGCAACTCTTCTGCTTACTTTGATAATGGTGACCCAGATTTTGTAAATAAAACTGTAGATGACAGAGGTAAAGAGTATTGGTATACGGTTGACTGTAAAAATACTGGATTGGGTGGAGCTATCCTGAATTATGGTAATTTATTTGTTAATTTAACTGAATTGTCTGGAAATTATGCTCATAGAGGTGGAGCTATAGCTGATTTTGGTAAAACAGTTATTGAATCATCTTTAATTCGTAATAATAAAGGAGTTCATGGTGGAGCTATTTACACAGATTCTTCTAAAGTATTTACAATTAATAACACTGTATTTTACAGGAATGTTGCAATTCTTAATTTAGACCATTGTATGCTTGAAAAGTATTCTACTGGGTGGTCTATTGAGGAAGGTGTTCGCTATGAACATCGCTCAGTATGTGAAGTTCCTTTAGGTGCAGGTGGAGCATTATTTACTAAAAATACTGTTTTAGAAATATCTGATTCAATATTTGACCATAATAATGCTTATAAAGGTGGAGCTATTGGAACCATTTCAAACTATGGCGAATATTCTACATATAAACCAAAAGCTTCACTGTATTTGACCAATTGTTCCTTTACAAATAATGTGGCTAATTCCACTATTGTTGGTAATAATCCTAACTTAAATTCTTATGTTTATAGAAATTATGGAGATGGTGGAGTAATTTATGGAACATTTAACAAATTCAATCTTAAAGATTCAGCTGTCCGTTATAATAAGGCAGTAATTAATGGTGGGGCATTATCTGTTCAAGCAAATGATGGGCGTATTGATGGTTGTATAATTACTGATAATCGTGCAGGGAATAAGGGAGGCGCTTTAGACATATCTAATAACTTCTTAATTACTAATACGATTATAAGCAATAATTCTGCAAGTTATGGAGGAGCTATTAGTTACAGTTCATATGTTTACTATGGGCATACTCAAAATAACTTAAATATATTTAATTCAACTATCTCTAATAATCTTGGTTTGGAGGCAGGGGGAGCATTTTATTTAGGTTCTGCTAATGTTGTTGTACATAATTCTAATCTTGTGAATAACAAGGCCCCTAGGGATGCTACTTTCAGTGCATTTGATAAATCACATTTATATGTTGATGCAAGGTATAATTACTGGGAATCTAATGGTAAAAAAGGTGTTCCTGATGATTCTCTATTTAATTTGGGAGATAAAATTAAATTTAAACCATTAATTAAGTCATTTATTAATTGGACTTCTGTTGTTGTACCAAATAATCCTCATGGAAATGGAACTGCTACACCGGGAGGTAATGACAAACCTGCTTCTGGTCCTACAGTGATTACTAAAACAAATCCTATTTGGTATACTGGTCCACAAATTGGAGGCCATGGTGAAGGTACTGGCTCAGGTCCTTTGGGTCCTGGTGGCGGAATCCCTGGTCCTGGAAGTAATTTGGGTCCTGGTGGCGGTGGCCAATATGGTCCTGTTGGAGGATCTGATTATGGTAATGGTACTTCCCAAGGAGGTAAACCAATTTCAAATCCTGGAATTAATGGTAGTTCTAATGCCAATAGTTTAAGTCAAATTGATGAATCTAATGCTAATAAAAACTTACTTACTGTAGGTTTAACTGCAAATGTTGCTTCTTTAGCTAGTGTTGGAGGTTTTGCTTCTTCTGATGCAGGTAAATCTAGTTCGTCTAGTTCCAGTGAAGATGTTAAAGCATATGAACTTGATGAAGAGGAGGTAACTAAGCAATTAGATAATCCAAAAACAATATTTACATTTATTGGTTTAATCATTATTCTTATAATCTGCTTGTTTATAGGTTATAAACGCAGAAAAGATAAGGAAAATGAATAATTAAACCTTTTTTCTTTTTTTCCAGATTTTTTAGAAAGTTTTTTATACTTCTTTTTGATAAAAATAATAATATCTTGGTTGATTTTTAACCAAATATACTTTAATTAAGAGGTGTTAATTATTTCAGTTAAAAAGAGTGCATTTGTATTGATATTATTTTTAATTTTCATGTCTTCAATATGCATAGCTAGTGCTAATGATGATTTTAATAATGGTGTTAGCATAGATGAGGGCATAATTTTTGAAAATAACTATGATGCAGACCCTATTATTGGAGATGATGGGGACAATAAGGTTTATGTAAATCCTTCTGCAAATTTGTCTGTAGTGCCGGATGGTAGCCGAGATAAACCATATTCTTCAATTGGTGAAGCAGTTAATGTGGTTAGTGATAATTCTACTATTATTCTTATGGATGGAATTTATAATGCTCCTGGTGATTTAGACATTGAAATAAATAAAAATTTGGTAATTAAATCCTTAACTGGTAATGTAACAGTTAATGGTAACGGTCAAAGTACATTTTTTAATATTTTTGATTCCAAATCATTAAGTTTGGAAAATATTAATTTTGTCAATGGAAAAACAACTGCATATTCCAGCTGTTATAGTGTTATTTGCAATAATGGGTTGTTAACATTAAAAAATGTTGAATTTGAAAATATAAATACATTTATGAGTGTTATTTACAATGAGGGAGATTTGAATATTTATAATTCTAAATTTTCTAATTGTGTTGGATCAAATCATGCAGCTATAATTTTTAATTTGGGAAATTGTAATGTTGTAAATTCTAAATTGTCTCAAGCAACTTCTAAACCATCAATTTATAATCATCATAATGTTTTTGTGAATAATTCTCAGATTTATAGCATTTATTCAAATCCTGATTATGATTATGATAATTTTAAAAGTATCAATATGACAATTATTAATTCACAAATAGGTGCATTACAATGTGATAATGGTACATTTGCCATTAAAAATTCTAATTTTAGTGAAGGAATTGAAGCGAGATTTTCTATTGTTGATATTGAAAATGTATATTCAAAGCATTCTAGTAGCAATATTTATAATTCATTCTATGCTTCTAATATAACTATTAAATCATCATATTTTGATTCAAGCATATATGCTAATACCTGTAATCTTAATATGACTTATTCTGTTATGCTGGGTGAAATTAGTGGTAATGGTAAATTTTCAACTAATGTTTCAGCAAATTATAATTGGTGGGGAGTAAATAAGGGTCCTGCTATTAGATATGCTAAGAATGATTCTAAATATTGGGTTGTAATGACTTTTGAATGTAAAGAATCTCCAATTAATATAGGAACCAATGCCGAATTCAGAGCAACTTTAAATAAGTATACTGATGGGGAATCTATGAAGTATTTGGATAATCCTTCTTTACTTCCTCAAATGAGTGTTAAATTTGAGTCTCAAAATGGTAAATTTATTTATAATGGTGGAACTTTGGTTAATGGTACATTTTCTAATTATTTAAGGAATAATAATGAAAGTTCATTAGTTTACGCTGTTATTAACTCTCAAAGATTAAGGCTTGTTGTAGGTACAGGTTTAACTGGTTATGAGTGGTATGTTTCACCAACAGGACACAATGGTTTTGGTGATGGGAGCAGAGATAATCCATATAAAACTTTAGATTATACAATAGCTAAAGCATTAAATGGTAATGTAATTTATTTGTTAAATGGTACGTATACGAATAATTGGAATTCAAATTTGGAGATTGTTAAAAATTTGACTATTATTGGTGTTGGAAATGCTATTTTAAGCAGAGAAAATGATCGCAATATATTCATAGTTAAAGAATGGGGTAGTTTGACCCTTAAAAACTTAAACTTTACTATTAATCTAAAACAATATGCTAATGAATTAATACTTGTTAAAGGGGGAAATTTAACAGTTTTAAATTCTAACTTCTATGATATTCGTTCAATTGCGGTTATTTCAACATATGAGGGTGTTCAAAACAAGGGATATGTTTTTGTTGAAAACACTACTTTTAAAAGTATTGTAGGTCCTTTAATTAAAGGAGGAGCTAATATTATTATTGACAGAATATCTGCTGAAAAATGTAGTAACATTTATGATTCTAGGGGTATGGAGGCATATAATGTTTGTTTCCCGGTTTGGAATTATATTTCTATTTCTAATTCAATATTTAGAAGCAATACTGTAGGTATTGTTAATTTAAATCCTACTACTTATTATTCTTCATCCGCATTAAGTAAAAATATAGTGGGTGATTTATCTAGTGGCACTGTCTTTGCTTACATCAATAATTCCTTATTCATTGAGAATAATTTCATACCTGGTGATTTTTATGCAAGCAATCGTGTTGGATTGGAGTTGGGGCGTAGTGTTTACGGAACTTGCCATGGGGAAGTAAATAATTGTTCTTTTATTAAAAACAAAGGTAAATTAATTGAGGGAGCTATTGTAAATAATTCCTTCTTTGATTCAAATACTGTTTGTCGGGTAAGTGCTGATTTAATAAATAATTCTTATTTCTATAAAAATGATAACTCAGCTAGTGCAGATATGTATTCCACTTATCCAAATAGAGGAATAGCTGCTGCTAATGAAATTTATTATTCTGTTTTCATTGGAAATAAAGCACTTTACGGAGGAGCTCTTGCAGATACAAAAACAGTTCATTACTCTGTATTTTTAAATAATTCTGCAACTTATGGAGGTAATGATATTTTTGTATATGATGGCGAAGTAGATTATTCAAGTAATTGGTGGGGATCTAATCAAAAACCGGATAATAATAGGATTTTTGTACATATTGGGTCTTTAACTCTTGATAATTGGGTAATCATGTCTTTAGATGCTGTTACAAATACTCATATTGTAGTTGCTTTAAATAAATTAACAGATAATAGTGGAAATATTTATGAATTTAACAGTACTCTTCCAACTAGAACTGTTTATTTCTCATCAGATTATGGAATAATAGCTCCACTTAATACTTCTCTTGAAAATAATAAAGCTGATGCATATGTTGTTCAAAATGAAACTACTGCTGACTTTAATATTTATGCACGGATTGATAATCAACTTTTGGATTTAACACTTAGAAATAATAACACTCAATTGGTAATGGATGATGTAGTATTTTATGGAAATAATAACAACTATGAAATCACTTTAATTAATGTAAATGGCCATAAGATTTTCAATCAAACTTTAACGGTTGTCATTACAACTCCAAAAGGTGAAAAAGAGTACTTTACTTTAGTTACTGATGAAAAAGGTCATGCTAAATTTGAAGTAACTTATCCTGTAGGAGTATATAATATATCTGTTTATTATGATGGTAACGGTTATTTTGAAGGATGCAATAAATCTGCTAAAATAGATGTTCAGCCATCTGCCACATATTTGATTAGCTATAATTACACATTTTATGGTAAAAATGTTAATTTTTATGCAGTTTTAAGTAATGGGCAAGTGGGAATCGTTAATCAAAGTATAAAAATCACTATTATTGATTCTAAAGGAGGAACAAGAACTGCTGTAATCACTACGGATTCAACAGGTCGTGCAGATGCAATATTAAGTTTGGATGTTGGAAAATACATTATCAAATGTGAGTATGGGGGAGATGGATGGTATTTACCAAGTTCATCAGTATCAGATGTGGAAATTCGTCCGGTTAATTCAACAATTGAGGTGCCTGATGTTACTTTTTATGGTATTGGAAATGAGTATAATATTACATTAAAAGATGCACATGGTACTTTAATCCGTGGGGAATATATTAAAGTAGTTTTAACTCAAGGTGATTTATATGATGTCTTTACTTTGCAAACTGGTGATGATGGAGTGGCTAGATTAACTATTAATTATCTTCCAGGAACTTATCAAATAACTGCTAGTTATGCAGGAGATAATGTTTATGGTTTTGCAAAAGGTAGTGGAACTATTGTGGTTAATAAGGTTTTGACGGTTATTTCTGGATTTCATTATATTAAAATTCCATTAAATGGTGTTTATTCAGTTGTTTTAACTGATATGTTTGGCCATAGAGTAAATAATGCAACAATAAAATTAAATCTCTACAAAGGGTCTTTATTAAAAACTTATACTGGTGTAACTGATGGTAATGGAGAAGTAACTTTTCGTATTTCTCAAAGTGAAGGTACTTATTTAGCTACTTTTGATTTTGATGGTGATGTATGGTATATTGATTCCACAGGTGCTGCCACTATTGTTGTTGATAGTAAAACTGCACCGGGCCATGTTTCTATTAATGCCAGTGATTTTGTTCAGTATTATGGTGAAAACAGATATTTTGTGATTTCTTTCAATGATACTAATGCATACAGTTTGTACGGTAAGAATATTGTTGTTACAATTTCTTCTGGGGATTGGCAGCAAACTTATAATGTTGTTACTGACATTTATGGTTATGGCCGCTTGCAGATTACTTTAAATCCGGGAATTTATAATATTACTTACCAGTACACTAATCCGTATTATGGATTGTTTGCTAAAAATTCAAGCACTATTTCAGTTTATCGTATGCCTATTACGGTTCTTGGATCTGATGTTATTATGAATATTGGTGAAGCCAAGTATTATGAGATAAAACTACTTGATGCCAGGAATGCTCCTGTTAAAAATATGCAAATAGTCGTTGATATAAATGGGACAAAGTATAATGCCACTACAAATAATGATGGTATAGCTCGTTTACTCTTGAGTCTTGGCCTTGGCAAATATTTAGTTAGTTATTATGTAGATAATCCAAATTATATTCCATCTTCTGGATCATCTTATATTTTGGTTGTTGATTCTAACAAGACTTCCACCAACATTAAAGGAGATGATTTAAACGGTTTCGACAATGAAACTTTAAATTTCACTGTTATTTTAAGTGATGTTTTAGATAATCCTATTGGTTATGCCACTATTTTAGTTAATGTATCTACAATTGAGGGAGATTTTGTCGGATCTTACAAATCAGTCACTAAAAAAGATGGCAGAGCAGTATTTAGTTTTGATTTGGAGTATGGAAGATACATTATTTCCACTTGTTATCTAGGCAGTAATTCTTATCTTGGAAGCTATGGAATTAATTATATAAATGTGGAATCTGTTGGAAATACTACTAAAACAGTTTTAATTGCTGGAGATTCTGCATTGGGTGGCAGCGATAAGTTTTATGTTGTTTTAATTGATGAAAATGGAACATATATTAAAGGTAAGGAAATTAAATTTACTGTTGACAATCAAAGTTATTCCGGCATTACTGATTCAAGTGGTAGGGCATATGTGGATGTTGTTTTATCTCAGGGGTTCCATGACATTGGGGTAATATTCAGTGGGGATGATACTTACAAAAAATCATCTGTAAAAACTACTTTAGTTATTTCAGGTAATTCTACATATTTATTTGCCTTAAATTGTACTAAAAATTACCGTAATGGAACACAATTTTATGTACAATTAGTGGATTCATATTCAAATCCATTAGCAAACCGTACAGTTTCTATAACAATTAATGGAAGAACATATAATCGTACAACTGATGTAAATGGTTGGGCAACAATGAATATTAATCTTCAACCCGGGGAGTATGAAGCTTTATGTGCATATTATGGTCCTCAAAAGTCAGATAATGCATTTGCAAAAGCTGTGATAAAAGTTTTACCAACAATACTTGCAGATAATTTGGTTAAATATTATCTTAATGGTTCTCAATTTCATGTTAAAGTAATTGACGGATCAGGTAATCCGATTGTTAACACTAATGTGTCAATGAACATTAATGGGGTATTTTATGTTCGCCAAACCAATAGTGAGGGTATAGCTACATTAAATATTAAATTATGGTCTGGAAAATATATTTTAACAGTACATAATCCTTATGATGGTTTATTAAAATCATTTGATGTTACAGTTCTGCCAACAATAGAATCTAATGATTTAGTTAAGTATTATCATAATGACTCTCAGTTTTATGCCAAATTTGTAGATGGTGCTGGTAATCCGTTGGTTAACACTAAAGTTAAGTTTAACATTAATGGTGTTTTATATACTCGTGAAACAAATGGTGAAGGTGTGGCTAAGTTAAATATTAATTTAAATCCGGGAGAATATATTTTAACATCTATTCATCCTAATGGTCTTCAGGTGGGTAAAAAAGTAACAGTTTTACCTACTTTGGAGGGTAGTGATTTAACTATGAATTATAAGGATGGAAGTCAGTTTAAAGCTCGTTTAGTTGATGGCACAGGTCGTGCATTAGCTAATAAGACTGTCACTTTCAATATAAATGGTGTGTTTTATAATAAGATTACTGATGTTAATGGTGTCGCTAGTTTAAATATTAATTTGGTGGCGGGTAAATATATTATTACTTCCATGTATGATGGTTATGCTACTTCAAACACAGTTTTAGTGAATAGATTATAATTTTATTCACATTTTCTCTTTTTTTTAATATTCATTTTAACATATTTTAAAAACAACTTATTTTGATAAATTTTAAATATAATTTTAGAGATAAATATTTTTTAGTTATGCTTGATATTTTTTAAGTATAATTTTAAATTTTTTTGGTGAAATTTTAATGAAATTAAATAAAATGATGTTGGTTAGTATGTTATTACTAGCTATTTTAACTCTTGGTGCAGTTAGTGCACAAGAGGATTCATCTGCTGATGTGTTAGCAGTTGATAGTGCTTCATCCCATGTTTTAGGTGATGGGATAAGTTATGATAAAACGATTTATGTGAATACTACTGGGGATGATTCAAATACTGGTAGTCAAAATAGTCCTTATGCTACAATAAATAAAGGTATTTCAAGTGTTAATGCTTCTGATAATGCTGTTATTTATTTAAGTAAAGGAACATTCACTGGAGATAATAATACTGATTTAAGTATTAGTTTAGCTCATGAAAAATATGGTGGTTCTTTAACTATTATTGGTCAGGGAAATGATAAAACATTTATTGATGGTGAAAGTGTAAGTTCATTTCTTAAATCTGTTAGTGGAGATACTGCTTTAACTTTGATAAACATTTCTTTCATTAATGGAAAAGCTAGTACTGGAAGTATGATTAATTGTGGAGGTAACTTAACTGTTGATAATTGTGTATTTGAAAATAATTATGCAACGGGTTCCCAAGGAGCTATTGTTTCTAAAGGTATGGATTTAAAAGTAACTAATTCTGTATTTAAAAACAACAAGGCTTCAAATCAGGGTCCTGACATTTGTTTTAATAACAATAAAGGTAATGTTTATATAGATAATTCTTCTTTTTACAATGCTACTAATACAGGATATTCCTGCGGAGCATCTGTATACATATCCAATTCTAAAAATGCTAAAATAACTGGAAATACTTTTAAAGATATTGTTGGTAATTACAATGATGCTGCTCTTCAAATTTCCAGCGGTAATGGTCAAATAATGAATAATGTATTTATTAATTGTACTAATTCCAATACTGATACTGGTAATTGGGCTCAATATGGAGTAATCTATTTAGCAGGTAATAACATATTAAAACAAAACAAATTTATAAATTCTTCCTCTAAAATGGGATTAATTTATAATAATGGTTTTATGAATGCTGTTATTACATTTAATGATGTATTCACTGATAAAACTACTTTTACTTTAAGTGCTACTATAACTGATGATGTAGGAAATACTATTGCTTCTGCTAGAACTATTAAATTTAATGTAGATGGTATGAAAGTAGGTGAAAGTGGTTCAAATAAAGGTGTTGCAACACTTTCTGTTTCCAAATTATTTGACAATGGTAAACATGAAATAAACGGTAATTATAATGGAGAAAATAATACTTTTAATCCTGCTACATTAACTGTAGATATTGATAGGACTCCTGTTGAATTTTGGGTTTCTACAAGTGGTAACGATACTACTGGTGATGGAAGTAAAAATAATCCATTCAATACAATTAATCATGCAATAACTGCTGCTTTAGATAAGTCAATCAACATTACTATTCATATTATGGATGGTACTTATTTAGGTACTGGCAATGTTAATTTAAAATATAGTAGAATAGCTGTTTTAAATTTAATTGGTGAAAATTACGGTAAAACCATTATTGATGGTCAGGATAATGATTATTTCTTCTATTTTGATAAAGGGTTAGATGTAGCTATCACTAATTTAACATTTACAAATGGAAAAGCAGGTAATATTAATTGGAATAGGGGAATAATTTATGGGTCTTCATTAACTATGAATGATTGTATTATTAAAAATTCAACATCTAATAGTAATTTATTATATGATATAGATACTCAAAACTCAAAATTAGTATTTAATAATTTAACTTATATTAACAATAAAGGAAATATGTGGTTAGGTTATGCAACAATAAACAATTCCTATTTTGCAGATAATGTAGGTGCTGCTCTTGGTGGAGTTATAAGGGGAACTAACAATTTAACTGTTATTAATTCTAAATTCATAAATAATACTAATCCTAAAAATAGCAATGCTGAAGGTGGAGCTGTTTATGCCCAAAATATTATAAGTATAAATAATATTTATGATTCAAATTATGCTGGAACTAAAGGTGGAGCTGTTTATGTATCTGGTGGTGCAAAAGCAACATTTATAAATGATACTTTTATAAACAACCGTGCTGCTGGTGATGGTGGTGCTGTATATGCTTACATAAGTAGTAGCAGTTTTGTTCCTGTTGCAACTTTTGAAAATGTCAAATTTATAAATAACTCCGGAGCTAATGGTGGAGCAGCTGCTGTTTCAGGAGCTACCTTTAACAATGTTACTTTTAAAGATAACACTGCTAACACTATGGGTGGAGCTATTTATTTATTTTCTGTAACAAATGGTAAAACCAGCAATATTCCAGATTTAACTATTTCTGATGATTCTTTATTTGAAAATAATAATGCTCCTGAAGGTAAGGATATTTATATTTCCACACCTGTTGCTAATAATGGTGTTGCAAATGTAACTGGACTTACAATTACTTTCAATGATTTAAATGTTGCAGAATTAGCAGGTAAATTAACTGCACAAGTAACACATCCTAGTGGAGCAGTTATTAGTGGAAACACTGTTACATTTTTCATTGATGGAAATTATGCGGGAATTGCTGATGTGGTTAATGGCATAGCTACTTATAATTATGTCGGATTTGAAGACGGTAAATATAGTTTAAGCGGAACTTATGATGCAAATGGTAAAAATTACATATATAAAAATGGAACTATAACTGTTAAAATTAATACTATTTTAGATAATATCACAGTTTATGTGTCTGATGCTAAAGGTAATGACAGTACTGCAGATGGATCTTTAGCTAAACCGTTTAAAACCATTAAAAATGCATTAGAATATGCTCAATCTAAATCTAGGACAGTTACTGTTTATGTATTGGAAGGTACTTATACTGGAAATCTTAATGCTAATTTGGATATTCAGGTAAATACGGATATTTCTATTGTTGGTGATGGAGAAAACAAAACAATAATTTTTAATCCTGCTGCCAAATACTTTATCACAGCTTTACAAGGTAAAGGTTCTCTTAAAATAGCTAATATGACTATTGATAGAGTTGGAAAAGATACACAATCTGCATTATATGTTGAGAAAAATGTTCATGTAATGATTGATACAGTGGAATTTATTAATGGAAAAGGTAATTATGGTGGTGCTATTAACTCTGCAGGTATTTTAACTATTAAAAATTCATACTTCTTTAATAATGGTCATGCAGACCCAGTAAAACGTCAAAATGCATATGCTGGTGGAGCAATTTACAATGATGGTTATTTAACAATTGATAATACAACTTTTGTAGCAAATCATGCAACTAGAGCTTCAACAATTGCAAATCAGGGTAATTTATACATGAATAATTCTCAGATTATTGACAGTATATCTGCTTCTTCTTTGAACATGGATTATAGGGTTATTGCTTCTTTTAATGTAGGTCAAATTGGTAATATAACTCTTGAAAACACTAAAATTTCAGTAACTGGAAAAACTCCTTTGGAACTTGTTAATTCAAGTAATATCTATCAGGGAGATAGATCTGTAACCTGTCTTGGTTTTGGAAGTTCTGAAAAAATAGTCTTTAATAATGTAACTGTTGATGGAAATGGGTCCTCTACTATGGGATCTTATGTATTTGGCGGATTTAACAGTTGGAATACTGTTGGAGGAGGTAGAAGTCAAACTCCTAAAGATATTTATGTATATAATTCAACATTTTCCAATTTGCTATCTGTAAATATATTTTATGAAAAAATTAACTCTACAAGAATATTTGACGGATGTATTTTTGATAATGTTGAATATTTAGTGGAGGTTACTTCCTCAACTATAAATGATGTTATTATAATTAAAAATTCTGTTATTTATGGTGATGTAAAAGTTGGTAAAGTTGATGGTGTTAATATAACTCTTAATTTAGATAATAATTGGTGGGGAAGCAATAATGCAACTTATTACAATGCAGTTATACGTCTTTCATCTGGATTTAATAGTGCAATAACTGAATTAAGTAAAGAGATTGCTACTCCGGATAATTATTTGGTTTTAACTTTAGATGTTACCAACAAAACAGGTTTATTGCAGGATGCTGTTTTAGCTTTCAAAGTATTTGATGGAACCAATTTTACTGATTATAATGGTTCTTTACCAGTACGTAACTTCAACATGTCTGCAGCTAATGCTACTTTAAGTGTTGCTAACGGTACAATAAATAATAGTATTGTCAATGGTTTTGAAGCTAAAGAAGGTAATTACACTATTTCTGCTACTGTTGACGGTCAAACTGTAATTTATAATGGAACTGCTTCTTTAGGAAAAGGAATCATTAATGTTACAGATAGTTCTCTTGATTATGGTGAAGTTGTAATGGTAAATGCTACTTTAGTAGATACTAATGGTAATGGAATAGCTAATATTAACATGACTTTAAAAGTTAACGGTAAAACTTATTATATGGTTACTGATGAAAATGGTGCTGTTAGTTTTGTGATTGATCCGTTAGATAGTGGAAGTTATACTTTAGAATTCATTGTTCCTGCTTCTAAAGTTTTATCTTCAGTTTCTAATAGTTCTACTTTAACTATTAATAAAGCTAAAGATTTCATAAAAGCAGATATTGATGCGGGTGTAGCTGGTGAAGATGTTGTAATTGTCGTTAACGGTCCTAAAGATCTTAAAGAAAACATTACTGTGACTGTTGATAAAACTAATTATAATGTAGTTCTTGTTAATGGTTCTGCTTCTTTAACTTTAAAAGATTTAACTACCGGAAATTATGATGTAACTGTTAGTTATCCTGGGGACAATAATTATTATAATCAAGTAATTAAGACTAATTTCACAGTAGATATCAATAAAAAAGTTAATTTAAATATTTCAGATATTGTGATGATATATAAGGATGGTACAAGGATGATTGCTGTTTTAACTGATTATTTAGGTAATCCTATTGCTAATGCTACTTTGTATTTCACTATCAATGGTAAAACTTATGTTAAAACAACTGATGATAAAGGTACTGCTTCCATGGGATTAAACTTAGTATCTAAAGTATATGATGCTACTATTTCATACAATGGTTCAGATAAATATGATGCAGTCTCTAAAAACATTACTGTAACTATTAATCCGACTATTATAAGTGAAGATTTAGTTAAAATGTATCAAAATGCTACAAGATTCTATGCTAAGTTTACTGACAGTACAGGAAAAGCATTAGCTAACACTGAAGTTAAATTTAACATTCATGGTGTTTTCTACACCAAAAAGACTGATAAAGACGGTGTAGCTGATTTAGGTATTATGTTAAGACCGGGAACTTACATTTTAACAGCTTACAATCCTGTAACTGGTGAAGAAAAAGGATTTAACATAACAGTAAAATCCTTAATCGTACAAAACGATTTAACTAAATACTATTTAAATGCTTCCAGATTCCAAGCAACCATTTACAACAAAGATGGATCTTTAGCTGTAAATAAAGAAGTAACCTTTAACATCAATGGTGTTTTCTATACTAAAACAACTGATGAAAACGGTGTTGCAAGCTTGGGAATAGCTTTAAGACCTGGAAGCTATATAATAACCACAATCTTTGACGGACTTGCAATGGGTAATAATGTAGTGGTAATTCCAACATTAGTAACTAAAGATTTGAATATGAAATATTTGGACGGCAGCGATTTCACTGCACAAACCTTAGATGGTCAAGGTAAGCCATTATCTAACCAAAATGTATCATTTAATGTAAATGGTGTATTCTATCACAAAGTTACTGATGAAAATGGTATTGCAAGCTTAAAAATTAGATTAATGAGTGGAGAATATATTATAACTTCCTATTGGAATGATTTCCAAACTGGAAATACTATAAAAATTAGTCCTTAAGTAAATAACTTTTATTTACTTAACCTTTTCTTTTTTTACATCTACATTAGTTAATTCAAATATCTTGTTTTTTATAATAACTAGTCTTATAATCAAAATAGTATTATAAATTTTTAAAAAAGGTAGTTTAACTTATTGTTTAATTAACTGAAATTTCAATAATTTTATAAGAAAAAAGAGATGGAATAATTAGTTAAAATTAATTAACTAACTATTGATAACTTCTTTGACTTTGTCGAAAAGTCCTTTTTCAACATGGTGGATTTCATTTCCACTTATTTCGTCGAATTCTTTTAATAATTTTTTCTGTTTGTGGTTTAATTTTTTAGGAACAACAACTTTTACAGTAACGTAGAGGTTTCCTCTGCCTTTGTGTCTTACTGAAGTCATTCCTTGATCTTTAAGTTTAAATACTGTTCCGCTTTGAGTTCCTGGAGTTACTTTGAATTCAATGGTTTTTCCTTCAATAGTTGGGATTTGAATTACATCTCCAAGTGCTGCCTGTGGGAAACTGATTTGTTGCTCGTAATATAGGTGGTCTCCTTCACGTTGGAATTCTTTATTTCTGCTAATGTGGACACTAGCTATAAGATCTCCTTCGTATCCAGGTTGGTCTCCGCAGTTACCTTCACCAGATACTCTTAAACGGTCTCCTTCATCAACACCTGCGGGAATTTCGATTTTAATGGTTTTGCTTTCCCTAACATTACCTTTTCCATGACATTCTTCACATGGGTCAGTAATGATTTTACCGGTACCGCCACATTCCCTACAAGGTCTTACATTCATCATTTGACCAAGTATTGTGTTGCTTACCTGTTTTACTTGTCCTGTTCCGTTACATGTTGGACAGGTTTTTGGTTCAACACCAGGTTTTGATTTTTTTCCGTTACATGTTGGACAGATTTTACTTCTACGTATTTTAACTTCTTTTTCTACACCATTAAAAGCTTCTTCTAGTGTTATTTTGACTTCGGTGTATATGTCTGATCCTCTTTGAGGTCCTGTTGGTCCGCCTCTTCTGTGTGAACCTCCTCCAAATCCGAACATGTCAAATATGTTTCCTATATCGAAGCCCTGGAATATGTCCTCGAAGTTTACATTTTGATAGAAATCTTCTGCACTAAATCCATCCATACCAGCATGACCAAATTGATCATATCTTTGACGTTTTTCATCATCAGATAAGACGGCATAAGCTTCACTTACTTCTTTAAATTTTTCTTCAGCTCCCTCTTCCTCACTTACGTCTGGATGGTATTTCATAGCTAGTTTACGATAAGCTTTTTTGATGTCCTTTTCTGAAGCGTTTTTGTCAACTCCAAGAACTTCATAATAATCTCGCTTTTCTGCCATTTAGTCACCTTATAAGTATTATTTAAAAAAAATAAGAAAATAGAATAAATAATTTGTTTTATGTTTTTCCTGATAGCTAGTTTTTTTTTATTGATTCTGATTTTTATCTAACCTACTTGGAAATAATAAAACAATTATTATTTAATCTAATCATCTTTTACTTCGTATTCTGCATCGATTGTGCCGTCATCATCATCTGAGGAATTAGATTGAGCACCTGCATTTGGGTCAGCTTGTTGTTGTGCTTGAGCTTGTGCTTGTGCTTCTTGATAGATTTTAGCACTAATTCCTTGAACTACTTCAGATAATTCATCAGATTTTTCTTTAATAGCAGCAATGTCATCGCCAGCTACAAGATCTCTTAATTCACCAACAAGTTTTTCAACTTTTTCTTTTTCATCGTCACTTACTTTGTCTTTTAATTCTTCTAAAGCTTTTTCGGATGTGTAAATTAAGGAATCTGCATTGTTTCTAACTTCAATTTCTTCTTGTTTTTGTTTATCTGCTTCAGCGTTCATTTCAGCTTCTTTAATTTTTTGTTCGATTTCTTCGTCAGATAATTTGGTTGAAGAAGTAATTGTAATAGCTTGTTCCTTACCTGTACCTTTGTCTTTTGCAGATACATTGATTATACCGTTTGCATCAATATCAAAGGTAACTTCAATTTGAGGAACTCCTCTTGGTGCAGGTGGGATACCTACAAGTTGGAATCTTCCAAGTGAAGTGTTGTCTGCAGCCATTTTCCTTTCTCCTTGAAGAACATTAATATCTACAGATGGTTGGTTGTCTGCAGCTGTAGAAAAGATTTGGCTTTTTTTGGTAGGGATTGTTGTGTTCCTTTCAATTAAAGTGGTTGATACTCCACCTAAGGTTTCAATACCTAATGATAATGGAGTTACGTCTAAAAGAACTAAATCTTTAATTTCTCCAGCTAATACTCCACCTTGGATAGCTGCTCCCATTGATACACATTCCATAGGGTCAATACCACGTTCGATTGATTTGCCGATGAATTTTTCCACATATTTTTGTACAATTGGCATTCTGGTAGGTCCACCAACAAGAATGATTTTATCAATGTCGGATTTGCTCATTTTAGCATCATCTAATGCTTGTTGCATTGGTTTTCCGGATTTTTTAACAATGTCATCTACTAATTCTTCTAATTTAGCTCTTGTAAGAGTTACGATTAAGTTTTTAGGAGATCCGTCTTTACCCATTGTAATGAATGGTAAGTTTACTTCAGTAGTTAAGGTAGTGGATAATTCGATTTTTGCTTTTTCAGCAGCTTCCCTTAACCTTTGTACTGCTTGATCATCATCCATAAGGTTAATGCCGTTTTCTTTTTCGAATTCATCAGATAAGTATTTTAAAAGAACATTATCCATATCGGTACCACCTAGCTGGGTGTCTCCGCTGGTGGATTTTACTTCAAATATTCCTCCACCGAATTCCATGATGGTTACATCTAAAGTACCTCCACCTAAATCGTATACCATGATGTTTACATCATCGTCTTCTTGTTTGTCAATACCATAAGCTAAACTTGCTGCAGTAGGTTCGTTTACAAGCCTTACAACATCTAATCCTGCAATGGTTCCTGCATCTTTTGTTGCAGTCCTTTGGTTGTCGTCGAAGTAAGCAGGTACAGTAATAACAGCTTTTTCAACTTTTTCATCTAAGAATGATTCTGCATCTTTTTTGATTTTTTGCAAGATGAATGCAGAGATTTCTTGTGGGGAGTATTGTTTTCCGTGGATTGTAACTTTGTAATCGGTTCCCATACTTCTTTTGATTGCGCTGATAGTGTTTTCAGGGTTGGTTACAGCTTGTCTTCTAGCTGGTTCTCCTACTAACATTTGACCGTCATCAGTAAATGCAACATAACTTGGGAATGCTTTACCGTATTGGCTTGCACCTTCTGCAGAAGGTACTACAGTTGGTTTACCTCCAACAAGTACAGATGCTGCAGAGTTACTTGTTCCTAAATCAATACCTATAATTTTTTCTTTTTTAGTATCGGACATAATTAATCACCTTTATTTTTTGATTATATAATAATTTAATAAACATTATTTTTTACAGACTCTAACTTTAGAGTATTTGATAACTTTACCTTTTAAGGTATATCCTTTCATCAATTCATCAATAATATATCCATTTTCCACATTTTCATCGTTTGCAACCATAAGTGCTTCATGTTTAAATGGATCGAATTTTTCCCCTTTTGCAGGGATTTCTTCTAAACCTTCTTTAGTTAAAACATCTTTAATTTTAGAATATATTAATTCAACACCGTCTCTTAATTCTTTTTCAGTTTTAGAATTTTCAAGTGCTCTTCCTAAATCTTCATAACTGTCTAAGATATTTTTGATAAGTGGTTCATTGGCAAATTTGATGATATCTTTACTTTTTTTCTCGTTGATTTTTTTGAAGTTTTCGAAATCAGCCTGAAGTCTTTGAGATAGTGAAATATACTCTTGAGTTTCTTCTTTCTGTTTTTCAAGGTCTTCATTTATTTTAGCTAATTCTTTATTTTTAGAATCTAATTCTTCAAGAAGTTCATCATATTTTTCCTGAAGAGTTTTAGTTTCTTCTTCTTTTTGGTCTTCATTTTTGTCATTAGCCATTCAGTCACCTTTTCAAATTTTTAAAACTCTTTAAATAACCCTTGTGTAGAGAATTTTTATTTTTGATACTTAATATTGGCATATTTTGGAATTTATGGACATATAGGAAAATGGTTCAAAAAACAAGGGTTATTAATAAGAGTTTTTTGTACCAAATATTAAAGTAACAAAAAGTTATCTTTCTCGTATGTTATTATAGTAACAAAAAGTTATATAAAGGTTTCGGTATAATTTATATTTATGAAAGATACAAACGAATTTGAAAAAAATAAGGACAAATCTAAAAATGTCAATCCACATCCAAATACTGTATCAATCATTGAAATAAATGGTAATTATGAAGATTCAGATTATGAGATTGACAAAGAGGATATACTTGATGTAATGGGCTGTAAAACAAGAAGGGATATCATAAATCTCTTAAGGGAAGAACCAATGTTTGTAAGTGAAATTTCCAATGAACTCAATATTGGTCAAAAAGCAATTATAGAACACCTGAGGGCTATGGAAAACATTGGAATATTAAGTTCTTCATATAAAAAGATTCTTAGAGGTAGACCGCGTAAATATTATGATTTAGATCATGAAGTTAATATTCATATTACTATTAATAAGAATACATTCAATGTAAACTTCAATGAGGATATGCTGAATACACCACAATTGCCTTCTGGTGATGAGTGGTCTAAATTATTGGATATTGAAAAAAGAATTGATAATGGTCAAACAGAAGCTATTTCAGAACTTATGAATCAAATAAGATTATATGAAAATCTTAAAAACAGAGCGGAATATATTTTGGAAAGAACTCTTAAAAATAAATAAATTAGCTGGTTTGTATCTATTCTTTTTTTTATTTTT
>ERZ1034992.464-NODE-464-length-22955-cov-10.745852_pt1 | contig 22955 bp, 19 predicted proteins | sample MGYA00520695_ERZ1034992 | MGnify/ENA primary metagenome ERZ1034992 (study PRJEB33766, sample SAMN09781778) | gut metagenome | biome: gut microbiome | host: Homo sapiens | place: Madagascar | study: EMG produced TPA metagenomics assembly of the PRJNA485056 data...
GTCCGGATGGCCGCCGGGAGGCGGGGCGGGGAAAAGGGATGTCGTTTTCCGGCGTCGAGGCGCTGTTTGCCGAATTCGAGGCGCTTTACGGTTCGCGTTTCGCGGATATGTGGCGGCATACGGATGTGGCGCGCATGAAGTCGCTGTGGGCAAGGGCGCTTTCGGGGTTTTCGGTGGGGGAAATCCGGACGGGACTGGCCGGGTGCCGCGATTTGTCCTGGCCGCCGTCGTTGCCGGAATTCATGGCGTTGTGCCGCCCCCGGCCCGATCCTGCCGTCGCGTTCGCGCAGGCGCAGGAACAGGTCAGCCGCCGTCCTTTCGGCGAGGATGTCTGGCCGGAGAAAGCGCTTTACTGGGCGGCGGTGGCGTTCGGTTTTTATGATTTGCGGTCGATGTCCTGGCCGCAGGCGAAAACCCGCTGGACCCGGATCTGGACGGAAAAGCGCGGGATGGAGGAAACGTTGCCGCCGGTGCCGCCTTTCCGGAAGGCGCTGGTGGCACCGGGCAAGAACGAAACGGATACGGAGACGGCCCGCCGGCATCTGGCGGATCTGAAACGGCTGGTCGGTCTGTGTCCGGGCCCGTGCGGGCGAAACTGGGAGGCGGATGTGCCGTATCCGGACAAGAGCGTATCCGGAAAGGGAGAGGCATATGTCCGGCAGATACCGGGGTGACGGGGGAGCAGTGCCGTTGACTGGCCAAACCGGTCGCGAACGCAGACGGTCGGGCACGATGTGTCGGGGAGTATATGGGAGTGTATGGCGTTGATGTGCAAGTGAGAGAAGTGTCATGCCGGAAGGCCGGTGCAGGGGGATGGGGGAATGGCGGAAAAATGGGGCCGGATGTTTTCGGGGAGGATCGGGCAAAGGGGGAAATGGCAAAAGGGCGGCGCAGGTGTTGCAAGGAAGGATGCACGGTACCGTCTGTTGTGGACGGAAAGTGTGGTGATGAAAGCGGAAACGGCGCAAGCCGGTGACTGAAAGAAAGGAAAAGGAAGAAATCATGAAAAAAGCGGGTGTTTGTGCGAGACGGGTCGCCAGCCAGAGGGAGATGATCGAAAAGACGCTGGCGAAAGAACCGATGACGATTGTCGATCTGGTCAAAAGGCTGGGTCTGTCGAACGATACGATCCGCAACCGGATCGGCGAGCTGGTGGCCGACGGGCGCCGGGTGCGTGTGGTCGGCTGGAATGTGCTGGAGACGACGATGGTGCGGGTATGGGGCCCGGGGCCGGGACGGGATGAGCCCAGACCGGTCAGGGTGCGGGTCAATGGCGTGAAACGGAACCGCAAGGCGGCCGGTGGCGCCCGGTTGCCGGTATCGGTGCCGGTCGTACGGTTCAGAAGGGAGGGGATGGACGAATGGCTGTTCGGAATCCGGGAGTTGAGATGATCGCGCTGACGTTGCCTTATCCGGTTTCGGCGAACCGTTACTGGCGGACGTTTATGCACAAGGGGTGTGGTCAGCCGGTGACGGTGGCAAGCGAGGAGGCCCGGTCGTATCGGAACGAGGTGAGGCGTCTGGCACGGGAGGCGGGGATCGTCAGGCCGTTTCCGGGGCGGGTGAGTGTGTCGTATGTGCTGTATCCGAAGTGTCCGGCGGACTGGAAGCGGCGTGCCCGCGCCGATCCGGCCCGGTGGGACGATACGGTGCAGTGTATCGATCTGGATAATGCGCAGAAGATTCTGTTCGATGCGCTGGAGGGGGTGGTTTTCGAGAATGACCGGCTGATCCGGCATATCGAGGGGGAACGGGCCGTTCCGGATGGGCCGGCGCGGGTCGAGCTGCGCGTCGAGTCGCTGGAAGGGACGCGGGAAAAAGCGTCTGTCGTCCCGTCCGGGACGGTGGTGGAGGACGGAATGTCTCTCGAGGGGCGGTTTCCGCTTCATTGCCGGGTGAAAACGCCGTCGGGGCGGCTGGCGGAGGTGAGACGGCATCTGGCCGGGGCCAGCAAGCAGGACTGTTTCGAGCGGGTGATTTGCCGGTATGTGGACGGTCGGCGCGCGGATGACTGGGTGACGCTCCAGCCCCGTTTTCTGACCCGGGTGGGCTGACAGGATCAGGTGAGAATTGCCGTCCGGACGGTGTTTTCCGGTGGCGTTTTCCGGCAAGCTGTCGTGGGGCGAGACGGATACCCGGTTTTCACAGGGCAAGGGAGAAAACACGAATACGAGCCTGACGCTGTATGCCACCTGGCTGGGGTACAAGGGGCATTATCTCGATCTGGTCGTCAAGGGCAGCCGCTTAAGGACGGATTACGAGACGTTCGGGGCGTTCGCCGATCATGGGGTCGGCAAGAACTGGGCGGCCAGCGCGAGCGCGGAATATGGCCGCAAGAAGAAGGTGCATGCGGATAACTGGTTCGTCGAACCGCAGCTTCAGGTCACGTACGGCCATATGTGGGGAAGCGACTATACGACACGGCAGGGCATTCATGTCGATCAGCAGGATGCGGACAGTCTGGTCGGCCGGGCCGGGGTGGTGCTGAGCAGGGAATCCGAAAGCGAGTACCGGCGGCCGAAACGGGTGTATGTGAAGGCGTCGGCGCTGCACGAGTTCATGGGGCGGGACCGGTTCACGCTGCGCGATGCCGCCGGCGGGTCGGTCGGGCTGACCAATGATCTGGGGGGGAACCTGGTATGAGGCCGGTTTCGGCGCGAATGTGGTGCTGAAGGAAGGCATGCATGTGTATTTCGATTTTGAGCGCGGTTTCGGTGGCCAGGTCGATATGCTCTGGCGGGTCGAGGGCGGTGTCCGGGTGGAATTCTGAGCGGGGAGAGCGTCATGGGACTGAAAAAAGCGGGGATGTTGTTTTTGTTGGGGGTTCAGGCGCTTTTGCCCGTATCGGCGGAGCCGGCACGGCCGGTGGAGTCGCCCGTGCCACCGCTGGCGGAACGGGAAACGGGGCTGGACGGTTTGCCGTTCAAGGGAGGGGTTCTTTCGATGGATGAAGGGGCGGCTTATCTGGGAGAACGGCGCGGCTGCCGGCCGGTTGGCAATGAGGAAGGCGCGAAGCCGGAAACGGTGGCCACGCATGTGTTTTACGGGCAGGGGGAATTGTGGCTGGCGGGAACGCCGGCCCCCGGGGAAAAAGCGCCTGTCTTGCGGGTATTGACGAGCCGTCCCGATGTGGCGACGTCGCGCGGGATTGCCGTGGGGATGCATCGGGACGATCTGTCAAAGGCGTATGGCGAACCGGAACGCATTCACTGGAACCGCCTGTCGGCAGACGATTATCCGGAGGTGGTGCGCTGGGCGGTTTATCGCTGTCGAGAGGAATGCCGCACGTTCAATGACGAGCGGGACGGCCGGCGCTTTTCGCAGCTCGTTTTCGGGCTGGCGGGCAACGGCACGATCCGCCGTGTCGGGTATTCGACGTCGTTTTTCGGCCTGTGACCGGTTACGGCGGATATCGCCACGAACGCGGCAGCGATAAAAGAGACAAATAAACGTACCGGAACGACAGCCGTATCGCAGGAAGGAGGCAGGACCACGACAACCGTATCAGGTGATTCGGTTGTATTCGGCAACAATGCGAAACAGTCGGTCAGAATCGAAGGAGGCAACGTCTGTTCCACCGGAGACATATTCAACGGAAACGGGCACAGCATAGAAGGGAACCGGGCGGCGATAAAAGATGTGGACAGTCGTTTGTCCGGAGTGGAAAGCCGGTTGAGCGACGTGAAAAAGACAGCATATCGGGGTATTGCGGCCGTAACGGCGATAGCCAACATACCGACAGTGGATTACAACAAGCGGTTTGCCATCGGTGTTGGTATGGGTAACTTCGAAGGAGAAAACGCGCTGGCGATAGGAGCGAGCCTGCGTGCGACAGAAAGCCTGACCTTTAAGGCCAGCGTCGGCAAATCCGGAAGTGAGGCGGCATATGGAGCAGGTGCCGCCTTGTCGTTCTGATTTTGCGCCCTGGAACAGGAAGCTGCTTTCCGTGATGCAGCTTCCTGTTCGGGTGTTGGCGGGAAATCGTGACTGATGTCGGTCATAAGCCCGGGAGAGAAAAGACAGCCCGTTACATTGCGGACAACGTTTTGGATCCCGCTCCCGTAAAGGGAGCGACCACACAGCGCGTCTATACGATGGTGGACGGCCTGTTTCAATCCACGCACCCGTAAAGGGTGCGACTCGAGGCAACCGGTGTCACTCCGCACCTAATAATGTTTCAATCCACGCCCCCGTGAAGGGGCGACATTTTTTCAGCGATTTTTCCTACGGCAAAACACGCTGTTTCAATCCACGTCCCCATGAAGGGGCGACGAAATAATCCGATAGCGGATGTGGCGCAACACCGTAGTTTCAATCCACGCACCTGTAAAGGGTGCGACAGTGTCGGTTGAACTATGCGGAGAATGACATTGTTTGTTTCAATCCACGCACCCGTAAAGGGTGCGACATAGGACGCTTTGTACTCTGCCTGTTGATTGCAGTTTCAATCCACGCACCCGTAAAGGGTGCGACTGCATGGACATCATTAAAAGTGCAACGGCTCTGAAGTTTCAATCCACGCACCCGTAAAGGGTGCGACATTGAGCGATGTTGGGGTCAAGGCTTTATATTTATTGGTTTCAATCCACGCACCCGTAAAGGGTGCGACTTTAATACCTCATTTATCTAGTTAATAGTTTGTGTCGTTTCAATCCACGCACCCGTAAAGGGTGCGACCGCCCCTCTGTCAGGCCCGGTAAACCGGGCGTTTCAGAGGCATGTTGCGAGGACCTCTTTCTTTTCACCTGAAAATAAGGGAGGTTTCCCGAACATTTTTTATTTTACGTGTATTTTCAACAGGTTGGCAATGCGAGCAACTCACGGGGGAAAGTCTGTTCACTTGGGGTGCCCGCATCGGCAGACAGGATGATGGATCCGGGGCAGGATGTGCGGAAAGGTTCCACAGGCCGGAACCCTTCCGGAGTGATTCGTCATTTGCCGGATTTTCGCTGTTTCGGACTGCGGCGGGTGTCAGGGCCGTTTCCGGAAACGGCTTGCGGTCGGGCAGGACGCGGGTGATAATGGCGTCCGGGTTCCCGGGATCGGCGGGGCGGAGGTGCCGGCAGGGTGGCTTGCTGTGCGGTGGCAACGAATGGACAGGGCAGGAGAATGAGATTTGTGATCGACAGTCGCGTGTTCGCGGCGATTCCCGATATGGTGGTGGGCGTCGTGGTGGCGCAGGGGGTGGATAATACGAAGGCGGTGCCGGAGGTGTCGGCGATGCTGGCGCAGTCGGTCGAGGCGGCCGAGGCCCGGTTTTCGGGCCGGGAGGTGAAGAAAGCGGAAGAAATCGTGCCTTACCGCGAGGCTTTCCGGGCGCTGGGGATCAATCCGAACCGTTTTCCCTGTTCGGCGGAGGCGCTGTTTTCCCGTATCGGCAAGGGCAAGGGGATGCCGTCGATCAATCCGCTGGTGGATCTGAACAATGCCGTGTCGTTGAAGTATGTGATTCCGATGGGAACGCATGATCTGAAAGATGTACCGGAGGTGATCGGGATGCGGCCAGCGACGGAAAACGACCGTTTTCTGCCGTTCGGCGGAGGGGAGGAAGAGGTTCCCGATGCCGGCGAGGTGGTGTATGCGGTCGGTAATCAGGTCCGGACGCGGCGATGGACCTGGCGGCAGAGCGAAAACGGCAAGATCACGGCGGAGACGTCCACCGTGTTTTTCCCGATCGACGGGTTTGCGGGAGTCAATGAAGCCGCGGTGAAGGCGGCATCGGACGAGCTGGCCGGTATGCTGGTGTCCTGCTTCGGCGCCCGGGTGAAGACGGGGTTCGTCGACCGGAATCATCCGGAATTTGTCTGGTCGTTCTGACGGGGACGCCGGTTTCCGTTTGCCGGACGGGGGTTGTCCGGGTTTATGCGGGCGGTTCGTCGCCGGCCGGGGAAAGGACGGTTTCCCGGTCGATGACGGTTTTCAGGGCCAGTTCCTGGAGGCCGTCCGGCTGTTTTTTTCCGGTTTTTCCGTAAATGGCGATGGCGTGTGTTTCGCGAAATTCGTCGCAGGCCAGCATGAGATGCGCCAGTCTTTCCGCTTTTTTCAGGGAAATCTGCCGGATGATCCGGCAGATTTCTTTTCCGGCGGGTTTGAGCAGGTTCATGGACAGCAGGATGTCTTTTCCGCTTTTCAGGCAGAAGGTGAAGGGGCCGTAATCGAGCCAGATGGTGCCGTTTTCCGGCACGAGCCGCCGTTCGTTGAGGGCAATGGCGGACGGGGCGTGTATGAAGCCGAGGTCGTCTAAAACGTCCAGCCGTTTGAGGGGGTATCGGGTGCGGGATTGTATGCTGCCGTCCGGCGACCGGGCGAAAACGGTCGGGGCCAGATAGCAGTCGTTATCCAGTACGTAATCGCACAGGGCGGTGAACGCTTCGGCGTCTTCCCGGGAGACGACTTTCAGCCGTTCCAGCGTTTTGAGGCTGACCGATCCCGGTGCGGTGATTTCCCGGGCGAGGATGGCGCCCCACAGGTGCCTCAACTGGTGTTCGGAGACGAATTGCGCCTCGTTTTTCCAGCGGTTGACGAAGGTTTCCGAAAGACGGGACGTTTGGGAAGAGGGGGCGTTCTCGTCGGACAGGGAGGCAGGTGGCGGGGGATTTTCCAGGATGCGGGCCGCTTCGGCGGCGCAGGCGATCAGGTTTTGCGTTCCGGTTTCTTCCAGATGCCGTCTGGCGGCCTGTGCCGGGGTGGCGATTGAGGGGGCGCTTCGGTGGCGTTCTGGCCGGAAAACAGGGTCAGCGCGCCTTGCCGGATGGCTTCGCAGTCGTGTTCGGCCTGTGCCCGTTTTTTCATGTCGCGGCAGATGCGGTCGGTGTACCAGTCGCCGAAGATGAGCAGGCACAGGCGATGCAGGAGGGTCGGCACGGCGCCCAGCGTTTTGCCCGCACCTTCCGCTATCGGGGTCAAGTCGCCGGTGATGTCGGCCAGTTTGACGGCATTGATGTCGAGCTGGATGCCGGGATGTTTTCCGTTTTTGTCTGTCATCGTTTCTTCCGTGTGCTGGAAATGTTGACACTTTAACCATTTGCGGGACGCTTGTCATGAGGCGGGAGGAACGGGCCGGGGAGTGACGGTGCAAGGGCGGGGATCGGGGAAACCGACGGATGAACGGGGCGTTTTGTGGTTCGGGGAAGAGAGGCGGGTAAACAGTCTGTTGATAAAAACGCTTGTTTTTTAAGGGTTTTCTGGATTTTCGGCCGTTTTTGTCTGTTTAAAGCATCATTAGGGGATCGACTGTCCGGTGTTTATGGCAGTGGCGGGTTTCCTGTCGTAAACTCGTCGGAAATAATGGAATGGAATATCCGTTTTGATAAGGGACTTTGCCGGAGCCGGCGGGGAAAGCGCATGTTGCCCCGTCTGCCGGAGGGGGGATCGGAAATGGGAGTCGGTTTCAGAATGGGGAACAGGTTTTTCCTGTTTCCGAACGTGGTGTTTTTTCTGTTTCTGTGTTTTTGCGGGGCGTTTTTGCCGTCAGGGGCGCAGGCATGGGAAGACGGCAGAAGGGGCAGGACGCAAGATGGAGAGACTGTTGCGGTATCGGCTGCCGGTGAGGAGAAGGCGGACAGCCTGTTCGAGCTGGTTCTGCTGAAAGACGGGGCTGAAGGAGGGGATCCCGAGGCGCAGTTCGAGCTGGGCCGCCGCTATCTTCAGGGGGTGGGGCTGGAACGCAATGACGTGATGGCGCTGCACTGGGTGAAGGCTTCGGCAGAGCAGGGGTATGCGCGGGCCGAGGCCGGACTGGGCTGGATGTATGCCGTGGGCCGGGGGGTGCCGCGGGATGACGCCAAATCGTTCGTCTGGTATGAAAAGGCGGCGAAAAACGGCTATGCGGTGGCGCAGCGGATGCTGGGGAAATATTATGAAAAGGGCGTCGGGACGGAACGAAATCCGGAGCTCGCCAGACAGTGGTATGAAAAGGCGGCGGCACAGGGGGATGAAAAAGCGGTCCGGTACCTGAGGTTGTCTGGTGTGTCTGCTGGCGAACCGGATGCCGCGTCGGTCCGTTGACCGGTCGCAAAACGCGTGAAGTCCGGACATGACATGGATTTTTTCCGGTGGGCGACAGGACGGATGACATGGGCGGAACAGTGATGGAACAATCAGGTTGTCCGGGCAAAAGTGACTGGTGATGGGAAAGAACGTACCCTGTTCAATTTTGTTACCGGTGTTGCTGCCCGTGCAAGGAATTGCTTCGCCAGTGATCGCAATCCTGTTTCGGTTTTGTGCCAGACGGTTTTGCATATTGTCCGGTATTCTATTGAATCGACTCTGGAATACCGGACAATCACGTTAAATCAGATCAAAAGGATAATGCGGCACCGGCACCGTAAGTTGCGGAGCTGCCGGATTTACCCGCACTTGCCTTGAATGTCAGGCTGTCATTTGCCCGGATGCTGGCACCGATCGCCAGAGCGTTTTCGCCTTCGAAGTTACCGACACCCATCCCCACGGCGAAACGTTTGCCCTCTTCAACCGTCGGGATGTTGGCAATGGCTGTAACCGCTGCAATCCCCCGGTAGGATGTTTCCTTGACATCGCTCAGACGACCATCGACAGTGGAAAAACGGCTGCTTTCCACATCCTGGATTGCTGTCTGGTTATTATTGGTATTGATGGCCTGCATGTTATGCTGAACAACCATACTATGAGCATTTGTCATCGAAAACACCGTTATGCTGATCAGACCGGCTATCAGACTTTTTTTCATATTTTTTCCCTTTCTGTTTTGCAAAATGAAAGTCAGGAAACACGCCAAGTCCGTTTGTAGCCAGAAGAGTCTTCAAGATACAAGTAACCAATTGATTTTTAACGATTTATGGTAATTAAAGAGATGAAATGTCTTTTGGAGAACTATTGAGAGATACAAAAAAGCTGTTTAGTATTAACAGGTTGGGAATGGCAAAGATGTTTTGAAAGTCCGCTAATGGCTATTAGCGGACGTATCTTTTAAACATCGTTGTGATCGAAAATCAGGGGATTTCAGAAAAGAGCAAAATAAATTTTACGCCCGGAGTATTGTTTATGACCGGGCGACTGGTTGATGTGCCAGATTAGCCAACTTCATTTATTCCATAGCCATTCAATGAAACGTCGCGGGCCGCTGATGCCGGTCGGCAACCCGGTTTCCTGAAAAGATATCTTCGTATTCTTTCTGCCGATTTCTACATTTCGTTTATATCACGTTGAAAATCAACAGGGTTGTGTAACAGAGCCAATCCGCAAGTTCCGGTTGTCCGGCCGGTTCCGGCGGCATGGGGGTTTCCGTGCCGGAATGTCGGGCTTTTTATCTCCCCGTTTCTCATGTAACGCATGAAAATATTCGTTTCCGGAATGCCATCGGGGGGATGTTCCGTATTGATGAAAGATGTCCGGTCGTCCGGTGTTTTCCGGCCGCTTGCTGGCAGTTTTTTCCGGCGGGGGACGGCTTGCGTGTTCCGGTGGCGGATTGCCTCAGACGGTGTTGACGGGGTCGCTTTTGCAGCGGTCTGTTTTCTGTTATCCTGTATTTCGTTAGGTTCCTTATGAATTGGAGTGCGGTTATGCAGGATGAGGTAATGAGTATTTTCGGAAATTTGCGGGTGTGTTCCACGCTGCTTCATCGGGGCGGTGGCGGGCAGCGGCATTGTCATGGCGGGTTTCATGGCCGTGGCCGGGTTCTGGCGCTGTTGCGGGAGCATGACGGGATCGGTCAGGGGGAACTGGCGGAGCTGCTCGGTATCCGGGCACCGTCGGCCAGTGAGCTGATCGAGCGGCTGGCGGCCGAGGAGCTGGTCGAAAAGCGCGTCAACGAGGCCGACAGACGTTCGGTGAAGGTTTTTCTGACGGAAAAGGGGGGCAAGCTGGCGGATTTCGTCGGCAGGAACCGTCGTCAGGAAGCCGGGGAGTTGCTCGAAGGGTTTTCCGGTGAGGAGAAGATGCAGCTGGCGCGTCTGCTGGAAAAGCTCGCGCTGGCCATGAAAGAGAGGACAGGTGCCGCAGGCGGGGAAGGCGGGTTCGCGCACGGGCATTTTCATGGCGGGGGCTGTTGCGGCGGCGGTCACGGTCATGGTGCAGGGCATGGTCACGGCCATTGTCATGCCACAGGAGGGTGTCATGCGCATGCCGGGCAGGATGAGGACGGTCTTCATGGCGGCCACTGCTGCGGCAGGGGACATGGACGGCACGGCGAAGAGGGCGTCTGACGGATGGCCGGTGAACCGGATGGAAAGAGCGGATGGTCCGCTCTTTTTTTTATGCGTCCGGAAACGGTACGGAACAAAAAAAGAGGGCGTTTGCCGGGGACTGTCGCAGACGGGGGGCTGTAGCGGGAGTTGTTGTGTGCGGTCATGGCATGGTGTCGCTGTTTACGGTTTCGGGAGGAAAGGCGTTCATGATGGCGATGGCTTGCCTGTCCAGTTCGGGGAACAGGGTGCTGGCGGTGATGCCGAGGGTCGCCAGCTGGGAGAGGATGCGTGTTTTGGCGGCGGCGTCGATCAGGAAGGATTCCGAATGAATCAGGCCGCGGTAGTGCCATGCATGGAAGGGATTGGGCGGGAAGAGGATGAAGGCGCCCTGCTGCCGCCGGATGCGTTCGCTGTTCAGGGGCGGGTAGAGGTACCGGACGGTGCTGAATTGTTCGAGGAACCGGACGATGTTTTCCGGCTGGTCCTCCTCCCGGATGCGGGCGATGCCACAGCACAGTCTAATGGTGTGGCGGGTATGCCGGAGGTAGCGTTCGTGGAAACTGTCCAGAAAGGCCTGTATCCGGGCGCGCTCTTTTTTGCCGGAAGGGGTGTCGGGGCTGTTCTGTCCGTCCGGTGCCGTCAGGCGGCAGGTTTCGTACAGGGCCAGCCGTTCGCCGTCGTAATCGCGGAGAAGGCGCAGAAGGGCGTCGCCCGTCGGGGGCAGCGTGGTATCGTCGAGCCGGGCCATGTATTTTCCGGTGAGTCGTTGGTGGGCGGTATCCAGTTCGCGGATGCCGGAGACAAAGGGACGTTCGTGATCCAGATAGCGTTGCATTTGCATGCGGATTTCCAGGAGCATCAGGCCGAAATGGACGAGGTGTTCCAGTCCGGCCAGCGCGGCATCCGGCAGGGCGGCGCTGTAATGGTAGTCCGCCAGGCGGAACAGGTGTACTTTTCCGTTTCTGGCGGGGGACTGCTGGCAGGCGAAGTAGAGGGCGACCAGAGGGTTTTCCGTCACGTCCAGCAGCCGGGTCGGCAGGCCGTAGTGTTGCATGCGGATGAGTTTTTCGATGGGGGTGGCGTCGTTTTCGAAGGCGGCCGGATTGCGGCGGATCATTTCCTGATAGAGAAGGTATTCCCTGTTTCGCCAGGTTTTTCCCTGACGGATGCGGTAGGCCTACGGCAGCAGGGAATACTGTTCGTCGGCGTGTCCCCGGTATACGGTGAAGCGGTTTTCCGACGTGTCGCCGTGTCCGGTACGGGTTTCGAGGCAGTCGATGAACTGGCTGACGCTTTTGACGGGTTTCATGTGTTTTTCCTGATGTGCGGGGTGGATGGGTACAGCCCGATTGTAATCGCCGGCGCTTCCGTGTCGCCAGTGTGTCCGTGAAAGGGATGGATCGGGAAGCGATCGCGCCGGCCCGGTTCGCGAAGGCCGGCGGGCCTGTCGCCGTTTCGCCGGATGGTGTTGCATGCCGCGCCTTTTTACGGAACCGGTTTCCGGCATGGCGATTCGGCCGGGCAATGGCCTTTCATGCTGGGGGGAACGCAACCATGTACGGGATCCCTGAAGGGGAAAAGGCCGGAACCGGAAAGCGCCTGCGTCAGGATTTGCCTGCGATCCGGGGGGCATGGCTGAAACCGCATGTTCTCTTGCCACTGGCCGGTACCGGCTGGAGTGTGTGCCGGTTTGTATATTGCCGGTTAATGCGGTCGGGGATTTTCCGATGTCCGCGGGTAAACCGTCTTTCGTTTTTTCGGTTAGGGAAATTCCGGCGGACAGGATGTTTCGCACGGGGTTTGATGCAATCGGCCTTTGCCGTGCGGATGGTGGAACGGTCCGGCCGGTTTCCTGTCGAAGAGGGAGGTTTTCCGGCGGGCGGATACCGGTTTTCGGGAGGTGTCTGTGGGGGCGGCCGTGAGGTTGCCGGCGGCCGGGGAGGATTTCGGGTCATTTTGGAGGAGGTGTCTGGATGGAGGCGGAAAAATCGTCGGGCCGGCCGATGGTGTGGCGGGTGGCCGGCTGGGTGTTGTTCTGTTGTATGGGGTTTGCCGGAGGGATTCCGGTTCATGCCGAAGCGGTGCCGGAACCGGTGCGGGGAGCGGTACAGGCCGGGCCGGTGGCGGAGACACAGGGGATGACGCGCTATGCGGATGTGCCGGTGCGGCTTGTCCGGGAGAAGGCGCAGGCGGGAGATGAGGTGGCGCAGCTGGAACTGGGGCTCCGGTATCTGCACGGGATCGAGGGGGTCCGGGATGTGCCGGCCGGGGTGCGGTGGATCGAAAAGGCGGCATCGTCGGGGATGCCGCAGGCCGAACATGAGCTGGGGGCGCTGTACCAGATGGGGATCGGGGTGCCGCGCGATGCACAGCGGGCGGTCGAATGGTTCCGGAAAGCGGCGATTCAGGGGTATGCCCCGTCACAAACGGCGCTGGGGTTCGCCTATGAGAACGGGACGGGTGTTAAACAAAATGGGGAAAAGGCGGCTTACTGGTTTGAAAAGGCAGCCGCCTCGGGTGACGGTATCGCCCGGGAAAGTGTGGAAGCGGGGATGTGATGTCTTTTTCCCGCAACGTGGTAAACAGGCTGTTTGTTTGTCCTTTGGTGAAGGCCGGTTCTTTCGAACCGGCTTTTTTTGTTTCGGGGGAGATTTCCGGGTAAGAAAAATCTGATGATCTTCTCTGTAAAAGTTGTGGCAAGGGGGTTGTGAAGTATGAAAGAATACAAACTGGCAGGTTGGGAATATGTGTGTGATGTGTCCGGATGGCAGGGCGGTTTGACGGGATGAGGATGACTCCGGTTTTGAGGTTTTTCGCGGGGATGCTGGTTTGTGCGGCGGGATGGGGGCTGGCGTCGTGGCCGGTGCCGGTTCTGGCGGCGGGCAGGCATGCGCCGGGTGGGGCTGTTGCGGCCGTGCCGGCCGTTTCGCCGGTTGTTTCGGATGCGATGTCCGGCGAGGAAGCGGCTCTGGTGGCACAGGCGGAGTCGGGCGACGCCCGGGCGAAGATGATGCTGGGGTTGCGTTATGCGATGGGGCGCGGGGTCGCCGCGGATGATGCGAAGGCGCAGAAGTGGCTGCGGGAAGCGGCGATGGCGGGCAATGCGGTGGCGCAGGTCAGTCTGGCGACGATGATGGCGTTTGAAAGCGACGAGCAGGATACGCGGGGGGCGCTTATCTGGTACGGAAAGGCGGCGGCGCAGGGCAATACACAGGCGCAGGCGGAACTGGCGAGGCTTTTGGAGGCCGGACTGGGGGTGACGCGCAATCCGGAGGAGGCCGAGGCATGGCGCCGGCAGGCAAGGGAACAGGCTGATGCGGTGATGGTGGCCTGGGCCTGGAGGATTGCGACGACAGGCAGCGAGAACTGGCAGGTGGCGGCCCGGGAGTTTCGACTGACGCCGCCCGAAGGGGTGGCCACAGGGATCGATACGATCGATCGTACGGGGATTGCCGTGGATGTGAAAGCGGTCGGACGTGATGTCGAGCGCGGCGATCCGGTGGCGAAAACGGTGGGGGCGTTTCTGCTGGCGACCGGCAACGGGGTGGAAAAGGACGAGTCGCTGGCTCTCGTCTGGCTTCGCGAGGCGGCCGAGGCGGGCCATATGCATGCCCAGGCGGCGTTGGGCGAGCTGGTCATGCTGGGCTGGGGGCCGTTGAAGGAGGATCAGGAAGAGGCGGCCCGGTGGATGAAGCGGGCGGCGATGCAGGGGTTGCGCGAGGCGAAAACGAGTTACGGGGCGATGCTGGCCGGCGGCAAGGGGGTGACGGAGAACAAAAAGGAAGCGTTCGGCTGGATCGGAAGTGCCGCCCGGGAAAACGAGCCACGGGCCCAGCTCATGATGGCGATGAATGCGCTGGCCAAAGAGGACCGCGAGGGGGCGGCGCAGTGGTTTTACCGGGCGGCGGAAAATGGCGATGACGAGGTTTTGTCGATGTTGGGGGTGTTGTACGGCTGGGGGGATGCGGCGGTCGCCGGGGAAAGCGAGAAGCTGACCGAGGTGCGCCGGTATGCCCAGCGGGGCGAGCCGGAAGCGCAGCTGATGCTGGGGCTTCTGTTTCAGGAGGGCTGGGGAACGGCCCGGGATGCCGTTTCGGCCGAACGGTGGTTTTCGGCGGCGGCGTCGCAGCATTATGACGATGTCTGGCTTCCGCTGGGGCTTTTTTATGCGGAAACGGGACGGGTCGGGGAAGCTCGCGCCGCGTTCGATGCGGCGGTCCGGTTAAATGCCTATTCTTTTGCCCGGGATACGGGAATTTTGCAGCTGGTTTTTATCGAGTCGGAAAAGATGCCGGAACTGGAGGATTCTCTGTTGCCGGATGAGGCGAAGCCGCTGTCCGGGGAAGAGGCGAAAGAGGAGCCGGCGGCGTCGGCCGGGCCGGAAAACCGGTCGGCAGATGGCGCTTTTTTGCGGGAAGTTCCGCTTTTGGCGGACGACGCGGCGTCTGGCCATACGGTGCAGGACAAGGCGGCTTTGGACGGGGTGATGCCGGATTTGCGCCGGGAACGTATCGCGAAAAAGATCGCTTTCCTCAAAGAAGAGGTGGAACGGGGCAATCCGGCGGCGGAAATGATGCTGGCGGTTTTGCTGGAGAAGGGCTGGAGTGTGTCTCCGGACGGGGAGGCGGCAGACCGGTTGCGTGCGCTGGCCCGCGGGAAAATCTGCAAGGCGCTGGGTGATGCGGCGGAAAATGAACCCGATTGCGTTTCGCCGGACACCGGTGGCGGAGAGCCAGATGAACCGTCAGACGGGACGGCCGGAGAAGCGGTGCCGGAAGATGGGGACAGTCTGGCGATGCGGGTGACGGATTATTCCACGGGAGGCGGTTTGTGAAAATGTTTTCTGCCATTGGACGGATCCCGGTGTTGCTGGCGGTTTTTTTCGCCGGGCTGTCGGGTGTGCAGGCGGAAGACAGCATGACATGCAGGGACAATCAGGCGTTTTTATGTACGTCGAAGGCCGGTTGCGGTGAGGTTCGGGCGTTGTATGCCCGTGCCCGGCGGGGGGATTTCGAGGCGATGACGGCATTCGGGCTGCGTCTGGTGATGGGGGACGGTGTCGTGCCGGACGACGGGGCGGCGATGCACTGGTTCGAAAAGGCGGCGGCCGGGGGCGATACCACGGCGCAGGTGGCACTGGGCGCTTTTCTGATGCGGCCGGGAGAACCGGCGAAGCGGCGGGAAAAAGGGCTTTCGTGGCTGGAAAGGGCGGCTCTTTCCGGCAATACGCTGGCGTTGACGCACCTGGCCCGGTATGAGGCGTGCGAAGAGACCACATGCGGTTTGACGGGGCAACGGGTTTCCCGGTGGCAGGAGCAGGCGCGACGGCAGGCGATGCAAGACAGTGTGACGCGGATGGAAGCGGTGGTGGCGCCTTACCGGAAAAAATGGTTGGGACAGCCGGGGGAAAAGGATCCGGTGCAGGCCGTGCAGGACGTTTTGAGGGCGGCCGAGGAGGGTGACCGGCAGGCGCAAACGCTCGCCAGTGTCTGGTACGTTTCCGGAGCGATGGCAAAAGCAGGCCTGGCTTTAGACCGGCCGGCGGGTATGGCTTTTCTGAAGCAGGCGGCACAGGCCGGGGACAGACGGGCGGTGACGGTGTTCGCCATGACGGTGCTGGCCGATACGAACGAAGATGATACGGAGTGCCAGGAGGAAGCGGCGATGGCCGGACGCTGGCTTGAGGCAGAGGCGGAAAAAGGGGACGGGGAATGTATGGCCCTGTATGGCATGCTGCTTTTCCGGGGTATCGGCGAAAAGGCGGATCCGGATGCAGGGGTCGTCTGGCTGGAGAAGGCAGCCCGCAGGCAGGTGCCGGATGCGATGCTGTTTCTGGGCAGGTTGCGGATGATGGCGGGCGAAGAAGGGGTGCAAGAGGGGCGAGATGAGGCGGCGGCATGGTTTGCGAAAGTGGCGACGGTGCCTTCCCGGCCGGATCTGTTTGCCTGGCTGGCCTGGGATTACGGTTCGGGTGAAGCGCCGGTGGCCGGTGAACCGGAAGTGATGACGAAAGTCCGCCGGGGGGCGGAAAAGGGGGATGGCCGGGCAATGTCGTATTTGGCGATAATGTATGATTCAGGAGTGTTTTCCGGCAGGCGTTTTCCGTGCGCGGCCCTGACGTGGTATCGCCGTTCGGCGGAACTGGGTGAGAAGGAAATGTATTTGCCGCTGGCGATGACTTGTGCCGAAACGGGGGATGCCGCTTGTGCCCGAAAGTGGCTGGATGCCGCTTTTGCCGAAGGCGGGAAAGCATTGGGGTACGGTATGGTGGCACATGCATTCGGCTTGTCTGGCGATGTCTGCACAGATGTACCGGAAGAAGAGATGGCGGAGATGGCCAGTGAGCGCATGGATGCCGTGGCGAAACGGATTCGATGGCTGCATGCCGAGGGAATGCGGGGAAATGCGGCTGCGGCGGCTGTGTTGGCCAGGCTCTACGGTGCCGGAATCGGGGTGCGGCAAGACGGGAAGGAAGCCCTGAAATGGGAGCGTTTATCCGAAAGGGCCAAGGCGCGACGGAGGACGGTATCCGGGAAGGCGGCCGGTCCGGCAAAAAGGACGCGCCGGGCAGCCGGAGAAAACGGGGAGGTTTCATGATCGGAATGGATGGCGGCGGCCGCGGCAGGCGGCCGAAAGGTTCGCGGGTACTGGTTGTCGCTACGGTGGCGGTGTGCAGTGTTTTTGTCTGTACGGTTCTCGCGTGCAGCGGAAGGCGGCAGGCGGTACTGCCGGAATTGCCTTCACCCGAGCAGGCGGTTTTTGTGATGCGCAACGAGGAATCGTTTTTTTCCGTGTTCAAAAATGCCATGGGGCTGGATGAGGAAGAATCGGCCGCTCGCCGGGCATCTCTGGTGGTGGGGGAAGGGATGGAACCGTCCGGTAACGGAGAGGAACCGGTGTCTTCGGAATGGATGCAGCAGTTGCGGCGGCAGGCGGTGGCGGGCGACGACAAGGCGCGTTTCTGGTATGGCCGTTTTCTGGTGGAAGACGCCCGGGATATGCTCACGGAGAAGGAAGGGATTCGCTGGCTGGAGATGGCGGCGGACAACGGATTTCTGAGAGCACAGCTTTATCTGGGTATGGTGTATGCCAGCCGGGCCGTGGGGCCGGTCGATATTTCTCTGGCGCAAAAGTGGCTGGAGAAAGCGGCCAGCCGGAATTCTCCGATGATCCAGCTTTATCTGGGGCTGCTTTACGGCCAGGGCAAGGTGTTGCCGCGCGATGTGGCCCGTTCGCTGTACTGGACGGAGAAGGCATCGGACGGCGGTCTGGCGATGGCGCAGTTCGCGCAGGGGCTGATGAGGGCTTTTCTGGAGGGTTATCCGCATGACGAGGCACGGGCGGCGGATTGTTTCGGAAAGGCGGCAAAACAGGGGCTGGCCAAGGCCCAGTTTTATCTGGCCAGGATGTACTGGGAGGGGCGTGGTGTCACCAAAAGCGATGTGGAAGCGGTGCACTGGAATGTGCTGGCGGCGGAACAGGGCTTGCCGGAAGCGGAATTCGCGATGGGACAAATGGCCTGGCGGGGGATCGGAGTCCGGCAGGACAGGGAATGGAGTCTGATGTGGATCGACCGGGCTGCCCATCACGGTTTGCCTGAGGCGCAGTATGTGATGGGGCAGGCCTATCTGAAGGGGGAAGGGGTCGATCGGGCGGTGATGACGGCGGCCGCCTGGTTTTACCGGGCCGCGATGCAGGGGCATGTCCCGTCCCAGCTGAGGCTGGCTTATATGTATGCGAACGGGATCGGGGTCGAGTCGAACCGGGAAAGGGCCGCGCTCTGGCTGGAAAAGGCGGAGGCAACCGGCGATGAGCAGGCGAATCGGTGGCTGGTGGAGCTGGAAACGGGAAAACGCAGTGGCGAGACCGGCGCGATTCCGCTTTTTTCCCGCGGGATAGCCGACGGGTTCGTCCGACTTTTCAGCGGGGCCGTACTGACAGGGCCCGGGCTGTTCGTCATGGCGCCGGAACAGGGACAGGCGCTGCGGCGGCACGCGGTGCCGGTTCCGCCACGGACGGATACGGATTTTTTCGAGGATATCCGGCACGCTTCCTGAAGCATGGCGATGTTTTCGGGCCGTTTGCCGGGAGATGCGGCAGGTGTAAAATAAACAATTTTGGCCGTTCCGGGAAAAAGACCCCGGTTTTTGGACAGATATCAAAGAGGAGTTGCGGACCGTTTTTGCGCCTGACGGATGGGCGGAAAACGGCCGGGTTTCGGTATGGTGACGTTTTCGCTCAGTATGGTTCTGCTGGTAGCCGGTTATCTGGTGTATGGCCGGTTTGTGGAGAAGGTTTTCGGCATTGATGAAAAACGGGTGACGCCCGCCTATGCGATGCGAGACGGGATCGATTATATCCCGCTGCCGGGCTGGAAGATTTTCCTGATCCAGTTTCTGAATATCGCCGGACTGGGGCCGATTTTCGGGGCGATCATGGGTGCGAAGTTCGGCTCGTCCGCCTATCTCTGGATCGTCTTCGGCTGCATTTTCGCCGGTTCGGTTCACGATTATCTCTCGGGCATGCTCTCGTTGCGCCATAACGGGGAAAGTTATCCCGAAATGATCGGCCGGTATCTGGGCAAGCCGTTCATGCAGGTCGTCCGCGTGTTCACGCCGGTCATGATGGTTCTGGTCGGGGCGGTTTTCGTCGCCGGGCCGGCCGGGTTGCTGACCAGTCTGACGGGCAATGTGCCGGGGCTGTCTTTCGGCACCTGGACGGCGATCATTTTCGTTTATTTCATCGCCGCGACCCTGTTGCCCATCGATCAGCTGATCGGGCGGCTGTATCCGGTTTTCGCTGCCGCACTCTTGTTTATGGCCGTCGGCATTCTGGTCGCGCTTTATGTGCATATGCCGGCCCTGCCGGAAGTGACCGACGGGCTGATGAATACGCACCCGAAGGCCGAAACGACACCGCTTTTCCCGATGCTTTTCATCACGATCGCCTGCGGCGCGCTTTCCGGATTCCATGCCACGCAGTCGCCGATGATGGCGCGCTGCATGACGAATGAACGGCAGGGGCGGCCGATTTTCTACGGCGCCATGATTACGGAAGGTATTGTCGCGCTGATCTGGGCGGCGGCGGCCAATTACGCTTTCCATACCCCGCAGGGGCAGGCGTTTTTCACGAGCGGCAATGCGGCGCTGGTGGTCGATTTCGTCTCGAAGAACTGGCTGGGTGCCGCCGGGGGCGCGCTGGCCGTTTTGGGGGTGATCGCGGCACCGATCACGTCCGGCGATACCGCTTTCCGTTCGGCCCGGCTGATTGTCGCCGATGCACTGAAAATCGGGCAGCAGAGCCTGCTCAAACGCCTTCTGGTTTCCCTGCCGCTGTTTGCCGTCGGGTTTGTGCTTTTGTTCGTCGATTTCGATGTGATCTGGCGCTATTTCGCCTGGTCGAACCAGATTCTGGGCACCATCACGCTCTGGGCCGTGACGGTTTATCTGACGGTGAACCGGAAAAACTATGTCATCGGCCTGATTCCCGCCCTGTTCATGACGGCGGTCGTGACGGCCTATCTGTTCATCGCGCCCGAAACGCTGGCTCTTTCCGCCACGGTTTCGTATGCGCTCGCTCTTGCCTTGACCGCCATGTGCGCTTTCTTTTTCGTGCGCTGGAAGAATCGCCTGACAGGTAAGGCAGTCCCTCCGGCAACGGACGGTTCCGTGACGACCCGCTGATCCGGCGGCGTCTCTTCGTCCGTTTTCCTTGTCCCGGCCGGCGGGGCATTGCCCGGTGAAGGAACCGGGTGATGGCCCGTTTGGCCGTGGCTGTTTCGGGTGAAAGCGTTTTTCATGCCCGAAGGCCGTTTTGTCCTGTTCGCTCGTTTGGGGTGTCCGCTTTTCAGCGGTCGAGCCGGTTTCCCCGGATTTTCGAGATGTACAGCCCGATGGCGATGGCCTGCTGCCGGTTGTAGGAATAGCCCAGCCGGGAGGCGACGTGCCGGGCGGCGTCGTGGAAAAGTCCGCCGGCGGTGTAGAGGGCGTGCCAGACGGATTCGGGTTCGGCCAGCGGGTAGGTGGCCAAAAGCCGTTTCCAGACGGGGGCGGGCAGGTACCGGTCGAGGTATTTGCCGTTTTTGCCGGTGGAGACGGAAAAGCCCGTTGCCAGACCGGCCGTCCAGGTCAGCATGTCGATCAGCGACGGACGTACGATCTGGTTCAGGTGATCCATGGCATAGAGGATTTCGCGCCGCCACAATCCCTTGGCGACGTAGGTCGCGTCCCACCAGAACGATTCGCAGCACTGGCAAAACGTATCCGGGTCGGGACGGGCGACGTGGTAGTCGGCATCCGAGGCGGGCGGCAGGTCGGGCAGGATGTGATCCTTGTCGAGCAGCACGACGGTCTGCCGGCTGGCGGCGGCATGTCCGGCAGCGGTGTCTACGCGCCGCAGGGTCAAATCGATCCGGTTGCCGTCCTCAAAGAGCATCAGCCAGGTGTATTTTTCGTCGGGTCTGGCGCTGGCCGCGTCCGGCATCTGGCTGTCGGGTTCCAGTACCATGAGCGGTTTGCCGAACCGGGCGATCCAGCCGGGGTTTTTCCGGAAAGGGCCGATGTCCGTGACGGCATAGACGATGTCGAAATCCTGAAGGATGTCTTTGGGCGCGTTGGGGTTGGCGCGGGAACCGTTCATCCAGACGGCGCGGATGGCGTCGTTATGTCGGGCGAACGAGAGAATCAGGTCGTATAGCGTTTTCTCGGAGCGCATGGTTTTCTCCTTGTCTGCTGTGCGTGTCGGGCTGGTGTACGGCGGAAATATTCTCTCCATTGTACCCGGGTTCGCCTGCCGGGGGAAAAGCGGGGATGGGCGGTGGAAACAGGATAGGCAGGAAGAATGCAGGCCGGTCGGCGACGGAAAAGATTTCCGGAAGAAACGGGGTGTTTCCTCTGCCGTAAATCTGTGTGTCGGCAGGGGAAAGTTTTTTCTGGCAAACACGGATGTTGCGAAGATCGGTGTCCGCTTTTTTCGGGAGAGTGTACCGGTTCAGGGAAGTATCCTGGCCGGTCGGAGAGGAAGAAGTGTGCAGAAGTGTTTGTACGGGAAAAACAAGGAAGCAGTCCGTTGGTTTTCTGCTAAATTTCATTAAAAGACAGAATCACTCTCGCGAGAGAACCATAGTCTAAATCAAATCAAGTATCTGGCATCATTTTTTTCAGTGTATTTCTTCTGACAAAACGGATTAACGGTCGTTTGTAAATCTATATTTTCTATAAATATCAATGATTTGCGAATGAAGCGACGTTTTTTAATGAAATCTAGCGGACATCGGGAGCGGGGAGTGAGTCGAACCATGTTGTGTCAGGAGAAATACGATGAAAAGAAAGAAGACAGCTATAGCAGCTGCGATTGCCATGCTGGTTGGCGGGCCGGTTTTTTCCGGTGAAATCGCTGATTTGGGCGGACGGGATCCCGTTTTTGCGGCGGAAACGGCATTGCCCGCCAACCCCGGGTTTACGGACTGGGCCGGCGGCGTCAACTGGAAAATGAGCGGAAATGAGAAATTGGAACTCCGGGCAGCGGGTAGGATGTATTTCAGTGATGATGCAGCATTCGAGCAATACAATGGAAAGGAAACGGTGAATGGTAACGGCAATTCTGTCCGGATCATGTCGGAGGGAGGGGGATTAGGCTATTATCCGGTTTCCCTGCTGGGTGCCTTAAAGAAAAACTCGACGGAAGTCAAAGGGCCCGAGGTGACCCTGACGAATTTCGACACGGTTTTCATTGCCCGAGAGGTACCTGGAGCCACAGTTCATGTGGGAGGGGGAGCGTCCCTGTCTGTCGGTGCCAGACAGTTCATCAGCTCGGGCGGGCAGTTGTATGTGGCTGGTGCCGGATCGCTGGCTCTGGGGAGCGGGGATGATAAAATGGATTTTGTATATGTCGGCGGCGGTACGGCGGCATTATCGGTCAATAATTACGTAACGAGCAGCATCAGTATTCCGGGCAAGCTAGAAATTCATGCGAAAAAGGCGGTTTTCGAGGGAAACGGGGGAGATGAACAGGGCAAGGAGACGATTGCGGTAGCTGGTGGCCAGCTGGTACTGGATGTCGATGATGTTTCGGTGAACGGCAATATCCGCGTTGGCATTAGCAGTAGCGGTGTCGCTTCTAGGACGGACAAAAGCGGGTCTTCCGTGACGATCGGCAGCGATGACGCTTTTGTCAGGATAACCGGCGATGTAGCGGTCAGTTCGGCGGGCGGTTCGCTGGCTGTCAATATGTCAGGAGAAGCGTCTTCCTTTACCGGGACGGTGACAGAAGTGATGGCAAAGGACGATCAGGGACAGGAAATCGTGAATAGTATGGCTGGTACCCGTTTCACAGCCGGAGACGGAGCGACGATTCATTTGACGGGTGACAGTGCGATCAGGTCGGTAACGTCAAATGGCGCAATCATCAATACCGGAACAAACACCCTGAAAATAGGAGAACTTGTCAACCGTGAAAAAGGAACCACCATCAGCACAGAAAGCATCGAAAGCGGACAAATCGAAATCGGGAACAACCGAAGTGAAAATGAAGGGAAACTGACACTCGTCCTGAACAAAAAAGCATCAGAGGCACTGAGTGGAGACAACAGGAAAGCCGCCGAGCAGATCGCGGAAGTCATCAAATTGGGAGAAACAAGCACAAGCGGCTATCAGGCACAGACAGAAGAAGATGACCTCCTCGGAAAAAGAACCGTCGATATCGGAGCCGATGGAACAATCCTTTCCGTAAGCGAAGCCAAAAACACCGTAACAGACAGCCTGCAAAAAATAGGAGCGATGAACTTCCTGACCT
>ERZ1034992.465-NODE-465-length-22941-cov-88.718999_pt1 | contig 22941 bp, 23 predicted proteins | sample MGYA00520695_ERZ1034992 | MGnify/ENA primary metagenome ERZ1034992 (study PRJEB33766, sample SAMN09781778) | gut metagenome | biome: gut microbiome | host: Homo sapiens | place: Madagascar | study: EMG produced TPA metagenomics assembly of the PRJNA485056 data...
GAACAGCAGCCCCCCGCCACCGGCGCAGGCGCAGAAGCGCCCGCAGAACAGCAGCCCCCCGCCACCGGCGCAGGCGCAGAAGCGCCCGCAGAACAGCCCACCCCGGAAAATCGGCCTGAAACGGTCCCGCCTTATGGTTCCATCGACGAGGAAACCGCCCGGAACGCCCACTATTGCATCCACATGGGCGACTACAAACCCGGCAGCGCCACGGCCAGTTATCGAAATTCCGTGAACAAAGCCGCCCAGATGGTAGAACAGCAGAAGGCCCGCGTCAGCGCTTTTTACCATGACAAGCTGGACACCCTGCTGAACAGCTACGCCCGCCGCCTTGCCCAGTGGACGAACGATTACAACCGCAACCAGGCCAGCTATCCCAGCCAGTTTATCGCCGGGGCGGGCAACTACAACATGAAAAAGCACAACCGCCAGATGTCCCGCGAGGACTCTCTGTGGGAGGAATACCGGCAGATTGAGGCGATTCTGGACAAGATCCGCAGCGTCGGCACCGGCCCGGTAGACCTTGCCGACCCCCACGCCCGCGAAATGCTCACCGAGCGCCTGAACAGCCAACGCCAGATGTTGGAGGATGCCAAAACCGCCAACGCCTATTACCGCAAGCACAAAACGCTGGAAGGCTGCCCCGGTCTCAGCGAGAAAAACCGCGCATGGCTGACCCGTCCCGGTGTGTTCGCCTCCGGTGACGGCTCCCCCATCTCCCAGTACGGCTCCCCCTTCCCCGCTTACGAACTGGCCAGCATCCGGGGCAAGATCGAGCGGACAGAACAGCGCCTCGCGGAGCTTGACCGCAGAGAACAGCAGGCCGCCGAACCTCAGACCGGCACCGCCTTTGACGGTGGACAGATCGTCCGCAATATCGACCTGAACAGACTCCAAATCCTTTTTGACGCCATCCCCGACGCCGACACCCGCGCCGCCCTGAAGCAAAACGGCTTCCGCTGGTCTCCTAAAAATCAGGCATGGCAGCGCCAGCTCACCGACAACGCCGAACGCGCCGCCCGTCAGGTCCTCCGCCTTGCCTGAACAGCGGCAAAAACCCCCTTGGCCCACCCTGCTACAATGAAATTAAGAACTGGACAGCCCGCCCCGGAGGTCACGAGGGCATGAAAGGACAACCCCATGAGAAGGAAAATTTTACACAAAGCAAAGCTCGTTGTAACGGTTGAGAGTGACCGTTGTTCCGGGCTTATCAATACAATTTCTGTTTTCGATAATAGGACAGGTGATTATTGGAGCAGTGAGCAAATCAAAGAACGCGGAATTTCGCAATTTCTCAGCGTATCGGATATGAAAGAAACACTTAATTGGAATCTGAACGGTGACAGTTCTTTGTATCAATTCAAGTGGGGGCAGTCCAGTAGAAAATTCTCAACTGGCATCGGATATGTTTTTCAATGATTGCCGACCAGCACAGCCCCGCCTACAGCCCACGAGGGCAGAAAGGACAACCCCATGTTTATGGTTTACTTCAAAGGCCCCAGGGACAAACAGCATAAGCCCATGAGCCTGAACACCGGCGAGCTGTTTAATCGCCTGGTTTATGCGCCCGTCTACAATGACGATCTTCTCCCCGCCGTTAAGTCATGGATTGACCTGAACAAAAAGAACGCCCCGGATTGTTCAATCCAGTGCCGCGTCCCCGGCACCTCGAAGATCCTATACGCCTGAACAGCCGCACAGAAAGGAGAATACCATGTACTTTCTCGAAAATTACCGCGGCTTTGGCGTATACCTGATTGGATCGGGATATATCGCCCGTAACCGCGAAAGAATTTTAACCGCAAAGACCTACGCCGAAATGATCCAGTGCATCAACCTCTGGACCTGCTGTTGAAAGGAGCGCAACCATGAAAACCGCCGGATATTGGGAGTGCAGAAATGAGATTATCGCCGCGCGGCTCCCCACTCCGCACAAGTACGAACCGTTTACCGAGCTTTTCGACGTGGACAAGCTCGACGCCATCCGCGACAAATACGGCGTTGACCTTTACCGCAAGTGCTACGCAGACGTAGCCCGCAAGAAATGAACAGAAAGGAGCACATACCCATGTTGAACACTGAACAGGCCCTCACCCGCGTTTTGCAGATCGTCCACGCGCTGGACGAGGACGAAGCCGCCATTTATAACGCTGTCAGCAAGAACCCCTATGAATGGAAAAGCGCCGTCGGCCCCATCCCCCAGCTGTATTTCTTAGAACAGGATCTCCGCCGCACGTTGGTGGAGGAAGCTGCCGCCAAGTCTGGCAACCGTTCCGCCTTTACCGCTGCCCGCCGCATCTGCGACGCAGCCGTGCGAACGAACAGCCACCGCCCCGCCGAACAGGGCTTCTGGATCGACGAGGAAGGCAAGCAGTGCGTCTGCGACGGGTACCGCGGCTTCCGCCTGAACAGCCCCATGGAGCTGACCGCCGCGCCGGAACTCAGCGCGGACGGTTTCCGGTTCAACCTGGCGCAGATCATCGCCCCCATCCGCAAGAACACCCTGCGCCTCACCCTTCCCACTGTGACAAAGGTTCGGGCGCAAATCAAAACGGACCGCGCGGAATGGGCCGCTAAGCGCCGCCGCAGGGGCGAGACCTTCAAAGCCAGTTATGATTTCGGCCCCGGCCTCCCCAGCGTCGATGCCAACTATCTGATCGACTTCCTTCAGCTGTTCCCGGACGGCGAAGCGTTCACCTCTGAACAGAAGCCCTATATCACCCCCATCTATTTCCGGTCCGCCAACGGTGAAGGCATTCTCTGCCCTGTCCGCAAGGCCGCCGAAGCCGCCGCCTGAACAGCGGCGCAGGAAAGGACATTTTTATGATCGCATATCTGGAAACGAAAAATCGCTACGGCGAGAAAGAACTCTGTGCGCTTGTTGATGGCGTTGAAATCGCCAGAATCACGAAAACAGAAAATATGGGGAAGCCGCAATATTGCGTCGGTATTACATGGGAGCGTGAGCGCTCGGAGTTTTTAGGGCGCGCCGCCACCATTGCCGGAGCCAAAAAGCTGATCCGGCAGTGGGGTGAACAGCACCTCACTGAGGTTTCCCAGAGGACCACCGGGCAGGATGTGAAGCGTCTCCCTCAGTTTTCCGACACCGGTTTTTACCCCACGCCCTCCAAGCTGGCTGGGCGGATGTTGGCAGGCGTCCGCTGGAAGGATGTTACCGCGATTTTGGAGCCGTCAGCCGGAAAGGGTGATTTGGCGGATGCCGCCCGGAAATTCGTCGAGGATTACCACAATGACCGGAAGGTCTGCGTAGACAAGCGGGAACCGTATATCGACTGCGTAGAGATCGACCCTGATCTTGCCTTTATCCTGAGGGGCAAAGGCTATCCCGTGGTCTCCGATGATTTCCTGACTTTCCATACATTCAAGCAGTATGACCTGATCCTCATGAACCCGCCCTTTGAGAACGGAGATGAACACCTGCTCAAAGCGTTGTCGCTTATGGAGCGCGGCGGCCAGATTGTTTGTCTGTTGAATGCGGAAACCATCCGAAACCCCTACACCAACCGCCGAAAGGTCCTGCGTCAGAAGCTCTCAGAGTACAATGCAAAAATCGAATTTATCGAAAATGCGTTTGCCCATGCCCAGCGGAAAACCAATGTGGAAATCGCCATGATCTTCGTTGACATTCCCTACCCAAAGCCGGAGTCCGATATTTTTGAGCATTTAAAGCGTTCTCGTGAAGAAACATACACCGCTGCGGATGGCCCAACCGCCTTGGCGTCTGCCGACTGGCTGCAAAACATGATCGATGGGTTCCAGTTTGAGGCAGAGCTGGGGAATAAGCTGATCCGGGAATATCAAGGTCTCTGTCCCTACCTGATGAATGGCAACACCACCTATGAAAAGCCGCTCCTGGAACTCACTTGCACGGAAAGGGGACGCGGAAATGACGCTGGACTTCCTAACGTCTATCTCCGGGCACTTCGCGGCAAGTATTGGCGTATTCTGCTGTCCCGCCCGGAACTCACTGGCAAAATGACCTCCGCCATGCGGCAGGACTATCAGGAAAAAATCGAAACCCTCTCCGCCTATGACTTTAGCCGGTACAATATCGAAACCGTCATGCGCGAGATCGCCCACCAGCTTACACAAGGCGTGGAAGAATCCATTCTGAATCTCTTTGAGACCTTCACGGCGAAACACGCCTGGTATCCTGAGTGTGCCAACAACATCCATTATTACAATGGCTGGGCCACCAACAAGGCCCACAAAATCGGCATGAAGGTGATCGTCCCGGCTTCCGGCTGCTATGCCGACTCATGGCGCGACGAAAAGCTGGACACATACCGGGTCAATTCCATGATCTCCGACTTGGAGCGCGCTATGAACTATCTGGACCGTGGCGAAACTTACTGCCATATCCCGGTAGACGGGGCTGTTCGCCTCGCAAATGGCGTCAACAGTAATAAGGCATCCTTCACTTATTTTGACTGCGCTTTCTATAAGAAAGGCACTTGCCATATCAAGTTCAAGCCTAACGCAGTTCGTATCATTGACCGCCTGAATATCTTTGCCGGTCAGCACAAAAACTGGCTTCCCCCTGTCTATGGAAAGAAGCATTATCAGGACATGACACCGGAGGAACAGGCAGTGATTGACGAGTTCCAGGGCGAAGCAGCTTACGAGTCCGTATTGTCTGACCCGTCTATGCTGATTTCCGCTGGGGACATTGCCCTCGCCGCCCTTCCGTCCTCCAATCCATGAAAGGAACCGTCCCATGAATTATAAAGCCATGAAGTACAACGCATTGATTGACGATCTTGTTTCGCTTGCCAAAGAGTCGCATGATTTCCGAGAGTCTATCGTCTGCACGGAGGCGTCAACAACGATCAGGTATCTTTTCAACGAAAATGAACGGTTTGCGGCGAAGCTGAAACACATGGAAGAAGCCACAAAAAGCGCCGAGTCTGAAAAGTTCAGTCTGCAATCTTTTATCCTTGCAAACCTCGTTCCCCCAGAGCAGCAGGTATATATATACGAACACGCCGGTGAACAACACTTAAAAATGGCTTGGTTCGGTCCGTTTTGCGCGCTTCCAGATTCTTATTCTCACCGCGCTGTGGAGAAGGTCTTTGTTCCAATCCCCGAAGCACCGCATGGATATTATTTTTGTAGCCTTTACATTCTTTTGGCCCCGGAATCCTAAATGGCAAAAACCCTATTGGAGGGGTATCGTATAATAAAATCAAGGGCGAGATAGACGCCGCCCTTGCTTTCCATCTTTCTATCTTCCCTCACGCACGGCGGCTGCCGGCCTACCCAACGGCAGCCGCCAAACTCCAAAACAGTATGGGCGAAAATCGTGCGGACACGGCGCAGACTCACACCCTGCGCGAACAGGGTTTTTGGCTTGTCCTCTGTTCTCCCGGTTCAACTCCGGTTTCGCTCACCAGCGGCGCGGATGCCGCACGTAGTTATCTCCTACCTTCCAAGCGTGGCCCGTAAGTACACGCTCGCCGTTCTCGGAGCGGTGCCCCGGTGTGATTCCGGCAGGGCGCAACGCGGATATAGTTCATCGGCAGAACGGCGGCTTCCCAAGCCGCGAAGGTGGGTTCGATTCCCATTATCCGCTCCAAGGGTGCACGAGCAGCGCCCTGCATGGATCGCAAAGCCTCCTGAATGTGTATGACAGCCCGGAAAGACGGGCCGCCACATCACCCGCCATGGCGCAAACAAGGCGGGATCACGCAGACGTCCAACCGGTACTTCTGTCCTTTCCACCGGGAGCCGGGGACCTCTCCGGCCGTCTGCACCATGCCCGCCCACATAAGAGGTGGTTACTCTATAAACCGTAGTGGGAATGAAACCTCCATGTCTGGCAGTGGAGTCGGCGGGTTGATACAGCCGCTATCGGGACGGTATTCTCGGAGAATCTGAGCGACATGACCGCCGGGAAAGTCCGGCATCTATATGCAGACGTAGCTCAGTAGGCAAGAGCATTTCGCTAATAATGAAAATGTCGCTGGTTCAAGTCCAGCCGTCTGTACCACATCCAGCGCCGTGAGAAGTACACTCACAAACGGGTTGCCCGGAGATAGGCGCGGCAGGGCAACAGAAACGTGTACCTATGGGGGCCAACCGTAGGCAGCCGACACGCAGCGGTGACAGTCTGGAAAGACAGACAAACATAGGGGCGAATGTTCCAAGGCTGGCGAGGCGGTCTCCAAAACCGCTTGGGTGGGTTCGATTCCCAACCGTCCCTGCCAGATGTATGCTACCGCATTGCGGCGCCGTGGAAGGGTAAGACCGCTACAAGGGGCTTGCCTGTGCGCTGTATGAAAGCGGCAGGTTGAAGAATATTTATTTAGCTGGACCCGGCTTGTGTAAAAGAAACGGATGCGACCGACATACCGGCGCAGGGCTGAAAAGTTCCGTGGTTAGCGCGTACAGAACCATGCAGAGCGAACTCCGAGGCGTGTTCATCGAAAGGTATGCGGAAGTGGTGAGGTAGCGGCTGCCCTTGGGCAAGGCCGTTGTGTAGGGCAGTATGCTTGCCCGGTTCTGTACGGCTAATTGTGTAAGCAATTCAAACAGAGCGCAATGCCGGAGCCTGTGTGAAAAATACAGGGGTGTAGCCAAGCGGTAAGGCAAGGGACTTTGACTCCCTCACGCGCTGGTCCGAATCCAGCCATCCCTGCCATTGAAATTTTAGGAAAGGAGGATGTCCCATGAACAAGACTGAACTGATCGCCGCCGTGGCGGAGCGTTCCGGCCACACCAAGCACGATACCGCCATCCTGATGGATGCCGTGTTCACCGTCATCGAGGAATCCCTGCTCAACGGCAGCGAGGTCAAAGTCCCCGGCTTCGGCAAGTTTGCCGTGAAGCACCGGGAAGCACGGGTGGGGAAAGACCCCCGCACCGGCGAGGAAAAGGAATTTCCCGCCAAGACGGTTGCGGTGTTCCGCCCTGCAAAGCCCCTGAAGGACGCCCTGAATGGCTGATACCCCCATTTCGTAAATCGCCCACAGAAGCCCTGTAAGCGCCCCTTGAGCTTCGTGGGGTAGTTTTAGCCCCATGCCTCTCTCTTATCTCTCAGGCCGCTTGTGGGGCCGTCAGCGCAAGAATTTTAATCAAGACCATACTCATACCGAAAAAGGGGGAACGGTTTCCGTTTTGGAAAAAGTTCCTCCCTTTTTTATCTCGACATTCCATGTAAAAGCGCCTATAATTTTTCTGTAAAAAGGAATTACACGCCTAAAGGTAAAGGAGAATTTTACGATGAAGATGATAAACCCCACCGCCATGAACCGATACAACGCCCTGCGGGAAGCCGCCGGGAAGATCGACCGTCTGGTCCCCCAGGTCCGCTTGCTGGACCAGCCGCCTCATGAGAACCGGGAGAACGCCTCCGTTGCGCTGGAATTTCCCACTCCCCTTGTGGTCCTTAATTCCACCATCCGGCAGGCTCTCTCCTTCCTGTTCTGCCAGTGCGACACCGTGCAGACGGACAAGACGGACCGGGGCATCTGCTTCACCTTTACCGTCTCTGAAATCTGGATCACGGAGGAAACCACATGAACCTGAAAACCAATGTCACCCGCCGGGACTTCGCCTTCAGCGTCACCGCCGAGACCAAGGCGGGAGAGCTGCGGATGTTCGATCATACCGTGGACGCCGAAAGCGAGGAAGCCGCCCGCCTGCTCCTGATTTCCTATCTGGAAAGCCGGGGCATGGAGTTGGTGGAGGCCCGTCTCACCGGCGCGGAATAACGAGGTGCACTGCATGAGTAATCCAAACGCCGAAATGAAAGTGCTTGCTGATAGCCTCTGGAATAACTACTTCCAGCCCAAAGTGGCGGACGCTACCCGCTCCTGCCTCCGTCTGGAAAAAGCCACCGTAAAAGCGGCCCCCAGCGGCGGAACCGTGGCCGTCCAGCTTCCCTTTGACGATACCGTTCTAAACCTGCCCTACGCCTCGTCCCTCTCCGGTCTCACCGTCGGACAGGCCGTCTGGGTGGGCATCCCCTACTCCGACCTCTCCAACGGCGTTGTGATGTTCGACGCCACCTTCCAGAACCTTTAAACGGAGGAACCGATGAAAAACAGATTAACGGTCAGACACGGGATGCTGTCTGACCTGAAAACGTATCTGACCCAAAGCGGCTGGAACCTTGAAGATCCCGTTGGAAAATACGAGGTTTTGCGGGCGCGGAATCTAAATTACCCGCGTCCGCTGCTCGTCTACAACCGCTCTGAGCGCGGAATCGGATACAGCATCGACGAGCGCGATATGAAGATTTACAGCGGATGGAGGCGAAACCGCCGCAAGCGGGGACTCTTTCCTGACTTTCCGACAGAGGAAGAAAACGCGGCATACTGGCGCGGAGAAATTCAATAAGCAAACAAATCAGCAAACAATTAGCAAAGTCTAAGCAAGTTGTAAGCAAGTTAAAAAGCAAAGCCGCCCGTGGTGGGCGGCTTTTTCACAGGCGCTTGACTTCTCCTGCAAAATGCGATATGGTCAAACTATCAGGAATTTGGGAGGTTTTTGATATGGCACTGATAAAATGCACCGAATGCGGAAACATGGTCAGCGACAAGGCGGACCGCTGCCCTCATTGCGGATGCCCTGTCTCTATCATCCTTGGCGAATCCGAAAAAGCAGCGGAAAAACCGCCTGCGCAGGAACCGGCCCCCGCCCCGAAAGCATCGGCCCCCGCAGTGAACCCGGTGGAACAGGCAAAAGAGGAAGAAGCCGTTCAACACAGATTTGCTATTACAATGTGCCTTGTTACGCTTTGTCTCATTGGCGTTTTTGTGGCGGCGAAAATGCAGAAGCCACCCGCAAAAAGCCCAACAACTCCAACCACGCAGACCAGCGGGAATTCTTCAAAACACACTTCGTCCTCATCCTCATCCTCATCCTCCGGCAGTTCCTCAACCACAAATACCGCCCGCCATTCCGACGAGGACGCATTTTACTGCGCAACGCTGATCGTAGAGGACTACCTGAAAGCCCCGTCCACCGCAAAATTCTGCAAGCTATCGGACGCCACTGTGACCCATTTGGGAAACGGTGAATATATGGTCACAGGCTGGGTGGATGCGGAAAACTCCTATGGAGCCATGATCCGCAGTGATTTTGTTGTCACCTATACCGCCACCGAAAAAGGCTTTAAAAACGGGAACGCCATCATTGGATAACGATTGAAAAAGACCGCCCTTCCGGGCGGCCTTTTCTTTGTTTCGACTCTTGACTTTTGCCAGACAAAATGCTATGATATTTCTGCCAGACAAAATAGGAGGTGATCATCCCCATGTCTGCCGCAAAGCTGGGCCGTCCCACAGACAACCCTCGCCCTCACAAAATCAGCATCCGTATCAATGACCGCAGCCAGCAGATTTTAGAAGCCTACTGCCGGGAGCAGAATGTCACGAAAACGGAAGCCATTGAGCGCGGGATCACCCTGCTGGCGACCGCCAAACCGATATAAAAATTCCCCATGCTGCTCTATCTTGCCGGACGGACAGCATGAGGAAAACGGCAAATATCCGCAGGGACTCGCCAAATTCATTATGGCGCGGGCCTTGTAAAAAGTCAAGTATTCTGTCAAAAAGCCCCTTGTCAGCGGCTGGTACAATAAAGATAGAATACTGGAAAGATCAAGGAGGAATCCCCAATGCTCAAGAGTTACTATTTTGACGCGGCGGCCCACGAACCGCCCTCCCCCGCAGCCTTGGAAGCCTTTCAAAAAGCCCTGCCCCTTGGCAACCCCAGCGCCCTTCACGCCTGCGGCGTTGCCGCAAAGATCGCCTTGGAGGAAGCCCGCGCCTCCATCGCCCAGGACTTGAACTGCCTCCCGGAGGAAGTCTACTTCACCAGCGGAGCAACGGAAGCCTGCAACTGGATGATGGAATCCTTGGAAGCCTACACTGGCAAGCTGACCTACCCCCGCCGTTACGAACACCACGCCGTTCTGGAATATCCCCCTGTGGATCACCCCCACCGCACGGACCGCTCCGGCCTCACCCACATGATGGCAAACAATGAGACCGGCGAGATTTATGACATCCTATCCATGCGGCGCAACGCCCCCAACGCTTTGTTCGCCTGTGACGCGACCGCAGCTGTGGGCCAGATTCCCGTGGACTTCAAGGCCCTTGGCGTGGACTATTTGTCTTTCGGCGCTCACAAGTTTGGCGGCATCTCCGGCATCGGCTGTCTGATCGTCAAGAAAGACACGCCCCTGCTCTCCATGATCCGCGGCGGCGGTCAGGAATGGGGCAAGCGCGGCGGCACCGAAAGCGTGGCCCTCGCCTGTGCCATGGCAGCGGCCCTCCATGAGCGGACAAACAAAATGCTCATCGGAATGAAGCAGATCGCCCTCTGCCGGGACCTTCTCATTACCAATCTATTTAGGTTCGTCCCGGATACTTATGTCAACGGCCCCTATACCCCCGGTGACGTGCTTCTCCGGCTCCCCGGCAATGCCAACCTCTCCTTCCTTGGCGTGGAATCTCAGGCCCTTGTCATGGCCCTGTCTGCGGAGGGCGTCTACGCTTCCTCCGGCTCCGCTTGTACCAGCGGGGAGGCTGACGGAAGCTATGTCCTCCGGGCCATGGGCTACCCCGCCAACCGCGCCCGCTCCGCCGTCCGTTTCACCCTCCCTTATACCGTCACCGTGGATGATGTTCTGGGTGCCGTTCCTCTGATCGTCAGCGCCGTGGAAAAGCTCCGCCGCCTGACACCCACCCCCTGATACCCGCCTGTTTAACTGGAAAGGACTGATTTTATGGGAAGAACCTCTGCGCAGGAGCGCCGGGTCATGTCGGCCTTAGACTCATGGCTTCGCAACGTGCAGGCCAGCGGCGCGGCGGAGCGCACCGTCACCGCCTACGCCGCCGTCACAAACAGCTTCTATTCCTTCCTCGTGGAAAGCGGCCTTTCCACCGAGGAACCCACCTTCACCACCATGCAAGCCTACCGGGATCACCTCTTTGACCGGGGTCTCTCCCCTGTCTCCGTCCGGTATCATCTGGTGGTCCTCCGCTCCTTCTTCACCTACGCCAGCTCCCCGGAACTGGGCGAGGATCGCTTTTATGAACAAAACCCCGTTTCCCTTTACCTGATGCCCTCCCTCCGCAAATTGGGAAAGCGCCCCTATGACGTGCTTCTCACCGATGAGCAGGTCTGCAAGCTCTGGCGGGATTCCCCCGTCCGCACCACCCACCCGGAAAACTGGCCCCGGAATTACGCCATCGTGATTCTGCTGCTGACCACCGAACTGCGCAACGCCGAACTGCGGGCCTTGACCCCGGCAGACATCGACTTGGAGGAAGCCGCCCTCCGCGTGGAACACGGCAAGGGCGATAAATTCCGGGTGGTGGACCTGCCCGACATCGCCGTGATTGCCCTCCGCCATTACCTCGCCAGCGGCATCCGCCCGGACGATCTCCCGGATACCGCCCCCCTGTTCGGCACCCTCCGTTCCGGCGAATGGAAGGCCGGCACAAAACAGTGGCTTTCGGAGCTGGTGGAGCGCCACGTCCGCTCCGTCACCGGCGTTCCTGACATCCGCAGCCACGATCTCCGCCACGTCGGTTCCCGTTTGGATCTCAATTCTGGTATGCCCGAAAATGAACTGCAAGCCAAATTGGGCCATTCCAGCCCCATCACCACCCAGCGTTATTCCGGGCGGCTCATGGATCGTTCCGGGCGGAAAAGCGCCAAGAAGGTCTTTGCCGAGCGGGACCTGCAAGCCAAGCGCAGTGCCGACAAGCTCACCGCCTTTTACGCCTGATCCCCAGCGCTCACCCTGAAACCAAAACACACGTCCGTGCGTTCCAATCGCATGGGCGTGTGTTTTTTCATTCCCCCCTGTTGCGGAATAACCCCCTCTATTTCACCCGGAAACGCCCTCATACGCGCCCTGCCGCTTTCCTATCACCGTTTACCCCCTGACCCGTCCTCACGCTCCTGCGCCCATCCCTGCCGTTGCCATTTATCGGCTATTTGGACGCAACAAAAAAGGAACGCACGGTCAATCCGTGCGCTCCACGTACAGGGCTTCCGCTCTGCGCTGTGCGGCTATCAGGTCTGCTTTCAGCCGGTCCAGTTCTTCAATGGTCTCCGTAATGGCGTGAAACAGGCAGAGGTATTCCGGGTTCAGATGCTCCATATCGCCCCCTCCTTTCTGCGGTCAGTGTAACACAGCCGCCGTGTCGAAAAAGCGTGAAATCCGGCGGCAGGCAGAAAACTTTTTTCATCAACTGTTGCGTCCTATTGGTCGATAGTTTGGCCGGGGAGGTGCGTAGCTGATATGGCGTATGGAAAACACCTGCGTATGCTGTGGAACTATTATCCCGGAGGGCTTACAGGTCTGCCCGGCCTGGCAACGAACGTGGCCCACATTTTGAAAAGCCGGAGGGGATTTCCCTCCGGCTTTTTTTAGAACTCCGGCCACCGTCTCTCACACTGAGGGCAAACCCACCGTCCCTCCGGCACAATGGCTCCGCAGCAGATGCAAGTGTTATTCATACACTTCTCCCACAATTTCCTTGTAATCCTCAGCGGTCAATACGCCTTTCTTCACGGCGTTCTTGACCATGACCTTTGTCCAAAGCCCCTGCCTGTACCATTTTGTGATTTTCTCTTTCATAGGTTAGCCCTCGCTTTTTATCAGAGTATTGGTCATCAGAGCCGTGTATGCTACTTGCGCCTCGATGCGGTCGATCTGGGTTGGGGCTGACTCCGGCTCACCGTTATCCTCAACGGTGTACTCGCCGTTGTAGGCTTCCGCCTTGGCAATTTTTTCGTTGGCATCGCTCCATCCCAGCGTGACAGCGGAGAAAACCTGCTCAATCTTCGGCTCATCCTCCGTGCCGTGGTTGACCTCGGTGCAGAGTTGATATTTAATAACTTTCATGGCGCACCCCTTTAATTTGCCAACTTGGTGTATTTCACCGTAATACAGGCATCTGTATATCCGGCAAAATCTTCAGCAAATGTGACGATTTGAGCTATTCCCGTCCCTGTCGCGTCAATAAGAACTACGGTATTCCAGTTCGGACCAGACCCTGCGTGGCAAGGCAAGGACAGGTTCACTCCTGAGTCGGTAGTGCATTGCCCGGTTACGGACACGATTTTATCGACAACGTTATTCGACTGGAAACTGGCCTGCTTTACGGCATTGCCCGGAAGATTCCCCATGTTTATCGTTTTCACATAAACCGGCTTTCCGAGATACCGCTCCGTGGTGCGGTACTCAGTGCCAAGCGTCATGGGCGGGTTGATCCATTCGACGGGCTGCCAATTCCCGTTATCCTTCAGCATTCGCCACAATCCGTTGGTAGTGCCTCTTGGGTCAGGCGAAAGGCCGATCAGTGATGCGCTCGTCCCCAATATTTTTGATAGAACGGCAACGATATTCCCGGCCCCAGAGTATTGGCCCGTTGAAACCGGACCACGTGTATAAATAAGTTTCGATGTGAAGTTTGGCATATCAGCAAGTAACGCATCAATTTTGCCGCAGTATGATTCATAGGTATCTTCGACATCGGATGCAAGCACATCTTTCATCGCATCACCCCACCCAAACCCACCGGGGGCGGAGTTGGCGATGCCCTGCTCAATCTTGTTGAGGTGTTCCGCGTCAATCGGAGGAAATTCTCCGTTCTTCCAGACGGTCGGTGTGTACGCCATATCAGCCACGCTCCTTCCCAGCCAAACTATCGGCCGTTTTTCTGCAACAAATCTTCTTCATAAAAGTTCCTCCTTTTGATCCGGTGCCCTTTCGGGCTGCTTCATTGTTCAGGTAGGCCACCCCGTCACGGTGGCCGTGGGGAAATCCTGTACCGACACGGCGGAAATCTGCATGGGTCCGCTCCATGTCAGGGGCCTTGTGAACCCCTGCACCAGATGCCGCTCCACCGGAGACCCCGCCTTGTCGCTTCGCACGATGGAAATGAGTTCATTCTCGTTCAGGTGCATGATCTGACTGCACGAAACCGAGACGGACTTTTGCAGTGCCGCGGACCGTTTCAGCTTCCACACAGCCAAGTCCTCGCACTGTCTTTTCGTGGAATAGCCCGCCGCCCGGTAGCGCACGGTTTTGCGTCCAATCCGACTTACATTCGTGCTGCTGGCCGGGTCAAGGTTCTGCGCCCGTGCCGCCACCTGCGGGCTGTTGTTCACCGCCTCTCCCACTACGATGAAATCGTTGTACACTTCTGTGTTCTTTTCCGTGTACTCCGTCCCCAGCAGCTCCGCCTCGCTTTGGGAGAACTGCCACGCAAGGGGCTTGTCGCTGTCCAGAATGTCGTCCTGAGAAGGGTCGATCCGCAGTGCGCCGGAGGCATCGTATCCAATCCACGCCGCCAGCATTTCCGCAAGGCCCAGACACACGTCGGCATAGCTTCCGTTGTCGCTGTCCACCCGCAGGGTGTAGGGTGCGTCCGTCAGCTTGGCCGTAGAACCGTCGGGCAAGGTCTGCGTCTTGCCGTTATAATATTCCGTGAATACCGGCGGCACGTTGTCCACCAGATCCCCGTTCCCCCGGTCCAGCTTCAGCAGGGCCGCAATGGGGTCAAAGACATTGGTTCCCGCTTTCACTTCATAGGTCCCTTCCAGATAGCCGAAAAGCGTTCCGTCCAAATCCGACCATTTGTCCACCAGATCGTATTGAGCCGTCCGCTTGGCCGGTTCCAGTGTTTCCACCGGGTTCTTCACCAGAAAGACTCCCTGTTGGATGTAAAAGTCTGTGCCGTCGCTGAGTACAAGCCCCTCATCCAGTGCGATCCGGTTTCCGAACCACACCCGGTTGATGTTGTAATCGAACGTGCCGTCCAGATTCGCCAGTGTCACCGAGGCCGTTCGCCGCTGGCCGTTGTTTAGATTCACAGACAGGCTTCCGTCCGCGATAAACGCCCCGGCAAAGCGCCCCGTGGGGTTGTTGTCCAGTGCGAAAGCCGTGGATCCGTCCGGCTGTAAAAACCGCAGACGGCACAGCTTGGTAAAAGGCTGTCGCAGCATTTTGCGGTAATCGTTCATCCGTTCCGCTTGGGTCATCTCTGCATCGCCTCCCTTTTATGCAAACAAAGCGTCGCTGGATATAAGCAGGATACGCGCCCCGTCCGCAGAGCCGATCTCCACCCACGGCAGCGTCACCGTCTGCACCTGCTGTCGGCTGCCGTCCATGGTGTTCATGGTAATGGCCCCGCCCGTCCGGATCTGCCACAGGTCTCCCCGCCGGTCTTTCAGAAACAGGGTGTCCTGCGTGGTTGAGAGGGCGTACACGGCGTCCCGCACTTCGTTGGTATCCGTATACTCCCCGCTCGCCAGAACGCGCCCTATGGCCGCTGAGAGCGTCCCGGAGCGGTAATCGTTTGGGGAACTCTGTACCGTGGGATACCGGGTGAAGTTGCCCAGCACACCGGGGCTGTTGTTGTTGCTGATCCCGCCGCTGGCCACATTCAGGCTGAACCGGAAGATCGCCGCCGGGTGATAGGCGCCCTCTGCGTCCTTGGTGCATTGCAAAACCGTCCAGTCCCAGAAGATGGGCGTCACCGCGTCGGAGATCAGGGCGTTGGTCACGATGACGTCCGCGCCGTTCGTGTTTTTGCCGAGACCGAACATATAGTAGCGGTAGGTTTCCTGAGATGCCGCCTTGCAGTCCCAGATAGCCCGCTCCGAAAGGGGCGTCTGCGCCACAGGTTCCAGCGTGGCGTCTCCCTCGTGGTAGCGGTAAATGGCAAAGCCCGTCAGCGTCCCGGCAAAGGTCAGGTTGCCCGCCTGTAAGCCCCCTCCGGCAAAATCCGTCTGAAACAGCGTGTTCCCGGAAAATGCCCCCGGTGTCCAGCCTTCCAGACTCAGTATCTGTGCCAAAACGCTCTCGTTCAGCGCTTCTCCCGTCACCCACAGATAATCGCAGGTCTGCACGCCGCCCAGCGTCAGAGATGTGATCGTTTTCCCGGTCATGTCTGCCCCGCCGGTAAAGATCCTCAGTTCCTCGTGCTCCTGAATGGGGAACAGCGTGACGGACGGGAACAGGGTGGTCAGCGGATAAATTCCGCCCACCAGCGTGATCTGCCGCAGGTAGACGTTTCCGTTTGCGATCACCACCGTAAAACGGTCCGTCTCCCGCAGCCACGGAAGGGCCTGACTCCAAACCGTGCTGCCCCCCACCGTCAGTTTGCCGCCGCTCTTGCCCAGTGAAAGCACTGCCAAAGTCTCCCCCATGCCGATGGTCACGATTGGATTGTCACGGTTTATGTCCACTGTCCCGCTCCACACAAGGCTCCACGGCTGCGGGTAGCTCATAGCCTGTCCCGTCACCTCGTTCCATGTGACGCTGCCGCCGCTTCCGATGCTCAGTTTCCCCCCGGAGATTGACGTGCTGCCGGCGGCATTACCGGGGATGGAGTACAGCCCCGGCCAGCTTACCCGGATGCCGGATTTCCTGCAGTTGGGACACGCCACCACCGCGCCGGAAACCTCCGTGGTATCGTAGGCCACCCGGAAACTCACCCAGCCGGTGTCCGCCTGAACGCCGTTTTCCGTCTGCACCTGACAGCGGACGGCGTAATCCGTGTCGGAAAACAGGCCGTCATACTCCATCCGCAGTTCCGCCGTGCCGTAAATGCGCCCGCTGTCATAAAGGACTGCTTCGCTGTTCCCTGCCCGCAGCGTCCACCGCACCCAGTTCAGCGTGTCTCCCTGCGCCTGAGAATAGGCCGCCGTAAATGCGTACTTCCGCACCGTCAGCGGCGAGGGGATGGCGGCCACGGTCAATACCGGGTCCGCCCTTGTCAGAAAGACCGATGCGCTCCGCTGGGTCACGCTTTCCGCGTCGGTCGCCCCCCACCACTGCTTGATAATGAGTTTGTATTGCTGCCCGTTCACCATCCCGGCCCCGCTCAGTGCGCTGGCCGGAATGGTGTAGGTAAATAGCATTGTGTTCCCCGCGTAATCCGTTCCGTAAAAGGGGCATCCATCCGTCAGCTTTCCGGTAGTGTATACCTGCGTGGACGCCGCATCGTTTTTGCAGATCGTCAGGGAAAATGCGGTCATAGCGGAGTTGCCGTTCACCTGCCAGCTCACCGCCAGCGGCTTTGTGATGTCAACCGTGCCGTTTCCCAGTTCCCCAAGGGACGAGGGATAAATATTCGTTGGTTGGAATAATGCCATGCGCCCGCCTCCCTTAATGTTTGTAGAGGCCCAAGTTCCCGGCCCCGTGGTTCAATGCCTGCATGACTTGCGCAACGGTCAGGCGGTTGGCCGCCTCCGCCCCGATCTGAACGCCGTTCACGCTGTAGCTGTCTCCGTAGTGGTCATAGCTGGTTCGGCTCATCACCGTCTTTCCCGGCATAGCGCCGCCCCGCTCCGCCGCGCCGTACAGCCACCCAAGCTCACTCATCCGCTTCTGGAAGGTGCTGTCCGCGCTGGGTTCCAGCATCTTCTCCGCCAGCAGCGGCGGGATCACGATCTCGTTTTGACTGGTGGCCTTGATGCCGCCCAGCCCCCGCAGGATGCCGCCGGAATCGTACTTCTTGTACGGGTCCTTGCCGCCGTACTTATCGTTGATCTTGTTCTGCCGTTCCGATTTCAGCTTGTCGATGGTGGCCTGACTGGCGCCGTTCTTCTCTGCGTTCTTAATGGCCAGAGAGTAGTCCACGTTGCTGTCATAGCCCTTGCCGGAAGAACCGGTGGAATTGTTTTTGGAGGAAGAAGAACCGGAAGAAGAATTGCCCTTGGAGGACGAAGAACCGCCCCCGGATGGTTTGCCGCCCTTGTTTGGGTCTACCCCACCGTACATGGCGTTGATCTTGTTCTGCCGCTCCGTTTCCAGCTGCTTGATCACGCCTTCTCCGGCCCCGGACTCCTTGGCCTGCTTGATGGCAAGGTTGTAATCCACGTTCTTGTCATAGCCCGTGTAGTACATCCTGTTGCCGTCTGCGTCCACCTTGTCATACTTTCCGGAGAGGTCTGCCCGCGCCGCGCCCTGATGGACGTTGGTGGCTTTGATCGCATAGCCAAGTTCGTCATAGGTGATCACATAACCGTTTTTCTCAACGGTCTGCCCCGCCAGCTTTTCGTCCCGGCTGGTATCCGGGCCGGTGTACTTTCCCTTCGTTCCTTTCCCGTAAAACGTTGTGTCTTTGAAGTTCAGGTTGGCGTCGCTGCCGTCCGCCAGCTTCCAGCCGGAGGAACCGGCGGGAATAAACCCTTCGTTCATCTCCGTCTGCGTCCAGCCGCCGCCCGGATTCTTTGTGTAGTCGAAATGGTAGCCGCCGGTCACGCCGGTCGCCCCGTTCGCACCGGGAACCTCTCCCGGCTGTTCGGGGAGCTGTCCGCCGTTCACCGTGCCCGCGATATACTGGTTCAGCTTGCCCAGCAGATTGTTGACCTCCTCCACCTGCTGCCGCATCTTGGGTGTACCGTTTCTGGCAATGTCGCTGAGAATGTCGTCAATGGTCCGGGTAGGCTCTTGCAAACTGTCCGTGATCCGCTTCCACTCGGCCTTCAGGGTGTTGTAGGTTTCTTCAATCAGGGTTTTCTTGGCTTCCAGTTCGTCAATTTCTCGCTGAAGGGCCAACTCCCGCTCGTACTCCGCCAAGTCCTCCTTGGCCTTTTCATAGGCGTCCTGTGCGGACTTCACCGACGATGCGTTGGCTTCCCACTCCCACTGTCCGGTTGCGGCGTTGAATACCCGCACCGTCCGTTCCTTCTGGGCTTCCAGCAAGGCGTTCTGCTTTTCCAGCACCGCCGCCTTCAGCTGTTCCAGTTTCAGGGCTTCGTCCTCGGCTTGTTTGGCGTCTTTCAGCGCCGCGATCTGCTTGTCAATGGCGTCAACCTGTTTGTCACGGGCATCCGCCGCTTCTTCCAGCTTTTTGTTTACGGCATCTTCCAGTTCGTCCCAAAGATCCTCCTGCAGTTCCTGAATCTGTTTTGTGATCTTCCAGTGCTCCGTAGACAGGGCGTTGATGTCCGCCTGACTGGCCCCGATCCGCCGCATATACTCCGCCTGTTCGTGGAGCGCCGCTTGGATCTGCCGCATCTTGTCGATCTGGTCCGCCGTGCTGTCCCCACGCTCCTGCATGAGGGAAAGCTCCGATTTCCGCAGGGATACAATGTCCTTCAGCCGTTCCAGTTCCGCATCCTTGGTGGACTTCCCCGTGGACGATGTGGTGGAGGACGTATCCAATGTGGAGGAGGTATCCACCGTCCCGCTGTCCCGCTCGGTGTCTGTAAACATGGACTTGTAGATCCGGTTCAGAACGATGGCACGGGCTTCGTCATAGGTCTTGGCCTTTCCGGTCTGCAACAGGCCCTTGATGGTCCGCTCTACATCCTGCGTCTTGGCGGCACCGATCATGCCCACGGAATAGGCGGCCGCCCCGGCTTCCGTGGCCAGCTGCCGCAGTGCCCCGATCTGCTGACTCAGGTCCAGTTTCTTCTCGTTCAGAACGATCATCCGCTTTACCAGATCGTAAATCTGGTTTCCGGACTTCCCCGCCTGCCGCTGTACCTTCAAAAGCCCCGCCACATAGTCGCTCATGGGCTGTGTGGCCTTGTTGACCTGTGCCAAAAATGCCTTCAGCACGTCATAGTCCGCCTGTTGGGCGTCCGTCAGTTTGCCGTTGGCCTTGATGGCTTCCTCGTAGGCTGCCACCTGCTGTTCCGCCGCTGTTTTCACGGCGTAGAAATCGTCGATCTGGTCCTGTTGAATGCTTCGCCCGGACTGAAGCTGGTCCGTGTACGCCTTGGCCTTGTCTGCCAGTGTCTCGTAGGTGATCCCCAGCCGTTCCAGGTCTGCCGTGGTGCTGATAGCCTGTCCCGTCACCAGCCGGAGCTGAGCGATCATTTCCTCCGTGGACTTAAAGGACCGGCCCACAAATTCATCGTATCCCTTCACACTGCCCATGGAGGTAATCGTGGTCCCTCCGGCAATGGTGGCTCCGCCCACAGTCTGCGCCTTTTTCTCTGCAATTTCTTTCAGGTGCTCGATCTGCTGTTCCAGCTCGGCGTTTTCCGCTTCCAGCGCCTTCTTTTCCTCGATCAGCTCCGGCGTTAGATCATGCCACGGAATTGCATAGATTTCTTCCAGCCGTTTCTTGTTTTCTTCTAACTGGGTGTTGTTGGTCTCGATCTCCGTGTTCAGCGCGTCAAGGCTTTTCCGGTAGTCCTCCGTCGCCTTCCACACGAGGCTGAACGCCCCTGCCGCCGCCGCGATTGCCAGCAGCCACGGATTCATGGCGATCCCCGCCGCCGACAGTTTTGTAAACGCCGCCGTCGCTCCCTTGGCCGTCGCTTGAATCCCTATCAGCCCCAGCGACACCGCCCCGGCAGTCACCGCCGCGTGGCCAAGGTCCGTGTTCAGAACTTCCACTGTGCCGATCAGCACGTCCAGCCCGCCCTTAACGGTGTCGGTGCTCACCATGCTTTGGATGAACTCCGTCCATTCGTTTTTCAGAATGTTGGTCTTACGGGTCCAGCTGTCCATGGCGTTGGAAATTTCCTTGTCCGCGCTGCCTACGGCGTTGGCGTAGTCTTTCAGCATGGACTGGTACATATCCCAGTTCTGGATCAGGGCCAGCAGCTGAGAGGTCCGCAGCTTGCCGCCGATGTCGCTGACCATCTCCATCAGCTTCTGTTCGGTCAGCAGGCCGTCCTTCATGCTCTGGGCAAGGCCCCCGATGGCTTCCATGGGGTCAATGACTTCGCCAGTGGCCTTGGCCGCTTCATACGCAGCCGGGGCGTACTCCCGGATCACGTCCTTCAACCCGGCGATCTCCCCGGTGGTCCACGTCACACCCTCGTCGATCTCGGTTTTCGTGTCCCCCACGATGTTCAGCACCAGTGCCCGGAACGCACGGGCCGCTTCGCTGCCGCTCCGCTGTGTGACCGCCGTGATCGTACCGATCGCCGCCGTCAGTTCATCGATCCCCACATGGGCCTGTGCCGCCACCGGAGCCACGGTCCCCAAGCCCTCCGCCAGCTTTTCAATGCTGGTGGCGTACTTGTTGTCGATTTCGTTGGCACCGTCCAGCACCTTGGTCAATGCGTCAATGTTTCCCTTGTACTGATACGCCGCGTCCACGGACAGCAGGAATTGCTGGGCTGTTTCCGCGTTGGTGTCGCCCACTAACTTTGTCTTAGTGTCCAGCTCTGCCAGTGCGTCCGCCTGTTCGCCGTAACCGGCACGGGCAAACGCCGCCACAGAGTTGAGGTATTCGTTCGCCGCCTCGCCGTAGGCCGATGCCGTCTCATAGGTCCGGTCCCGCAGTTCCTCCATCTGCTCTGCTGTAAAGCCAGTTACCTTGCGGACCGTCACCATCTCATCGTCCACGGCCTTCATGGTAGAAATGGCGTCACGGAAGGCCCCGATGGTCTTGGAGACGATGGTGCCCATCACCTGCCATTGGAGCATTTTCAGGTAGACGTTGGTAAAGCTGTCCCCTAACAGCCCATTTTTCTCGGTCATCTCCTTCGTGCCCTTCTGGACCTTATCGGAGGTGTTCAAAAACGCTCTTTCAAATACACCGGCGCTGTCCGCCGCACTCTTGGCGGCGTTCCCGATGCCCACCATGCCCTCGATCTGCCGCTGGATCGATGTGGGATTATAAGGGGTGTTCTGCGCTGCTCTGGTCTGCTGCTGTAAATAGGCGTTGGCCTGCCGGGTGGCTTTCAGTTCTGCGGCGGCGGCTTTCTCCGCCGCTTGGGCCTGCTGGCGGTAGTTACGGGTCACGGTCTGCTGGGTCACAGCCAGATCCCCCGTTTCCTTGTTCAGCGTCGCCACCACGCGGGTGGTCTCTCCCAGCCGTGCGGAGAAATCCCGCACCTGCCGCGTGGCCTGCCCGTTTGCGTCAAAGGTGGTGGAGACTTTCTGTAAGTTCCCCGCCAGCTTCCCGGCGGCATTGGCCGCGCCGTTCAAGCCCTGCGCCGTGCCGTTCAGATTCACCTTCGTGGAGGAAACCGATGCGACCTCCTGCTTCAGCTTTGCGATCTCCGCCCGGACCTCTGTAAAATCGGGTACGCCCTTAAAGATAATTTTTGCCATGCTTCACCGCCCTGCCTTTACTTCAATATCCTTCGTCACCCTCCCGGCCCGTGTAGCCGTTGGCTTCGATCTGTAATTCTGCGTCCTGTTGGTTCATGGCCCGTACCAGCGTTTCCTCTGCCCGTCCGCCTTCTACCAATTCCGTGACAAAATTTTCAAAAAACGGTCTGGCCGGGGGCCTCCGGGTCCAGTCATAAGGCGGGTCCAGATGCTCAATGCGCCCGATCAGTGCGTCTCCGTTCAGCGGGTTTTCCACCTGTTCGCTCTCGCCGCTGGGCTGGTAGTCCATGGAAACGCTGTCCTCTGTCACCGCGAACTCCGTGTTGCCGTCGATGTCGGCCAAGCCCCCGTATTCTCCCCGCCGGATATATTCTTTTGGGTCGAATTTTTCGTATACGTCGCCCTGCACGTGCTCGAAAAGGCATTGGGACAGATCCTCCCGCAGCGTGGGCATGGCCCCCGCCAGCGCCGCCTTGAACCGCTGTTCCAGCGCCGCCATGTCCTCGTCCAGACCTGTGATCCTGGCAGATGCGCTCCCGCTCATATCCTCGCTCCTTTCCGTCATTTTCGTGACCTCACGAAAATGGTCCCAAGCATACGCCAAGGCATGAGTCTCTCATGCTCTCCCGTCCGCCGGGGACCGAAAAAGCGGGGCCGACCGCCGGGTTTCCCCGGCAGTCAGCCCCGCTCGGCTCATCCTATCCAACGCTTAGGATAAGGCGTTTTTGGTGTGTCCCTTATTCGGAGGTAACTTCCAGAACCGCCTGTGCGGTGTACTTGGCCGCCCCCTCGGCGGGATACTGGATGGCGATGCTCCCGGTGCCCTGCGTGCTCCCGGCGGTCACAATGCCGTCGGTGGAAACGGTGGTCCCGGTAGCAGTCCCGGCGGTCACGGTGTACTTCAGCAGGCTTGCGGGAGA
>ERZ1034992.470-NODE-470-length-22826-cov-6.476878_pt1 | contig 22826 bp, 13 predicted proteins | sample MGYA00520695_ERZ1034992 | MGnify/ENA primary metagenome ERZ1034992 (study PRJEB33766, sample SAMN09781778) | gut metagenome | biome: gut microbiome | host: Homo sapiens | place: Madagascar | study: EMG produced TPA metagenomics assembly of the PRJNA485056 data set...
TTGCCTTTCTCCTCGTTTGTAATCGCTTCGAGAAGCTGTCTATCTGTCATGCTATCGATTATGATATCAGCCACAATATTGGAAGCCTTCTCTATTTCTTCATCAGAGGCTAGCTCTTCTGCGATGGAGTAGTAGATAGGTTTCTCTTCCTTATCGGACATCTCTGACTCTTCTATGGAACGCTCAACGATATCTGGATTAGATGATGAATATGCTGATTGCACTGAATCCTCAGCTAAGGAATAATGCACATCTGAATCTCTTGCCATATTCTCGTTGACTATATTGCTCAGATAGCCTTCAGCTATGATTCTTGAGTCATACTGATATGGAACTTTCATGTCATAATTGAAGTCATCATTATCATCAAATATGAACTCTTTGTGAGGTTTCTCATGTTTTTCATCATCCTTATCATACCATGTTGTTACTGGTTCAATATCATTCTCAGAATAAAGAAATGACATGTCAGTTATATTGCCCATCCCTTCGTATGCTGTCGCAGGAATGAATACGTATTTAGGACTCTCTCTTTTTACTGCTTTATTCTTTGCAGTGCCTTTTTCGAGATCAACAAAGCTCTTTATTATTATGTTTCCAGATTCATCGCCATATACTTTTAAATTCGATTCATTGAATGCCTTAACACCGGCAATTTTATTTATTGCCTTTGCTACAGAAGCTGAATCAAATTCATCAATCTCAGCAGAAAGGACATAATACTCATAATCTTCTCCGAATTTGAATCCATAAATATTATCTCTGTTTTCATAAAGCTCCTCTCTGAGTGCTTCGAGTTTTTTATCTATCTTTTCTTTATCGATATTTTGAATGGTCTCATCTTCGTCTGAGCCATCATCTATATTTTTCTTAGAATCTTTCTTATCTTCAGTATCAGCTTCGGATTCCTTGTCTGATACAGAATCAGATTCCTGCTGTTCATTATCTTTTCTGTTATTTTCTTTTGCTTTATTAGCATCTGTTGACTGCTCTGCGTTATTGCTATCATTTTCTTTAGGCTTCTTCTCTTCTACGAACTTCCTGATTCTTTCTACTTCTTTTGCTTCTATACCAGATAAATCAACATCGTTATAGTCGAACTGGAACTGCTTTGCTTTCTCAGCTTCTTGTACTGCTGGATCAACTTTCTCAGCTTTTTGGGCTGCGATTTTAGCTTCATGTTTTGTATAAATTGATTCAGCAGGTTTGTTCATTTTCGAAATCAGGTCTTTCCTGCTTTTAGTGATAGCCATAGCAATCGCAGTGCCTCTGACTGTATTGGTATCATCTGATGCGGATATAGCCTTGGCTGTAGTCATATCCATATAGTTCCCAATAGGGTTCTTAGGAATATAGAGCCATGGGGAATCAAGATCAGAGGATGAGCGGACAGTATTGCCGTTCTCATCGATTACAGCATTTACCCTTACAGCTAAGCCACCACCAGAGGTTCTGAATATATCCAGGTCTCTGTTGCTTATCTTTGCACCGTTATAGACAAGCTCTGACACCACTGCCAGTGTCTTGTCGAGGTTAGTGGTAGGTTTGAGGAATCCGTTCTGTATGAAGTCTATTCCCTTGAAATTGCCATCAATCTCTCTGACCATATACTTGTTGAAATCGTTGTTCCTAAGATTGATTTCATAAGACTGCATTGTCCTGTTGGCATCTATATCCATGAGGTTTCCAGTCTTTGATTCCTTTTTCTTCTTGGAAATCTCCTTGCTGTCAATATCCTTCGCTTTCTCCTCAACCTTCGCAATCTTCTGTTCCTGCTCCTGCTGTGCAACTGTCTTAACAGGCTTCTTCTCAGCGACAGCCTTTACTATCGTCTTAGCTGTCTCCTTTGTGTTCTGAGGAGTTAGCTTCTCTTTGACAGCCACAGTCTTAGTCTCATATGCAGGGTTAGCCTCCTGCTTCACTTCTTGTGTCTTCGGCTCTGAAGTGACCTTTGCCGGTTCTGTCTTAGCATCAGCAGTCTTCTGCGGGCTGGTATTAGATGCAATCTCTTCATTTCTATTAGCAATGAGCTTATCATAGGCTTCATCACGAGCCTGCATGAGACGGTCATATCCATACTCAGTTTCTGGCTCAGATAGCTTCTTCCCATCTTTTTCGGTAATGATTATATCTTCATAAACAGGAAGATTGTCTGATATTTCAGATACGCTTTCATCTGTTATAGTGGAGAATCTTTCTGCTAGCTTCTGTGCAGTTTCATCAGTACTGGAATCTCCCCAATAGAGCGCATATACATCAGGAGAGCCAAGTATTGATTTTCTGGCTTTCCACTCCGCACTCTCATATTCCTCATTATAAAGAACCTTCCCCTGTGGGACAAAGCCCATTCGCATGTAGAATTTGAGTAGGCGTTTACCATAACAATCTAGTCTGTTTCCTCCGTTTTCTATAGCAGATAAAAGGATGGAGTAGACAGATAAGGGATGATTGCCTTTTGTCTTATCAGCAAATACTGAAACTATATCGCCATCTTCTTTTATGGCAAAACCTATGGATTCATCATCTGACATAAACAGCTTGATTCTGCTATCTGAATATCCGATTGATTCATAACCATTTTCATCTTTTGATGTGTTTATATCGTAAGAATCAACATAAAGGCCATAAGGCTGAGTCTCCCTTGCATTATCAATAGCTTTCTTGAATTTAGTTGCATTTGTTTCATTGCTTTCAAGCTGCTTGAATTTTACTAGTTCTGCGTTTGATTTCTCTTTTTTTATCTGTTCTTCTATAAGTACAGAGGGAGTTCGTCTTCTATCTTGTCCAGAGTCAGCCCCTTCACTGAGCCGTACAGCTTCTGATACTCCCTCAGACACTCTCTCTCCATTGTGCATTTCTCTATTGGATACTTCCCATTCATTGTTGCTACTGATTCCATCTCTTCCTCTGTCAGAAAGTCCTTCTCGAATGGCTGTTTCACTTCCATTTGTATTGTCTCCTTTGCTTACATTATTATCTCTATTCTTAACTGCCTCAACTGCTTCTGCTATCTTCTTGTTGCTGTCTTTGGAAAGTGCTTCTGCTTCCTTCTGCTTCAGCTCTTCAGATATCTGTTCGTCAGATGCGAATAGGGAATCAAAGAATGCTTTATTCTCGGCATCGGATACATTGTTGCTTTTCCTCATATTAAGCAGTGCTTTGCATAGCTTCTTAAGGCTTTCGAATATAGTATTCACTGCCTTATTAGCCGACATTGTGCCTTCTATATATCTCTCAAGCCCCTGTGCAAAAGCCTCCTGCACTCCGCCTTTAAGCGTTGTCTTCCCATAGGTGCTCTCAATCTGTTTATACAGGTCAGAGTCCTGGTCAAGCATATTAAGGAAGTGGTGGGCTAGTTCATGAGAGATTGTCAGAGGTGTTGTATTCTGTGAGATGTATATATTATTCTTCTCAATCCATCCCTGTATCGCATTTGAATCAGCCTTCTTGCTCTCTATGGTGAAGCTGTCCATGAATTCCTTTATTGACTTTCCCTGCGCCTTAGCGAAAGCTGTGGCAACAAGAGCTGAGACTCTTGCTGACTCCTGTATATCGCTGGAAGATCTAGGTGATAGGCTTCCTTTTGATGAATTCTTTGCAGATTCTTCAAATACGCTTCTGAATGTATTAACAGCCTCTGTAGCCTGATTGAGGTCAGCATTGCTATCTATTGAATTAATGGCTGTAATGAACCTTCTTTCATTCTCACGTGTATTGCGTATTCTCTGCTTTCTGTCTCCTATCTTCTGTTCAGGAGCCTGTGCTGGAGAGCTATTTACAGTCTGAGTATTTTCTTCACTGATATCCACGCCAGCTTCTTTCATTGCCTCTTCGGCCTGTTTTGCTGTCTCTTTAATCTCTTCATACTCTGATATATCAGACTGCGCTTTCTGTGCTTCTGCCTGCTTCTCATCTTCTGTAAGCACATCGCCTGCATTATCCTGTTTGCTGTCTTTACTGCTCTTTGATTCAATATCATTGAACACAGATGCTTTAGGCTCTGAATATTGTGCTGTATCTTCTCTTTCTGTGACCTTTGTGAATGTCTGGCCATACACATCATTCTCGAAGTCTGATATAGAGCTTTCATTCTTATTCTCGACACGTATGTTCACGATATCCTGACCATCTACAGATATGCCCACAGACTTTATCTCTGAAGCTATAGATGTCTCTCTTCCATTCTTATCGAAATATGTGAATCCCTGAATCCTGTTATTCTCCAGAGCATCCTCAATTGACTTGTTTATTGTCTTCAGGGACATTCCGTAAGCTAGGTCTATCTTTTCATTTCCTTTAGCCTTTAGGATCTTCTCGTCTGTATAAACGAATCCATTGCTGTTATTAGCCAGCACTTCCTTCTGCTTCTCGCTTAGGTTTATAGGAATGAATTTATCTCCGACTCTCACAACCTCTATTGGAGCAACATTGGATGCATTGAAGTCCTTTGATGCCTTAACATCATTCTTGAATTTTATATCCTTTACTCTGGCAAAGCTGTTAGCTCCTTCTGATGTTGTGAACTTTCCTGCTTTATGGTTGCTGATAAGATTGCCAGAATTGAATGCAAGACCAGTACCAGCCTGAAGGAAGCTCATTCCTATTGTGCCCTGTACTGTGGCTATATATGTTTCCTTGAATGCCTCGATGTAATCATCATAAGAATAGCCTTCGAATAGATTGTAATCTGGATATCGTTCCTTCATCAGGTTAGTAGCAAAATCGACTGCCATCATCTCTGGTATTGTCTGTAGTATTTCTGTGGCAGGTTCTTTGATAAGGCTCCCTGCTGTGGATTTCAGATATGATTTGCCAAGGGATTTAAGCGTCTGCTTGAATGCGAGACTTGCCTGCTTCCTGCCGAACTGGGATATATATCTGTTTATAGGCTCCATCATCTTGCCCATAGCGCTATCTGATAACGGCTCAAATGCACCAGCAATCGTACCGCCTATGAGAGCGGCAGGCCTTATGATATCACTGTCAAATCCGTACTCTTCCATCTCGAGTGCAATGCTTCCTATTTCCTGCATTGCTGAGAAATATGATGATGAGGCTGATGTTATGCCAGCTCCTAGAAGGGCTCTGCCAGACATATTTCCAGCTAATGCGGCTAATATTCCACCAGAAGCTGCAGGCCCTCCTATGATGGATCCTATTGTTCCTGCAGCAATTGATGGAAGAGCTGTAGGAAGCAGGTTTCCAGTCTCTGCAACTACCTTTGAAATCATTGATCCATAATTCTCATAAGACTCTCTATTGTAATCAGTCTTATAGGCTTTAAGGTCTTTCATGAGGGCTTCTTTCTGCTGTTCGAAGTATTCAGGATTCTCTGAATCTGGATCATGGAACATATAGAAATTAGCCAGCCTCATGCCTGCTGACAGGTTAGCCATAGACGCATTGAATGTCTGGCCGAACAATTCAAGAATATTGTCCGTCTCAGGCTTTCTTCCTGTTGCCCTATATATGAAGTCAGATGCGTGTTTCCTAGCGTATTCTGCTGGAATGGAAGGGTAGAGGTCGTGAATCATATTACCTACAATTGTTTTATTCGCCTCTGAATATGGGTCATCAGAATTCGCATAGAGCTGTCTGATGCTGTCTCTTACATCCTCATACTCCTTAGCCTTGAACTGCCATTCTCTTGATGCATCGTATCCCTCATACTGGATTGATCTTATCTCTTTTGAATAATCGGTTCTCATTACCGATGAATTGTTTCTTGCTGCTATATCCTGGTATATTGACATCAGTTCTTCTCCTTGTCTTCGATTATCTTGATTACAGAACCTGGAGCATTCGTGATCACAAGCTTCAGTCCTATACCGTTATGAGTAGCTTTGTATATCTGGTTGATAGCATTGAATTTCCTGTATGCATCACCGCTTTCATTTTTGAGAAATGCATCCAAATTCAGGGAAAGCTGTTTGCTGTAAGCTTTATTGCCTGATAGGAATGATGGGCCAATAATACCAGAAGAGCGTCCTACTGGTATTCCATCCTCATTGAATATATTGTTGTTGAAAGAAGGAGCTACAGCTTTGGAGATCTCTCTTGATAACCTTTCAAAGCTTGCATCTGATATGTATTTTGTATTTCCTATCTTATCGCCAGAACCGTTAGAATAAACATCAAAGCTCACATTTCCATTTGCATCATATACAGGAATATATGAGGTCTTTCTGTCTTCTGAGATATATGAATTATCATTGGCGGACTTGTTTCCAAAGCTCATTCCAGCTTTCTTTATGGCTGTAGTCTCTGCTGAGATTGTGTACAGATTATTAACTGCAGACAGTATGAGGTTTCTGGATGATGTTCCAAGCTCACTGATATATCCATAGGATGTTTCCCAGAAATCAGAATTATCGCCATCTGGCGTATAGCTATGATTGAATGAGAATCCCAGGTCTGTAAGGATTCCTTCCATTGCATAGCCTTTTCTGTCTTCATCTGTAAGAGACTTAATCCTTGTAAGTGTTATGGCATCAAAGCCTTTTGATAATAAAGATCTTGTATCAGCCGGAACTTCCGTTGAGTCGGCAAGGAGGATTGAAAGAGCTATATTTGTGTTTCCTTTTGTGGCATTGTTTATTATCTCATTAGTATAGTTCACTGTCTCTACAGGGATATCTCCTGTTGGACTTCCTATATATTTGAGAAGCTCTTTCCTTTTATCATTAGCTTTCTGAGAGAGATTAAGCTTAACATTGTCTTTGAAATAGATAGAGTCTGCATATGTGCCGATTATGGATGTAACCTTCCTTTTTGCGGCATTATCGAATCCTGTCTTATCAAACTGTCCATTCTTATAATATGCAGGTACAAGCGCTCCTATTTCGTATTCAATCATATTCCTAATAGGTGCGTTGGATCTGCTGTCAGCACTTCCAAGCATTGATGTATAGTCGCTTATCTTTATTCCGTTATCAGCCAGCAGATTGCCATAGTCTCCATTAGCGATGCCTCTCCATCTGTTTACCTCTTCCTCTGTGTAAAGACTGGAATTAGGAAGTATAATGTTGTTGAAGAAGGCTAGTCTCTGGTCTTTATTGTCAAAATCCATCAGCTTCTTCTGAGTCTCATTCGCTGTGTTTATATGGCCTCTGTTGAGCTCTTCTATCCATCTTTTGCTGGATTCATTAAGATTTGCTGTCGAGATTCCATTCTTAGGAAAATATGACCTTCCATCTGCACCAGTCTCTACCATCTTATCCATGAGATTTGAATAGACAGTCAGTTTCTCTTCAAGATATTCTTTTGGTGTCATTCCCAAATCATCATTCTCTGTGTTTCCATATTCGCTGAAATAATCAACAGCAGAGCTATATATATTTCTGGAATAATCTGCGAACTGCTCATCAAGCACATCATCAAAATCCCTGCCTGTATCTCTGGCATATTCCTCAATCTCTGAGATATGAGCTTCCATATACCCCTGCTTAAGAGATGATACAAGCCCGGATTCAAGTACTGAGCTGTCAGAAGCGCCGAATGCTATATATAGCTTGGCCATTGATTCTACAGTATCTACAGATGTGACATCATTAATGGCTTCTTCTGATATCCTTCCTATTGCGCTCTTCATTGCCTTCGTAGCAGTAGAGAGCTCTTCGGCTTTAACTCCAGCATTTCTCAGGGCTATCTCATCATTGCCGAGTCTTACATCTATATGAGCCAGCACTGCGCTGTCTGATGCATCTGCAAGATCTGGATAGCTTTCCTTTTCTTTATCAATGAGAGCCTGCACATCAGGCGTCATTACCTTCGTATCATCATAGTTGTCGATTATCGACCTCTCTTTTACGAATGTATCTTTATTGCTTTCTATTAATGCGTTCCTGTTAGCTTCTGCATCAAGTATTGGACCATCTGACATATTTGCCTTTGCAATAAGAGGACTAGCCAGCTTATTCATATGCTCATAGATATCCACATCTGTCATCTGTGAGTATTTACCATAATATGGATCCAGATCAGCCATTGCCTCGATATTGGAAATCGTAGAAGGGGATAGAGTTGCTTTGTATTTAATGAACTCTGCAACCTTATCTTCTTCTGGCATATCAGAAGCGCTTATGTCGTTCAGCATATGCACAGCATTTATGCAGGCTGATACAGCATCTCCGCTCTGTCTCATCTTATCAAGGCCAGTATTGACCTCATCAGGGAGAAATCTTGAATCTATGCCTAGATTGTTAAGGATCTCGTTTATTGTCTCTGTGTTAGGGTATCTGAAGCCAGCTCCTTCTGGGCTGTTCTTTGATGCTTCATACATGCCGTTTATTGCAGGAACCGCCTGACTATTGTAAATATTTCCAACACTTTCTTTCTTTGCATTGAGAAGAGATCTCGTCTTAGCTTCAAGCTGTTTTTTGATATAGTCCTTTCTCGATGAGTCAAAATAACCCTTACTGGGTTTTAATGACTCATTATTAGCCTCATTTTCCCACTTTTCCCAGAACTGCTCATCTGTCATCGCATTTGAATCAAGACAGTTTGCCTGATATGCTGACGACCAGTTATCAAGCCAGTAGCTATTCTCTATATCATCGTTGAGAACTGCAATTCTGAAATCACTGTTGTTCTTGTTGATGCCATTGGCATTATACATGAGGCTTAGAGCAAGACGCTTTGAGCCCATCTCGCTTCCATCGTCATACCAGCCTTTCTGTGTATCATCGAGCGAATCATACTTTGCTCCGTAGTTGGCAAGCAGTGTCTCGTTGTATGATGCAGGGTTCGATATCGATGTTCCGATAATGGACTCCTCGTTATCAGCAATAAGATCGTTCTGCTGTTTCTGCAGCTGCTTTATTGCGCTTGTAGCAAGCTTTGCATCACTGAGCTCTGTGCCTGTAGAGGTTGCATTATCAATAGCCTTCTGAGCCCACATGTTTTTCGGAGCAGGATTGCTCTTTGAATATGCTTCAAGCCATTCATCCCTGCGCTTCTGGATATCATTGAAATCAGTTAGCGTATTGCCATCGGCATCTTTGAGGAAATCACCATTAGCATCTGCTTCATCATAAGCTATCTGTCTGGCCTTGAGCCAGTCCTGAGCCTGCTGTGTGCCTATCTGAGAGCCGATATCCTGAACTATAGATGATCCTGTTTTTATTACACTTGCTAAGCCTGATACTGTGCCTTCTATGCCCTGTGCAATCTGCTCATGGCGTGTAGCCTGCATGTTGATTCTGTTCTGTATTGCGTCGTATTTTGTAGCCATTAATAAATTACCTCGAATTTTTTGTTATCATTGCTACTAGAGCCTTTGAGGTACTCATTCGCATCCATGATGTCCTTATTTGTTTCTTCTACATATTCCTGCTGGTCTTTTATCTTTCCCATTGTTGTGCCAGCGTTGGAGTTCATTGAGTTATAGCCGTTGATTATGCCTGTTATTGCATCAAGTGTGCTCTGGTTCTTCTGTCTTCTGATTGATTCAATCTGCTGGAGCATTGAGCTGTTTGTGTTGCCCATATTCATCTCATAGCTCTTGATCATGTAATCAATCGATGATGCATATGCTATATCAGCAAGGTCGTTCTGGAACTTCTGAAGATTTGTAAGAGTAGCAGATGAGGCTCCATCAACTCTTATGCCAGAAGAAGCCTGTTCAACTGCAGCCTGACCGAGAGAGAGCTCTCCTGATACCTGCTCGCTTTTCCTATTAAGGAACGCAGAGCTGAACTGCCGGACTATCTGCTGGTTATAAGCATCTACTGAGTCGAAATAATCGGATACAAGGTATTTCTCCTGGCTCTCCATTCCCTGTATCTGCATGCCGAATGCGGTATTAGCTGAACCTATCTGGCCTCTGAGGTATTCAAGGTAGCTATTTGATATATCGCTGAGCGACATCTGCCCGCCCATAGAGAATCCACCATCAAGCACTGAGGACTCTATGACTCCTCCAACCTTGTCGTATTGCATATTATCCAGAAAAGTCGAAAGAGTTGAAGTTCCTGTAGGCATGTTGAATATCTGAGCAAAAAGGTCATTGAATTCATTGAATGTGCCAGCTCCATATGTGCTATCTATATTTGATCGGGTAGTACCTACAAGAGTTTTCCCTGAGTATATAAGGTCATTTCTTGCACTCTGAGCGGAATCTCGCTGGTTAATAAGGGATTCTCTTTGGTCTCTTACTTGCTGTTTGTATTTATTATTGGAGTGCAAACCTCCAAAAATTAATCCACCAACAAATCCAAGGGCTGCTCCTACACCTTTTGATATAGGATCCCACCCTATAGCTGCACCAACACTAGCTCCAGCAGCTCCTGCCGAAAATGCTCCTTTTGTCGATTCCCAAGCTGCTGCATTCCACAGTTCATCTTTATTTCCTCTGTAATTATTTCTTGTTGTATATGATCTACCCTGACTTGTGCTTGTTGCCATATCTACCTCGTCATATCAAAACCGAAGGCAAGTATGTCCATCGGATCGCTTCCATAAGACCTGATTCTCATGGTGAACTTATGCATCGAATTGCTAAGCACAGCCATCACATAGTCATCTGATTCAAGCCTGTAGTTTGACCTCACAAGCTGTCTCTCATCACTTCCAACCTGTATGTAGCCTGTATTTAGAGGCCTGATGACTGCTCTATTAGCCTTCTTCATGTTCCCGAACCAGAGACTGTCATCATAAATCTCTGCATACGTTGTCTCGATTTCTGATATATAGTCATCTCCTCCTTCATCGGAGAAGTTCTCTTTCTCATTCTCATCAAAGAAGCCTATCCACTGCTTGCCATTAGGTTCTTCTATAAGGGCAACCAGAATTGCTGTGTTATTCTCTTCGAGCTTTGCAAGCGATATGAATTTCCTTCCGGTATTCCTATTCATATCCCATCTACCAAAAGACTGGATCTGGTTGTTCTTGTCATAGGAGACAATCCTCATCGTGCCATCATCCATCACGAAATAAACAATAGGCTCTGGCGTATTCTTAGGAATCATCTGCATTATGTTTCCAGAAAGGATATCATGGTTGAGGGCTGTTACCTCGTTCCTCATCATGAAGCCTTCATACATATAGAATTCCCTGAGAAGGTTGCTCTTCTGAAGAAACAGGAACGACGAATCGAGCACGATGCCAGAGACAGAGTAGGATAGCGATGCTCCATGATCCGAATAATGGTAAGCAGTCTTGTTGTTGACTGCACTGAATGAAGCCGGCAGTGTATGCTCAGCCATTGATGAGCATACTATTATCTTCTCGCATGCAGGTGTTATATGCATGATCCTATCCTGTCTTCCTGTTGCAAGACTGAATCTCACACCGCAGGAATCATCTGTGACGAATGTAAGCTCCGTCTTTGTTGTGTAAAGCTTGCTCGCATCAGATAGGTCATATATCTTAAGAGCTTTCCTGTAAGGGGCTGCTGTGCCTTCGTATGGGGTTGTGTACTGGTCATCAATATAGAACTTCTTAGAGGATCCAGATGATGTTATCTTCTGATAATAGAGCTTATCCTCTTCTTTCCATGTATAATTGCCGTTGCTATCCTTAGTGGGTTTATACCATGTAGCTCCTCCATCTTTAGAGACAGGATATCCATTGCTGGTGTTATACTGTTTTTTCATATCCTTATCTGTATAGAAGACGTATTCATAAGGTCTCCAGAAAACCCTCTTCTCCTCGCCATCCTCCATAACATACCAGTTATCTATTCCTCCGGTCTGCTCATAGACTGTATTGCCAGAGGTATCTGTCATATCAGTCATAGGAATATCCGAGGCAATCTCTACAGATTCTGTCGTTACAACCTGGAATGTTATGAAGTCATGCATTGAATCAGCCGTGTAGCCATCAATGAACTGGCTGGTTCCAAGAACTCTGGATTTCCATATCACATGAGGCTCATTGTCTGTGGCGGCAAGATATAGAGAATCATTTACGATTGCAATCACAGATGGGAAGTTGCCATAGCCTTCTAGAAGCTCATCATCCTGATATGTATCATAGCCATATATGTAGGAGTTCTCTCCCTTCACAGGAGGGTAGGATAGGGCATATTCATACCTTTCACTCTCCATTGCGGAATCAAACCACCATGAGCCATCATCCTTCTTGTATACGAATCTGCTCTCAAGCTCTGCAAGCTCCTTGCCGTCAGCGTCTGCCACATAGGCCGGAGTGAACCAGAATGAGTTCTTAGCATACTGGTTAAGAAGGATATTAAGGACTGCTCCAGAAAATCTGTCATCAGAATTGAAATCTATATAGAATGGCCTGAATGAATGGTGAACAAAATACAGCCTTCTGTAATATTGTGCAGTCCGTACCTCGCTGGCTGTCTTATAATCAAGAACCACAGCTTTCTCTGATGCGCCATGAGGATATTCTGCTGATGCTACAATGGATAGCTCTCCAGCTACCTTTCGCATGATGAAGTACTGGCTTTCACCAAGACCAACTATATAAGAAGCAGACTCAGAGATTGTGAAATCCCTGAGCGCAAGTATTTTAACCCCTAAAGGTAGAAGCTTCCTGATAGGGGGTCTTCTGGAAGCATCTCCCTCTGGGTGCGATACCATGTTTCTGAAAGAGAAGCATGACTGCTGATAGAACTCAGCATCAAACCTCCCTGCTGTCTTCTTTGACACCTCTCCGTATCTGAAGTTGTTTATTACATTCATGATACACCTCAGAAAACGAAAGCAGCCTGATTAGGATTGGCCTTCCTCATGCTCATCCTCTCTGTAGAAGTCAGAGACTGGAATACCATCTGGAAGTTCTGGGTGAGAAGGGAAGCTGCATTTGTATCGTTAGGCGCAAGATACTGATGTGTCTCAAGTCCTAATCTATATGCAATGAGGTATCCGAAATCATCTGGATACTTCTCACTGAAATCGTCAAGATCAACTGCTGTGCTTATATATGCGATCTCAGGATTCTCGATTGCAAGATATATCGCTGTGCCTGCGATATCGAAATCCTGATTGTATATTCCGTTTATGTAATATATAGAAGCCATATCAGAAGGCTTCTTATATGCGAAGGACTTGCCCTTGAATGAGGCTGGTATGGTCTTTGAATCATCATCATATATGCGGTCATCAGCAGTGAACCGCTTTGTTCTGATGAGGAATGACCATTTATATGTCCTTACGCAGAAGAGTATGGCAGACCTCAGAAAGTCATTAAGGATCTTAACCTCTTCCGGTACTGTGCCTGCCTCTCTCTGCTCTTCTGGATAGATCTTGTCATAATCCATATTGAAGCACCTGAGAGCAATCCTGAAGATAGAATCCTTATCCATTCTGAAATCCGCCATATCTTATCCTTTTAATCCACACCGCCTTCTGCAACGGTGACTTCTGAAGAGGCTATGACACCTCTCATCGTTCCTTTATATCCAGCAGCCTTTACAGTCTTCGATTCAGATAGCGTTACAGGTGCTGTATACTTCGTCTTGGTACTGTCCGGATCGCTTCCATCCAGAGTGTAATAGATGGAATCAGCCCCACTGCATTCAATGGTAAGCTTTGAGTCCTTAAAGCTTATGATAGGAGCGGAGAGGTAAATCTCCCCGCTTGGTATGAAGTAATATGGGAATGCATTCTCATCGTAATGCTCATCCGTTGTCACCTCATTCTCATAAGCCGTCACAACCCTGCGTCCGAAAAGCCCCTCTTTTCTTACATGGCTTCTCTTTGCACGGTATGTAGGCATTCTCTACCACCTTGATGGAGTCATCTGTGCGATGAACGAGCCGTCAGTAAGCGTTGCAAGAGTCTTACCTGATGCAACTGTGAACTTAACGCTCATTGCAACATATCTCCTGATTCCAGATGGAACATGGAGCAGATAAGGTGTTCTGTTTGCAAGATTGAGCTTATCCTTCGGGATTATGAGCTTGCATGCTGCTGCGAAGCTCTTGTTATCAGCTGAATCGTAGATTGTGATCTCCACGTTCTCAAGATTGGCATCAGAGAACTTGTCCATTCTCTGGATCCTGATAGCTGCATAATCCTTGTAATATCCTTCATTGCTTCCGAAATCGAGGCCTTTAGCAGCTGTTACTGCGGTCTTGATCTGGTCACCATCTGCAAATACGGCACCAAGGAAATGCTCTGTTGCTGTTGCCTTGCCTGTAAAATCTACTTTTGCACCACCAAAGGTGAAATTATCCATAAAACCTGGCATTGCTTTCCTCCTTACGCTACGAACTTCTCATCCATCTTGACTGCAAAGTCAGATACGAGAAGGATGTGGTTTGACAGTCTGAGAGTGTCAAAGTTATCGATGAAGTAACCAAGGTTTCCACCTGGCTCATTAGATACCTGGATTGCCCTGTTCTGAAGATATGCATCCATCTGTGCAAGGAGCGTATCATTGCAGAAGAAGATCATGTTTGTATCTGTTCTTCCCTTTCTGAAGAATCTGTACATGTTCCTGATATTCTTTGCAACGTTGGCCATCTCAAGCATTGTGTCCTCTTCCTTAACGTGGTCAAGATAGATATTCCTGAGACCGTTAAGGCAGAATCTGTTTGCAACGCCTACACCGAAGAGCGCCTCTCCTGTAACAGTATCGTTCCATGTCATTTTTTCCTGACCATCGAGAGGATCTGTATAGGTTTTCTTGTCTTCAAAGTGCCATTCTGTGGAATAGCCTCCGATAGGCTTGAACTTAGGGTAGACAGTGAAGACCTTGTTATATCCCCATGCAATTCCGTAAACAGATGTCCACACCTCTGAACTCTGTGCTTCTGTCACTGTGGAAGCATCAGATACTGTGAGTCCTGTTCTGTTTGAAAGTGCAAGGCATTCCTCTCCATCAAACGGAGACTTATCCTGATCAATCTTTCTGAACATCGCATTGATATCCTTGATGTTCTCAAGATATGAGGTAAGACCGAGGATTTCCTTTCCATATTTATCATGACCGCCATACATGATGTCATGAGCCTTCTTCTCGATGATTGACCTTGCCATATTGGAGAGCGCATCTGCTTTAGCAGCAATTCCCTTATCCTCAGCGTTGGATGCCTCAAGATGCTCAAATGACCTTGCATCGATTACTCTTCCGCACTGGATCTCACGATCAGATGTTCTGCCATCAGTTCCAGCTGTGTATCCTTCTGTGAGGGATGCAGCTTTCGCTGTATTCACGAACTCTCCCTCTCTCTTGAATCTGTGGGTCATTCCATCGGATGACTCCTTCACAGGAGCTGATGCGACAAGCGCAGATGAGTTGTTCATCTCTGAGATTATCGCAAGCTGGTCTGGGTTAGCAGCATCCTGCATGTCAAAGATGGTCTTATACTTATTCGTCTCAAAAAATTCGGTATTCATCCTTATTCCTTATTTGATTCCGTAAGCGGCTCTTACGGCTCTCTCAGCGGCGCTCATCTTCTTCTCCTCAGTATGCTTAGGAGGGTAGAATGGTCTTCCGCCGGTCTCTTTACCGACTCTTGCCATGATCTTCACGAAGGTTGGATCCTTATCAAGACCTGCCTTCACAATGTCATTCTCAAGGTCTTCCGAAATTCCCTTCACGCCATCTCTGTACAGCTTCTCAACTTCGTCATATTTATCTCCAAGGACTTCCTTCAGATCAGGTTTCTTCGCAGGAATGTACTTTGAATAATACTTGTCGATTGCTTCGGCCTCTGCCTTGGTGAGCCCAGCCTTTCTGAATACCTCATCAGCACCTTCCCTGATTGAGTAAGACTCTGGTACCGATTTCTTCTCAGGCCTTTCAAGAAGAGCATTGACCGCATCTGACAGCGAGTCATATTTCCCCAAGACCTCATTCTGGTAAAATGCCTTACCTAAGGTCTTCATCCAAGGCTTAAGCATCTCTGATGAAGGATTCTGACCATCGTGGGAAGCATTGTTCAGACTCTGATCATTTCCAGCATTTTCAATATTCTCTGCCATTTATTCCGTCCTTTATGGCAACCTGTGCCAATCGTTTTCTGTTTTCCGTTTCCTCCATGGAATCGATATCGCTTTCAAAGAACCACTCAATCATCTGGCGTATCCTGTCCTCATCAAGGAATCCCATTTCCTGCGCCTTGAGAATGGCTCTGTTCCTTGCATCAAGCTCATCAGGCTTTATCACCTTGAATAGCCCTGCATCGTGGAAGATGTTGAATAGCTCTCTCTGCCCATATCCGCTTCTGTAGACGCTTCTCACATCCTTTCTGTGCTCAAGCGTTGATTCTGCAAGCGGAGGATTAGTCCTTGATGCCTTTGAATAGATCACTGCTCACCTCCATTGTTCCCAGCTATGTTGTTGAGGTTTGCGGCTCCTGCATTGTTCCTGTTTATCTCTGAGCCTGTGAGCGCTTCCTGCAGTGCAAGCTGCCTTGATGCAAGCTCCTGCTGCTGCTGTCTCTTCCTATCTCTCTCATCTGCAGATACGAAGAATGATGCAGGTGCACCTGCTGAGACCATGATTGCTCTTATGAGATTGTCTACATTAACGTTATCAAGGCACGATGTGATTCCTAGGTTAAGGAGATTACTGAGTGCCTCAATAACAAGGGAAGCCGCATTTGACTCTGTGTATTTCCTGAGCTGCTGAGCCATTGATGAATCAATGTCGAACTCAAGCTTGTAATCCGCTTCAGTCCCAAGATATTTCGTATCAAGCTCAGCTCTGCCGTTGTCCAGCATGATTTTCCAGACAAGCTTAAGCACAGGATCCATCTTCTGTGTCTGTATATTACCGAAGATAGGAGAGAGCCTTGAGAGCGATTCGGACTTGACTGCATTGACCTGGGTTGCCGTATAGACCTTGTCCGTATTGGACAGGTAGGAGAAAAGCTCGTTGTATAGAAGCTTCCTTATGACTGAGCGCTGGTCATTGAGCGCATCCATTGCCTTTGTTATGTCCTGCTGTTCCTCGAGAGGCATAGGAATCAGCTCTTTTGTCTGATAGGCAATCCTTACTTCAGGGTCGTTTGAGAATGCGTCCATCATTGAATCCGGAACCAGCCAGCCATGATGATTGATCTTGGCAATCGATAAGCCGTACTCGTAGCCGAGCCTGTTGAGCTTCCTGTACTCTGCAAGATGCTTCATGACAGGGCCACATCCATACTGGCTTGAGCCGACCTTCTCCCAGACGTGTATCACAACAGGGAAATAATCAACGCCGCCTTCGTAAAGGATCTCATCGCTATCAAGGCATATCTCTAAGACTGAGAACTTCTTGTTTCTGGCAAACGCCATAACCCTGCCACTGCTGTCTCTCAGCCTGTTATTCTTGGTTATCAGGTACAGCATCTGGAATGTCCTGTTCATCCTTCCGATAGCTGCAGACTTATAGAGCCTGGAATTCTCATCAAGGTCTGGGAACCTATCGAGAAGCTCATATCCATTGAGCGTGTATTCATACATGAACAGATTCCAGTTGCCATTCCTGTCGCTGTCGAAATAGCATTTCCAAGGCTCCAGTGTTGAAAGAGTCACCCTGTCTGTCTCTGGATCGTTCTGAACAAGAGTGCATGAATAACTGCCTGCAACGACATCCCTGTTGGCCATCGCCTCTTCCTGATAGAAGTTGGAATGAACCATCTCATCAGTCATCTTCCTGTATTCAGCTGACGTGTACTCAATGCCATATGCAGGATCAGGCTCAGTGCTATAGTCCTTAGGCTTCAGGCCTATTGAGAACCAGTCCTGATTAGGACTCATCAGAGAACCCATGAAGCCGGTTATGAAATCATCGAAGGCAAGAACGCCAGAATCATCGTATAGAGGGTTCTTCTCCTCGGAGGTTATAGGACAGTTATCGGAGATGCTCTGATCTGGCATCCTATGCCTTACATAGGACATGGCAGCCCATCTGGCACTGTCAGATCTTGCCCTGACTGCCTTCTGGTACTCAAGCATGCTGCGTATCTCTTTTATGCGTGGGTCTTTAACCGCCATAAAACCATTCCTCTAGATAACTGAAACATAACGAAAAGATAACTTTTACATATACATAATATATACAAATCGTTATGTTTTCAACTCAAATTACCACGGTCTGTAGCTTTTTGACCCAATATCGAATACGTATCTCTGCTTGCGTCTCTCCTTTATCACGGAATCCTCTTCAAAGTTCTTATGCGGGAATACTATCAGCGGGCCTGTATCGAGGTCTGCAATCCTTGAAAGGGAATCAAGGAAGTCATCATGCTCACCGCTTGGGAATGCCGCATACTCGTTATCTAGAACATACTGCGTCGTGTTGACCGTCCTTTTCAGGTAATTGACATGCATGGTCTTCTCGCAGAAGACAATCTGGCCATTCCTGAATATAGGCTCAAGCGCCATTATCCTCTGTATCTTAAGAGGCTCGCCCCCGATTCTCTGATCAGCCCTGAGCCGCGGCTTTGTGGTTGCCGCTATCATCGTGAAGTAGAATGATGTTTCCTTCATCTTCTCGTTTATCATGTGGTAATCAGCGCTCATGCCGTTGGACTCGTAGAAGACAGTTGGCTTTGCCCTGCTGTTCGTCCACCTTGTGACAAGCTTGAACAGGGTGTCTCTCCTCTCTGCAGGGAAGAGCTTGTCATAGATTATGTCTGCTATGCAGTATTTCTTATCCGAAGAAGCGGCTATTACAACCATCGATGTATAGTCGCTAGTCTTCTTCTTTGTGTTTGCAGGGTCTACTATTATATAGAAGTTGTATCTGTCCTTATGGGCCTCGATATCCTCCTGCCTTATGCGCTTCGGAATCCAGTCATCAAGGAACTTGAAGCTGTCGCCATCAAGAGGGTTGCAGAGCATCTGTGATGAGAATACGAAGCCTGCCATGTTCTGCCTCTTATCTTCAATATATGCAGGAGTGCGGAGAACAGCGTTGCCATCCTCATCGAAGCATGGATACACTCTTAAGCTGAACTTGGAGCCACCCATTTCGCCGGTATCTTCGAACCTAGGGTTGAGGATCTTGAAATACGCATCACGGCTGTGGTACCTGGTACCGATTATCCTTATCTTTGTCGATTCTCCAGAACCGGTATTGAGCGACATCTGCCACTGAGTGAATGTGTACTCATTAGTGGCCTGCGTCCTTACGGAGTCGGGCGTGACAACGTCATCATATACAAGGAGGTCGAAGTGCATTCCAGTAGGCTGGGCATTCACGAGGCCATAGCCAGATACTGTAGGCTCCTTCCTGTTGGTCTTCCTCTTCACAGTGAATGATTCGTCTGACCACTTATTCTTTTTTGAGGACATGTTGCCATCATCATCTGTCTCAATGTATTTTCCAGAACCTGGATTCTCTGGGATTATATCCGGGAACAGCCGCTTTATCTCAGAGTTCTCAAGGTTTGATCTTATCTGTGAGACGAACGACTGGGCTATCGTCTTGTTATAGGAATATATGCAGATGGTGATCTCCGGATTGTTGAGTATGTCCTGTATGGTCTTGCCAAGGGTTATGATGGTCGACTTAAAATGACCTCTTGCCCAGATATCAACATGGAAGTCAGGGGACTCCTGGACCTCCCTGCACCGGTTGAACAGCCATGGATGGAAATTCACTTCCTCCTCATTCTCCTCCGAATACATTACCTGTATGCCAAGAGCGTAGGCTAGGAGATAATAGAGGTCGTTTCTGCATAGATTCCTCTGAAGCTCATAAACAGCCTTAGAGCCCTTCTTGGCTGCAATCTTCATAAGCCTTGCTATGTCCCTGTGGTATTCGTTCACATCATCCTGCCCGTAATGGTCATAGCAGGCTCCCATGACATTGATCTTCCTAGAGTCTGTACTCGGACTGGTCTGCATCAAGCGCCTCCTCGTAATCAGCATCATCTATGAGATTCTCAACGATAGCCCTCTTTCCATTTCTGTAATCAGCGGGGCCCTTCGTCTCAACATCCCTTGTCTTCCATTTATCAAGGAATGCCTTTGCCTTAGCATCTATGATCTCATCAGCCTTGAGCTCTGCCTTCTTGAATCTGGCACTGCTCATCATATCCTTTGTCATAGCCTTCACCCATGTTGCGGCAGCTATCTGATCCTTGAATGATGGCCTCTCCTCAACCGTCACAAGCTCGCCATCTACAACCTTATCAACGGTCATCGTGGCTCTTCCCATCGCTATCTCAAACATGTGCGTGTTCAGCTTATCAAGGTCATTCGGCGTATAGACCACAGCTGTCTTCTTGTTGGCTCGTATGTAATCCTCACACCTAGTAGTCCTCATCAGCTGCTGGGCCTTCTTCTTGGCCTTTGTCTTGAACTTATCATCGCTGAGATCTCCCTCAAGTATCCCTGCTTCAACAACAGCCTCTGCATATGTGAGCTTCCCTCCTAGTATGTGGTTGCAGAAAGCCTCCTCTTCCTTGCTTATGACCTTCCTGTTCTTCGATTTCTGCACCCTTACAGGTATCTTGTTAGCCATATTCCCCTCTTTTATGCAGATTTTCCTCTATTTTCTGCATGTTCTTGCATTCTGTTTTATATATCCCCGAGAAATCCTGATACCATATGCATAAATATACAGTATTTTCTGCATATCAATCGCATCAGAAAATGCCTGATACATAACTTTTTCATATACATTATATATACAAATAGTTATCTTTGCCATAAACTATTGCCATGACTCATCAGGACTATGCACGTGCCTTCTGGAAGAAGGTCGATATCGCAAGATCTAGAAAGGGAATATCCTGGAACCAGCTATGTCTCTCCATCGGCTTCTCTTACATAAACATCTGCCGCTACCGCAAGAATGGCTCCATCCCTTATGCCTACACAATCGCCCAGATCGCTGATGTCCTCGACTGCTCAACAGATGAACTCCTGCGTTAGCAGAATCAATATCTCTCTATAAGCTACAATTCATCCCCCTATAGAATTTTTTTTGCAAAAAATTTTTAGAGACCTTTTTATAGATACCCTCCAATCGCTTCATAGATGCCCCATAGCGCATTCCTGTACGGAAAATGTGTTCCTATACCATTTCTTGTCAGCGATGCGTTTACGGACGTTTATGCCCCCTAGAAAATTTTGTGCGCTTTGCTGAGGCCTTAGAAAAAATTGTGCGCTTTGGTGAGGGGTAATGTTATCGTGCGTGCTCGTCCAATCGGCGGGGTACCCCCTCAGAAACCGACCCCACCCGTACAGTTCTATTAAAATAAATCCTTATATTGTAAAGAAATAGGGTACAAGATGGCTGTGCTATAAGTTTAAGTGTCGAAAGACAAAGAGAGGTGAATAGAAAAACATAAAACAGAATAGCCGAACACTTCCTAGTACAACGGGCTCTAAACATATGACTGAACTAGGCTATAGCAGTGGTGAGTATGAGAATGCACCGGTAGAGGTAGCTACTCTAGATTAACCTTTAGAGTAGGCGCCTATAGTGTTGGCCCTGATATCAGGCCTGCTACTAAACCAAGTACGGGGGCGGTTAAGCCCCGCCGAACGGCGATTAGACAACACTATAGGTTAATCCACGGTAACACGTGGTTAGTAGGGTATTCGGTGAACAAAGGGGCTAAGGTTATAGACAGTCTAGAGATAAGGCTATACGGGGTATCACGTATAGAGATAAGGGCGGGCTTTAAGGGTTACGAATCCTTGCAGGCGCCGTGTGTCGCTGCTAACTAATAAGCAAGAACACATAAGGATGACAAAGATAAGTCTAACTATCTAGGCTTAACGGCTTAACCGTTAAGGAATTAACAAAGCCCCTACAGCTAGGGGCTTTAATTAATTCTTTAACAAACAAAGAATTAAAAGGAAGGTCAAAAATGACATTAGAAGAAATGAAAAACAGAATCGTATCTAACAATAAGTTAGTCAAACTCACCAATGCAGATATTGAAAAGATATCTATAGAAAACAACTTAACAGAAACAGAAGTTAAAGAACTTTATGCGAAAGCTAAAGAATCGTTCAAATCAGAACGTGCCCTTGCTAAGCTTGAGAAATTTATGGAAACTCATTGCTGTTTCGTTTACAACGATAGAATCATAGACTTCAAGCCTACATATGTAGAAAGTGAAAAAATCAATGAATTCGGATATGCCCCTCGTGCAATTCTTTGGAAAACAAATCTTGATAAGAATGCAATTTATTATATAACGATGGATAATAAAGGGCTTTGCGTGATTAATTCTATGGCTTGCGTGAGTTCTAAGTCTAAGACATATGACTACAGAAAGGCCCTTGTTGATAACAATAAAGCCCTTGTTGAATCAATGTTACATAGTGTGCTTGATGGTGTATCCTTTGATAACTTCTTTAAGAAGTGTGAGAAATTCAATGGATTCAAGAAGTCACCTATAAAAGGCGTATTAAAGAATATCGTATTCTAATGCCAAAGCTTTACATGGCCTGTAGATATATACCTATCGCAACCGTTTTTGTGACCTAAAGGGCAATATCCAATAGTTCCTTTAGGTCTTTTTCGCTTACGCTTACGTTTGGTAGATGATGGATTAGGTGTTGAATCCTGCTGTTTTATCTTAGGCTTGGCTATCTTGAATTTTGTATAGATAGTTCTATCACCATCATAGATAGCTACATACCCCATGGTTTCAATCTCAATTCCATGTACAGATTGATTTAATTTAGAGATAGGCTCAACACGATAACCTTTTATATCACTAAGAACATACTTGTAAGGTTTTAAAGGATCATTGGTTTCTACTTTTCTGATAGAGGCTCTTTTATAGCTGTTATAGTATTTCTTCATAAAACAGATACTAGCCCCGCGTTGGCCAAAAGTCAATGGGGGGGCTAATTCCTTGTACTCACAAGACTTGTGGGTAGAAGGGATTGGATGATGAGTCGTTATGACCCAATAGTGTCAATAAGACACAAAGGAGATGGGTATGACAT
>ERZ1034992.472-NODE-472-length-22740-cov-29.250474_pt1 | contig 22740 bp, 15 predicted proteins | sample MGYA00520695_ERZ1034992 | MGnify/ENA primary metagenome ERZ1034992 (study PRJEB33766, sample SAMN09781778) | gut metagenome | biome: gut microbiome | host: Homo sapiens | place: Madagascar | study: EMG produced TPA metagenomics assembly of the PRJNA485056 data...
ATATTAAAGATTTTATGTTTTTTAGTTAAAGATAAAAAATTTTTTAATAGAGAAGGACATTTCTTATTAATGTCCTTCTCCATATTTTTAATTACATTGATGAATAAAATATTTTCATTAAAAAGGAGTGAATTAAAGTGAGAAGCAGTCGTGGAGAAATCAAAATTAGTGAAATTTTAGATGCGGCAGGTATTTCTTATAAAGAAGAATATTCTTTTCCTGATCTCCTTAGTATGAGTCATCGACCGTTAAGATTTGATTTTGCGGTTTTTGATGATAATGACGATTTAGATTTTTTAATAGAATATCAAGGTATTCAACATTACACTGCTAAATCAAAATTTGGTGGTGTTCAAGGATTAAAAAAGCAACAATTTAATGATATGAAAAAAAGAGAATATTGTAAAAAACATGATATTCCTCTTGTAATTATTCCTTATTGGGATGAAGCAAGAATGGATTATGATTATATTATGAAGTTAGCTTATGGATGGTAAAATAATTTTAAGAAAATTTTTTACTAGATTCACTTGACAAAGGTTGAAATTTTTGATATACTATTATTAGAAAGGATAAGGTGTTATCTTGAGGAATAGAAAAGAAGAAATTAAGAAAAAAGGTTTTAAAATGACTCCTTTTCAAGATTCACGAGATGATTCGTATAGTCCAAATGTAGATTTTTCAAAAATAAAAGTTGGTATTAAAAGTCTTGAAGATGCAATTTATAAATTAGGAGATTTAAAACAGGTAAATCCTCGTTTAACAGACAAAGATTTCGTTTTAAGAGCTATTAACTCAAATGATATAACTGCCATGAGAGAAATTTCAAATTTCTTTTTTAAAACAAGCGGTATTTATTATAGATTATGTAAATATATGGCATATTTATATAGATATGATTGGATGGTAACTCCTTATATTAATCAAAATCAAAATAATTTAGATAATAAAAAAATTATAGAGAATTTTAATAAAGCATTAAAAGTTTTAAGATATGGTTGTTATTATGGATATTTAGTTGCTCAGAATGATAAAGTCGTTATTCAAGAACTTCCAAGTCAGTATTGTCGATCAAGATTTTTAGTAAATAATCGTCCAGCTGTTGAATTTAATATGAAGTATTTTGATGATTCTTTTAAAGATTCAATTCAAAGAATGAAAATGCTAAATATTTTTCCTAAGGAATTTAAAAAAGGATATATGGCCTATCGGGAAAATAAATTAGTTCCAGATTTTTCCGGAGATGAATCTGGTTGGTATTTGCTTGATACAAGAAGTGTTATTAAATTTAATTTAAATGGAGAAGATTATCCTTCTTTTATTTCTGTAATTCCAGCTATTATAGATTTGGACTCTGCCCAAGCACTTGATAGAAAGAAAATGGCGCAAAAGTTATTAAAAATTATTATTCAAAAAATGCCAATAGATAAAAATGGAGATTTAGTTTTTGATGTCGATGAAGCACAAGAACTTCATAATAATGCTGTTCAAATGCTTGGAAAAGCTATTGGTATAGATGTTCTTACAACTTTTGCGGACGTCGATGTTGCGGACATGGCAGATAAAAATACTACAACAACAGTAGATGAACTTTCAAAAGTAGAAAGAACGGTTTATAATGAGTCTGGTACGGCTCAAAATTTGTTTAATACAGATGGAAATTTAGCACTTGAAAAATCTATTTTGAATGATGAAGCTTCTATGTATAATTTAATTCTTCAATTTGAATCTTTTTTAAATGATTTAATTGAACCTTTTAATAAATCACCTAAGAAAGTTTATTATAAAGTCCAGCTTTTAACAACAACTATTTATAATTATAAAGATATGGCTAAACTTTATAAAGAACAGACTCAATTAGGTTATTCTAAGATGCTTCCGCAAATTGCGCTTGGTCAATCTCAGAGTTCTATTTTAGCAAATGCATTCTTTGAGAATACAATTCTTGATTTAGTTAATGTATTTATTCCTCCACTGATGTCTAGCACTATGAATTCAGATATTTTAAATAAAGAAGCTGCGGCAAGTGGAGAGACTCAAAAGGTAGGAAGAACTGAGAAAGAGAATGATCAAAAAAGTGAAAAAACGATTCAAAATTTGGAAAGTATGAATTAGAGGAGGATTTTTAAAATGCATCAGTCAGTTGCAACAATAGATTCTCCAGAATTTATTAATTTAAAACCATTAGATATAAATCCTTTAATGAGTTCTTGTGAAATAAAAGTACTTTACATTGGAGAAAATAGAAATCATACTTTTATTTCTAAAGAAGTTGCTACAGAAATGGCAAAAACCTTGCGGGGTGCGCCGATTGTAGGATATTATAAAGATGAAAAAGAAGATTATGCAGACCATGGAGAGCAAATTATTATAGATGATGAGGGTATTAAATTTAATTGTTTGACAGTACCCTATGGTTTTGTTGCTCCGGATGCAAAAGTTTGGTTTCAAAAGTTTAAAGATATTGACCATGCAGGTAATGAGATTGAGAGAGACTATCTTATGACGACAGGCTATCTTTGGACTGGACAATTTCCTGAATGTCAAGCAGTTGTCGAGGATGAAGACGGCCGCCCGCAATCTATGGAAATTGATGAAAAAACTCTTGAAGGAGAATGGTCAAAAAATTATAATTCTGGTATGGAATTTTTTATAATAAATGACGGAATTTTTTCAAAGTTATGTATATTGGGTGAGGATGTTGAGCCTTGCTTTGAAGGTTCTTCAATTACAAAGCCCAAAGTAAGTTCTACATTTACTAAAGTAGATGATAATTTTAAAAGAACTTTATTTAATATGATGCAAGATTTAAAATTTGCATTAGAAGGAGGACATAAAATGGAAGATAATAAAGATCTTTCTACTCTTGAGGAAAAAGAGGTTACTACAACCTTCACAGAAGAAAAAGACTCAGAAGAGATTAAACCTTCTACTTCTTTTGTTAAAGAAAAAGAAGAAAAAGAGGATAAAAAAGAAGAGAAAACTTCTGAAGAACCTCAAGAAGAATCCAAAGAAGATACTTCTAACGAAGAGAAAAAAGATAAAGAAGAAAAGAAAGATAAGAAAAAAGATGAAAAATATTCTCTTTTGGAAAAAGAAGTAGAGTCTTTACGCACTCAGCTTTCTGAAATGCAAACTGAGTATACTGCATTAAAAGAATTTAAAGCAGAAGTTGAGAATAAAGAAAAAGATGCTTTAATTGAACGTTTTTATATGTTAGATGAAGCAGATAAAAAAGATATTATTGAAAACAAAGCAAAATATAGTTTAGAAGATATTGAAGCTAAGCTTTCTATTATTTATACAAAGAAAAAGCTTTTAGCTGAAAAAGAATCCGAAATACAAGATGTTCAAAAAGAAGATGTTTTAACATATTCTTTAAATGAAGAAGTTTCTTCTGTTCCAGATTGGGTAAAAGCAGTCGAGACAATAGAACAAGAAAATTAATACAGGAGGAATATAAGATATGGCTACAATTAGTAGAGTAGGATTTGGTCAAGTTGAGCCAAATCATCTTTCAGGTATTGTAACTGGTCAAATTTATGCCCAGTTGCCATTAGATACTGAAACAATGGGCGAAGTTCTTGAGAATGGTCGTTTTGCAAAATATGACTATGCTACTGGTAAAGTTAATCTTACTGGTGAGGGAGAATGGATGCTTGTTTATAATGAAGAGAAACTTTATGATGAAAGAAAACAAAGTCATAAAGATTTTGCTATGATTAAAGGTGAGTATACAGAAGGAGTTATTACTCCAAGAATGATTAAAACAAATATTGGAGATATTTATACTACAAATACTTTTGGTGCAGCTAAGACTGACAGCGAAAAGGTTGAAGGTATTGAAATCTCTGAGGGAACTAAAGTTTATATAGATAAAGCAACTGGTTATCTTAGCCTTACTGAGAATACTGAAGGTCCTGTATTCCAGGCAGCAAAAGTTTATACTATGGCTGACGGACAACCTGGTGTAAAATTAGTTAGAATTGCGTAAGAAGGAGGAAAATAAGAATGGCATTAGATAGAAAAAATTTAATTGAATTAGCAAGAGCCAATGCAAAAGCTTCCTTGAATCCTTCTTTTACTTACTCTTTTGGAGATAAGAAGCTTTCAGCAGATGCTATTAATAAAGCTTATATTAAAGAATTGAATGAATTAGGCGGAACTCCACAGGCATTCCGTGAAAATCAAAATTTAATTTATACATTGCTTGAAGTTGGTTTAACAGAAGTGTTACCAGTAAAAGTACTTCAAAGCTATGGTCAATTTGCAGATGTTCAAACATATCCGCAAGGAACAAAACCAGTATTTAAAGTAAACATTAGTGAAGCTTCTAAAAAGCGTGCTAAACAGTTTATAACAAAAGTTGGTTTAGCTGGTAGATATGAAACATTTAAACTTGATGGATACACATTAGAAGTTCCAACAAGCGCTTATGGTGGAGCTGCTAGAGCTGAGTGGGAAGAAATTCTTGACGGAAGAATTACTCTTAATGATTATTATAATATTGTTCTTGAGGGTATGGATGAAGCAGTTTATCGTGAAATTGCAAAATCTTTAAAAGCTGCTGTTACAGATATTAGACCTGCTAATAAAACTCAGCAGACATCATTTGATGAGAAAGAGATGGATAGACTTTTAGCTACGGCGGATGCATATGGAAAATCTACAATTTATTGTACTTTTGAATTTGCATCTACAATGATTCCTCAGGAAGCATGGGCATCTAACACTATGAAAGAGCAACTTTGGAATAATGGTTATTTTTCTTCTTATAAAGGACATAATGTAATTATTCTTCCTCAGTCTTTTGAAGATGAAACTAATGCTAAAAAAGTAATTGATCCTTCTTTAGCTTACATTATTCCTACTGGAGCAGAGAAACCTGTTAAGGTTGCTTTTGAAGGTGCAGCTCAGGTTAAGTCTTTCGAGAACAGAGATTGGTCTACAGAAATTCAGACATATCAGAAACTCGGTGTTGCTACTTATTTAGTAAACCCAGGCATCTGTGTATATGAAAATACAAGTCTCGAATTAGATAATCAATAATATATCTTTTCGGGGAGAATAAGGAATTTTTATTCTCCCCAATTTTTTTATAGGAGATAAAAGGAGTAATTGAATATGGATAAAAATACAGTTATTAAAATAACTAATAGAAATTTTGGAAGAGTTGGTTATAAGATTCCCGAAATGGGCATTCAAAGACAGTTTATGCCAAGAGAAACAAAAGAAATTACTTTTGAAGAATTGGAAAAGTTATCTTTTTTGCCGGGCGGTTTAAAAATTCTTAAAGATTATTTGGTTGTAAAGAACAAAGAAGCGATTGAAGCTTTAAATATTCATATTGAACCAGAATATTTTTATACAAAAGAAGATATAAAACGGCTTTTTGAAAAAGGAACATTAAATGAATTTTTAGACTGTCTTGATTTTGCGCCAGACGGTGTTTTGGATGAAATTAAAGAGATGGCGGTTACAGAACCATTAAATGACATGTCTAAGAGAGAAGCTATTTTAGAAAAGCTTAATTTTAATGTTACAAAAGCGATTGAAATTCAAAATACTAAATTTGATGGAGATAGTGAAGAGTCTACTGAGAAAGAGGTTCCAAAGCGAAGAGCGATGGCTCCAAATATTGACGAGACGGGTCGCCGCACCTCTACTCCAAAATATAAAGTAGTTGATACAAAATAAATAAATATGGAGGTGTATTATGAGCAATCAAAAAATAACACCTTTCTCAAAAGTTTATGATAACTTTTTAAGCCGAATTACAGAGGATATGTATATGGAATTGACAGAATTGGATACCTTTCGTCTCTTGGAAGAATTATTGATTTCTGCAATTCCAAAATTTGAATTTCCTCGTGTTAATATTAATAGTTATGAATTAGAAGGCATTGATGATGTAGAAAAGTACTCAGGAGTTGAGAGTAATCATAAAGAAGTCAATGCCATTATTTATAATGATGGATATTTCTTAAATTTTTTAACCCAAGAAGAGATAAATATTCTTTCTGTTTATATGGTTGTTGAATGGTTAGGACAACAGTTAGCTAGTATAGAAAATACACGATTAAAGTATTCAGGTAGTGATTATAAGTTTACCAGCCAAGCCAATCATATGTCTAAAGTTTTAGCTTTAAAGAAAGACTATGAGAGAGAAGGTTTTCATCTTCAAAGATTATATAAAAGAAGAAAGCCTGATGAAAATGGCATTATGAGATCTACTTTTGGTCAAATTATGCAAGAGCCAAATTATAAAATGCCTGCGGTGGGAGGCGGTTCCGGAGGCTCATCTTCGTGTTGTAAAGAAGCTATCGAGCATTGTGATGAAAATACTAAGAATACTATTAAATATATAGACAAGGCTTTAACTTGGGAAGCAATGGGCGAAGGAGATTGAATATGATTATTAAATATAATATTGATATAAAAGATTCTTCACTAAAAAATAATTTAAAAAGACTTACTAATCAAATTTATAAATTGCTTCCTAATAGAGAAGAAGATATTGATTGGCAAAAACCTTTAGAGACAATTATTGAAGAATTAGCGGGAATGAATTCTTTATTTCTCGACCATCAAGAAATTTTGTTTTCGCTACTTTGTAAGTTAGAAGGTTTATTTAGTTTAACAGGAAAAGATGATTTCTTTCTATTTAGAAGAATTATTTTTGAATGTTTAAGCTTAATGAATGGATTAAGTATAGCATGTCTGGGTTAGAGAATTTAGAAGCTAGACTAAACTATAGAGGAGGGGCTGCCGCACAAGATAGAATGATTAAAGATAAACTTCAAACCTTGAGAAAAGCTTTATTATATTCTTATCAGGCGGAAACCGCAGTTCTTCCAGATGGTCGAGAATTTAGATGTTTAATTAATAATAATAAATTAAGTACGGACTATGATGAAAAAATTATTTCCATTCCTTTTGAGGATATTTGTTTAAATAGTAAAAGAGTTGGAAAAACTTCTGATGGAATAGTTCCAACGAATATTGCAGCTGGACAGGTTTTTGAATGGAAAAGAACTAATACTTTTTGGATTATTTATTTACAACACTTAGAAGAAAGTGCTTACTTTAGAGGAAGTATTAGAGAGTGTAATGGAGAAGCGGAAATTGGAGATAAAAAATATAAAGTTTATTTACGAGGTCCCGCAGAAACAGAATTACAATGGAATCAAAAAAGTAATATTTCATGGAATGATATTAACTATTCTCTTGTTGTTTATATAACTAAAAATGAAGAGACAGAACAATTTTTTCATAGATTTACTAAAGTTAAGATAGATGGAAAAATGTGGGAAGTTGCTGTTGTAAATTCTTATTATGGAAAGGGTATTATTAAAGTATGCTTAAATGAATATTATAATAATGAAATGGAAGAAAAACAGCAAAAAGATAATATTCCAGAGATTGATACTTCTAAACCTTATATTAGAGGAGATTTAAAAGTTCATCCCTATGATATTATTACTTATAATATTGAAGGAATAGATGGCGGTCAGTGGTTTATTGATAATAAAAAAGCAAAAATTTTAAATATTGATGGAAATAGTGTTATAGTTGAAATTCTTACTGGAAAAAGTGGAGAATTTAATTTAATTTATAAAAAAGAAGATAAAGAAGTTAAACAATTAATAAAAATTGTTTCTTTATAGAGATAAAAGGAGTTTTTAAATGAAGAGAGATTTAGTTTCAACAAAAAAGATTATTTCTTCTTTTCTCTCTTGTGAGAAAGATTTTGAAGAAATTTTAAGGAAGCTCTTCATAGAGAATAGACCTCATAGTGATGAATTAAAAAGGTTATTAATTATTAATACAAAAGATTGTTTAGATGATAAAACGAATACAGCTTATTTAGAAAAACTTAAAGCCATGTCAATAGCGAGATTGAGAGAAGATGGTTATATTAAATTAGAACCAAAAATTTCAATTCCAGAACATGAAGAGGTTAAATCTTATATTTTAATAAGTTTTGATAATTTTTTCCCAAATGCAACAAATCCGCAGTTTAGAGATTGTACTGTTACTTTTGATATATTATGTCATACTGATTATTGGGATATTGGAAATTATCGTTTAAGACCTTTAAAGATTGCTGGCTATATTGATGGTATATTAAATAATGCTAGACTGTCTGGGATTGGTACTTTTCAATTTGCGGGTTGTAATGAACTTGTTTTGGATCAAACTTTTTCGGGATATACTTTAATGTATAAAGCTATTCATGGTAGTGATGATATAATTCCGAATAAGGAAGGCTAATATGCTTAATGATTTACTATTAATGTCAGGTATTGAAGTTCCTTTTGCGGAAGCTGGTGTTAATATTCATCAACCTACTTTAAGAGAAATTGCTTATGTAGGTGAAGAAAATTTTTTTATAGGCTGTGAATTTTTAAATTTTTCTAAAGATATTTTATCAGATGAGGACAAAAGTCATTTAGAGAATACCGATAATTTTGAAGTATTTATGTCAATAATGGTAGATAGGAAAACTGTTGGATTGCAAAGAGGTAGACTTTGTGCAATCATTGTTTTAGGAATATTATTTCCTAATTATAATATTAAATTCTCTTTAGATAAGATTATCTTAGAAGAGAAAGATGAAGAAACTGGTAAATCAGTTGAGCATTATATTAATAAAAATAACTTTGAAAAATTTAAAAAAATCATTGTTGACATTTTTTGTTTAAATAGAGGTTCAGAGGAAGCCACTAATTATAATCCAAAAGGAAAACAAGCAAAAGCTATAGCTGAAAAGTTAAAAAAAGGACGCCAAAAAGCCGCAGAGATAAAAGGTAATAGTCAAAAAATTTCTTTATATAGTAGATTTATTTCTATTGTTTCTGTTGGGCTGTTTAGAAGTATTAATGATCTTTTAGACTATACTTTATATCAACTTTTTGATACTTACGACAGATATGAATTAAAAGTTTCTTTTGATTTTTATATGAAAGCTAAATTAGCTGGAGCTAGTGGTATGGATGAACCAGAACATTGGATGAAAGAGATTCATTAGAATCTTTTTAAATAAGTAGTTTTTTATAAAAAATTATTGAAAAAAATTCAAGGAGGAAAACGAATATGAAATTCGGAAGCCGAGAGATTTGTAATGTTGTTTTTAAAGCAAAATCAAATGTAAAAATTGGCAACAAAGAATTTAAAAAGGGCCAACCCGTTCTTTACATTGATACAGCAAAGACTTCTACCATGGAAGGCGCAGCTACTACAGTGTATGCAACAGGTGGACGTGGTAACTCACGACTCATCGCGTGGGAAGGAGAAAAAACATTGACTTTCACCGTTGAAGATGCCCTTCTCTCCCCGATAGGTTTTGCTATTCTGTCTGGAGCTGGTTTGTTTAAAGGTTTAGCAACTGAAGAAATTCACTATCATACAACAACAATGGCTTACAGCGATGCAGATGAAATTGATTTAACAGATGCTCTTGAAGCAGAAGAGAAAATTTGTGCAACAGCGCCTATCTATGCTATTGTAGCAGAGGAAGATGGCTCTATTACAGGTGAAATTATTGATGGTTTAAAAGTTGATACTACTGGTAAGAAATTAACAAAATCTGGAATCGGAGCTGGAAAGACTTTATTTATTGATTATTATGTAAATAAGAAAGCTAATACAGTTTCTGAATTACAGATTGATGCAGAGAACTTTGCAGGATATTATTATGTTGAAGCAGATACATTGTTTAGACGTCAGAATGATGGTGTTGATTTGCCAGCTAACTTAACATTCCCTAATGTTAAGATTCAGTCTAACTTTACTTTTGCGATGGCTAGTAGCGGAGATCCAAGTACATTTACTTTTACGATGGATGCGTTCCCTGGTTACACATATTTCAATCCTACAAAGAAAGTTCTTTGTGCTATGCAGATTCTTGATGATGCGGAAGCTACTGGAGAAACAATTTCTACAGTATTCCCTCATGCAGAAGCAGAAGATTATGATTCTTTTGTAGACAGCGTTCCAAAAGATCAGGGTTAATTAGTTTAGATTTAGGAGGCAGGATAGAGAAAATCCTGCCTCTTTTTTGTTTTTATAAAGGTAATTTTAAAGAAGGGATAAACTATGAGTGTATTAGGAGATTATGTCCATTTATGGTATTCTAGTTATGAAAAATATGGAGTAAATAAATATAAGCAATCTGGAAAACCTAGTTTAGAATCTGTTTTAGCTAAACAGAGACGACTAAATCAAGATAGAATAGATTCTTTACCAGAAATTGATTCAAGTGTATTAGAAGAATTAAAGACAAGAGTAAAGAAGAATCTTTCTACTGGTAAAAATTTAGTTTTATTAAATGAAAATTTAGCTGAGAATACAGAAAAATTAATTGATACTTTTAAAGTTTTTTTAGAAGAAAATGTCACAGCAGCAGAATCTTTAGGAATTAAAAATAAAGTTGATGATTTGGATTTTGATAAATCAAGAGTTAAAGTTGAAGAAGCTAAAGACGCTAGAGATAAATTATATAGTGCTTTAAGAACGGCAGAAAAAAATTTTAATAGTGGAAAACCTGTTCAAAAAATAACAATAGATACAATTATTAAACATTTCAATAATTTTTTTAAAGCTATGGGGGCTGCACAAAAAGAAGGTGGAGTAAGTTTATTAACACCAGAGCAAATTAAAAATACAAATGTTACAGACGCAATAAGATTATTAGTTCAAGATATTTCTTTTGCAGAGGCACATAAAGCTACTATAAAAGGAATTGTTGGAGAAACAACTGCGGAGATTTGTAGTGATGTTGGATATAACTTAGCTTCAAAAACAGTTTATCAAGAAATAAAGAAAGCTATTAAGGGTAGTGATGTTTCTTCTTTTCAGGTAATCGAGTCACAGGTTTCATCAGCCGTTGCAAAAGAATATAATAAAATTACGAAAGACAATATTTATAAAGTTAAAAGTTCTCAAAATAAAGTTGATGTAAGTATTACGGTTAATAAAGCACCTTTAAATATCTCTGTTAAGAATTATTCTTCTTCTAGCAATGGCAAAATTACTGTTAGTTTACAAGATGCTAATTTCTTTACGTCTTTAGTAACAACAGTAGATGATTTTGCAAATCATTGGTTAAATCTCCATGTGGCAAATAGGAAGCCTTTTTCAATAAACAGAGATGTAGAAGAAGCTTTAGGTGATCATATCAAGTATGAAGCATTAGTATCTGGAAATTTATTAAAACAAAATGTAAGTCTAACAGATACCTTTTTAGCAATGGATTCAAATAAAGGCTTAGTTTATGCAGTATCCACAAAAGATATTTTAAGAGGAACCGCAAAAGGTTCAAGCATTTATTTTTCTAATAAATCAGATTTTGAAAATTGGCGTATTAAAAATGACAAAGAATCAACTTGGGCTAGACGTATTGCTAAAATATTAGTTCAGCTAAGACAAAGTTTAATTCATGTTATGATGAATGTTCAATTAGAAGAAGTTTAAAATTTGACAAAAAAGAAAAATTTTGGTATAATAAAAATATAAGAGATAAAAGGAGAATTAAATAATGACAAAAGTTAGTTATGCAAATTTAAAACTTAAAATGAAAAGCGAGATAAAAACTTTTGATTTTGAAGGACAGACTATTGAAGTTAAACAATATCTTCCAATAGAAGATAAATATGATTTAATTATGATTACTCTTCAAAAAGCTTTAGAAGATGGTATTTTTAATCCTTTAAAAGTAGATTTATTTTTTCATTTAAATATTGTATATCTTTATACAAATCTTTCTTTTACAGATAAGCAAAGAGAAAATGAAGAAAAAATTTATGATGCATTAGTTTCAAATGGAATTATAGATAAGGTGATTGAAAATATTCCAACAGAAGAGTATGATATATTATTTGAATATATTGAGAATATTAAAGAAGATACTTTAAAATATAAAACTTCTGCTGGAGCCTTGTTACAAGGTGTAATTCAAGACTTACCTAAACAAATGGAAGCAGCTAAGAAAATTATTGATACTTTTGATGAAAATAAATATGCGGAGGTTCAAAGATTTGCAGCTGCCGCAAATGGAAATAGGCCAATCGCTATTGATAAAATTGATAAAAAATAAAGCTTGGGTAATTTAAATTAATGTACTTACCTCTATTATCATATAATGATAGTAGAGGTATTTTTTTTATGCATAAAAATATACAAGGAGGTAAAAGGAATTATGGCTGGTGCCAATATTAATTTTAAAATCGGATATACTGTCGACAAATCCGGTTTAAACGAAATAAAAAATGGTTTAACTTCTTTGCAAAAAATGACTCTTAATGATTATTTAAATATTAATAAGAGTATGAATTTAAAAGAAGCTCAAACAAATTTATCTAATTTACGAGATACTGTTTCAAGTATCCAAAAAGCTTTAAATACTTCTTTTAATTCTGGGTTAGGAAGTTTAAATGTTTCTAAATTTAATTCTGAATTACAAAATATTGGTTTAGATAAAATTTATAATGATTTTAATAAAGCGGGGGCGGAAGGAAATTATCAATTTAGACAATTAGCGTCTTCTGTTTTAACTTCTAATTTAAAATTAAAAGAAACTCATAATATCTTAGATGAGATGGCAGACACTTTTGCTAGTACCATTAAATGGAATATTGCTTCTTCGACAATGAATGCTTTACAAAGAAATGTTCAAGCAGCTTATAATTATGTTGTAAAACTTGACAGTTCTTTAAATGATATTCGAGTTGTAACTGGCAAGTCCGCTGATGATATGGAAAGATTTGCTCAAAAAGCAACAGATGCAGCAAAAGAATTATCTGCAAGCACAAGAGATATTACAGAAGGCGCTTTGATTTATTATCAACAGGGTGATAGTGATGCCGATGCTTTAGCAAAAGCTAAAATTACTCAAAAAGCCGCGAACGTGTCTCAGATAGATACAGCTGAAGCTTCTGAATATTTAACAGCTGTATGGAATGGTTATCAAGTAGCAAATCAAGCTGCGGAAGAGGGTATGCAAGTTTATGAAGAATATGTAGATAAGCTTGCTGCTGTGGCAGCTACAACCGCATCTGATCTTGAAGAATCTTCTGTCGCAATGTCTAAGGTAGCATCCGCCGCCAATTCGATGGGAGTAGATTTTGATCAATTAAATGCTCAGATTGCTACTATTGTATCTGTAACGCGTCAAGCGCCAGAGAGTGTAGGTACTGCATTAAAAACGATTTATGCTCGTATGGGAGATTTATCTATTGAGGGTGGCACAGATGAATTTGGTGTTAGCTTAGGAGAAGTTTCTGATCAGTTAGAGCAAGTTGGTATCCATATTTTAGATGAAAATAATAATTTAAGAGATATGGGTACTGTGATAGAAGAGGTTGCCGCGAAATGGCAAAATTGGACAGAAGCTCAACAACAATCAGTTGCTATTGCTATTGCTAATAAACGTCAATATAATAATTTAATATCTCTTTTTAATAATTGGGATATGTATATTGATGCTTTAAACACATCTAAAAATGCTATGGGAACTCTTCAAGAACAACAAGATATTTATGAAGAGAGAACAACTGCACATCTTCAAGAATTAACAACAGCTTTTGAAGATTTATACGATTCTGCTTGGGATTCTGATGTTTTTAAAGGAACTATTGATAGTCTCACTACAATTATAAATTTATTTTCTTTTTTGGTAGATGGAATTGGAGGAGGTACAAATGCTTTATTGTATTTTAGTTCTATTGCTACTAAAGTTTTTAACAAACAAATTGCTCAAGGATTACTGACATTTTCTAAGAATAGATATGATAAAAAACATAATGAAGAGATTAAAAATAATCAAATTGCTCAACTCCAACAATGGGGTCAATCTCGTGGAATGGAATCTCAAACTATTAATGATTTAGTTAATAGACAAACTGAATGGACAAAACATTATCAGTTTATGTCAAATGAAGATATTAATAAAGCAAATGATTTAAGCAAACAAATTGCTCAGGCTCAAAATTTAGAAGAAACTTGGGCAGAAATTGTTAATAGAGTAGACCAAGTTAAAGCGGGTCTTAAAGCTATGATTGATCCAGATAAACTTATTTTGGATCAAGCTGATGTTTTAACTCATTATATAGAACTTGCAAAAAGATCTATTCAAAATTATAACACTGCAAAAAAACAAAATTTTAAAGGTAATGTTGGAGGAGTCAGTGAAACTTTAGAAAATTTATTAGGTACAAAAACAAACTTGAATAAGTTAAAGATAGGTACTGATTGGAATGAATCCGCGGGTCATATGCAAGAAGAGTTTACAAAGATTGCAAGAGAAATATTTCCAAATGTACCAGAGAAAGAAGTCCTTCAAGTCGCAATAGAAGAAGGTAAAAACGGCATTGAAGCAGGACAGAAGTTTGAAGCAGCTATTCAAGGATATTTAGAAAAATTCGCTCAAAAAATTCAAGAGGGTATTCAAAGATTAGAACAAACTGAAAAAGATATTAAGTATGTAGAAGAAGAAGATAAAAAATCTCGAAGAAATACTGGTGTAGATGTTAAAACAAATCTTAATAACCAAACAAAAGATCTAAAACAAGAAGATATAAATCTTCTAGAGCAGCAGAAAAAGATAGAGTTAATACAATCTAAAGTAAATATTGCTTCAGGAGTTATGCAGACTATTTCTGCATTAGAGACTCTTGTTAATCTATATGAGACTTTACAAAATGAAGATATTTCTTTTGGTAAAAAGGCAATGCAAACTTTTTCAGCTTTAGGCGGTCAAATTTTAATGCTTGCAATGAATTTTAGTTCATTAAAAACAAGTTTTTCTATAGTAGCACAATCTTTAAATATGAGTACTAAAGCTCTTTTTGGTTGGGTTGGTGGTATTACAGTAGCTGTTGGAGCAATTATTGGTACAATAAGTTTATTAGATAATGCATATGAAAAAAATGTCGAATCTTTAAAGAAAAGTCGAGATGCTGTTTTAGAATTAAAAGAAGAGCAGGATAAAAATCAAGATTTATATAAATCTTATCAAAAAGCTTATGATACTTATAAAAAGACAGGAGAAGGGAAAGCTGAACTTCGTCAAACTTCTTATGAATTATGTAAAGCTTTAGATGAAGAAAATAATTCAGTTGTTTTACTTTCTAATAATTATGAGGCATTAAACAAACAAGTTCAAGAAAGTCGAAAAAGACAATTAGAAGAAGATTTTGAGATTAATAAAGGTGGATTTGATAATGCAAAAGAAACTCTTCAAGAAGATGCGGGTAATTGGTTTAGTGGCAATGAAACTGTTGAATTTAATTGGGCACCCGGGAAGGTTGGAGATTATTTAGGTGTAGCTTTTCGTGATTGGAGTAAAGATACCGGTATTGGTAATTATAATTTTGATACAAGAGATACAGCGATAGGTGCTTCCCTTGTAATGGAAGATCTGGACGATGCAGAAAAATTTTTACTTTTTTATGAAGAAGCTAGAGAGCAATATAATTATCTTTTAGAAAATTTTGACAAAGAAGAGTTAAAAGATGATGTTACTTTTAATTCGTTAGAGGACTTTATTAAAGATAATCAAGAAAATTATAATAAATTATTAGAATCTAAAAAGCAATTTGAAGATACTGCGGCACAATTAACAGAATCAGAATTATCTTTAGAAAATATAGATAATTTGGATGATTTTCAAGATTATTATGATAAATTTAGAGAAAAACTTGCTGACAAATTAGGGATAGACGCAGATTCAGAAGAGATTAAAAAACTTGCAGATGACTATATTAGTTCTTTAGACGGTATGGCTCAATATGTTGAGTCTTTAGATTTAAAAAATAAATTTATAGAACACTTTAATGAATCAAAGCAAGAAGGAGTAATACAACTTTCAAAAGAAGCAAGTGAAATTTTAAAAGAAGTTCAGGATAATAATGAATGGTCTTTATTAGCTACTATAAAAATAGATGAAGCTACGTCAGAAGAATCTATTAGAGAAGGTCTTGAATTTGCAAAAAAACAAGCTGAAATTGGTTTAACTTCAACAAATATGGACTCTATTAATAATGTAATGGATTTTTATAATAGAGACGATTCTAAAAAGATTACCAGATCAGAACAAGAAACATTAGACTCAGCTTTGGCTGATGTTGAAGTTTATTTAAAAGCTACAGATGGTATTTATGGCATGAAGAGTGCCTGGGATGAATTTGAAGTAGCTCAAGAAAAAGGCTCTTTAGCTATTCAAGAATATTTGCAAGATATCACTAGTCAGCAAAACGAATACGCAGAAAAGACTATTCAAGACTATTATGATATGGCATTAGCAGAAAAAGAATCTTTGGAAGCAAGACAAACAGACATTACCTTAATGCAAGAAAAAATAAAAGGCTATGAAAATGGTACTATGCCAAATGCTTTTGATAGTGAAGAAGAGTTTGAAAAAGCCAAAGAAGCTGCAGAAGGATATGATGATGAGTTAGTTCAAATTAGCAATCAGTTAGATGAAATAGATGAAAAAATAAAAAGAACAGATTTTTCTATGGATGTTGATATGGGTAATACCAATGAGATTTTATCTGTTGGAGACTCTATTCTTTCACAATCTGAAAAAATCCGACAAGCTGCAGAATTAATTGGAGAGGGGTATCTTGTTGCAGCTGAAGATGCTGAAACTTTAGGTAATATTCTTCCTGGTATTATGGATAATGCAGATTGGCTAGCGGACGGAACAGTTCGATTAAGTAAAGAAACAGTTCAAGCTGTCTTAGGTGATCAAGAAGCTATTTTAAATGGGGATACAGAAGTTGCTCTTGCAAAAATAGATAATCAAATTGATGTTTTAACTGCGCAAAGAGAGGCGGCATATGCTGAACTTAAATTATATGAAGCAGTTGCTTCGTCAAATGTTAATTTAACTAATGACCAAATTGAAGCTATGGCAAATGCTCGTCAAGCTTTAACAAATTATTTAATACAGAATGGTTTAAGTGAACAAGAAGCAGCTAAGGCAACCGCTGCAGCTCTTTCTGGAAATATGGAAGAATATTCCCAGATAGCTGCACAGGTAGCTGGTAGCGCAGCAGATGATATGGCAGAGGCTTTATCAAATATGGCAAATAATAGCCATACTAATATGGATAGTATGATTCAGGATGCCAATTCTGTTAGTGAAGCTTATGCTGGAATATCATCAAGTTTAATTGATGGAATTAAGCGTTCTGTTGCTGGAGCCGCTGGATCCGGAGGATCAAAAACAAAAGGTAATATCGGTAAAGGATTATCTAATCTTTTTAAAGGCACTATTATAGATACCGATACAGCAAAATTGCCAGCGATGCAAGACTGGAAAAAAAATATTGAATTAGACATTTCTAAATATACTAAGGCTATTACTCAATTACAAGGTCTAAGATCAAAACTTTTAGCTAATCAAAAGAATGCTCAAGCAGCTTTGCAAGGCGCGGCATCTGGCGCAGGTGGTAAAAAGGATACCAGCAAAGGCTCTGGATCTGGAGGAGGCTCTGGCAAGGATAATGAGAAAGAAGCTGACCACATTGATCAACTTGAAGATGAAGCTGACACCTATCATGACATCGATCTTGAAATATCTCAAATTGAGACTGACTTAAAACGACTTCAAGATAGACAAGAAAAACTTTCTGGAAAAGATTTAATTGATAATTTAAATAAACAATTAGAGGTATTAGAAAAACAGAAAAAAGCATATCAAGATAAAATTGAATTAGCAAGAATGGAATTGGGCGTTCTTAAGGAAGCCCTCTCCGCACAGGGTGTAACATTTGCAAGTGATGGCTATATTTCTAATTATTATAGTGCATTACAAGCTAAACTTAATCATACTAATGAAGTTATTGCTAAATACAATAATATGTCTGCAACAGAGCAGGAAGCTTTTAAAGAAACCGTTGAACAAGCAAAAGAAGATTATGAAAATTTTAAAGACCAAATTGAGTCTTATGATAAGCTTATTTCTGATACTATCCCAGACTTAGAAGATCAAATTCAAGAAGCTACAGATAAACAGATTGAACTTCAAATTAAAAAATTCACAATGGAGATTGAAGTTCGATTAGAGATGGCTGAAGCTGAACGTAAATTTAATGAGTTTAAAACAAAAGTAATAGATGGACTTAGTGAAGATGATATTTTAGGAAAAACTAAACAAAGTCTTGATGATTTATTATCTTATTTTAATACTAATAAGACAGGAACTGGACCAATTCAATCTTTAACAGATCAATTAAATGGTACCTTAGAAGAATTAAAACAAATAGAAAGCGGCGGCTGGGCTAATAATTATGGCGATAACCAAGCACAAGCCTTAGAAGATTTAAAAACTTATTATGAACAGTTAATGGATCAATTAGATGAAGTTCAAGATTTAGTTGATAGTATTAAAGAATCCTATCTTGATATGATTGATGAAGCTGTTGATGCTTTTGATAAACAAGTCGATCAATATGAGTATATTAATGATTTACTTGCTCATGATATTGATTTAATTAAATTGCTTTACGGTGAAGACGCTTACTCTGAAATGGAGAAGTATTATGGTCAAATTGAGAATAATAATAATAAAGAATTAGATTTTCTTAAGAAACGTGTTGCTTACGCTTATGAAATGATGAATGCGGAAACCGACCCAGAAGCGAAAGAAAAATGGCAAGAAGAATGGGAAGAGGTATTAAGCTCTTTAAATGATAAAGTAAATGACGCTTTACAGAATATTGTTGATAAATATGTAAATAGTATCAATAAAGTTTTTGATGAATTAAATAAGAAAGTAACAGGCGGATTGGGATTAGAGTATGTTAATGATGAGTGGGATTTAATTAATAAAAATGCAGATGCTTATTTAGATACTATCAATGGAATGTATGAAATTCAAAAACTTGAAAATAAATATTTAGATGCTATTGATCAAACTGACAATATTGCAAATCAACAAAAGTTAAATGATTTAATGAATGAACAATTATCTATGTTAAAAGATAAAGAAAAATTAACTCAATATGACGTTGATAGAGCAAATGCTTTATATGAAATAGCTTTAAAAGAGATTGCTTTACAGGATGCACAACAGAATAAATCTAAGATGCGGCTGCGGCGAGATTCTCAAGGTAATTACAGTTATCAATATGTATCAGACCAAGATAGTATTGCTCAAGCACAGCAAGATCTTATTGAAGCTCAAAATTCTTTATATAATTTAGATAAAGATAAATATAAACAAAATCTTGACAGCATTTATAGTACTTATTCAGAATTTCAACAAAAATTATTAGAACTTTATTCTGACCAAACAATTAGTGCAGAAGAAAGACAACAGAAAGAAGCTTTATTAGTTGAGCAATATGGTGAATTAATTAATGGATTAGTTGAACAGAATGAAAATATTAAAAATAATTTAAGAGAATCTGCATTTGATTCATTAGCTAATATGTATGAGGTTGATGTTGATAATTTTAAGAATATGTCTAATGAAGAGCAAGACATTTTAATGAATAGTTTAATTCCGCAATGGGAGTCTGGAATACAAAAGATGACCGATATTTTTGCGGGAGACGGCGGTTTTATTCCTTCTTGTTCTGAAGCTTTTGATAAATTAAAAGAACTTACAAAAGATTATCAAGATTCTTTAAATGAATTAGAGAGTTCAGCTGGAATTAATTTTGATTCTATTTCTTCTGGATATGATAATACGATTTCTCAAGTTGAGAATTTAATTGATTCAAATGATGAATTGATTGATAGATATAATCAACAGATAGATGCAATTCAGACAATAATTAGTCAAATGGATACTTTAATTTCTAAATATACAGCTGCTAAAAATGAGGCGATTGCCGCGACGAAAGCTGCTTATGGTTATTGGCAGGCAGAACAGACTAAAAAGACTAATACTGGTACGGGCGGCAGTGCGAGCCCAGGAACTACAGGGTCTAATTCTGGTTCTACTACAAATGGATCTTCTTCTACAGCAGGGTCTTCTGGTACGAGCGGAAGTTCTAGCACTGGAACTACAGGATCTAGCTCTAATACTTCTAAAGTAAACGCCGCCGCAGGTGGAGATGGAGTTCCTAGAGTTGGAGATGTTGTTACTTATACAGGTGGTCTTTATTATTATGATTCATATGGGAAACCGCCTACAGGAAGCAGAGGTCCAGGTAAAAAAGTAACCATCGTCCGCATTAATGAGAAAGCTCCTTATCCTATTGCAGTTAAATCTACAGATTCTGCATATGGATGGTTAAAGAAATCTCAAATAACTGGTTATGATACAGGCGGCTATACTGGAGATTGGGATGATGAAGACGGAAGGCTCGCTTTATTACATAAGAAAGAATTAGTACTTAAAGATTCTGATACAGAAAATATGCTTTCCGCAGTAAAAATGGTAAGAGGAATGGGTAGTTTATTAGATTCAATAAATCAGTCTATGCAAAGCAGAATGTCTGGATTATTATCTTATCTTACTTTTGCGACAAATAGTATTTCTAGTATACCTAATAACTCTAATCCTCTTGAACAGAATGTTCATATTGATGCAACATTCCCGAATGCTACAAACTCAAAAGAAATTGAAGACGCTTTTAATAATCTTATTAATGTAGCATCTCAAAGAGCCTATGATAATAGAAGATAGGAGAGAGGGCAATTAGCCCTTTCTCTTATAATTTGACATTATAGAAATATTATGTTATAATAAGAGAGAAAAGGAGAAAAAATGAATACATCAATAGAAAAGAATATATGTGAAGCTGTTGATATTATTGTTAAAAAAGCTTTGTCAGAAGCTTCTTACGATAAAACAATTCAAGCGACAGTTATAGAATGTGTTGATGCTCTTACTGGAAAATATAAAATTCGGTATCAAGATAGTATCTTTTATGCATATTCTAATAATATTGATACAACTTATAATAAGAATGCTTCTGTTTATGTATTATTTCCTGGAAATGACAGCTCTAAAGATAAGACTATTTTAGGAACTGTTAAAAATCTTGGATTGAATTATAATATTACAATAGAAGATAAAGATGCTTATGAAATAAATGGTAACAATGTTATTTCGTCATCTTCTACTTTTGGATTAAGTTCTTATCGAAAAAATACTTATACAAAAGTTCTTTATCATAAAGATTTTACAGAAGAGCAAAATTTAATTAAATTAAATAAAACTTCTATTGAACAATATATTAAGACTTCTAAAAATATTAAGTGTAGTGCAAAAATACGAACATCTTTAGAATTAAAACAGCAATTTAGAGGTAACTATGGGATTATTTTTGCTTTTGATTTTATTGATAATGCTTCTGAAGAGTTAGTTACTAGATACTATACTTTAGATGTTGATAAGATGATAGGAAATCCCTATAAGCTTATTACAGAAACAATTCAATACGGTATTTTTGAAATTGATAACCTTAATTTTAAAGAAGTCAATTATATTAGTTTATTTACTTATAATTTTCCTATCGCAAAAGAGGAAAGTGAATGTATTGATGATATATTTATAAAGGATATTGAATTATGCGGAGTGAATAAATTAAAGGAAGATGATATTAGTAATTATAGTTTAACTTTTACTACTCCACAAGGAATTTATTTTGGGGAGGGTTCTTTAGATACTGATACTTTATCTGTACAGGCGGTTGTGAAAATTAAAAATAAAGTTTTAGAAAGCACTTCTCAAGGGTTATCTTTCTATTGGTTTAGCAAAAATGTTGGAATCACTTCTGGAAGTCAATATTATAATAAGTATGGCGGACAGGGGTGGAAATGTTTAAATCAATTCAATATTATTGCGGCGGCCGGTGAAGGAGAGGAAGATCTTGTTGAATGGATTCCTGGCTCAGATAAGATAGATATAAAGAAAAGTGATGTCTTATCTAAAGAAATTACTTATAAATGCGTGGCTGTCTATCAAGGTTCAATAATTTCTAAAGAAATTGTTATAAAGAATCTTGTATCAGAATTTGATTTATCAATAGTTTCTGACAGTGGAACTGAATTTTATTATGATATTGGTAGACCAACTTTAAAATGTCTAATTAATGGTGGAGAAAGACCAGATTATACTTATGCCTGGAGCGTAACTAATAATAACGGAACTTTTCAGTCTTTAGCGCCGACCGCCGCATTAAATGAAGAATATCAAAAAACAAAAATAGAATATGATAACTTATCTTCTGCTATTGAGTCAGAATTAGTATCGTATGAATTAAATAAAGATAAATTAGAAAAATTAAAAAATAAATTAGATATTTTAGATAATGAATTTAGAGTTGATGGAAATACTCTATATAAATTGAATGTTAATACAATTACTAATTTCAGTCTTTACTCTTGTGCAGTTTATAAAGATGAATTATATTTAGGTACAGTATCTCTTACGCTTACTAATTCTTTTGAAACAAAAAATGGATATAGCTTAGTTATAGAAAACGGTTCAAAAATTTACAAGTATGATGAAAATGGTATAAGTCCAGCTAGTAAGTCACTTGATTCTCCTATTGAGATAAATGCTTTAACTTTTAGTATATATGACAATAAAGGTAATAGACTTGATGATGAAGTTACTCGACATTGTGATATTTTATGGACAGTTCCAGATTCAGATAGTATGATTAAAATTTCTAATGAATATCCTGTTTCAAAAGTTGATTTAATTAATAAAACAAAAAGTTATAAAGATATTATGTCATTAAGCTATTTTATAGAGGATAGATATAATATTAA
>ERZ1034992.473-NODE-473-length-22725-cov-4.611998_pt1 | contig 22725 bp, 20 predicted proteins | sample MGYA00520695_ERZ1034992 | MGnify/ENA primary metagenome ERZ1034992 (study PRJEB33766, sample SAMN09781778) | gut metagenome | biome: gut microbiome | host: Homo sapiens | place: Madagascar | study: EMG produced TPA metagenomics assembly of the PRJNA485056 data set...
ATTAAATATGTTATTCAATAAGGGACTATAAGTTATTCATATAGCCCCTTTAAGTTATTCTAATGGTTTACCTTAATGATAGCATCAACAATGCCCTTACCCTCATCAAGTAAACCACGAGAAGCCCTGATGTTTTCCATTATGAGCAACATAGGTGTATCAAGACTATATGTTTCGCCTATGATGAGTTCATCCCCTACGCAGTATCTTACTGTGACACTGTGAGGATAATTAATTGCCTTGGATTCATCCATGAATGTATTAAGACGATAACTCATGATATTTACTCTTTACTTAATGAGAGATTTAATAAACAACTGCATTCTAATGTCAGTCTTACGAATACCATGATTTACACAGTATTCACAATAAGACATAACAATTTCTTGTTCTACCTGAGAGAAATCTACTCTGCGCCCCTTTCTCCAAAGAATATTAACAATATGCTCATTGTAGTCTTTAATGGCTACCTGATGAGATACCTTCTTATGATCCATATATTCTGCTACCTGTACGCCTAAGAAAGCACCTAAGGCGACACACAACAGGGCTACAATAATGGTATACAACATAATGATCTCCTAGATCAAGTAAATAAACATATTGGTATCCCCTAAAGTTACCTCTAAGGGATACTGTATGCTTACTTAATCAACTAAGCGATATTTGTAGTTAGTAAGATTACCGTCTTTATCAGTGTATTCGATATAAATACTAAAGCGAGATACCTGCATTACATCAGTATTCTGCATAAAATCCTTAATGTTCTTGAAAACCTTATTCTCAATCAGTGTATTCACTGCATTCATCAGGCGAGTTTCCCTGAGGAATTCAGCCATATGTCGCCCAGTAGTGGCAGACCAATAGTTAGATTTCATATTGAGCTGAATATATTCATTCCCTGAAGGATAGCACACTTTAGCCATATATGTATTGTAAGACTGAAAACCTACATTCCCTTCGTCATCATAAATGATAAACTGATTACGATGATCCAATAAGTTTTTCACTTTCATAATAAACTCCTAAAGTTAAGTAAAAGACAACACTCTTTGTCTAGCTGTATTGTCTTTATTCTTAACTCTCTACTCAGGCTCTTTGTCACGCTATCTCAGCGTTACTCGATTATCGTCATACCTGTATGCGATGCACTGAGTATTGAGGGGAACTACGTTATTTTCTTATAGGATTCTCACCTAGTAGCTCCTTTAGGCGCCTTAATCAGATCATCCCGATCTTACCCTTTCGCCTACCTGATTTTTAAAGAACCTGTCAGTACTGCTCAACTGACAACCCGAATACTAAACGTTGTCTTGCAGTGTGTCTATAGGTAGAAACCCTAGCAGGTTTCTTAGGACAAACCCTAGTGTCCCCTTCATGGTTCTCAGAAAGAGAAACACACAGGCGTACACGCGATAGATACCATAAGTGAGTCTATTTGTCAAGTGACAGCTTGACACTGTCAACCTAGGGTTTTCCCTATTAGTATTATTACTATTAGGGTTATCACTAGGTAGCAACAGATAGATACACAGATAAACTTTCATATCACTCAATGATACGCAAAGGAAAAACCAATAGATAAAACCAAACAGTATAACATAATGATCCCCGACTGTCAATAGGGAGAAACCCTAATGAGTACCAACAGGAACCCGGAGGTTCACTAGGGGCACCCCACGGGGGAACTTTAGGACTCGACTCTACTTAAATGCCTATGTAGATTTTTATTTAATTTTTCTAAAGGAAACCCTAGAGGTATCCCCATTAGGAGATACCATTAGAGACTACAAACAACTCTCCTAGAGTTGCCCAACAAGGAACCTCAATAAACCATCAATATCACCACTAGCAAGATAAAAAATCAACAACACTATGGTAACTATTAGTTTAACTATAGAGATAACCCTAGGGGTTCTTAAGAATTCTATTATTCTTCTCATTATTATGACACCATTAAAAAGCCCCCTAGGGAACCCCGAGGGGAACACTAGGAGGCAGTCTAGGAGTTATCTTTATGATACCTTAAAGGGGCTTTAAGATACACCTTAAAGGGACACTAAGTGATACCTTAAAGGGTCTTTAAGTATACCCTTAAAAACACTTAGCTATAATTACATACTTAAGGGAAATACAGGAATATTCTTATATATATACCTGTCGGGAGCCCTTCCGAAATATGTAACCTAATTAAGTAGGCTATTAGTGTAACCTTATAACTTTTAAAATTATAATTAAGGCGTATATTTTTTCTTAAGGGTATACTATCGTATAGCTACCTTCTTAGATGATACCCTGTCTTAGGTCTACTATAGTAGATTGTCCCCTTAGAGACATTCGTAGTGAAGGTATCCATAGTGTCTTTGATGTTGTCTCCGATGTCATTAGTGACAAACCCAAAGAAACTCTCAAGATGATCTTCAAGCCACTGCTCAGTAACCTCATTGATGCCTTCATCAGCGTCTACACCCATGAAATCAATGAGATAAGCTACACCCTGAGCTAAAGCATCAAGTCTATCATCATGCTTTAATGAACCCTTGTCTCTTGTAATTCTTGTTAATTGATAGAAACAGGAATACTTATAGTCACTCTCAGGAACACTAGTAGCATCATTTTGGATACACTCAGGAGACACTACCATTTTATGATTAGTAATGACAGGTTCAAGTGTATCAATGATACGTTGTTCCTTTTGTCCCTTTGATCTCACTTCAGTACACCCACAGCCCCCATAGACAGCCTTTAAGACAGGCTCAAAGAGCTTAGTGTACATGCCATCACCGAAGTTACCTTCAATGACTACCTCATTAACCTTCCACTTCTTAGCAATCTTAGCTAATTTATTGAGAGTAACATCAGAATATCCACTAGTAAGACCCCCTGTTTCCATCACATAGATGAACCCATTGAGCCAATACAGTACTGCATACCCTGTTTCATCTGAGCCTCTACCTGAAGGGTCAATAGACATCATCTTGTACCCATAAGGTTGCATCTGTTCAGAGGCAGAGAAGAAGTAAAAGTATCCATCACCCTTAAGACCCAAGTTAGTAACCTGATTAGGATCACACTTCTTAGTGACATCAGGAAGCCACGAGAGCTTCAAGGGAGCCTCAGAGGTATCAAAGGTACCAACAAGCAAATCTCTGAGCTTCAGAGGGTATTTATTGGCATCATTGAGGGTAGTATCGAGCATGAACTGAAGCATGAAACCTGCTCTTCCATAAGAGAGTTCACGCTTCTGTAAGTCCGTATCATCGAATCTTAAGGGATCAGTGGGTGTTCCTGCAATTTTAGGATCATTATCGTACTTATCAGCAATAAATTTAGCTAAACGAGTACCATAAGTTCTCCTATGTTTCTCATCATAGGGGAATCTAGCAGGGTAAATAACACAAGTATAGCCTCTTTCCTGTAATTCATTGTACAGAGACATCTCATTCTGAGGAGTACCCAAATAGATAATCTGAGATTGATCCCCAGGTTTAATTACAGAGTCAAATTCCTTAACAAGTTCTGAGAGTTTATCTCTAAGTACCTGAGTAAAGGAGTTTTTAGGGACTTCCACGTCGTCTGCTACAATGAGATCAGCACGAGAACCCGTAAGCTGACCCTCAATACCCACAGATTTCAAACTAGGGGAATGATCGGGTCTAGCAGGGCCTACATCAAAGAGATTCTGAGTGTCTCTCTGACCTTCTCTAGCCTTAAGGTGTTCCAAGAAGGGAAGAGTATTCATGATTTTCTTAATAAAGACAGCATTAGCATCAGCTCTTTCTTTATTAGCAGAGACAATCATGATCTTAATCTGTGGGTCTCTCCATAGTCTCCATACAGAGTAAGCACAGGTAATAAAACTCTTGGCTACCCCTCGGAATCCCTCAAGGATAAATCTATTATTAGGTAACTTTTGGAGAGTCTTAGCAATATCCAATTGTACAGGTGTAGGTCTAGGGAGTCCAATATACTTCCATACAAGACCTACAAACAAGGGAAAGTTATCATAGAATTCCTTAAGCGATTCGTGTGAATTCAATCTCGTCTCCTAAGTTCTCTTTAACGTTATCCATGATTCTCTTCAAGGTATCCCCTGCTTCATCCCCTGCCTTAGGAACACAATCAATACCATTTCTCTCTAACTCCTTAATGACAGCATTATAGAGCTGAGGGGTTCTCTTTTCGGGGTTTTTTAAATCTTCGAGCATATCGTCTAACATAGCTTTGTGGATATGCCCAAGGATATTTTCTAGTTCTTTTCTGTCTGCCATTAGTTTCCTTTGTGATTACAATCTTGGGAAAGAAAGTCTTCCTGATTAACACTACAATAGCAATTATTGTGTAGATAATAGTGACTACATAAATCCATTCATGCAGTGTTAAACCAAGAAGAGTAAAAGAGGATACAGCTACAGGGGGAATGGCAGAAGTACACACTGAAGGTACATCAACTGATTCCACTATTTTCTCTATCCTCTCCATAATTAGAAGCTAAGGAAAGCCTTAATGCTCTCTTCAGTGAAGTCCTTATACATCTGCTTCTTGTTCCATCGCAGAGTAGGCAACCCATGAAGAGCCAAGTCCTCCAAGTCCTTTTCTCTAATGTCCTGCAAAGAAACATCTACAAGGGGAATTCCTTGTTCTTCACAGATACGTTCAATAAGAGGTTCAACCTTCTTACAAGTCTTACAATTAGGCATCTTATAAAAGTATGCCGCGGGTTTATACGTAGTACTAATATTCATAGTTCCTCACATAGATTTTCGTTAAAAATCACATGGATTTTCGTTCTTTAATTTCAACCATTTTACCATCATTCATACGAGTATGTCCCTTAATGTTACTGTAGCCTAAATAACCACAGACACGAGAGACCACAGAGATATTACCAGAGCCACAGACAGGACACTTAAAAAGTACGTTAGTGCTATGACTATGACAATCCTCACAGTATGCGGCATCAAAATTAACACCTTGATAAAATCCCTGAGACATTCCCTTAAGGATAATAGCTTCGAGTGCATCGAGATTCTTTGGATTATCAATTCTTACATATTGAATGTGACCCCCATTGCATTTGTGGAAAAACTCATATTCCTCATCTTGTTTTTCAAAAGGCGTGACGTCTTCGGTAACTTTAAGATGAAAGGAATTAGTGAAGTATTCTCCAAACTGTGGATCACCAGTAAAGTCTTTATATTGTTTTGCTTGGGTTGCACACAAAGATTCCGCAGGAGTACCATATAAAGCATAAAGATAATGATCTTCTTCTTTATAATCCTGAATGAGTTTATTAATGAAGTCCAAGCATTGATTAGCAAATTCTTTAGACTCATGAAGTCCTTTACCATTAGTCCATAACACAGTAGCTTCATGAAGGGCAGTAATCCCAAAAGAAGCCGTCATATAATTTACAAGATCGCCAATTTCATCATCAGGCTTCAAGAATCCTTTATAGAAACCCCCTTGAGTGAAAGCCATAGGATTGGTAGAAGCCTTAGTGTGTCTGATAATATCGTAGCGTTTCTTGAGGAATTCTCGGATAACCTGCATACGATCCTTGAGGACATCCCAAAAATGATCTCTCCAAGATTCTCCAAAGTCTCTCTTACAGACTGCCATTATAATAGGGAGATTAAGGGAAACAGCGCCAATATTGCACCTGCCAATAGTAATATACTTACCAGTAGTCCTATCTGCCCAAGGGGTAAGATACGCTCGGCACCCCATAGGAGAAGTAATGACGCCATGATTGATGAAAGTATCTGCAACCACATTATGCTCAGGGTCTCCTCTCAAAGACAACCAATCAGGATACATACACTTAGAGGAACACTCAAGAGCCTTAGTGTAAACCTGTTGGGAATACTGATCGTTCTTAACTTGTTCTTCGTCATACAGGTAGACCAATTTAGGGAATACAACCTGCTTACCTCCATGCCCCTTCATTCGAGTGTCAAGCATGATGGTATCAATAAGACGGAGAATATCACGATCACCATGAGTTAGATTCTTCCAGTCAAACTGTCCAAAAGTAATCGTAGTAAAAGCAAAGTCACCACGAGAGCAAGGAATGGTATTTACCTTAAGTTCCAAACTCTGAAAACCCTGAGTGAGTTCTCTAGTAAGAGTTTCCCACACAAAGCCTTCACACTGAGTGTCATCCCAGAAGTACTTCTTATAGGTTTCTCTAGCAGTTTTCATGGTTTTCCTACAATAAGGCAAAAGAACCTTATCGAGTTCTGCAAGAGTGAAACCACCAAACTGCTGAGCTGTGGCGATAAGTGTAACATCACCGATGACTTGAAGGGCACTAAGGACACTATTGGGTTCTGAATAAGATGTATTGGACATCTCGAAGCCACCCTTCAATACAGCCCCAATATCAAAGAGACAACAATTGACAGACCCCAAGATCATATCTCGGAGATCATGAATATAAATGTCACCTCTCTTAGTGAGTTCCTTTTCTTCTTTACTCAGATAGAATTGCTTATAAAGAGACTTAGTGAGATACCCTCGAATGAGACTACCTTTGGTAGAACTAAGGGAGCTATCAAAGTTAGCATTCTCCTTGTCTCCCAAGAAGAGAACATTATCAGCTTCTTTCTTAAGGTTCTCAAATTCCTTCACATAGGTGTTCTTGTAGTCTCTGTATTCCTGATAGGCTTTGGAAATCTCAGGGAAGTTCTCAAAGGCCAAATAGTGAATTACCAAAGAGTGCAATTCAGAGACACTTACAGAATCTTTATCTTTGATCTCAGAGAGAACCCCAAGAATAACTCTTTCAATAGAAAAATCAGTAATAGGATATTTGCATCTTTCAGCCGCCTTACGGATAGCTACTTTAATCTTATTGGTGTCCCAAGGTTCCTGAGTATTATCTTTCTTTGTAACGTTCATACTGTTCCTTCTTATAGGGTACTTCTTTATACAAGTCCACAGTTTCTTTGCAGAGTTCCCAAAACACAACACAAATACCTCTGAGGTAACTTGGGATAAACATAAGGATAACCATCAGGGTAACACACCAATAACGAGAACCCATCCATAATCTAGTTTTGTAACTAATTTTCATATAACTCCTAGTTAAAGTAAGGGTGCATTTCTTATAGTTAAATCCAGTACCTGTAAGAAAAGCACCCGTATACTCCTCAGTAATCCCAGAAGATTTAAGGATGCTAGAAGGAGTTCCTTTAATAATTATTATAGGATCAAAGCTATTAGCCAAGGCTCTTCTTAATGCTCATGATATAGTAAATAGTCTTATAAATCTTTTCAATAGAGTTAATTTCTTCATGATCCAATTCATCAGGCTCTTTATCATTAAGCTCATCAAGTTTCTTTCTAAGAAGATTCATGGATTCATCCATTTCAACTTCCATCCAACTTTTATCCATCTTCATATTTCCTCATAATGTTAATTAATGCAGTAGCGTCCTCAGGAGTAAAAATGATAGACCCTACCTGAATCCTACCAGATTTAGCAAAGCCATCATTAAGGAACTTCTCTACGTTATCAATAAGGATTCTCCCCTGATCGTCCACAAGTCCCATAGTTTTACCCAAAGGTAGATACTGTTTAATCAGTTGATCTTTCTTAGAGATAATAATAGGGACACTCCCACCTATAAGAAACTTCATATAAGTGGGAGCTGTGGGCATCATCTGAGAATCTACAAACTCAATCAAGACCTGATCGAGCTTATCTAAACTCATGACACCCATTTAATTAACCCCCAGTAGCGGGAGTAGTAGCAGGAGCCGCCCAAGAGTTATATCTATCCATAGGTTCAGGACAGATAGCAGTCTTAGGAACAACAACCTTGGTGACACCATTGAGGGTACTAGCAAGGCCATTCATAGACCGACCGAGACAATCGACATCCTTCTGAATGAGCTTCATCTTAAGATCATTAATTTCTTCATTCTTAGCAATGGTAGTCTTAAGGACAGCTACTTCTTCACGATTCTTAGCCGATTCCTGTGCAATAGGAGTAATATAAGCAAAGAGTTCATCTCTGAGCTGTTTGTTCTCCTCTCGGGTTGCCTTATAGAGAGTTGCATCCTGATTATTGGAGTACTCTCTAGCCTTCAATTCAGCAATCTCTGCATCCTTCTCAGAGATAATTGCCTGAGCCTGAGGAGCGCCTCCACCGAGAGCAGGGATAGCACCACCGACAACCTGAAGACCAAGAGCCGTAGCCGCAAGAGCAAGCCCAGTATTCGCAACACCTTTCTTAGCAAAATCAGGCATGATTTATTTCCTTTCTAGGTAGAACCTAGAGTTATTGATTGGTAACTTAGATTAAATAACACCCCTTGTCATAGTTACCGAAAGACATGGAATGCTTAGTTTGACTTACTTATGGGAGTAACTGTGTTTTCTCATAGTAACCATTACATAAGGATTAACACACCACGAACAATAATTCTTTATTAAACATAGAGAGCCTCCTTTAGTGTATTACCAATTAATAGAAGCTTATATATGCTACTGCGGGAAAGGCAGTTACCCTTAGGTAATAGGAATAGCCATAAACGATGTCTTCACCCCCGTCTATATCCTCTGTTACAAGGGTTACACCAGAAGAGTCTTCTGTTAAATTAAAAACGCCAGTGACTTTATCAGGTGTAGAACTTGTAATTCTCTTATAGGCTAGTTTATACAAAAAATCTACTTTTGCGTTAGGAATAATAAGGCCACTACGAGTAATGCTACCATACCCCTCAACGTATAAATCCCACCCTATGGGAAAGTATAAACCGGGTGCGTAACAAACAGTTAGTGCACCTCCCCCCCCAGAGGCTAACAATAGTTCCTTATTCAACATCTTAAATCCCTACCTTAGCTAATCTAAGTGTACTTTCACCCGTTCTGAGTACATTAGGAATTTCAGGCCATTCTACATTCCTAGGGAATCCCTTTTGTTCAGTAATATCTCTAAGGGCCTGTCTATAAGCCTTAACAGCTTCTAAGCCTTCAGGAGTACTAGGATAATCGGGTTGAACATAAAAATCAGATTCAGCAATTAGAGAATTTCTTCTGTTACGAACCATTTGAGCAATCTGTTCATCAGACATCTCATCAATAGGATCGTACTCTTCTTCAGTAATGTTAAAACGAATCTTAAGCTCTTCAGTGAGATCACCAAAGATCGTATGATCGTTATCCCAAATAGCCTGACGGAGAGTGTACATACTAGTGTACTTCTTATCTTTATACGTGTATCTAATCATAGTTAATCCCACTGACCAATAAGGTTACAATCGGTATAACCGTCGTGAAAGAAAAACAGTAGCACGACATTAGCTTTATTAAGGGTGGGAGCATTGCCCCCAAACCATTGAACACTACCGTTAATAGTGATACTCTTATTAGACAGCGATACCCAAACAAGTTTAGTAGCCACCTGACCAACAGCGCTCGCCTGCACATTGATAGTAGCCGCCGCACCCCCAGTGGACATCAGCAATGTGTCGCCACTAGAAACACTGAGAGTTGCAGTAGCACCTGTGCCAGACCACTGCTCATAGCCTGCAAGGGCTCCTCTATCCCCTGTCTTAGGGATTAACCCAGAAACATCAGGAATACTCGGAGTACCTGTAATTTGACTATAAGGAATTTTAGCCGTAGTAGCTAACTTACCATTTAAAGCATCCTGAAGCCCAGTGACATTAGCAATGGTATGTGTATGTGAGGCATTAGCCTTACCTGCAAGACCATTGGTGAGTTCTGTCTTAGTAGCCTTCTCATCAAGAGCCTTCTGAAGATCAGTCACATTAGCGATACTGTGCTGATGACGTTCAGAAGCCATCGGGTAGTTGGTACCCGCAGTACCACTCATGCCTACCCACTTCTTCTTTGTTTTATCCCATACCAACTGACCTTCAACACCTGCATAAGCATTGATCTGCTCAGTAGTACCAGTTACTTGCTTTCTTTGTTTAATTGCCATAGTTCACTTTAAGGGGGTACCTAAGTCCCCATAATCTATAAATCCTTCAAAAGTAGTCACACTAAGTTTACCATTAAGTGCACCCTGAAGCCCAGTCACATCAGATATAGCATGAGTATGAGCCTTATCAGCCTTTCCTGCAAGACCTGTGGTGAGAGCTGTAGTGGTAGCATAACCACTCAGGTCAGGTTTATTCTTAATGTAGCTCTTAGCTGTCGTATCAGTTTCAGCCCAGTCTGCCTGAACCTGCCCTGTAGAAGCTTGATCAGCATAGCCCTTAGCTCTCTCTGCCTGAGCAGTAGCTTCAGAGGCACTAGAGGCCGCATTCGTCTCAGAGGTCTTAGCATTAGCTTCAGCGGTCTCAGCGGCCTTCTTATGCTTTTCTGAAAGCTGTGCCCAAGTCTGTGACCCACTTGAGTGCGATCTAGCAGTGTTAGCGTCCTTCGATGCCTGTGTAGCAGAGGTACTAGCAGAGGTTGCACTAGCTTCAGCTTCAGAAGCCTTAGTAGTCGCAATGGTAGCCTTCTCAGTGGCTATATTGGCCTGCTCAGTAGCCTTAGTTACTTCAGCCTTAGCTAAGTTGACCTGCTTAGTACCCTCATCGGATACCTTCTGTACAGCTGATGCAACAGCCTGAGTGACTGCCTGACCACCTTCAGTCTTAGCCTTGTTAGCATAGTACTTAGCAGAATACTCAGAACCATCAACGGTGTCATCAGTTTTGGTAGCCCAGTCCTTAGAAAGACTTGCACTCTCTGAAGCACTAACCTTAGAAGCCTGAGCCTGAGTTTCATGACTACTAGCCTTAGAGGCACTTGTCTCAGCACTCTTAGAGGCATTCTCAGCTCTTACAGTAAGGCTAGTAACAGTGTTCACTGAGTCAACAACCACATCAAAGTCAGGAGCTAAACCTGCAACAGTACGGACTGCCTCAATGTTGTCTGCAACAGTCTTAATGTTACCCCCAGTGATAGTCGGTAAGGGTACACTAGGATTGCCTAAGTCACCATAGTCATCGTAGGTAGAATCTGAAAGAGAACCTGTAAGGTCGTTACCTACAAGGTTAATGTTATTAATATTGTTTGAGTCATTAACAACACTATCAATGTTATCAGCTACGATCTTAATCTCAGGAGCAATAGGAACAACGGCAGTAGCTACTGCATTAACTGCCTCTTCGGATTCCTTAGCTTTAACCTCAGAGTCCTTAGCATTCTTAGCACTGAGAACAGCTTCATCAGCTCTTGCTACAGTGATAGTAGTATTATCTTTGGTTTCCTTATGGAGAACCCTATCCTCTGCAATGATCTCTCTAGCTTCCTTAATGATAGCCTGATTCTCAACCTTGACAGCATCAGCATGTTCAGAGGCACTTACAGCAGTATCCTCAGAAGCTTTAGCGTTTGTCTCAGACAACTTAGCGTTCTCTTCGGACTTCTTAGAATTAGTTTCAGCTAAGACAGCTCTATCTCTAGCTTTCTCAGCATCAATCTTTGACTGAAGGGCACCTAAAGCATCAGTCTTATAGACACCATAGGTAACAGCATCAGAATCATTTACGGGAGTACCAACATTGACAATTCTTTTACCTCTAGCATCCCAATTGTCATCTCGGTCTACCACAAGGGCATCGTTAATAACATCACGTGCTTCTTCAGCAATATGGAAAGCCTGTACCTGAGAAGTATCCAAGTCCTTGGCATAAAGCACAGAGCCATCTCTAAAAGAAGCCACTCTCTCTTTAACTGAGGTATATCTTCGGATAGTGATTGTCTGTGCTGTAGTAGGGACAATCTTTCTCAGTCTGATTGTAGTGGCATCCACAAAGTAATAGTCCGCAGAGGTATCCGTAGCACTACCACCTTTAAGTTCTGTGACAGAATTCAGAAGAACCTTCACAAAACTCTTTCTAAGGTAATCGAAGGGGACTGCAAAATCAGTCGTACTTCCATCACCTTGATAAATAATAATTGTGTTTGCCATTTATTTTATTCTATATTTATATGGATAAGCAGAAGCCTCAGCTTCTTCATCTAGTTTATTCTTTAACATTGTCTTGAAGGGAACTACATTGGTAGACAATAAATCCATGACATCTCTATTGAAACCCTTACGATATTTCAGAGTTTTCTTAGCAATATCAGGATCATTCTGATTACCCCCTAGTCCATACAAGGTAGCGTTAAAGCCATCACTAAAGAGATTACCTATAGTTCTTGCAGTAGACCATGCAGGGACATTAGCCTGAAATAGTTCTTCAGGGCCTAGTTTACCAAGCTCAAAGGTACCCAAAGGATTCTCATTGGTAGTCTGAGCAGTAGATTTATACCCAGTACCAACACCTACAAAAGACAAAGCTAAAGCAGGAGCGGCAAAGAGACCTGATCTAAGAGAAGCATTACTTAAGAATCTCATATAAGACCCAAAATCTGCATCACTCATTTTCTCTACACCATATCTAGCCTTAAGGTACTTCTTACGTTGTTCATCATTCATACCTGAAGTAGTAAGAGAATCCTGAGCAATTACTCCAAGACCTGCTCAAGCAGTCCCAATAACCGCAGTCAAAGCCTGTCCAACTTTATCGCCTTCTTGTACTCTATTGATAGACTTCAGGAATCTATTCTGATAAGAGGATACAGCAAAGGATTTAAATTGGAACAACAAAGACATTACAGCTGATTTATTAGCCCCCTGCCAAAGCATAATGTTTTCCATAGAGTTTTCCTGAATACACTCAGAAGACACATAATTACCCAGTCGTCTAAGTGTCATTAGTGCTTTAGCGTCTCCAAGGATAGCAGGATTGTTAGGGTTAATCAACTGTCTATTCTTAAATGTATTCTGAAGGACTTTGCACATATAAGCATAGTCTTCCTTAGTTACCCCTGCTCTTGCTAGGGTAGTTGCATTAAGGAATCCCTTACCTAATTTAGCATCCTTAAGAAATCCCATAGGATGTTTCTCAAGGGCATCCAAGAGTTCCCCTAAGAATAAATCTCTAGCAGTATTGGCAATAGACTCCTGAGTAGCATTTAAGAATCTCGTAAAGGGAGAATGTTCAGCAACCCATTTAGTCCCTGTAGTCAACTTAGCTTTCCAAGTCTCAGCCCCATATTTATCTCCCATAGTAGATGCAATATCATCCCAACATCTAAGACCACGAGTACTGTAACCAAAAGCTAAATTGGTGAATTCCCTACGAGTAGCTTCATTGAGTTTACCCTGAGACCAATCAGCAAATATCTTACGAACACCCGGTAAAGACTTAAGCATAAAGGATGCACCATAGGCTTTAATCGCTTCAGCTGTTTCAGTAAGGTTCATAGCCCCCATCCACATATTCTTAGAAGCAAAGGTTAAATCCATAAGAGCATCTACAATTGCATCTTTCCAAGTGTTATTAAGATCAAACTCTCTTTCAGTAGTTCTATAGATAGCATTCTGCCAAGTAGTAGTGCCCCTGATTAGCTCATCTTTAGCATTATCAAACTCTGATGCAGTATGATATGCCTTAGCCTCATCAATACACATACCATTGAGTTTCTTTCTAAGAGCGCCATAGATGTTCTCTTCATGAGGATCAATACCCAACTTAGCTACAGAGACAATATCCCCATAAGCTCTTCTGCCATATCTACCCATAGTCTGCATAGAGTCAGACTGAAGTTTGTTCAAAGAGAATCCATCAGAGTCTTCTATAGTGAAATCCCAAGGAGTTCTACGTTGTCTGTAGTTGCTCATCTTACCAGAGCTATACCCATCAGCCACATTACTTCTGTTCTGATCTACATAACCAAACATGTCCTCCTTAGCTTGTTTTCTAGCCCACTCCATGAATTCTTCATTAGTAGGTTCTGCTAGTGTCTGACCTTTCTTAGCAAGAGCATCAGCCTTAGGTTGCCATACGGTATCCTTATAGAAATCAAACATTCTCTGATAGACCTTAGGTTTATTCAACCCAGACAACAAAAGATTCTCCCCTTTCTCCCTAAGGAGCCTCAAGGATTCATCAGCTGTTTTATCAGGGAACAAACTATCAGCCCATCTAGTGACCTTATTGAAGTCAAGCATACGGGGAATATAGTTAGTATACTTACCCACATTGAGTCCATTAGTCACTTGCAGATAATGAATGCTTTCGTAGTACTTCAAGATACCATCAGCTAATTCTTTGATCTTGGAGTCTGCCATAAAGCTACTAGGCTCAGGCCAAAATTCACCCTCAGCATTCTTAGCAATAGCATCCTCTAAGTCTTCTACAGTTCCCCCATGAGATTTCACATAGGCAACTGCTTCAGAATACTTGTCTCTCCAATATCTATGCTTAGTAGCATCAAGACCGATAAACTCTTCAGCTGTAAGGTTATGAGGGTCTACTTGCTGAAAGACATCCCTACCTAAATCAGCACTAAAAGCATTTTTACCTTCCTGCCACTTAAATTCATTCCCTAGGAAATCTTTAAGGGCTTTACCTTTAACCTTTCTTGTGACAAAATCCCCAATGTTAATAGCAGGCATTTTATCATAGAGAGCCCCTAAAGCCTTAGCAAATATTCCCTTCTTAGGTTCTGTATTGAAAGGCTCATAGGGAGGCTCAGGGGGAGGTACAGTACCACCACCCATAGATTCAGCTCTTGGAGCTTCTTTAGGTTCTTCTCTAGGTGCTTCTTCAGTGAAGGTTTCTTTAGGTTCTTCTTTAAGGGGTTCACTAAGTTTACCCTCAGGAGCTTTTTCACCTACATCAAAGGATTTTCTTTCTGCGGGAGTATATCTACTTTGTTCTCTCGCTTCTCCCTCAATAACATCATCATAGCCAAGTCTACGATAATTAAGAGGAATCTCTTCAGGAGGTCTAATGTCTACATAAGGTCTCTCATAGGGCAACTGATAGAGTCTGTTACTACGGTAATCAACTTCCCGAGCGACATTCTCTAACTCAGTAGCAAGAGATTCATCAGTAGCCCCTGCTTTAGGATTCCCAGAGGCTTTAGCCTTAATCTTAGCAAGCCCATGAGTAATCCCTGAGATAGCCCCTGCAAGGGCGCCACCTACAGCACCCTGAGTCATTACGTCTTGTTCTACCCCAGTAGCTTCTTCAGAGTATGCCGCAGAGAGACCCGAAGAGATAGCCCCAACAGCTACAGCCTTTGGTATTGTAGTACCCGGGGAGACAAACATAGAAGCAAGGCTAATAGGATCACTGAAGGTTTCCCCAACAGAAGACTTAAATGAATCCCATCCTCCTGCTTGAGATACTGCTAAGGCATAATCCTGATTACCTTTTACGATAGCAATGTTTCTATCAATATCCTCAGGTTTAGACAGGTTATCCAAAACCAACCTAGAGGGAGCTACCCGATAATTGAATGCCTTATAGACCTTATCAATTTCCTCTTTGGTAGGCTTATAGGTACCGATGTTATCCATAGTGACAGTATCGTCATCAAGGAAAGCCATCTTAGTACCAATAGCCCCATGTTTAAAACCCCCATTAAATCCCACTTCAGTTTCAGGGATAGTACTCTTAGGGGCTTCAGGATTATAAATTCTAAATCCTGCTTTAGATTGATTAGGAATCACCTATCATCCTCCTTAATACCAACTATAAGCATCCTTAGCTACAAGGAATGTACTGTAGTATACGCTAGAGTTTTCATCCGCAGTAGATAAACCCAACACGTAATCCTTATTAATTAAATCACCCTTATTTAACTTAGATGCTACACCAATGAAAGTCTCAAGAACACCTTGAGGTGTCATCACTTGGACATACGGAACACCATTTTTAGTAGTCGTATTCTTAATCACACGTCCACCATACTGTGTCATCACAGGGGTACCTGTAGGAACTGAAAGCTGATAGTTCTCACCACCATACTCATCCTTAGAATACCCTTCAATAATAGCACCACTTACAGGGGCTTTACCCTCAGGAATAAACTGAGGATTAGTAGGAGAATACGCTACAGGCTTGGGAGCTTCCTTAAACATCTTGATAGTGGGAATCTTTACGCCATGTTCCTCCTTAGTCATTCTGATGATAGGAGTACCATCTTCAGTGTATTCCCGAGTATCCTTGGGGAGATCACTCAAGATAGCCTGATCCTCATCAGTGAAGTCACCCACAGTAGAGGGAGCTCTCATGGCTCTCACAGCTACTCTAGTTTCCTGTCTGCTTTCTTCTTCTTCAATGAGAGTATCTCGCTTATCATTGAGCAAGACAGAAGTAAGATTACGACAATCTTCCTGAGAGTAAACCTTCTTGGGAATCCAAGGATTAGCACTTGTTTTATCATAAACCCCAATGTTATTTAATTGAGGATTATAACTCACAGTGATATTAGGATTATCTCCAACTGTCTTGTCAATATCATCAAGAATAATTCCAGAGACTACTTCAGGATCAATATCAGTAACCCCAAAGAATCCATTAGGGATAGCCGCATCTTTAATGACCACATGAGAATCTATGAGCTGTGCTTTAGCTTTCTCCAAGGCAGGTCTGACATCACCACCTAAAGTATCAACCTGAGAAAGTGCCAACCAAGTAATATATCTCTTAGTGTAAGAATCTCTAGGTACACCTTCCCAGAAAGAGTCATCATCAAGAAGCTCATTAAGGGTCTTCTTAGAAAGAGTTCCCTTACCTGATTCCTTAAGCTGTGCCTCTCGTCTCATCCCATTGATAATATCAGGCCAAGACATGTTGCCATATTCCATAGCCATAGCCATAACATTGAGTTTATCCAGATCATCAATGGAGGTTTTACCTGAAGTAACAGCAAAGGCATTATGATCCATATCATAAAGAGCTAAAGCAGTCTGCACACTATCAGGTACTCTAACATCCTCAGGATTCATATTCTTAAAGGGATCATCCTTACTGTGAATCAAAGAGTTAATCTCACCAAAAGCAGTAGAAGCTACAGTATAAATAGCCTGTCTTGCAGGATTCTGTTTAGCATTACTTGGAGACACAGAATCATTATAGGCAATCGTAAGTAAATCTCTAGGAGACAACTCACCCTCTTCAAGCATCTTTGAAAGGACAAGCCCCCCAGTCTTAGCAGTAAAAGGCATAGACTGCATAGGGGGTACTTTATCTACTCTAGCCAACCCCCAATAATCCTTGGCTTTTTCTTCCTTTTCTGCCTGAACCTGCTCCTTTAATAATTCAGCTGTAGCCTTTTTCTTAAGGGCTTTCATGTCTGAATCATACCCGGAAATAGCCTTGTTAATAATAGCTATTCTTTCAGTCTCTACCCCACCAGATTCCTTAAGAGCTTCCTCTCGGAGTTCCTTAAGGCTCTCTACATCACCTTCTTCTCTCAGATTATTACAGGCATCTTCAAAGGCATACTGCAACTGCTTATTACGCCTAAACTCTGCCTGTCCTGCCTTAATGACCAAGGCATCCATATAGTCAGCACCAAAGCGCTGATCGAAGGTAGTCTTTCCATCACCCCCAGGGACAGGTTTATCTCTAAGAGACTTAATGGCCTCTATGGGATTCTGAGAAAGATCAACTACAGAAGACAAACCATTCTTGATTGTCTTAGTCCACTGAGAGGGAGTGCCTTGATAACCACCTGTCTTCCATTCTTCATCAAAAGCCTGAAGGACATTATCAGCACTAAGAGTTCTCCCAGTAAACTTAGAGGCTACTCTTGCATCACTGATGATAGCATTCTCTTCAGTGAGTCTCTGTTGTTCAAGACCCTGCTGAGAAGCAATAGCTGTGAGTCTCTGCTTAGGAGCCAAGCTAAAGAAGCCCTCTCGGAACTTCTTGTCATCCTCTGCTCCATGCTCTCCCCCTGTGTCAATACCCAACTGCTTCATGTAATTTTCCATGTAAGCATAATGGGCAGAGTCTACTTCAGCCGCAGATAAACCCTTGTATTTCCCCTGAGTGATTTCCTGTTGGAATCCCTGTTCGGCAATACCTGAGTGCATCTGTCCCATCTTAAACTTAAAATGAGACATAGCCCAAGGATCATCCTGAAAGGGAATCTGTCGGGTTTTCATGAGGTCATTCAGCTCTGTCACTGAGTGACTATTAAGGAACTTATCTACATCTTTAGCAGAGTCTTCTTTCTTTTGATCGGCATAAGCACTAAAGACACTAGCACCAATAAGAGCTACATTAGCCCAATCAGCTTGCTCTTTAGGAATATCAAAACTCTTAAGGGAAAGACTAGGGGTTCCACCTTTGTAACCCCCAAGTTTCCCCAAGCCTAAACTAAAGGATGCCCACTGACCCCATGCACTTTTAGCTGAAGTGTTTCCATAAGCTGTTTTAAAAGGCATTAATAATAACCCCCTCTTCTACGCTGATAACCATAAGTATTTCTACTACCATAAAGTTGATTGTACATCTTCACGCCTTCATTATAGTAGTTATAGTACTTCTTAATCTGAGGCCAAGTATTGACACTAAAATTGTTGTACCAAGAAGACATAGACTTAAGACCTGCACCCCAAGACCAACTACTACCGCCAACAGTACTAAGGGCAGAAGAAGTACCCGCAGAAGTACTTGCAGAGGAGCCAAACTGAGCAAGCGTCTCAGCGCCTACCCACTGACTAGCCGCAGACCCACTAGCGGCACCTGTAGATGCGGCCACAGTAGAACCACCTGCCGCCGCCCCAGTGGAACTACCTACAGCCGCGGCACTAGCTGATCCACCCAAGGCACCACCAACATAGGAGCCTAACATGCCACCACCAAAGTAACCTGCAACAGCCCCAATACCTGCACTCTGACCTACTTCCATAAGAGCAGAAATGCCTGACTTATATTGACCCTTAACGGACTCTCTAAGATCATCAACATTTTGGGCATATTCAACATAGAGAGAATCTTTCTTAGACTTAATGGAGTAGATAGCATTCTCATAAGAAGCCTGAATGTTATCCTTCTGTCTCTCAGACTGCCCTCTAACATCTCTAGCAACTGCCTTCTGTGAACGTCCTTCAAGACCAGACTCACCTAAAGCTGATTCTACAAGGGCATTATTACGGAAAGCATTGAGGGAAATCTGATACATTTCAGCCTGTGCATTGTCCCTTTCATACACAGCTTGCTTATCTAATTCATTCTGAGCATAAGAGTAATTACGACTCAAGATAGAGAGGTTCTTATGGAACTGCTTATCAATCTTAGCATTATACTTTCGGACACCCTTAATACCAGAGTTAGTCCCTAAGGCGGCACCAATACACATACCACCAATACACCACATTGTCATTAGTGCTTTCTCCTACTAGCTAAAATATCAAGTTCATCTGTAAGTTCCTCTTCTGCTTCTTTGGTTGTCTTTGCATCTACTTTGGCAATCATCGTAAGATATGTATCAGAGACAGCCTTAAAGATACTACGTCTTTTAGGAGAACCTTTAAGAGTAGCAAACCCCTGAGACCTAACTGCTTTATCCCCATTGGAAACCCAACAGTCTCCCATGATAATGAGAGTAGTGGGTTTCTTCAATAGAGTTCCAAGCACTATCATACCCGCAGGAATAAACATTGATCTTACATAAACACCATCATGAATAAAATCTTCATATTGGAAATCATAATCAATGTTATTCTCTTTGAAATAACTAAAGATTTCCCCACAGATTTTCTCAGTTTCCTTAGTGGCAGGACTTAGTACACTATCAAACTTTTTGATTACGTCTGACATAAAGACCCTCCCATCCACCTGAGACAATCGTAAGAGGCAAAGGACTGTCATCAATAATACTAATAACTACATCATCAGTGTTTCTTTGTACAGGGATTTTAAATTTACCTGAATGTAATGTAATCTTACCAAAGATATTGTCACTCTTAGAGAAATACTTAGAGGTAGACTTATAGCTATACTCTTGATTTCTCCCAGTGTCTTTAACCTTTATAGTGAACAAACCACTATCAGCAAAATTAACCCAGAAATATCTAAGCTGAAGTCTTCCAGAATTTTCACTAGTTACTGATCCATTGCTACCTTGTTTAATCTTAATGGTACTCAATTGATAATCTACAGGTATCTTCTTACCTACAATAACTTCTCTACCTCTCCAATCATCTGAGAGAGTAATCTTAGTTCCATCAAAGTCTTGAGTAAATCCTTTAAGGTCTACCAATAAGTAACCTTCAGAAAACTCACTATCCCCAGTAGAATCAGAATAAATATCTGAAAGGCTGTATGTAGTAGTATTAGAGTAATCATTATAATATTTACTCCCTTCAGGTAACTTAACAGAAACCTTATGATCCAAGAAGACTCTATAGGGTTCCTCAGAGAAGTCCTTAAGGTTATTTCTCAGAGACAACTTCTCAATATAGAAGTTACCCCCAACCTTATTTCTAAAGATCAACCAAATAGTATCATCAATGACTTCAGCAAGGTGAACTTCTGTTCTTTCTCCAAAGTCCCATTTAGACCACGATTGCTGTAACTCCTGTCCATTCTGAATGATATACTTATAGAGATAGACAAGGTTAGAATTATTTACCAGAGTTACAATATCAAAGGTAGTATTCCCAGACAATCTCTTAATATCATTAGGAATATAACTAGGAATATGAGCAGAGCAATCCTCAGCATCCTTAAGGTCTGCTACGTCTTGTACCGTATAGAATCTCATAAGAGACCCATAGTCAATTCTTGTATTAAAGAAGTAAATACTAGCCCCAATGTTGATAGGAGCCACGGTAGGCTTATAGACAAACCCTGTAATCTTATCACACTTGACACTCTTAGGTGTCATAGTGCCATCAGAAGACAACACAAACTGTCCTTCTCTTGAGAACAAAATAAGTTCTCTACTAAAGGGAATAGCATGAGTAAGATTAACTACCTTATTATCACTTACAGCTACGTCAATAGTATCTGTATCAGCAATTACAGCACTAGATTTAAACCAGAAGTTAAAGAAACTAGAGGATTCACTTAAGATAATGTTTTCCCCAGAGATAAACCCAAGTCTGTTTCTGAAGAAGAAAATATCATTGATAGTGTGTCCCACAAATGAAGGTTCAGGATTAGAGTCATCATCCCCTGCTTCTCGTTCATCCCATTCAAGTTGCTTAAATGTGAACGTTCCATTAGATTCTCTAACGAGACCCCAAGGCATCGTAGAGTTCTTAAGCTTATACTTAATGTTAGGGCCTACACATTCCTGCCATACAGACTTAGCAGAGACCCATTTGACATAATAGTCATCATCAGTAGAACTAGAGGCTCTCCCCTTGATTTTAATAATGTACCCTTCAGGGGCAAGCACAGGGAGTTTATTTACATTATCTACTTCATTACGGATGAGCAACATAGACTGCCCACCATAACCATCTCTTACGTCTGACTGAAAGGTGGTTCTGTCTTTCTTCTGAATATACACCACAGAAGACCCAAGTAAACCCCTATTCCAAGAGCTACTAGGCAATGGAGACCCATTAGTCCAATGAGTATACCCCCAGTTAGCAGTACCAGACTGAGCAACCCAAGTGTCATAACTGTAATTATCTCTTGCATAGCCACCTGACGGGGAATCACCATCACCATTCATGGATTTCCACAAGGCTCTTGCCACAATATCAGTAGTAGCCCAAAGAGCCTGTTTAGCTTCACCACCATCGGCTGTAATCATGTTGGCAACCTCTTTGTTGTCTACACGAATACTAAAGACTCTCCCATAGTTAGAAGTCTTTACCCAATAGAGAGTACAGTTTTCCCAACCCCCATTAGACAGGGTGTCTTCCATTTCAACCTTCACTTTAGTGTTCACAATGAAGGTATAATCAGCCACAGTGACTAACTTAAAGTCAGTCTCAGGATTACTAATATTAGACAGGTAGGTTTTACCATTGGGGAAATTAACTGTGAGTTTATTACCGTTAAAGTCAAATACTTCAAGGTCTCCATCAACGAGTCTCACAAAGTATCTTTCATTGACATCACGGTTAATCACATGCCACTTAGTAGGTTTATCCCCAAGGGTAGTCTTAAGTTTCCCTACACGAACACTAGGGGGTCTCTTCTGAAGCCCATAGACTTCACTAGAGAATCCATTAATTTGTTCTTCAAGCTGATCGGGATAACGAATAATAGGAGGTTGCTGAGACACACCACCTTTAAAGGACAGAATGTCTTGAGAGATAAAACTCATATATCCTCCTTAGCTTCTACCAATATTGCCACTATTGAAAGTATCATCATTGTAGATATTATAATTACCTGTCTTAAGGTCAAAATCTACAATAGCACTATAGGCTTCACTTTCAGCAAACTGCAAAGACACATCAAGTTCCTGAGCCCCCAAGAATCTCATCTGAAAGAGCCTAGCAGTTCTAACAGTGATATACTTACGGAATACTTCAGGTAATTCATCAAACTGCAAGTATCTAATAAGGGTCACAGTAAGACCATTAGGAAACTCAGAGGTTCTACTGGCAATATCGAAAAAATAGCCTGACTGCCGAACCAATTGATACCCATCACTATAGAACACTAAATAGTTCTCAGGACAAGGCACCATATTGGAATCGGTGTCAGGCTGTAAAGTTACAGAATCTTCGGTATTAAAATACCAACCCCTAGATTGAATCTCTCTACTAGTAGCTTCAAGAAGTCTCTTAGCATTAATAACGTCTACATCAAGACTTTCATCAAGGGTATCTACAGGGCTAGACCCAATAGAGGATAAAATTTCATTAACTGCCTCAAGTTCACTTTGAGGTGTCAGTATGTACGTCATTCTTCTTTCTTCCTCTCTTAGGT
>ERZ1034992.474-NODE-474-length-22714-cov-12.293173_pt1 | contig 22714 bp, 18 predicted proteins | sample MGYA00520695_ERZ1034992 | MGnify/ENA primary metagenome ERZ1034992 (study PRJEB33766, sample SAMN09781778) | gut metagenome | biome: gut microbiome | host: Homo sapiens | place: Madagascar | study: EMG produced TPA metagenomics assembly of the PRJNA485056 data...
AATTTAGGAAGTGACTTTAACTTAACTGGTATTAGTTCTTATCCTTATAAATTAATGGGTGCTTCTTTAACTTCTTATAATTATCATAAATTAATTGGTATGAAACATTATGGTGACTGGAGTGCTTCTTTTGCGCCAGGCTCTTTAGTTTATTATGAGAAATATAAAGTAGGTAATAGAGAAGTGTATGGCTTCGATGGAGCCAACGTTGAGAATTCATTAAATGATAAGAATGATATTGTTGGTGATGGTTATGGTGTTGCCTTTAGAACTACTGATATTGTTGATGGTGGCGGTTTTGAGATTGATGGAAAGACTATAGATTTTTCATCTGCTTATTATGAAGTAACCAAGGGTAATGTTAATTATCGAGTTTATCCAATTAATATAACAAACTTTAATACCGCTATTGAAGACTTCTATAAAAAGTGTGTGATTAGTACAAAGAGTGGTTCAAAGACTTTTTACTATAATCCTCATTTTGGCCATAGTGCAATAGAAAGCGATACAAAGCCTGAAGTGCCTAATAATGTTTATATTAGATCTCCTCGTCATTTAAATAATCTAGCTACAATGTATAAGAACTATCGTAATATCTTAAGTAGCACTGTTACTTATACACAAGAGAGAAAGATGGATTATGCCACATATGAGTGGACTAATTATGGTACTAAGAAGCAAGTAGTTAATTATCAAGTGCCAATAGGTGAGACAAAGAACGATTCATTTATCGGTACATATAAGGGTGGTTCTTTTGAAATTAATAACATTAACTTCAAAACTGAATCTGGTACTTATATAGGATTATTTGGCTATAATAGTGGAACTATTAAGGATGTTGTGGTTGCTACTCAATATGCGATAAATGGTTCTTCATATAATGTGACAAGAAAGGAACCTATTGGTTCTAACCAAGAGGCTTATTTTGGTGTGCTTGTTGGTTACAATGATGGTGTTATTGATAATAGTGCTATCGCAGGATATTACTTAGCTGGTGAGCAAGGAAAAATTTATGGCTATCGTAACTCTACAGTTTATATTGGTGGTTTAGTAGGCTATAATTCAGCAAACGGTTCCATTACAAATAGTGCTGCTGATTTGCCTAAATTAAGTATCGATATGAATACAGCAACTGCTTATGCAGGATCTTTTGTAGGTTATAACGAAGGTATTATTGACAATACTTATGGTATTTCTTTAATTGAAAGCAAGGCACCAGATGGCGATACAAAGATTGCTGGTTTTGCGGGTTATAATACTGGTGCTATTAATAATTCATATTGTGCCACTTCTTTGATTTCATCAGGTAATGGCTCTAAGACTTATAACTTCGCGCCTAATTTTGGTGGTGGTACTGTAAATAATTCTTATTACTTACATGGTGGTAGTTTTAACTATATTGATAACTTATATTCTTTTGATGGTACAAATGAAACTAGCGGTGTTAATAAGATTTATGAGGAATTGGTTACTCTAAAGGGCAATAGTAAAGTTGCTACTTCTAAGTATCATAATTTAACTACTAGCTTAGATGAAAATGAAGTTGATTATCCTTATAGAGCTATTGTTAAGGATAGCGATGATAAATTAATTCATTATGGAGAATGGCAAGTAAAGCCTGAACTTGGTGTTGTTGGTGTTTTCTATTGGGAGCATGAGGAACAAGGCCAAAACAACGGTTATAAGATTACTTTTATTGGTTCTTCTTACGGTAACTTAGCTTACAGTTCTAACCTTTGTACGCAACATGATGATGGTGGTGTAATAACTGAATATGGTTATGGTTTTTACTACGGAAAAGGGGTAGATATTACTACAGAGACTCAAAAATTTACTAATTTAGTGAGTTCATCTTCAATCAATACTGATGTTAAGGGTGAACTAGAGCGTCAAATGCCTCATATTCAGTTCTACCCTTATACAACTACAACTGATACAAGTAAGAGTTATATTTATTTAAAGGGTGAAGAGCCTAATGGAAATATTGAATTAACTTTAGGCGATGAGACTTATAATTTTACAATTTCTCCATTCTTTGCGAATGCAATATCTTTTAATACAAAATTGACGACAACTGATTCTAATGCTCAACAGTTCATTAATAAGCAACCAGGTTTAGATAATAATCCTTATGAAGTAAGAAGTGCAGATCAACTTCAATATATCAACTGGAATTCATCAAATAGTAGTTCTAAGAATTTAGTAGATACATCCAATTACCAAAAATTTAATTATTTGATGTATACAACAATTCCAAATGGTACTGGAAATCAAAGTTCAAGTGGTGCAGGAAATAATGTTGCGAAGAATTATGTATTTAAACAATCACATGATTTGAACGCTAAAGATATTGAAAATTTTGTACCAATTTCAGGGCAAAGTACTTCTTCTGCAGGCAGCTATAATGCAATTCTGTATAGTTGGTTTGGTGGTACATATGATGGACAAAGTTATAAGATTCAAGAATTAAAAATCAATTCAAAGAGTTTTACAGTTGGTTTATTTGGCGTTACTGTAGATGCTAACTTAAAGAATACTATTCTATATAGTACGCAAGGTGCTATAATTACAAGATCTACTGAAAATACCGATAATAATGGCGCTTATGCTTTGGGCGGTTTAGTTGGTATTGCCTATGGCTATAACAACGTAGCTAATGCAAAGATAGAAAACTGTGCTATTGCTGGCTATAAAATTATTGATGATAGTAAAAATACTCTAACATTGGGTGAAGCTAATGTAGGTGGTTTGATAGGCGTATCAAATGTTAATATCGATAGATGTTCTGCGGTTGTAGATATTGAAATTAATTGTAAACATGAAGGTACTAATGGCAAATTCACACAAGCTGAATGGGGAAACTTTATTCGTGTTGGTGGTATTTCTGGTGCAGTACAAGATGAAGTAACAAATTGTTATAGCGGCGGTTCCATTAAGGTTGGTGAAGATACTTTAAAAGAAACATATAGAAAGAAATATGATGTATATACAAATTATGTTTCTGTTAGTAGCAATGAAAGTGCATATGTAAATGGTAGTACTAATATTTATATTGCGGGTATTGCAGGTAGCGGTTTTACTATGAATTATCAAAACTTTACTGGAAATTCTAACATAAAGGATGGCAATCCAAAAATTAAGAACTGCTACACATATATGGATTTTCCTGCCTTAGAAGGAACAATTCGTTCTATTACCATGATGACAAGTGCTGCTGATAGATATGGACAAGGTGCCGTTAAAGTTGATATTAGAAATTGTTATTATCTTGAAAGAAATGGAAAAATCGATATGAGCAAGGCTCCTGAATATTACTTTAGTTCTAATAATTCTTATTCGCATTTGAAGTCTTGGACTGATGATCAAATAAAAGAAATGGTTTTAGGCTCTTCTTTACCTATTTCTCAATATTTTAGTGGCACTAACAATAGTTCAGGAATGAATAATGGCGACGGCTCATTAGAAAGTAATAACATTTCTATGAACTATGAACAATTATCTGATACATCTATGAACGGAACATTAGGTGTTGCTTTTGGTGATGTAAGTACAAAAGATGATAGTGGTAACATTGTTAATGGTAAGTACTCTTTCTCTGCTGGAAATGATTCTTTAACAGGTAAGGATTATCCTTTCCCAACTGTAATTAAACAGGAAGAGGGCAAGAGAACAGTTAATGTACATTATGGTTCATGGCCTTTAGAGAGCGCTTATTTTGAACAAGGAAGTGCCGCAATTGATATCTTTAATGAAATGAATAGTGATGGTTTTGCCTATAAAGAATTTGTATTAAATAGTAGTGGCCAAAACATTAGCGATTTATCATTTAGTGTTGTTGACGGCGATTATGCTGAATTAGCAAGTTATGCTGATGGTAGTGTATTTGTTAAGGATTCTAATGGTAATTATAAGATTAATGTAAAGGCTAAGAAAGCTGGAGCTACTGATATTACTGCTTCATGGAAAGTTGATGGGGTTTCTTTTAGTACTAAGTTTAACTTAGTTGTTACTGCTAATCTAAATCTAATAATTCAACCTGGTAATACTATCTATATGAATTCTGGAGAAACAAAAACATTTGGATATGGTAATAAAACTTCTACAGGCATAGAAAACTTCATACAAGCTACAGCTTCTGATATTGCTAAAGACTATTCAAATAAAGTAACTTGGACTATTACTTCTTCTAAGATTGGCACTGGAGAAGAAAATGCTTTTGAAATAGATGATAAGTTTAAAGATGTATTTAAAATTACTTCAAATGGTTTTAATGGTATCGTTACAGCTACCGCAACATATGATTATAATGGTAATAAACATAGTGCTAGCGCCAATATTAATATCTTAACTAATTATACAGTTGGTATTTGCGGTAACAATTATACCGAAATAACAATCAACGATACAAATTATGCAACTATGGCTACAAGTCCAAATTATGGTACATTTGGTCCAAAGAATGATGAAAGCAAATATTTCATTTATGAAAGAAATGATCCAAATGCTATCGTAAATAATGATTTGATCAAAAATGTAACAGTTAATGATATTTCATTAAGTTCAAGTGATTCAAATATTCAAACTGAAATTGATAATGGTCTAGTAGATATCAAATTATCTGATTTAACTACAAATAGTATTTCAAACAATGACTATAACACTCGTGCTATAACTTTATCTTATAGAGGAAATAATTTCGTTACATTTGAATGTACTCTTAAAGTAAATATCACTAATAATAATGGAATTCCATTCCCTCTAGAAGTTCCAGTAACAGTTACTACAGTACCTTATAAGTTAACGTTAGATGCAAATGGTGGTACTATTGAAAATCATGCTACTAAGGTGATTGAATTAACTGTTGGTAACGAATTTGATTTAACTGATATCAAGCCTGATTCAAAAACAGGGTATGACTTTGATGGCTGGTATGATGGTGATACGAAAGTAGAATCATTTACTGCACAAAATAAAGATGTTTACTTAAAGGCTAAATATGTTGCTAAGAGTAGTAAAATTAGCTTTAATAGAGCTTTGGCTGGTGAAAAACCGGTTTTAGAAACAATCACTAGAAGTTATGATGACTTTAATAATATCTCATTAACAACTACTACTAAAGATGGTTATATCCTTGAAGGATGGTATGATTCTGATGGTGTTAAAGTTGTAGATGCAGACGGTAAAATTCTTGAAACTGATTTGTTTAATCAATATCTATTAGTACATATTAACGATGATACTAAGACTATACAATTAAATGCTAATTGGATTGAAGCAGTTAAGTTAACATTGAATGCTACTGATATAGATGGAAATGTTAATTCTGCTGTGTTCAATTATGAAAAGGGCACTATATTAAGTCATGTGGATATACCAGCTATTGATACTGACTATACATTTGTAGGTTATGCAGATAGTGAAAATAATATTGTTATTGATAAAGATGGAAATTTAAATAATTATTCATTAGATAATGATTTAACTTTAAACGCATTGTTCACTTATAAAGCCTATGCAGTAACTGATTCATTTAAGAGTGGTAATGATTATTTAATTGCTTACAATGATAATTTCTTGTCAGATGATTATAGTGGTACAAATAGAGGTTTGAAAGGCAAACAACTAGTGTTAAGCTCGGATATTTTAAATAAACAATACGTTTCTGTTGATCAAACAGATGCACATGTATTGTGGAACTATAGAGATAACGGTTTTTTATATAGTAATAGTAAAAAACAATTCCTTCGTGATTATCAGGCGGGATTATTTTACTTGCTATATTCTGCTACACCTTCTAATTGGATATATTCATCCACTGATGGAATTTTAAGTTCAACAAGAAAAGTATCATATGAAAATGAATATTTTGTAGCAAAAAATGATGGTGTAAAAATTGATATCTATGAATTAGGTGATGTTACTACTGATAAATACTTGCCAAGAAGTGGAGGTGGCACTTAATGTTTAAAAAGTTAAAAAGCCAATCAGGCGTTTCTATCCTATTTGCATTGTTATTATTCTTGGTTGCTACTGTAGTTTCTTTGGTGATTATAGTGGCTGCCACTTCTGGTGTAAAAAGAGAGGCTTCTTATAAAGAAACAATTCAAAAGAATATAGAATTAGATTCTGCAGTGTTATTTTTATCGAATAAAATTACTGAATACTCAAGTGATAATAAAGGTGGTTATGAATTTGTAGATGATAATGGTACAAAGGTTTATTCTATTACAGCAAGTGATGATTCATTAAAAAGAATAATTGTAGATATATCTAGTATAGTCATTAATAGGAATGCAACTAGCGGACATACAAAAGGAAAAATCGTAATAAAAGGCGATAATCTATCTGATATTACTTGTTCTTATAAAATTAATTTTGGAGCTAGTTCCTCATCTGAAATTCCCGCTTCCATTTCATTTAAATATGATAATGGAAATATTGTATACAACAGATATACATTTAGAGTAGATGGAAACAAGATAACTTGGATATATGATAAGGCTTCTTTAGGGGAGGCACAATAAAGATGAAAAAGATTTTAAATAATCATGGTGAATCTTTAATTGAAGTATTAGTGTCTTTACTTATAGTTGCCCTATGTATTTTAATGTTACAAGGAAGTATTGTTACTGCTGCTAAAATTAATAATAAAACTAAGTCACACATTGAACCATTTAAAACGGATGGTAATGAAGTTGGAAATGAATTAGAAATCACTTTAACTGATAATAATGGGAATATTATTGACGGAATATTTGGAAAGGTAAATACTAATATTTATCAAAGTGAAGGAGGCTATTATTACTATGAATAATAAGGGTTTTTCTTTAATAGAATTATTAGCCGCAATATTAATATTAAGTTTAGTAACTGGAGGTTTAGTAACAGGTGTTGTTTTATCAAGTAACCAATACAAAGAATCTATTAGACAATCTGAAGCTAGCGAACTATATAACACAATAAGTTCTTTATTAACGAATGAACTAAGATTTACCAACAAAATCAGTTATAAAGAAGGCACTACTAATGAAGTTGAGGCGATAAAGAGCGTTTCTTATCAAATAGATGAGTCAAATTTATGTAAAATTTATGTTTTGTATGAAAGTGGTTATGATGCTGGTGATGATTATGGAAGAATTGCATTGGGTGATAATGATAAAAAGAATTATCTTTTAGGTAATGCAGCATACACTAATGATTTAGGTGCTAAGATTCATAGTATTACATACGATGAAATAAGCAAATTATTTACTGTTGATTTAGATATAGGCTATAAAGATAAGTCAATCATTAGAAATAAATTCAATGTACGTGCTTTAAATTGGGTAACTATCGATGGTAAATAATAAAAAAGGAAGTATAAACGTATTAGAATTAGTTATCTTAATAGTTGTTGGGATAGAACTTATCCTAATTCTTTGCAATGGATTTGGGTGGTTAGGAAATAAGGTAAATAAAGGAAGTGATGCCTTTACCTTAAATACATGCGAAAGTGTTACAAAGGTAAATAGTTCTAACGGTTTTGATTGTCCTGTTAATGATTGTGTTAAAGGCGATTTGTGTACTCATAAAGTTGGTGACTATTATGTAGGCTACTTTGATGATGTGAAGAATACTATTGTTGGATATAAGGTAAGTGGCTATAACTATGAGGATAATCCGGTTGTTGATGGTAAAGTATTTAACGGATTAAAAGGAACTATGATAATTAAAGTTACTTGTGGTAATGGCGATATTAAATATGAATGGGTGAATGGCAAATGATAAGTATATATGAGACTAAATTTATATTGATATATTGTATAGTTGTTACATTTATATTAGGATCGGTCTTTGGATCTTTCCTTAACTGTGTAGCTGATAGAATATATCATCATATTCCATGGTGGAAAGGAAGAAGTGTTTGTGATAATTGTGGACATAAATTAGGAATATTAGATTTATTTCCAGTATTTTCATATTTAATACTAGGTGGAAAGTGTAGATATTGTGGTAAGAAAGTATCTGTTAAATATTTCTTTTCTGAATTATTACTAGGAATCATCTTTGTGATATATCTATTAGTACACGGCATTATAGATTTATTACTGCTTCGTGATCTAGGACTAATATGTATCCTATATGGACTATCACTATGTGACTTAAATAATTATGAAATACCAGATGGCTTTATTATTTTAGGAATTGTATGGTGGTTAATATTTTATTTAGTAGGTTATGGTGATTTGATTGATAGTCTACTTGGTGGCTTTGTGATAGGTTGTATGTTGTTAGGATTAAGTTTAATTATGGACAAGATACTAAAGAAAGAGTCATTGGGTGGCGGTGATATTAAATTATTCTTCATGATTGGGTTATATTTTGGCCTAATTTTGAACTTTTTCAATTTAATTTTAGCCTGCTTTATAGGTATAATATTTGTGATTGTAAGAAGAAGTTCAATGATTCCCTTTGGACCTAGCATTGCGATTTCTACTTTTATTTGTTTATTATATGGGACAGAATTTGTAACATGGTATCTGTCTTTATTGGGATTATAGGAGGTACTTTATGAGAAAAGATCTACTTGGTGTAGATATCGGATCTAAAGAAATAAAACTAGTTACAAAAGATAAATTCGTTATATGTCAAACACCTGATAATTGTGTTGAAGGTGATGAATTGATTGCCTTTGATGGTATGGCTGATTTATTAAAGAATTTAGTTAAAGAAAATGGAATTAAAGCAAAGAATGCTTGCACAGTGCTTCCGGATTCTTTAGTATATATCGATAAAATAAAGATGCCTTATATGAATACTAAACAATTAGAAGTTAATTTACCTTATGAATTTAAGGATGTTGTTGGTAAAAATAAAGATGATTATATCTATGATTATGCTTATGTAAATACTATCTATGATAGTGAAAATAAGCCTGTTGAACTAGAACTTGTAATTAGTTGTGTTAGAAAAGATATTATCGAAAAGTATACTGATATGTTTAAAAAAGCTGGTATGAGACTTGTTAAAGCTATGCCTCGTCAAGTAGCTATCTCAAACATGCTTATTAATAATAATATCTTAGATAATATCGCTCTTGTAGATATTGGCTATAACTTTACAAGAATCGATTTCTTTAAAGATGGCTTATATGATGTTACTAGAATTCTAGAAAATGGCATTAAAGACATGAACAAGATGGCAAGTGATGCCTTCTATTGTGATAATCATATTTCATTACGCTATTTAAAAGACAACAAGGATGATATTTTAAATAGTGAATTATTTAATAACTTTTATGATGATTTAGCTTTAAAGATCAATCGAGCTATTAATTACTATAGTTATTCTAATCAATCTAATACTTTAAATAATTTATATCTATATGGTGGTGGTGTTCACTATGAACAATTAAATAAAGTATTAAAGAAAGAATTAAATATTGCTAGTATGGACTTGAATGCTTTATTAGATGTAAATAATGATACTTTTACTGCTTTGGGGGTAATTGAAGATGTCAAATAAACTAAGTAATTATCCAAAAAAGAAAAATATTAACTTCGTAGTTGATAATACCGAAAAATACAACAAGATATCAATTCTTTGTTTTGTGATCTTTATGATTTTTTTGGTATTTTTTACCAAGTTTGCTGTAATCGATACATTAAGCACAGTCAACAAACTAGAAAGTAACTACAATTCAGTTTTAAGTCAAATCGAAGCTTATAACGCTAAGATGAGTGACTATGATGAAGTGGAAGCCAGATATAACGATTTAGTAGGTGATTTTTTAACACAAGATGAACAATTAAGTTCTTCAAGATCACAAATAATCGACATGATAAAAAAAGACATTGGCTTTGAACATGTAGAAAACTATACAATTGATGGTCAAACTATTATCGTTTATACGACAGCTATGACTATTAAAGATGTAACAAGTATTTTAAATGTGCTTCAAGATGATTCAAATGTATCCTTCGCTACATGCAAGAGCACTATCTATGATAAGAATGATGAATCATTAGTACATGGTGAATTTGAGATTATCTATAATACGATTGGAGGTAACAAGTAATGTTGAAGTATAAATTTTCTAATCGTGAAATTATCTTACTATTAATAGCTGTAATGTTAGGCTTGGGTTTAGTATATTATTCTGTTATCTTAAAATCATATAACGAGAATGTAGCTAAATACGATACAGCTAATCTAGAAACGGAATTAGCTATTAGTGATTCAAAGCTTGCTAAATATCAAGACATGAAAAATTATATTGAACAATATGAAGATGTTTATGTCGGAAGCGTAGTATCTTATGATAACATTGTTAATTTGTTTTATAACTTCTCAGATGTTTTAGATGGTAAGGTAAAAGGTATTAACATTACAGTTGGCGACCCAATTCAACTTGAGACTATCGTAAGAAGAGATGTTACTATTTCTTTTATTGCGAATAATAATGAAATTGTAAATAATATTCTTTCTAATTTTGAAGATTGTGAGTATCGTGTAATCATCAATAAAGTTCAAGTTAGTACCAAGGAAGATGGATATAACTTAAATAATAGTGGTGAAGTGAATGCTTCTATTGTCTTAACTTTCTTTGAAACTACTAAGGATGCTAAGTATAACTATGGCTTAGTAAGTCAGGGACAATAATGATTTATATTATTTATGGAAACGATTCTTATTTAATTGATTCTAAGATAAAGGAAATCATTTATCAAAATAAGGATGACGATGTAGTTAAAGTAGATGGAAGTTCTAAAAACTTCTCCTATTATGATGTATTAGATTCTATAAACTCTGTAGGCTTGTTTTCGAACAAGTCTTTAGTGCTTTTTAAAGATCCGCCTTTATTAAAGAAAAAAGTTGATGATATGGGAGTAGAAGAATTGCTTGCCTATTGTAAGAAACCAATATATGAGAATACTTTAATCTTCTATACCTACGACAATGACTTCAAGAAAGTATTAAAAGCCTTTAAAGATATTAGTGCAAATGCGGATGTCTATGACCTAAAGGTTGATCCTAAAAACTTCTATAATATGTGTATTGAAGTTGCTAAGAAGTATACGGTGAGACTTAATAGGTCGTGTTTTGATATTGTTTATAAGGCTTGTAATAATTCCTTATCTTTATTTAAACAAAACATGGATATTCTAGACTTGTATCCAGATAAAATTGATGAAGATGTGGTTAATAACTTGTTGATATCAAGTAATGAAGAAAATGTCTTTAATTTAATTAATGCCTTAACTAATAAGAAAGTATCTGATTCCATCTATTATGCTAGAAGAATATTGGCCAATGATTCTAATATCAATGGCTTGATTGCTTTGTTGGCAAATCAGCTTAGATTTTTGTATCAGGTATCTTATTATAGTGATGATCCCTATGGCGCCAGTGATATCTTAGGGTGTAAATCACCATATCGAATTACTAAGGCCTTGGAAACACTTAGAACCTTAAAGAGTAAAGATATTATGTCAATGTTAGACCGTTTAGCTGTTTTGGATTTAGATAGTAAACAAAATAGTGATATTGACGATACTTTAAAGCTAGAACTATTTATAGTAGAATTATTGAAATGAGAAGAGTAGAATTATTAGCGCCTTGTGGTAATTTCGAATGCCTTAAGGCTGCCGTTAATTATGGAGCTGATGCGGTGTACCTTGGTGGTACATCTTTTTCAGCAAGAGCCTTTGCGAATAATTTCAATCACGAAGAACTTGCTGAAGCTGTTAAATATTGTCATCTAAGAGGGGTTAAAGTCTACATGACTATTAATACTCTTTTTAATGAAAACGAGCTAGAAATGGCCTTAAATGAGGCTAGGTTTGCCTACAAACATAAGGTTGATGCCTTGATTGTCCAAGATTTAGGCTTAATTTATCGAATTAGACAAGAAATGCCTGACTTTGATTTACATGCCTCAACCCAGATGCATATTCATAATATTGCAGGAATTAATGTTTGTAAGAAATTAGGCTTTAAGAAAGTGGTTATCGCAAGAGAAAGTAGTTTGGATTTTATTAAAGAAGCTTGTAAAAAAGATATTCCAATTGAAACCTTTATCCATGGCGCCGTCTGCGTATCTTATTCAGGCCAATGTCTAATGTCTAGTGCTACCAAAAATAGAAGTGCTAACAAGGGTGCTTGTGCCCAGTGTTGTAGACTAAGATATGGTCTTTATGAAAACAATAAGAGAGTTCCTACAGAAACTGATTATCTATTAAGTCCTAAGGACATGTCTTTAATAGGTGATATTCCAAGTTTGATTGAAGCTGGTGTTTCTTCTTTTAAGATTGAAGGAAGAATGAAATCTAGTGCCTATGTTGGCCTTGTAACTTCTTTATATCGAAAAGCAATCGACTCATATTATAAAGGTGAGAAATTCAACTTATCACAAAAAGAATACAACGAACTATTATCTGTTTTTAACAGAGGTTTTACTGATTCTTATTTAAAAGATAATAACGCAGATATCTTCTCAAACTTTAGACCTAATCATATGGGCAAGGAAATAGGTAAGGTCGTCGATTATCGTGATAGTCATTGCCTAATTAGATTATTTGATAATATCAATCAATTTGATGGTATTCGTATCATTTCCAAAAAAGGTGATACTGGTAAGATTTTAAATACTTTAACTGTTAATAAAAAGATGGTATCTAAGGCTTTTAAAAATGAAATAATAAATGCAAAAGTAGATTCTCCTGTCTTAAAGGGTGATATGGTAGTAAGAACTCTAGATTATAATCTAGAAAATAGAATCAATGATTATGAATTAAAGAAAAGACCAATTGATATTAAGATTAAATTTAAGCCTGATGAAGATATTGAAATATATGCTAAATTAGATGAATTAGAATATAAAGAAATAGTTAATGAAAGGCCACAAGAGGCTCTGAAGGCTCCTATATCTTTATCTGATTTAGAAAATGTTTTCTCTAAGATGGATAACAGTCCCTTTTTGATTAATAAGTTTAGTGGTGAAGTAGGCAATTCTTTTATGCCTAAGTCATTATTAAACAATATTAGAAGAAAGTTCTATGAACATTTTGAAGAATATATTTTAAATAGTTTTAAGAGAAGTGCTAATCCTTTTACATTAGATAATGATATTAAATCTGATATTCATACATCGGATATCACTATCAATGAAGACAAATTAAAAGTAATTAATCCAGAATGTGATTATACAAGTGGAATAATCTGTGATCTAGGTGGCTTTGATAAGCTAGTAGATGATAAAACAATTATTGGTTATTACACACTAAACATCATGAATTCATATGCTTATGAGTTAGTTAAAAGGCTAGGATGTGATATCGTAATTCTTTCTAGTGAAATAAGTAATGTGGATGATTTAATTAGTAATTATAAAAAGAGAAATGGAAGTATTAATCCATATGTGGTAAATGGTAAAAGAACACTTATGTATCTTAAGAGAAATCCATTTATCAAGTATAGCGATAATAATAAACTAGTTATTAGTGATGGAACTAATTTATATGATGTTCATATAAACGATGTGACAAGAATTATAGAAAGAAATCTACATTCAAATGATTTTAAAAATGTACATAAATGCAATATTGAAAGGTGATAAATGTTATTAGGGTATTTTAAAAAGACTTTACAAGATAAAGGTTTGATGAAACAATGTTTAACCATTGCGATTCCTTTGATGCTTCAACAATTGATTGTTGCTAGTGTCAATCTAATCGATAATTTGATGGTAGGTGAGTTAGGAGATGTGGCTGTTAGTGCTGTTAGTAGTGCTAATAGATATTATTCAATTGCTCAAATGGCAATTAATGCCATCGTTGTTTCTAGTATCATCTTTTTATCTCAATACAATGGGGCAGATGATAGAGAACATATGAGACAATCATTTAGATTCTCAATTATTTCATCATACCTATTTGTCTTTATCTTCTTTTTCTTTGCCTTATTTAAATCAGATTTTATTATTAAATTTATTATTAACGATAAAGATATTATTCAAAGTGGTAGTGACTATCTAAAGATTGCTTGTTTCTCATACCTACCACTTGGTTTATCATTTCCAATATCTAATGCGATGAGATCAACTGGTGATACTAAAAGGCCCTTATTTGTCTCGATGATTTCGGTTGTCTTAAATATCATCTTTGACTATTGTTTGATATTCGGCCACCTAGGATTCGAGCCCATGGGAGTCAAGGGAGCTGCCATTGCGACCATTATTGTACGTTTTATAGAAATGTTTATCTACTTATTATGTATCAAACAAGGTGAATATCATTTTAAGACTAGAATAATTGATTTATTCAGAATTGAAAAAGATTTGATTGGTAAGATCATTGTCAAAGCTATTCCACTTCTTATTAATGAATTATTATGGAGTATAGGCATGACAACTACAATCAAATTCTACTCATATAGAGGTGCTGTTGTGAATACTGCATATTCAATAAGTGCTACAGTTGCTGACTTATTCTTTATCTTGTTTGCAGGCATGGCAAGTGCTACTACGGTTATTGTCGGTACAAAACTAGGTGCTAATAAGATAGAAGAAGCTAAGGATAGCGCCTATAAACTATTATGCTTCTCGGTTTATTTATCTTTAATTATTGCTGTACTTATGAGTAGTTTTACTTTAGTTGTTCCGTATTTATACAGTAAGGTATCTAAGGAATCACTTGATTTGGCAAATCAATTCTTGATTGTCATGTCAATCTTCTTTATCTTATATATGTTTAATACCCAGACTTATTTCATTTTAAGAACCGGAGGTGATACAAGAAATACCATGTTTATGGACTCGGGTTTTATGTGGGCCTTCAATATTCCACTTGTTTATATTCTTGCCTATCATACAAGTATTCCTGTCTTATATGTTTATGCAATAGGACAATCAACTGATATCTTAAAATCAATCATTGCCTATAGAATGATTAGAAAAGAAAAGTGGGCAAGAAACCTAACACTGGCTGATGCATGATATAATTGTTTATTAGGAGATAACTAATGTTTTTAAAACGAATAGAATTACAAGGATTTAAATCTTTTGCGGATAGGGTAGTCATCAACTTCGATAACTCAGTCACTGGCATTGTAGGACCAAATGGCTGTGGTAAGTCAAATATCTCTGATGCGATAAGATGGGTATTAGGTGAACAAAGCGTTAAGTCACTTCGTGGTGATAAGATGACTGATGTTATTTTTGCCGGATCAGAGACAAGAAAGGCTGTTAATATGGCTGAAGTTACCCTAGTTTTTGATAATACTAGTAGGGTACTTAATTCGGATAGTGATGAAATAGAAGTAACCAGAAGAATTTATAATACGGAACAAGACGCTGAATATTTAATCAATAGAAATAAGGTTAGATTAAAAGATGTCCATGATTTAATCATCGACTCAGGTTTGGGTAAAGATTCATTATCGATCATCACCCAGGGTAATGTCGTTGGTTTTGCAGATGCTAAGCCTTATGATAGACGTGCTATTTTTGAAGAAGCGGCTGGTGTTTCTAAATATAAGAAAAGAAAACTAGAATCGATCGCAAGACTTGAAAGGACAAAGGATAACTTAGAGAAGGCTTCTAATATCTTGGATGAGCTTGAAAGACAGGTTGGTCCTTTAAAAAGACAGGCTAGAAAAGCTGAGATTTATAGAGAAAAGAAACAAAGACTTGAGCAGATTGAAACTGCTGTTTTAGTCGATGAAATTAACTTATTTAACAAGAAAAAAGAAGAAGTTGATAAGGCTTTATTTGATTTACAATCACAAGTTGCCTTGAATGATACAAGTATTCAAGTAAGTGAGAATAACAATCTTTCTAATAAACAAGAATTAAAGAATTATGATAAGGAATTAAATAGTATTCAAGAGAGATTAGTTAATACTATCAATGAGATTCAAAAGTTAGAAAAGAGAAAAGTAGAACTTGATGAAAAGCGTAAGTATGCGATTGAAATGGGTTCTAGTGAAGAGAAGATTAGACAAATGAAGTCTTTATTAGATGAGGCTGAATTTGAATATAAGGATAGAGTTAATCGTTTAAGTACACTTAATACGGAACTTAACTTACTAAATGAGAACTTAGGTGAATTAGCTAATCAATTAGCTGATATATCTTTAAAGAAAGAAGAAGCTAATGGCATTGTCTTTAGATTAGAAAATAGAATTTCAATTCTAGAAAATATCATTAAAGATCCATTCTCTTCTAATGCCCAAAGTGGTGTTAAGGCTATCATGTCTAATATCCGTTCTTTCTATGGTGTATTAGGTGTTGTGGGTCAAGTTATTAAACCAGATGAGACTTATGAATATGCCTTATCTAGTGCTTTAGCTAACGCAACATATAATATCATCACTAAAGATGAAGCAAGTGCTCGTAATTGTATTTCTTTCTTAAAGAAGAATAGAAGCGGTAGAGCAACTTTTCTTCCTATTAGTGTTTTAAGGGAACATCAAATCAAATATGAAGATGAAGTAATTTGTGATAATACTGAAGGGTTTATCGGCGTCATGGCTGACTTTGTTTCTAATGAACCTGAATTTGATATTGTAAGAGAAAGTTTATTAGCTAATATTTTAGTATGTGATACTTTGGAGAATGCGAATAACTTAGCAGGCCTTTTAAAGTATCAATATAAGATTGTTACTCTTGATGGTGATGTAGTTCATAAGGGCGGTTATATGACTGGTGGTAAGGTTAAAAATGAAACTAGTATCATTACTGCTCAAAGCGAGCTTGAAAGAAGTAAGAGCGACTTATTATCTTTAAGAGCTAAGGCGGAACTTGCGAATAAAGAATATGAAAAGATTATTCTAAATAAGAATAAGACGGAAATGGAATTAACGGAGAAGCGTATTTCTATCGCTCAAATTGAACCTTTGGTTGATGTTAAAAGAAATAAGTATGAAAAATTAAAGAATGATTATGAATTAATCAATCCTAAGAATATTGAAAGTGATGAGACTTTTACTGATGAACTTGTTATTGAGCTTTCAAATGCTTATAAGTTAAGAGATGAATTATCTACTTCTTTAAAATTAAAAAGAGAAGAGAGAATGAAACTTTCTGCTGATATTGATCGTAAGGATCAACAACTTCGTCAATTAAGAAGACAATCAGAAGGTTCAAGAGATGAAATCTTAAAGATGTCTCAAGAGAAGGCTGTTTTAGATACAAAACTAGAGAATAATTTAAGTAGACTTGCTAGTGAGTATCAAATGACCTATGAGTATGCAATGGAACATTTAAATTATGAATTAACCGGTAAAGAAAAGGAAGAGGTTGTAGAGCTTAGAAGTGATATAGCTTCACTTGGCAATGTTAATATGTCAGCTCCTGAAGAGTATGCAGAAGTAAATGGCAGATATGAATTCTTAAAGAAGAATTATGATGATTTGATTAAGTCAAGAGATAAGATTCTTGATGCGATTGATGAGATGGATGAGATTATGAAGTCTCAGTTTAAGGAAACTTTCGATAAGATTAATTCTAATTTGAATGATACATTTAGAAACTTATTTGGTGGTGGTAAGGCTTCATTAATTCTAGAGGATGAAAATGATATTTTAAATACAGGCATTGATATCGATGTTCAGCCTCCTGGTAAGTCAGTTAAGTCGATTCGACTGTTCTCAGGTGGTGAGAAGACTTTGATTGCCTTATGTGTATTGTTTACTATCATTAAGGTTAAACCAGCACCGTTAATTATTTTTGATGAGGTTGAGGCAGCACTTGACCAGGCTAATGTTGAAAGGTTTGCGAAGTATGTTAAGAAGTTTGAAGATGTTTCACAGTTTTTAATCATTACGCATCGTCCTGGTACGATGGCAGAGTGCGATACTTTATATGGTGTTACGATGCAACAGCGTGGTGTTTCTCAAATGCTTAAGGTTAAGTTGGTTGATGCCCTAGAGATGGCTGATAAAAGTGAAGTAGGAGAATAATTTATGGGATTTCTAGATTCTTTAAAACAAGCAATTACAGGTAAAAAGGATACTGGTAAGTATTTAAGTGGATTTGCCAAGACTAACAATGCCCTTGGTAGAAAGCTTAAGTTTATTACAGAGAATAATACGAAGAATAAGGAAGACTTCGTTGAACAGTTGATGATTACTTTAATTGAGTCTGATATTGGTTATAAGACAAGTGAAGATATTTGTGATCGTTTCTTTAAGGAGACACAGGATTATCTTTATTTAAGACAAGAGGATGTTATGGATATCTTGTTAGAGACTTTTGATGATATCTATAATGAAAAGAAAGAAAATGAGATTGTCTATAACGAGGATGGTCCGACTGTTATCTTAATGGTTGGTGTTAATGGTTCTGGCAAGACTTCTACTTGTGCTAAGTTAGCTAAGATGTATAAGGACCAAGGTAAGAAGGTGTGTTTAGCTGCTGCAGATACTTTTAGAGCTGGCGCCATTGAACAATTAAGAGAATGGGCAAATAGATTGGATGTTGATTTTGTGGCCGGCAAGGAACAAGAAGATCCTAGTTCTGTACTAGTTAATGCATGTAGATATGCCAAAGAAAATAATATCGATATCTTGTTGTGTGATACAGCAGGAAGACTGCAAACAAAGGTTAATCTAATGGCTGAGTTAGCTAAGATGAGAAGGGCAGTTGGTAAAGAAATTCCGGGTGCTCCTCATAATGTATGGATGGTCCTTGATGCCAATACGGGTCAAAATGGTATGAGTCAGGCTACTTTATTTAATGAGGTTACTGATTTAACGGGTATTATTCTTACAAAGATGGATGGCACAAGTAAGGGTGGTATTGTCATTGCGATTAAGAATGTCTTGGGTATTCCTGTAAGATTTATTACATTAGGTGAGACAGCTGATGATATCAAACCATTTGATTTTGATTTATATTTGTATAGCATCATTGGAGATGGTGATGTTAGATAAGGTTGAGGGTAATCTTTTATTTGATTTCTATGGTTCTTTATTGACAGAGCATCAAAAAGAAGTTTTGGATGATTACTTTAATGATGATTTATCTATGTCTGAATTAGCTGATGAGTATGAGGTTTCTAAGAGTGCTATTTCTGATTTGATCAAAAGATGTTTAAATCAATTAGAAGAATATGAAAGTAAGCTTCATCTTATTAAACAAGCTAGGACACTTGATGAATTAATTGATAAAATGGAAAAGGATGGTATTCCTTTAGAATATCTTAAAGAGCTTAAAAAGATAAACAGGGGGTAGAAAAAATGTCAAAAGTTATCGCGGTAAATTCCGGTAGTTCTTCTTTAAAATTCCAATTGTTCCAAATGCCTGAGGAGGAAGTTTTAACTTCAGGTGTTGCGGAGAGAATTGGTCAAAAAATGGGTATTTTCACTATAAATGTGAATGGTGAAAAGATTAAGACTGATGTAGAGATTCCAGATCATAAGAAGGCTGTTGATTTATTACTTGAAGCTTTAGTTAAATATGGAATTGTTAAAGAATTAAGTGAAATTAAGGGTGCAGGACATAGAATTGTCCAAGGTGGTGCTTATTTCTCTGGTTCTGTTAAAGTAGATGAGGATGTTGTTAGTAAGGTTGATGAGCTTTGTGCCTTAGCTCCTTTACATAATCCTGCTCACTTAGTATGCTATAGAGCATTTAAGGAAGCATTACCTGAAATTGAACATGTATTCGTATTTGATACTGCTTTCCATCAAACAATGACTGAGGAGTCTTTCTTATATCCAGTGCCTTATGAATGGTATACAGATTATAAGGTAAGAAAGTATGGTGCTCATGGTACTTCTCATGAATTCGTTATGAAAAGAACTGCAGAGTTAATGTGTAAGGTTCCTAGTGAATTAAATATTCTTACTTGTCACTTAGGTAATGGTGCTTCTATTACTGCTATTAAGAATGGTAAGGTTGTTAATACTTCAATGGGTCTATCTCCTCTTGGCGGTATCATGATGGGTACAAGATGTGGTGATATTGATCCAACTGTTGTTTACTATATGGAAGAAAAGTTAGGTTGTACACCAGAAGAGATGGATACTTATTTGAATAAGAAGTCTGGTATGTTGGGTGTTTCTGGTATTTCAAGTGATGCCAGAGATATTCAAGCTGCTGTTGATGCTGGCAATCCTCGTGCAATTACAACTTATAACTTATATGTAAATAGAGCTGTTAATTTAATTGGCGGTTACTATATGCAACTAGGTCATGTTGACGCAATGAGTTTTACTGCAGGTCTTGGAGAACATGCGGTTGAAATTAGAGAAGGCATCTTAAAGGGCTTAGAAGAAGGTATGGGTGTTAAGATTGACTATGAACTAAATAGTAAGACTCATAGCGAGGCTAAGATTTCTTTACCTGATTCTAAGGTTGAAGTATTTGTAGTTCCTACTAATGAAGAATTGGTTATCGCTAGAGATACTGTTAGATTATTAGGTTTATAATGTATAAGGATTTTTTAGACAAATTAAAAGAGTATAAGAAAGTAAGCATTTATCGTCATCAAAGTCCTGATGGCGATGCTGCTTTTTCGTCAATGGGTCTTAAGACTTTTATTGATGATAACTTTGATATTGAAGTTAAACTATGTGGTGTAGAAAAATATGAACGTTTAGATACAACCGAGGAAGTCTCTGATGAGTTTATTAAGGATAGTTTAGCTATTATTTTAGATGTTTCAAGTCAAGATAGAATTGATGATTTAAGATATCAAACAGCTAAAGAAATAGTAGTTATTGATCATCATCCTTATATGTTAGAGACGGCTGATTTGACTATTAATAACTCTTTAGCTAGTGCAACTTGCGAGCTTATTACTGATATTATTTATAGCGATTCTTTTAAGGCTTATAAGAAATCAAAAGATACTTGTAAGTATTTATATTCAGGCATTTTGACTGATTCTATGGGTTTTACTACTTCCAATACTACAAGTAATACTTTATATTTAGCTTCTTTATTAATAAAAGATGGCAACTTAGATGTTTCTAAACTTGATGAAGAGGTATTTAGTACATCTTTTGAGGAATATGAAAAGGTTACTAAATTAAGATCTAAGCTAGTTATTGAAGATGGTATAGGTTATTGTATTTTGGATACAACGGATTTAGAAGAGATTGGAATGGCTTATGATCAAGCTAAGACTCATGTAGCGGAGTTTTCTAAGATAAGAGAGCTTAAGACTTGGGCTATTTTCGCAAGGAATCCTGAGACAAATTTATATGATGGAAGTGTTCGTTCTAGAAGACCTTATGTCATCAATAGGATTTGTGATAATTACAATGGCGGTGGTCATAATAATGCCTGTGGTGTAAAAAAGTTAGATGATAATTTGATAAAATCTCTTCTTGAAAAACTTTCAAAATTGGTAAATGAAAACGTTAATTTATAGGATAAATTTCGTTGATTTTAGATATGAGTTTTTATATAATTCTTATAGCAATTAAGGAGGAATAAATAATGGCTGATTTAAATAAAAAAGCGTTAATTGAAATTATTGCTGAAGAAAAAGGTTATACAAAGAAGGAAGCTGGAGAAATCGTTGAACTTGTAATCGATACAATGGTTGGTACTTTACAAAAGGGTGATACAGTTGATCTTCCAGGATTTGGTAAGTTCACTGTTAAGACAAGAGATGCAAGAACAGGTATTAACCCATTAACTAAAGAAAAGATTGAAATTCCAGCAACTAAGGTTCCTGCATTTAAGGCTTCTAAGGCTCTTAAAGACGCAGTTAAATAACTTAACTATATTAAAGGATCAGTGATGATCCTTTTTTAGTGCCTATTTAATTAATCCATTTAACCAGTCTTTAATATCGTTAAGACTTAGTTTTCCAAAATAATAATCAATTATTTCTTCAAATTTACTAGTACCTTCGTTACTGTTAAACAACTCATCAATCAAGTCATCGATTGCGGTAGATATATCTAGGGTAATATAGGTTGTTCCATTTTCATTATATCGAATATTAATAATCTGACTAGGGTTGATTACTTTTACTTTAATATCATCGCCAACAATTAGTTCTGAGATATTTTGTCTGTACAGTTCTTCATGCTTAGCAGGTAGGCTCTTTTCATAGATAAATCTTGGTAAGTTTCCAACTGTGGCATCATTGAATTTTAAAATAAAATCGGTGTCTGTAAATTCGTATGAAAGGGTTGCCTTAACACCTGCTTTGATTAGTTTTTTGTATGTGATGGCCACATATAGGTTTACTTCCTTATTATTGGTATCAACATCATAGCCCATTTGCTGAAATGTAATATTATATTTGCTTAAATTCGTATTTAATATATCCAAATCGATATAGTTATAAACTATGGCTTTAGATAATGCTAAAGTTGCTTCTTTAGTTTTTTCATCATATGTAATTGAATCAATTATGTTATTGGCAAGGTAAACATTTCTATCATCATCTTTATTTACTATTTGTGATTTATAAGCTTCGATGTCATCGAAATGTTCTTGTAGGGTAGAAGTATTGTTGGCTAATAAAACAAGGCTAAGAGAGCTTGCAATCACCAAAAATAATACTATTAATAATATTTTTAATAACAGATGATTCTTCTTTGGTTTTTCGTCAATGTCAATGACAGTAGCTACTTGATCGTTGATGTTTTCTTTATTATCCATAAGTATTTACCTCTAAGTTAATTATATATAATTTAATAATGTTTCCAAAAAAAACCTGAAGTAAAAAGTTAAGTTCCACTTTAAGATGGGCAAAATTGAATTAAGTCT
>ERZ1034992.476-NODE-476-length-22675-cov-360.847480_pt1 | contig 22675 bp, 31 predicted proteins | sample MGYA00520695_ERZ1034992 | MGnify/ENA primary metagenome ERZ1034992 (study PRJEB33766, sample SAMN09781778) | gut metagenome | biome: gut microbiome | host: Homo sapiens | place: Madagascar | study: EMG produced TPA metagenomics assembly of the PRJNA485056 data...
GCCGGTGTTGGTTGCTGCGCTATAGTCGCCGGTGTTGGTTGCTGCGCTATAGTAGCCGGTGTTGGTGGCTGCGCTACAGTAGCCGGTGTTGGTTGCTGCGCTACGGTTGCCGGTGTTGGTTGCTGCGCTACGGTTGCCGGTGTTGGTTGCTGCGCTATAGTCGCCGGTGTTGGTTGCTGCGCTACAGTTGCCGGTGTTGGTTGCTGCGCTATAGTCGCCGGTGTTGGTTGCTGCGCTATAGTAGCCGGTGTTGGTGGCTGCGCTACAGTAGCCGGTGTTGGTTGCTGCGCTATAGTCGCCGGTCTGATTGTCGCTGCTTTCGGCTCTTTCCTTTATGTGCTCAACCGCAGCTTTTACAATACCAGCGATACCGATTTCCGCCCGGAGCTTTATTTTCGTTCCGGCTCGATTGCTGTCGTCGTCTTCTTCGTCCGTCACCCCGTCAAGATCGACCTCGAAAAACCGGCTATTTGCAGGGCTGTAATAAGATAACACATCAAGCGGGTACTCACATCCATGGAAACCTTTGACGCACAGTTCCGCTTCCTCCTCCACATATTCTTTGCCAAGATCGAATTGGAAGCCTCGGCATTTCATGTCCTTGTCGGTTCCTTTGTAGACGATCACTTGACATCCCTCCCATTATCGTGTATAGTTGTAGTGGTGGTTGGGTCTCCGTCTTTGACGGGGGCCTTTCTTTTTTTGTACTCCTCCTGCTGTCTGCGGATGCAGCGCAGCACCCAGTTGGAAAAGTTGCCGTAGCCCATCTCGATGAGCTGCCTGCGGAATTCCACCATGTCCACGAAACCGTTTGGAACGCAGACATGGAGGTTATAAACATCACGCTTTGGCCGCTTCTTTGAAATCAGCGCCTGCGCTTCCGGTGTCCGCTTAACACCGTAGTATTCAGGGCGCTTGCACATACTGTCGAGGGGCTTCGAGTAGCCGGGGAAAACGCTTCTGATGGCTTCGATGCGCTCGTTCTGTGTCATCCGGGACACACCCCCATCAATATGACCATCCAGCCGACCATGCTGGCCAATGCCATGAGCATATATAGGGCTTCCTTGAGAAACTCGATCACTTCTTTACGCTTCATCTCGCACCTCCGGCAGTTCGGGTTTTATAGTCCACCAAAATACATCTATTCCGGTTTCGGGGCTGCTTTCGAAATAAAACAGCCCACTATCTGCGCTGTATTTGCATTCGAAAAAACTTTTGTAGTTGGAGAAAACAAGATAAGTTCCGTCATTGGACGGCTTTGCTACCCTTGCGTTAATCCAGTTGATGTAGGTCATTTTTGTGGTTTCCATTACAAATCTCCTTTCAGGCTGCCCCCCGTGGGGGAAAATACTGTTTAATGTCTTTTGCTTCGATGCAAAGTGCATCGCACACCCTGTATACTTCGTCCAGCGTCCATGGGGTTTTGTCCACCATCCTGTCGCTAACTTGTGTGCGGCTTAATCCGCATCGACGACCGAGGGTCGTTTGGTCGTAGCCGTTTTCGAGCATCAGCGCTCGCAGTTTTCGGTATGTATCAATTTTCCTCGGCATTGCCTTTCCTCCTTACCGGGCAAAGTGCAGCCAAACATTGATTGCCGTAAATATCACGGATATTATGCAGCACGCTATTTGCCACCGGGTTAGTTTCTTATAATCCACCTTCACCACCCCTTTCCTTGATAAGCTCGTCCAGCGCAGCCATGAACCGCTGTTCGGCTCCCTTTGGGTTTCTGTGGCCATGGATGACCATGCTCAACCACTTATTCGAGCATCCAATTCTGTCGGCAAGTTCTCGGTAGGAAACGCCGTAAATGTGCATTTTGCCTACCAGTTCACCTGTCCATTGTGCAGGCATCCAAAATTTCCTCCTTCCGTTATGTTTTGGTTGAAAAATGAGAACCTTTGTGGTATTCTAAATTTGGGGAAAATAGAAGTTGCAAATGTTCACGCTGTTCAACCTTATGCCCCTATTGTAGTTCTTTGCATTCAACCTGTCAAGCCTGTTTCGTTGAATGGTGTGAACTTCTGCGTTATGCACAAATAGCAGGGGTGATTTTTAGAAATGTTTTACGATAACTTTATCAACCTCTGTAAGAGGAAGAAGGTAGCACCGTCCAAAGCAGCTATTGATGCTGGGTTCAGCAAATCTTTGGTTTCTAAATGGAAGGCAAACCCAAACACGGTACCGACAGTTGATGTGCTGAAAAAGATGTCCGATTACTTCGGCATAACCGTTGACGAGCTTTTGGGTAAAGAAAAACAGCCCACCGAAGGTGAGCTGTCCGGGATCCGGAAAGACCTTATGGATTTCGCAGATACTTTGACAGATGAGAAAATTGAGAAATATCTTCGCCTAATGAAAACTTTAGAATCCGAAGATATTTAACAAGCTGCTCGTCAGACATCCGTTCCACCGCCTTTTTGAATTCCTCCTTTTTCTCCATTGGTGTTCCTCCTCTTTTGTCGATTATTGTCAAATAAAAATCCTTCCAAATTCAGCAGGTATTTGGTACAATTCAATTGTAACAAATTGCATTGCCAATATGTACTGACAAATGTTGCGGTTTTGGCGTCAAATTTGTCATGTTTTCCGGACAAAAGTGCCTGGTAACAAAAAACAGGAGATGAGTTTGTGAATTCAGATGAAGAAAGGAATTGGGAAAACTTTTTGCTGGAGGTAGCCACAAAACGGCAGGAGCAGGGGATGACCCACAAGGACTTGGCCGACAATGCCGGGACGGTAGAAAGGACGATATCCCGGCTGCTTTCGGAGCCGACAAAAAATCCAAGTCTTTTTCTCGTAGCCTCCGTCTGCCAAGCGCTGCACATATCTATCGACAAACATTTTGTGAAGGAAGTCTATAACAAAGCAGACAGCCAGAGCAGCGAGGAAATGGTCGAGATGCTGAAAGAGCAGGTGCGACAGCGCAGGAAGCTGTCCAAAACACTCTTCGCAGTTATTTTTGTCCTGCTGGCAATGATGATTTTATACCTCGTCCTAATCGATGCAAATAACCTTAACTACGGTTTAATTCGGGATTAAGAACATCTGTTCTTTCCAAATATAATCGTACAAAGTTTTGCGTACAATAGAAAGGACTTTAAGATGAGAAACAAAAAAGTTAGGGTAGCGCTTATCGTTGCGGGTATAATTGGCTTCATCTTTTCGTTGACATTGCTTTTTGGAGACAGTAAGATTACCGGGGTCATTGGGCTTGTAGTTTACGCCATCCTTATCTTCGCCGGGCTTTCCAAAAACCTCGGTGAAAAAGTTCAGCACAATGCACCCGAAAAAAGACCGGTTGCAAAAAAAGAGAAGTCCAAAAAGGAGAAAGTCAAAAAGGAAAAGCCGCAAGTAAATATTTCTAATCCCAGCAAAGAAAAGATCAGCTATATTAAACACAGCTGTTACAATAAAACAAGCCTGTCTTACGACTACATATCCGATTTTATACCGGTAAACTTGGAAGCCATTCATGCGCTAGTATCCGACTACTCACCTCAAACAAACCATCAATTCAAGTGGGAGCTGTGCGACAACAAGGTGAAGCTGATGTATGGAGGAGTTCATGCCGGCGACCTCTATTTTAAGCACGACATGTTTTCAGACTACGCAAAGCGCGGAGATCCTGTTGTCATTTATCTGAACGAAGCCGATGATGCCACCGGAGATTATAAGGTCGAAATTGCTTTCTTCCGGGACAAGAAGAAGCAGTACAAATATAGAGAACAAACCGTTGTTGCACTAACAGCATACAAAAAAGAGGACCGGCAAGACATCATTTCCGCAATGGAGCCCGGAGACGAAATCGAAGTGGAATATGATAGCGAAAAAGATAAGTATGTTGCTGTGTACGGAGATGTCATAGGAACATTCCCGGAAAAGATAGGGGAGCGGTTGGAAGAACAGGAACCGACTTTTGTGATCTTTGATAGCGCTGACGAAACAGAAGAAGGCGACGAAATCATTTATAAGCCTTATGTTAAGATTTATTGGTAAAAAAACACCGCCCCCGGCAACGAGGGCGGTTGTCTATCAGGAGGGGAAAAATGAAAGAAAGGACAAATACGGCAAAGTGGCTTGATAAACAGAACCGCTGGCAGATCGCCATCCAGAAAGATGGCGTAAGAAAAACATTTACGAGCAGTCGACCGGGAAGGGAAGGGCAGAGGGAAGCGAACAGAAAAGCAGATGACTGGCTGGCATCAGGCATCTGCGGGACGAAGCTGCACCTATCGGAGCTGCACGAAAGCTATATGGAGCAGCTTAAAATTCGGACTTCGCAGTCGAATTGGCGGCCGCAGGAAAGCCGCTGGGGAAAATGGATTGACCCAAGGATAGGCCACCTAAAGGTGAGCTCTCTTTGCGATGGCGTTTTACAAGGCGTGATTGATTATGCCTATCACAACGGAAGCCTATCCAAAAAGACTTTGCGCAGCTTGCGTGCTGATCTCGTCGCGTTTTGCAAATATCTCCGAAAAATGAAACTGACAAGCTATGCGCCAGAGGACATCACAATCCCAAAGGGAGCGCAAGTAGGTGTCCGGAATATCCTCCAGCCGGAGGACATTATTACACTGTTTTCGGTCGATACAACCATGTATCGGGGGAAAAAGATTGTTGACCCATATATCAACGCCTATCGGCTGGAGGTGCTTACCGGTCTGCGCCCCGGCGAATTGCGTGGAATAATGGTAAATGACTTAAAACAGGGGAAAATTGAAATCAGACGGTCGATAAACGAAATAAACGAAATCACTACAGGCAAGAACGAAAATGCAATACGCAGCGTTTTTCTTGGAGAGCTTGCACAGAATATTGTAAACAATCAGTTGCAGCAATCAAATGGCCTTTACTTATTTAATATAAAGAACACTCCGCACTACAGAGAAAACTTTTTCCGCTACTGCCGAACGAATGGAATTCCCAAAACAACGCCTTATGAACTTCGCCACACATTTGTATCAATCGCCCAATCGCTACCAGAAGGATGGGTAAAAAAATTGGTTGGGCACTCAAAAAGCATGGATACATTCGGTGTTTACGGGCACAATGTGGCAGGTATGGAGGGGCAAATCAGAGGTGCCCTCGATAACACTTTTTCATCTATTCTTGATAGGCAGGAATAAAAGTGAGTTATTTTGTGAGTTACAAGCAAAAAGAAAAAGCCCAGTTTTCCGCTTGAAACTGGGCTTTTTCGATGGTGCCGGTGGTGGGACTCGAACCCACACGCATTAAACGCTATATGCGGGAAATCCAGTATTTAAGCGGGTTTTTTGTTCTTTTTTCCTGCACAAAAGGAATAAAAAACACACTTTCGGAATAAAAGTGAGTTACAAAGTGAGTTATTCAGCCGCCGTATCGTACTGTTCAATGGCGGCTAAAATTCTGCCACGCAATGCCTGTGCGGATGCGTGTTCGGTTCTGTACTTTTCTTTGATGTCCTCCAGCTCGGCAAGAAGTTTGTCACAGTCGGTCTGCGGCTTTTCTTCCTCTTTGTAGGTCACGCCGAACCAGTCGCACACGCCCTTGCAGAGTGCCTCGGCGATGCGCTTTTTGTTTTGCACAATCCAAATGGCATCCTGCCCATTGTCATGGAATGCGATTTCGGGATAGATGGAAAGCATGGGGGTTCTGCCGATCTCGTAAAACTCGTCCTTCTGATAGACCCCTCGGTGGGTGTTCCGGGGGTAAATCTCCATCAGTCTGCGGTAGACCATTTGGCAGGCCCGGTCGCTGATGCCCCCGGCTCTGCCGTAGCGCAGGACGGTCGGCCCCTGTGCAGTCCCTTCTTTCAAGGTGGCCGTGCTTGCATTTGTATGGATTGGCATATGTAGGTTGGATTTCCACGCAATGCTTTCGGCTACCCGCTCCTGCATCGTCTTGTTGGGGGATGCGACCATCACATCGAACCCGCAGCGGGTGAGAGCCTCGGCGCAATAAGCGCCGATCTCTACACACACATCATGCTCGTACACGCCGGGGAAGCCGTAGTACGGAGCATGGGGAGCCGGTCTGCGTTCGGGGGAAAGATACACTTTAGGCATCTTTCACCACCTCCTCAAGAGGGAATTCCTCCTCTTTGACCTTTTTCACCATCCCAGTCGTGGCAGCATCATAAGTACCACCGGCGGCCAAGGCCACGATAACCGCATTGAGCAGGCACAGGATTACGCCCTGCACCGTCAGCTCGGCTCCTGTAAACGCTTCTGCGCCCACGAGGATAAGTACGGAAACGATATAGGCCAAGAGGTTAGTGTTGATGTTCCGCAGGGGGGTCTGCTTCAAAAACTGGGTGATGATGGTGACCATCATGACTGCGCCTGCGTAAGTACCGAGGGATGCCCAAGTTACAAATTCATTCATATTTAAGCTCCTTTCTTCTGCTCAAGGTTGGTTACTCTTTTGGTGAGGGCGGTTGTCCGTTCCTCCAAGATGGGAATTCTCTCCGCAAAGCCATTGTGCCGTCTTACCTCTCTTGTAAGCTCGTCCAGCTTTTCATTGGTCACGGCTCGCTCGATATCCGCTTTGTGGTCACGCTCCATGTTGCTTTTGTTGTTGGTGATGACTACGGCAGCGACCGATGCGATGCCTGTGACGATTGCGACAATAACGCTCGGCTCCATAGGCTTACACCCCCGCAGTATAAGTAGTCTCCACCAGCATGGTCAGCTCCGTGTACTCGTCCTCGGTGATGCGGTTACAGGCAAAAAATACATCCAGCTTGCCCTGTGCTTCGTCAGCGGTTTTGTAAAACTTCTTCTCAATCAGCTTTTTCATCATCTTATACATTGTTGATTACCCCCATATCTTCTTGGTATTTTTCTTCTACTGCATCAGCTATAAGCTGTAACAGTTCGTTCACTTCGGCATCCTGCTTTGCTTTTACTTCTTTGGCCTTTTCGGTATAGTAGCCCATTAGTTCACCCCCATTATGTTAAGTGCGTTGAGCATATCCTGATAGGTAGAAGAACCATCAAGCTTTGTCCACTTGTTAGTGTCGGTATCGTACAAGTAAGCATCTTTCTGCTCTGCCCATCCATCGGTATTGCCAACCAAAACCTTGATAGGATATACGCTTGCAGAAACATCCTTTGTGTTTAACGCCTTCCAAACAGCACCATAGATGTCAAGAGAAATAATCATGTTGTTGGTTGCTAAAGGTGTTTGAGCATCACAGACATACAACCTCGACGAATACGGCATATAAATATGGCCATCGTTATAGCACCAAACATAATTTCCTACCTCTAATTCTGTGGTTATCTGTTTTATTGGTTCAGCAGAAAAACTGTTTGTTGCTGCGTCATACTCGTATATCTTTCCGTTTATTGCGATAACATACGATTTACCAGAATAGTAAAATGGAACGGAGCTTCTATTTACAATTGCAGACTTATCTGATGGTATCGTCGGTGCTTCTTTATCAGCGGTATATGTGTCAAGATTATATCGATAACCAAGGTCACCGAACGGATATGGAGACACAACTAAATTACTGGTTATCGCACATGGTTTTGCTTGCACATAACTCCCTGGTTCAGCAAAAATTTTTTTGAGAACAATTGTATCACTTGTTGTGTCGTAATACCGGATGTAATTTCCACCTTGTTCATTAGCACCATATAGGTCATTTGATTGATAGTTACCGCCTGCAAGGATTAAATACTTGCCATACTTAAACAGCTTGCATCCATCCCACCAAGGGCCGCCAGCAGACGAAGTGTACTGAAGTTGTTCACTTGACCAAACATATGTTGTTTCTCTTGTTTGGATGTTAAATTTTTGAACCATCGGCCCACCAGCTTGATTGTAGCTCGGTGGGCTCTTAAAACCGCCAAATATGTATATATATGAACCATTCCGAATACACCATGGGATTGCCGTCGCATAAACAAGTGTCTGTGTAATTTTACTGATAACTCCACTTGCTGTGATATACCATATATGTTTGCTGGCCAATGGCCCATATGCAACCATTCCCTCACCGCCGCCAAAGCAATACCAACCACCATTACCATCATCTGCAATTCCTGAATATTGAGGAATACTCGCTTGACTTCCATTCACATCAACTATGCTGATTGTTTTAGAAGCAAAATCGCCAACATCAACACCAGTCTGCAATGAAATATTGCTCGGCTTTGTAGAAAGCGGAACCCATAGTTTGCTTGTATCTGCGGGAGGTGTGGAGCCAAAGTCAATGTTCAAATCAGCTCCACCACCACCCAGCGTAATGGGATTTCCTAAAATACTCATATTCACCCTTTCCGGGGTGAGTATTTAGTTCACCCCTAATATATTTAGTGCGTTCTGCATATCCGCTACATAGCTTTCACCCGAAAGAGATTTCCATTTGAGGTCTTTGCTGTCGTAGAGGTATGCGTTTGTTAACTGTGCTATGTTGTTGCTGTCACCAAGGTAGGCATTTCGCAAGTATGCTGTTATCTTTGTTCCCTTGTCGCTTATCAGCGGAAATGGATTGTCAAACCCAAAATCTGCCTGCAAGAATAGATTGTTCTGCTGAAGTGGAGTAGATAGTGAAAACTTCTCAACAGAAGTATAAAAAGTACCACTGCTATTACCACCTATAAGATAAATGTCAAATCCGACCGAAGAACACCACTCGTTTTGAATTTGAATTGGAATAGTTGTATTAACGGCCTCAAGCGTTTCACTTTGAGTATCGAATTTATATATTTTAGTTTTTTCTGAAAATCCACCAAACAGGTAAACAATCTTTCCATCCACAGTACAACAGCCAATACCATATGTGTTTACAGGTAATCGTTGCGTAATCTGCGTTACTTTTTGCTCGACCGTATCATAATAATGTATTAGGTTACTTCCTCCGCCACTCCCACTGCCTCCAAAATAGTATATTCTTTTACCTATTGCGCAAGCGGCCATGCCATAATCGTACGGGGTAGTACCAGAACACAGAGAAAATGTATTTGACACAGTATCAAAACAATATATTTCGTGGCCGTCATTATTGTGAGTAAACCATCCAAGAGTATATATTTTTGTTCCAACCGCAATACACCCATACGGATTATTCCTTGCGCACATACTTTTTGGAAGCTTTACACTTAATGTTTCAATTGTGTCCGCCTCGGTATCGTAGCAATAAATGTTTCCGTTGTAGTTATAATTACTTTGGTAAATATTAACTGTTTCACGACCACCAAATATATATATTTTTGTTCCTACTGCTGCACAAAATGAATAGGTTAGTGGCGTCGGCAATTTAGCTGTTTTTGTGACAAGAGAACCGTTCAAAACGTTGTAGCAGCTAATATTTTTAGACTCAACAGCGGTAGTAGTATTAGAATCGCTACCGCCAATGATATAAACACTGCTACCAACATTGGCAAATGATTGGTTAACTTTTTGTTCATTTGGCACAGCAACATAGGGCTGCGAAACACAAATGTTGTCACCATACTCCAACACAGGGCTACACTCAACATTGCTCGGCTTTGTTGCCAATGGCACCCAGAGCTTGGTGGTATCAGAGGGAGGATTTGCACCATAGTCTATGTTGAGTTTTACCCCCCCCGTTGGTAATAATTGGGTTGCCGTAAATTACGCTCATGCTGTTACCTCCGTAATCGTAACCTGTACGGTCATGTCTGCGCTCGGCTTATCGCCAATGCATTTGGCCGTAATCGTTCCGTTGTTGTTCTCCATCCATATCGCAGAGGTGCCGCTGTCGATGAGTACGCCGAGGGAAGTCGCATCCATTTGGATGTCTACCTTGCTGTTTGCCGTAGTCCCAAGCCCGCTGATGGTTTGGCTGTACGGACTTTCTGCGCCCATCCACGATGCGGCTGGGAGGGAGATTTGCTTAACCACAAAAGCGCGGTTTATTTTGTACTCCATTTTCCCGATTGCCTGCGTTACCGTGTCTGTTGCGGTTACATTCTGCCGGGAGGTTGCCTGCTTGTAGCCGGGGATTTTGATTTGGCTGCCGGTGTAATCGCCGGTTTGCGGTGTCACCGCTCCGGTTCGGCCGTTAAAGCTTGCAACCGTTCCAGGGCTGATGGTGTGCGCAACATACTGTAAATCGGAAACCATCGTCGGCTGTGCCGTAAAAGTTGCTATCGGCAGCTGATACACCGTACCGCTTGCATTGATATCCTCCTGCACAAGTGCCGGAAGCGGATCGGCTGCCTGCGTCACAAAAGCAATCGGCGCTTCGGTATTTGCCATGTCAATTTGGATAAGCAATCGACCGGGGACGGAGCCGCTGGTCGGAAGCGTCGCATTGATCGTTTGGGCTTCCACAACAAAGTTTCGGCCGAGGATTATACCACGGCCATCGGAAACATTGATGATGTTACCACCCTGTGTAGTTATATCAACGCCCGTAAAGATGCCGCTGTCGTTGATAATGTGGTTGTACAGATACGCATCATCCGTTGGAGTTACGATAGATGCGTTATACTGGAGCAGCGTTATCATGCGTTTGCCCTCCTTTCAAGGATCAAAATTTTGGTAAGGTCGGCACGGACAACGCCGAACGTCATTTTTGTAACATCCTGCGACCTTGCATAGCCGGTAAGGATAGATTTGTAACTACTGTCGCCATCAATGACCAAAACCTCTGTACCGATGGCCATTGAGGTATCAAGTACGCCGCAGTCGTTTCTTGCGGTCAGCTCGATCATGTTGTCATACTTTTGGGGGCTTAACGCTTCGTAAGCCTTTTTGTATGCAGCAGATTCAAAATTGATATCCGTTTCCAAAAACTGCGCCGCAAAAAACACAGGTGTAATTCTGTCCGTGTTGTTTGTGTCGACATTGCCGTTAGGATGCAGATAGTAGGTTATGCGCTGTGTCTCATCGGCCTTGTTGTAGATGGTTACCTTGTTCAGCTGGCCGGTACTGTCGCCGATGATGATGTTTTTATCCACGATGGCCTGTAGGTTTGTTTCGATAACCGCCGTTTCGCTAACCTTACCAACCTTAACGGATATCGTCTTTTTATGCGGGTCAAAGCTCATGTTGACCGCTACACCGTAAGCCGTCAGCGATTTCGTGATGATTTCGTAAAAGCTGTGGATGTTATCCTTGAGGTTCAGCGCCCCGGTCGTTTCGGAGGTAGTTTCCACCGTCATACCGGATATGTTTTGCAAAGCATCTCCCGAAGAAACAAAGTTATCTCGGATGATCGAAGCAATAAAAGGCTCGATCTTTGCAGAGGTTGTGCGGTCGAAATATACCTCTGTGTCAAAAAGCGACATAAGAGGCTGCGCCGAAATCGTTACGCCCGTTTTATCTGTTTCCACATCGTCAACGATCCCCTGATAGGCTACATTCCCGTTTTGGTCTGTGACGCTTATAAAGTCGCCCTTTTTTGCATCCAGCTTTACAGCCCGGAGAGTAGTTTTTTCTACGGTCAGGTAGTCAAACTGTATCTCCGGGCTTTCAATCGGAGCAAAACTTCGGAAAGTGAAATCCCTTGCGAATACTTCGCACTTAAACAGAGTATGCAAGTTTCTCCACCTCCACATATGCTACGATATCCGACGTGCCGTCGTGCGAAAAGGTCAAAGTGCTTTCTCCCGGTGGAGCATAGATAAATCTTCCGGTCGAAAAGTCGCTGGTCTGGTACAGGTTTTGGATGTATGTTCCGTCGAGCGCATACTCTGCAATCTCCATTGTTGCAGGGTCAGCATCAACAATGAGTTTGTGGCCGTCAGGGATTGTTGCGGTTACTTTTCCGACCGCTACACGGGTACCGGCCTTGATAAGCGCCCAAGCAGGATTGACGACCGGCCCGAAGATTTGCAGCTTGCACGGAGATGCCAAATCTCCGTTTCTTATTTTTGCAGTTCCTGTTGCTGTTTCTGCGTAATAATAGGGATAGGTATAGCTGTACCTTTTAATCCCTTGGTCTGGCGCTTGGCTTTGCGTTACCTTAACAGCTTCGTGCCAAGTCCCGAAGCAGAGGAATGTAATCGGTACTGCCAAATAGCCGGATTTCAGTTCCGACTTATCCGCAGACTGCACTTCGCACTTGATTTTGTACCATGTGTCCAGCGGGGAATACATCAGGTAAAGCGGGCCTTTTGTCACAAACGAAATAAACGCCTGATACCGTGCATAGTCGAAGAATATCATTTCGCCTGTCACGGCATACTGGTTAAGGAATTCGTCCGATACCAGCCATGCGCTTCCGGCTTGGATGGTGGAGTAGGTTTTGCCGAAGCCTAATCCACCCGGCGCATTAAAGTACGCCGTTTTATCCATCAAATCCCATTCGGCACCGACGCCGTTCTGGAGCTTAAATTTTCTCATCAGTAAGCCCTCCCAAGCGCACGGTTGACCGCCTGTACCAAGTTCCTTGCGGCAGCTTCACCGGCTGCGTTATCGTAGCCGTTAAATGTGTTATTCATTTCGATTGTGATACCGCCACGTTCGTTTCCGTTCAGCGGCATAACATGGGCACGGCCACCGGCCATGGTAAGCAGCTCCGGCCCGGCTTCGCCGACGATGGCGCTGCCGGAGGACAAAACTCCGCCCTTGGCAAGATAAGCAATCTTTCCGATGGTCGGAATATTAAATCCGAGGGACTTACCGCCCAAAACAGGAACCCAGTCAGGGACATCAAAGTGGATCTTATTCAGACCGTTTATCATCCAGTTGATTGCGTCAATGACCATATTGATTAGTGCAATGATGCCGTTAAGGGGTGCTTTTGCAATGGCAACAAGCGCCGTAAAGATTCCCTTAAAGATTTCCTGCACACCTTTCCATGCTCTTTCCCAATCTCCCGTGAAAACGCCACGAATAAAATCAATAATCCCATCGAAAACGGACTTTATGGAATCCCAAACGGATTTTACTGTTGCGAAGAAGAAATTTAAGATTTCCCCCAAAATTCCAAACGATTCCGACCAGTCAGTCGTAAATACGCCCTGCAAGAAATCATCCACACGCTGGAGGATGGCCTGTATCTCGTCGCCCTTTGTTGCAATCAGCGCAACAAGTCCTACAATGGCCGCTATGAGCAGCACGATAGGATTTGCAATTATGAAATTTATGGCCGTTATCAGCACCGGGATAACCGTTCCAGTTATAAAACTGATGGCTCCGGCAATTCCCGAAATAATGCCTGCAATCGGGGAAATCGCTGCAATAAGACCGCCGACAATAAGGATCGTCTTTTTGACCCCATCGTCGAGGTTTGAAAACCAACCGATTGCATTTTGAAGCCCTGCGACGATTTTATTGATAATCGGAAGCAGGATATCCCCGATAGAGATTGCCAGGTTGTTGAGACTGTTTCGGAGTATTTTCATCTGGCTTTCGGTGGTTGCGTATCTTTTGCTTGCCTCGTTGGAGAGGGCAATATTTTCGTCCCACGCAGTATTTGCGGTTGTAACAGCATCGTCCAATACATCGGACGCAAGGGCTAACGCGCGAAGCATATTAGACTGGCGAATCCCGGAGAGCCCCAATTCATCCAATACGGCGATTGTGTCCTCTCCATTTTCGTTCATCTTCCCAAGCCCGCCGATGAAAGCACTGATTGCGTCTATCGGTTCATTGCCCCACATGTCTGCGAATTCAGAAGCAGATACACCAGCGATCTTTGCGAATGTTTCAATATCATCACCGCCGGCAGACACAGCCTTGCTTATTGCGGTCATTGTTTGGGTCATTGCCGTACCGCCTGCCTCTGCGTTGATGCCAACAGAGGACATTGCGGTAGACAATGCAAGGATATCCTGTTCGGACAACCCGGCAACTGTACCAGCAGACGCAAGGCGTGTAGCCATCTCAACAATATCGCGCTCTGTTGTGGCAAAGTTATTGCCAAGGTCAACGATGGTACTGCCGAGTTTGGAGTATTCATCAGCGGTCGTTCCGGTAATGTTGGCAAATTTGGCAAGTGCAGAGGCAGCTTCATCAGCGGAAAGGTTGGTTGCTTCGCCCAAGTCGATCATAACGCGGGTAAAGTCAAGTACATCATCGGTGGCAATACCCAACTGTCCAGCAGCTTCCGCAACCGCCGCAATCTCCGTAGTGGACGCAGGAATTTCTTCCGCCATGTCCAATATGCCCTGCCGGAGTGCCGCAAGCTGCTCTGTAGTGCCGTCTACTGTTTTTTCAACGCCAGCAAAGGCGCTTTCAAATTCTACAGCAGCTTTTGTGGCTGCCACTCCTGCTCCTGCAAAGGCCAAAGATGCCGGTGCAAACTTCTTTGCAATGTTCCCGGATTTTTCTGCTATTTCGCCGGTAACCGCTGAAACCTGTGCAAGTGCCGCACGGCTCTTGGACGCTTCGGCCTGTAGGTCTTTCAGCTTTAGTTCGGCGCTGGTCAGTTCTCGGACTAACTCACGGTATTGTTTTTGGTTGATTTCCGTGCCGTCCGCCATTTCCTGATCTGCTTTCTTTTTGGCGTTTCGGAGGCTTTCAACCTTGTTTTCTGTATTTTTGATTTGTTCCCCGAGCAATTGCTCCTTTTGTTTGAGCAGGTCAATATTGGTCGGGTCGAGTTTCAGCAGGCGATTGACCTTATTAAGCTCCGATTGCGTCCCACGGATTTCGCTGTTCAGCGAGCTGATCGCTTTTGACAATCCCTTTGTATCGCCGCCGATTTCAACAACGATGCCTTTAACATTTTCAGCCAATCTTACCACCTCCTGCGAAGAAATCACGCAAGCCGCCGGGTCTGCCCTTTATGGCATACTGTTCTGCGTCGTTGGCCTTTTCAATCATCAAATCATAGACCATTCCGCAGGTCATGTCCTCCAGCGCTTCATCGGATAACCCGAGTTCAGCGCAGCGGAGCATAAAGGTTGACCCGGTAGGCTCACGCACGGTTTGTTTTATTTTTTTTTTGGGACAGCGGTAGTCTTGTTGTTCAGGCTCCAAAGCTCCAAAATGGCAGGAAGCACTTTATAGATGGAAAACATCTCAAACTGCTCCAGCCACTCGTCAACATTGTCCGGGATGGACCCGTCATATTGCCGAGCCATGATAAAAGCGACATCCTCAAAGATTTCAAGATCGCTTACGGAAAAAGAACCGTCCTCGGATGTCGCTGCCGTTTGTAGCTTTTGCAGGTCACGGACAATGTCCCGACCTACCTTGTGGCGGTAGATGCGTGGGGTAAGCGCATTAGCGCACAACCCTACACTTTTTCCGTCGATCTCGATTACTTTGTTCATTTCAGCCTCCAGTCGTCGGAGTGAATACGGCGGTGTACCAGCCGTTCACGGTCGCCTCCGGGGTCTCCGCCGTAGTGTAGGCAAGGGAGTTGCCGTTTGCCAGCGGGGAAGCGGTGATGCTGACGGTCTGCGTCTGCGGCTCTACGCTCTCGGTCGTGGTGTTCAGCTCACGGGTAGGCCGAGTGCAGGTGCAGTTGTAAAGAACAAACTTCGTCCCGTTCACATCGCCCTCCTCTTGGAACAGCAGGGCGAAAGACTTGGGCTGAATGTTTGCATTCTCGATCATCACCTTGCTGGTGGTGTCAAGAATGTACCCAAAAACATCCTTGAGGAATGCTTCGGGGAAAACGGCGACTTCGAGATCGCCGGTGTAGCCGCTGTTCGCCACGGCCACAAAATACTGGATGTTGTCCGCATAAAACGGGGTGGTATCGCCGGAAGGCTCCAAAGACAGGCTAACTGCGCCGGGGATGGCTACGGGAGTGCCATAGGTGTTATTTTCCCCGTCGAGGATAGCGTAATGGACATTCGAGATACCGAATTTAACTTTATCAGCCATTTTTACACCTCGATTTCATAAACTACTTGGTTACACTGTTGATCCTCAATGTAACTTTCGGACTTTTGCCAAAACAGAGAGGACAAAGCCTGTTCGACTTTGCCCTCTGCTGTTAGGTCTTTATCTTTTGTGTAAAGCTCAACCTGTATATGGTTGATTTGGCGGTATACGCTGTTGTCAGCGCCGAAATTATTGGAGTATGAGACACGATAAAGGATGTAGGGGAGAGGTTGCGGTTTGTTGAAGTAACCGTAGCCTACGGGCATCCTCGTCTGTTTTAACAGGGAATTCAATTCTTTCAGCGTCATGCCTTCTTAACCACCACCTTTACTTTTTTCATGAGCTTCTGCTCTGCCTTTTGCTCTGCGGGGCCAATGTGCGGAAATGGGCGGGCGGAGCCCTTTGCGATCCCTCCGGGCCCGGCGTGTCCGTGCTCCAGCAGGTGTGTAAGATATGGGTCTTTTTTGTTATAGACAATAATCCTCACATCTGCGCTGTCCTCATAAGCAACACGGTCTTTCCATCCCGATTTATATTCGCCTGTTTTTACGGGGCTCATGTTTACGATGTCCTCCCGGCACTCTTTGGCTACTTGCTTGATTTCCTTCTTCACGCCATCCGTCACCTTTTGGTCGTAGGTTTTGAGCTCTTTCATGATCGCATTGGCGAGTTCATCGGGCTTTACACGCTTATCCATCGTTCCCCACCTTTTCCTCAAGGTAGAGTTCGATTTCGTCTCCGCCTTCTGCAAAATAGGTACGATAGATAGAGTAACGGTTCCCCCGCCACTCTGCTATTTTCTGCCCGCTGTAATTTGCTATCGGTGTGAAAGCCACAAGAGACGGCTGCAGTCCGCTTTGACCTGCGGAAAAGAATTCCGCACGGGTTGCAGACCGCAGATGCGCCCAAACTGGCGTTTTTGTCTCTGTGGCAATCTCTACTCCGATTTCGTCCTGTGCAAAAGTTTGGTTGATGAGCGTGATGATATCATCCAACCCGATCACCCGCCTTTTGTTCCATCAAACGGTTATTAAGCGCCCAGCGGAGCATTCGGGGCATCGCCACCACTTTCTCCCGGCGCTGCCGGTAGAGATAGGCAGCGTACATTTCCACCAGCATAGCGTCGCCGGTGCCGGTGGAAAGCACGATACCCTCGGTGGTGATGTACTCTTTGGCAGATGCTATCAGCGCAAGCAAGTAATTGTCGAGCGCATCTGTGGAAAGCTGTAAATCCACTTTCAAAATCACAAGGATATCAGCATCTGTCATAGCTTAACCCCCTTTAGGACGCTTTGGTCACGTTGACGGTGTAAACCATCACTTCGTTGCCGTTCTTCACGGTCACGGTCAGCGGATGGGCCTTGCCGTCAGCCAGCCAAGTCACGGTGCCGCCGTTCTTGACGTTAGCGCCGTTGTAGGAAATAGCAACCTGTGCACCGGCCATCTCGGGAGTGGCGGTAACGGCAGCGGTAGCAGCGGTGGCATTGGCGGAGTAGCTCAATACGTTGCTGTCAAACGCAGGGCTCAAGGTCATGCTGCCAACGGTCAGCCCGGACAGCTTGGCGTTGTTGGCAGTATCTGCCGCAAATACCATGGAGGTAGTCACGGAAGCGCCGTTGATGTTGATGGCAACAAATGCGCCGGGGATAACGGGCATACCGTCGGCACGCTCCTTGCCACGGAACACGGTGTTATCCTGGATAAACTGCACCTCTCTGGAGGCCTCGATGGTCATGCCGGAACGCTGCGCCCACAGGTACAGGTTACCGTAGCCGCCAACGATGTCGCCGTCGGGAATGAATTCGAGGATTTCCACATCACCGCCGATGATGGGCATGGTCATACCGTCAAAGGTTACATAACGGCCCAGAGCGGTAGCAAGGATAGCCTTGGACTGCAGGGTAGCAAGGGTCTTGCTGTTCATCGCCCAGAAGCGCTCGCCACGGGAATAGCGGGTGAAGGTGTTGCCAGCGGCAACAGCCAGTGCAGCCCAGAAAGCCTCACCGGTGGAAGCGGTGGGAATGGTGATGATGTTAGAGGTGTGCAGGTCGACCCAAGCGGGAGCGGTAGCGGGATAGTCGGTCGGCTTGCTCTCCTGCGCCAGTCTGGTTACGATACCAAGGGGCATCTTCTGGCCAGCGCCCTTACCATACAGGATGGCCTTATCCTTGGCAAGGCCGATAGCCTCGGACAGCATTTCGACGATCCAGGAAGCGAGGTTTACATCGTTGTCCTCCAGCAGAGAGTTGCAAACGGGGACATATCCGGCAACCTTGAAGCCATCAAGGGTGATCTGGTTAAAGCCGAAGGTCAGCTCATTGATAGCGCCGCACATTTCAGTCCAAACGGCCTCGGGAACGGTACCGGCAATAGTCTGACGGGCTTCACCGTTGACATTGCGGATGCGGATGCGCCGCATCAGTTTGGAATAGCGATACATATTCTCTGCAATGAGGTCGAGGAAGACAACAGGGATAGTCAGCTCGCCGCCGGTAACATCCCTCTTGCTGCGGGAAGCGTTACGCAGCTCCGCAAAGAAGGTCTGCACATCGGGCTGGGCTACGATAGCATCACGCTGTTCTTTGGGGAGAGCGTCAAAGGCACGTACATTCATGGGGAGGGAGCGAATGTTGATAGTGTTCATGGTAAAATCATTCCTTTCATCTTTCTTTTTGGGTTCAGGATCGCCCTTGGGTTCGGGCTGGTCTTTCTCCGCATCTTCGAGGTCTTTCTCAAGCCCTTTGATCTCTGCGGAGAGTTTCTCCTTTTCTTCGTTATGAGCAGCTTCTTCCTCGGTGTATTTCTCCAAGGCTTCCTCTACGGCCTTCTGCTCATCCTCGGTCTTTGCTTCGCCGATTGCCTTTTCGATTTCTGCGGAGCGGGTTTCAAACTCGGCATCCTTCGCCACGAGCTCGTCAAACGCCGCACGCTTCATCTCCAGTTTTTTGGCAATCATAATTGCTTTCAGTGCCATCGTCAGCACTCCTTTCTTTTCAGTTTTTTGATGGTTTCATTTCTCCATTGTTCGAGCTTGCGCCCGTTGATTTTTTCAAGGTCCTTTTTTCTCGCCTCGACCATCGTATCTTCGTAGGCGGGGAAAGTGACCACCGAAACCTCATACAGCTTGACTTTCTTGATTGTCCAGATGGTCGTGCCATCATCTCGAATTTCGTATTCCTCGTCGAGAATGTCAAAGCCGAAAGAGCATTGGGACACATCTCCACGCTTAACACGCTCGTAAGCGTTCATAGCGTCTTGGTCTGCTTGGTTGATTAAGATGGAGCCCCAAAGCCCCAGCTCGTCCACCCGGAGAGTAAGCGTCCCGGAGGTGGTGCGCCCAAGCACTATAGTAGTGTCATGGTTCAAAAGCGCCCTGATGTCGTCGCCGAGTGCTTCGTCGAAAGCGCCACGGTCAACACGCTCGATTGCTTTGTCCCACATACGGTATTCGCCCGTAAACGTGGCAAAATAACCTTCGATGTACAGTTTCCCATCGTCTGCTCTCGTCTTAAATTCACCGCTGCGACAAATAGCCTGTCTCTGCATTTACTCACCTCCTCCGTTTAGTTTTTTCTGGTCGCCGAGCCGGTCGACCGGGATGTAGTTTTCGAGCGCAAGCAGCTCGTCCATTCCCTCGCTCGGAGGCAACCCGATCCAGCTTCGCCACTCATTTCGGGTCATGGCCATTCTGTCAACCATCTCCGCACCGGCCTTGATGGTTTCCTCAAGCGAGTAATTGTAAAGCGACCTGACATTAAAGCGGAAAAAGAAATCGGGAGAGTAAAGCAGTTTGCGGCTGAATTCCTGCTCCAATATCTGCGCCACCGGCATGATGCGGGATGAGATGAAGTTGTTCCACTCGTCACGCTTAAACTCTCCGACCCCCAAAACAAAAGGCGGCACACCGAGTATGGTTGCCACCGTCGTTTTATCCAGTTTTACGAAGTCTGCCAGCGCCAAGTCGGACAGGGTAAGCGGTCGTACCTGCTCAACTGAAAATTGCTCTGCCGGGATAAGCCAAGGCTCACCGGCTTTGTTTGACGATGCAAATTCGTCAAGAAGTTTTGCACGACCTTCCGGGCTCGAAAACTCGTCAATCATTGCATCCACTTTGACGATAAGTGACGGTTTCCACTCACTTTGCATGAACCCCTTTTCCGTGGATGCCGCTTGCTTCAAGTTGTTTGCTACATCGGCCAGCGTAATGTTGTAACCTGTGCCTTTCCACGGATAATAGCTATCGGGATTGATTGCAAAGTGCAAAACATCCTTCGGGTCGTATTCTTTTCCGCTGATGCTGATCTTGTAACTTCTTTCGCCGTACTCGACAAAAGACACAAACGCAGACGGAATTGGGTCAAGCCGTTTCAATAGGCCCTTTCTCGTCTTCGGCAAAACAACGGCATTCCCACGCCCGTCCAAAAGCATCGTCTTTACGATCCATTGGATGAAATTAGACCGGCCCATGTATTCGTTCGGCTCGATATCGACCACACGGGACAGCCCGTTTTTGACACGCACATCTCCGCCGTCGGTATTTTGCATCAGGTAGATTGTCATGCTGCCGATCAGAGATGCGATCCTGTCAACAGCTGCACAAATCTCCGGGTTATGGGCCAAATCCGTATAGCCGGAGCAGGTCATGTCTTTCCATCCTTGTACATCACACATACATACTCTGCTCTGGGGCTTATCCCGAGAGCGGAAGCGTTTGAAAAAGCTACTCATTTATCACCCCACCATTTCTTTGCTGCTTTTGATTTATCCAAAGCCTCCAGATATCGCACCGTTGCGAAAACGGAAGCATCGAACACGTCAATTCGGTTTGTCGGTCTTACTTTTTCGTACTGGATCATATCGTCTGTCTTTTCGATTGCAGAAACATTTCCAACGCAATACTCGTATGCTTCGGAGTGCATATAGTAAAGTGTTCCGTTTTTGGCGCTCTGCTCAAGATGCCGGAAGCCTTCCGATTTTTTGTAAAAATACTGTGGCTGGTCGATGATATTAAATCCTGCCGATTTCATTCCGATGAAATATTCACGGCAGAATTTTCGGTCATGGCCGACTTGACGGATGCGGAAGCCCTTTTGCCTCATCATCACAAACCAGTTGACTACATCAGCGTGGTTGACAGTCGGGCTGTTGCACATGGTCAATAGCCCATCATCAGCCCAGCCAAATAACGGTATGCCATCCTCGTCGGCTTTTACGTGCGCCTGAACAACCGGGAACCATGCGTGACTTACCACGATATCAACGCCGTTGTAATTCCCGAAAAGCGCAGCAGCCGTTAGGTCGTGCAGCTTCGAAAGGTCAGAGCCGCCGTACCAGTCAATCGGCAGCTTCGCCAGCTCGTCGATAGTCCAGTTATACTTTGCGTCGCTTCGCCGGAATTCGTCGATGTTAAAGTAAGACTTGATGGCACTTGTATACACATTGAGTGACTTTGCAAAAAAGTCCTTGCGTTGCTGCGGATCGTTCTGCGCCTGCAAACTGTCGTTTAAGATTTCCTCCGGTCGGATCGATACGCCGTAAGCTGGGTTGGCCATCTCGTGGACGACCGGGTTTGTGTAATCTATGTTCCCATCCTCATCAGGATTTGCACAGCAGATAAAAACAAAATACTGTTCGTCTTTTATGGTCCCGTCCAAAATCTTACGGCAGTATTGCAGCCTTTGTCCAAGGAATCCTTGCTCATTGTCACCGGCTGTCGATATCCCTATCAACAGCTTGTTGGTGTATGCCTTCATCGCCTCTTTGAAAAGGTTGTACTGCTTCGGCTTCGTGAAAGCATGGATTTCGTCGCAGATGGCGATGTTGCAGTTCAGCGAATCTTGTGCGTCAGGGTTTGCCGCCAGCGCCCTGATGAAAAAGGAACCATCCGCAAGCTCCGCATCCATCGAATGCTCGTTGTTGTTATCGATAATCTTAATGGAGCCGCCATGCTTCTCGTCCTCGCCCATCAATCGGATGTTGTAGTCGAGGAAATTGAAACTCTCAAGGGACTGCATCAAGGCAGCGGCCGAAATGTAGGTCTTTGACCCAGACCGCCGGTACCAAAGTGAAAGCGCCCAAGCAAGCGATGCGGCAAAGCTTGTCTTGATATTCTTTCTCGGTATAAAAATAAGGGCCTCATGAAACCGCACCACATCTGTGCCTTTCAGTTTAAACCCCAAAAGATTGTAGATGATGAATTTGTGAAACGGCTCAAGAAGAAACGGTTTTCCCCGAAGCGGTGTCCCGTCCAGCTTTTCGCCTTGCTGATGGCAAAGTGTTTTTTCGATGATTTGGATGCAAAACTCCGGCCCTTTCGTTTCGAAATCATACTCATCACTTTCAATGTCTGCGAAAAATCGGTCAACCGCCTGACGCAGTTCATTGCAAGCGACCTTCCTTCCTTCCCGGATGCTTTCGGCATACTCCTGCACTATTGGCCAGTTCTTACCTTTAATCTTTTTCAAGGCTTGCAAGGGCAGCAGCAAGTCCGCCCTTTTCCTCCTTCTCCTTTGCGCCGCCCGTCATCTTCCTGAAACTCGATGGAGTAAGCCCCAATTCACGCCAGTATGCCAATGCGCTTTTGTTCAGGTCGTCCCACAGGATCAGCAAGGGGTTCTTCACCATGTTGGTTGCGTTCCCCTTGTTCGTGTATTCGATGACGGACATTCCGCCGGACTTTTTGAATTCAGCCTTGGTCTTGTCCCGCTGCTCCAAAATGTCTGCAAGCGTTTCGACCGCAGATTGATAAGATGGGTCAGCCGTGCCGAGCTTTTCCATCTGTTTTTCTATCGTTTCGATCCATTTTTCTCTTTTCATGGCTTCCCCCTTCTTAAAAATATCAAATAGAGTTGGAAAGAGTTCCCCTCGCCGGTCCCTATATAGAGGCGGAAGGCGCAACGGATAGGGGGGGATCAATAACGGCCCCTT
>ERZ1034992.479-NODE-479-length-22644-cov-23.721944_pt1 | contig 22644 bp, 17 predicted proteins | sample MGYA00520695_ERZ1034992 | MGnify/ENA primary metagenome ERZ1034992 (study PRJEB33766, sample SAMN09781778) | gut metagenome | biome: gut microbiome | host: Homo sapiens | place: Madagascar | study: EMG produced TPA metagenomics assembly of the PRJNA485056 data...
GTGAAAGACTCCTGTACTGGAGGTGTTGCGCTTAGTATCCGTGTGCTAAAGCGCAGACCAACCAACCCGAAATCTCGTTGAATACAGTGAATTGAAGTCCTTGGAGGAAGAATGTTTGTCAAGAAGTTTGGCGTAGCCCTTGCGGCTGGCCTGGTCGCTATGGCCTGTGCGACGCCTGCGGCGCTCGCTGCGGATGCGGTCAAGGATGCCGAGGCTGCGGTGAAGAGCGCGCAGCTTGATGTCGATTACTTCTGCACTACGGAGTCTGACTACTACGACATGGCGAAGTGCGCGGATGCCGAGGCGACTCTCGCCAAAGCGAACGCGGCACTTGAGGCCGCTAAGGCTGCTGCTGCCGCGCCTGCCGATGTCGCCTCTCCGGTCCCGGACCAGACGAAGGCTGATCTCGCAGATAAAAAGCTCGATGCCCAGTACTTCTGTGCTGAGGGTACTGAGTACTACGACATGGTGAAGTGCGCGGACGCGCAGGCGCGTCTTGGCGCTGGCTCTAACGCCACCCCCGATGCTCCGGCGGTCACCCCCGATGCTCCGGCGGTCACCCCCGATACCACGAAGCCTGCTGCTGATGCGAAGGCCCCCAAGGGCAAGGAGGCTAAAGGCAACCTTGCCAAGACCGGTGCGAGCTTCGCCCCTCTTATGGGTGCGGCTGCTGCCATCGCTCTCGCGGGTGGCGTCATGGTCGCCCGTAAGCGCGCCTGAGTTACATCTGAGCGGATCTCTCCCGCTCTTTGAACGTGTGGCCCCGATTCTTCGGAATCGGGGCCACACGTCTTGCGGGAGACTTTCGAGGTGGGTGTTCCGTAGGGCGTGACGTGCGTGTTCGTCATTCTTGGAACGACTGCTCCTGAGATGAATGGACTAGATGTACTGTTCAGAGTGATTGGTTAATTGTGTGATGGGGGGTTTGTTGTCGCAGGCCTGAGTGGGGTTTGTGGTGATTGGGGAAGTGGAGTCAGCCGTCCAGGGCATCGCGTCGTTGTTGTTCGCAGGTGTAACATGTCGAGTGAATTGGTCTACGACACGTAGTCGTTCATCAATCGTCCTCACTGATAGAGAGCGTGAGGACATCTCTACAGTCCATAGTCGAGCGAGCTATTCAAAGGGAATAACAGTTTTGAGCATGACTGAAGTTTCAGCCATTACCACTGACAAACATGCCCAATTATTGAAAAACAAGCATTGCTGGCACTGCCATCACTGCCGGCAGTGCCATAGCGGCCAGCATTGCCGTAGTTGCTGGCAATACGAGTAGAAAGAAAAGTGAAGGGTAGAGCCAGTGTGGTTGCGATGCCGAAAATGAGTGGAACCCTCTGCCCGACCCGTAATGAAATAGGTCAAGGGTTCGATTCTCACAGGTGGCTACACTAGGGTGTCGGATTTGATGAGTTGGCGTTCGCGTTAGCGGGTGTGCCTCAAGGGGGTATGGTGAGAACCTATAAGTCGGGCGACGAGCTGACTGCTCAGATCATGAAGTGCGGCAAGCTTTTTATTGCTGAGTTCACGGACGTGTCTGATGCCGGTTGGGATCGTCTGGTTGATGGGGTTGATCGTACGCCTCGGCAGATGGTTGCATATCAGCTTGGTTGGATGGAGCTGCTGCTTGGTTGGGAGCGCGGGGAACAAGCAGGCAAGCAGGTGATGACGCCGGCTCCTGGTTTTAAGTGGAATCAATTGGGTGGCTTGTATGAGCAGTTTTATCGACGCTGGGAACAGGCCTCGCCTGAAGATTTGATTGACCAGTTCGGGATTCTGCTCGGTGAAGTAATTCAAATGACGGGCGGTATGACTGACTCGGAGTTGTTTGAGCCCGGTCAGCGAGCCTGGGCGTCGTCTACGCCCTCACAGTGGCCAGTATGGAAATGGGTTCATATCAACACGGTGGCTCCGTTTACCACTTTTCGCGCCAAGATTCGGAAGTGGAAGAAACTGGGAGACTGTTAGCCGAGTGGCATGGTGATTTCGGTGCCCGGTTCATGTATTCATGTAGATGAACCATCTTGTCTTTACCGATGACAATGTGGTCAATGAGGACACTCCATTGGGACGGCTGAAAAGTTGGATCGGCTGATCGACAGACCGAACGTCTTCCCCATCTGCCCGAGTGCTGATTTCGGCAGCCCACAGTGCTCAGCCATCTTCGCTCCGAACCAGTGTGTCGCGTTCGCAAGCGTTGACTTCAGCGTATCGACCGCGAGCTACTCAACATGCTCGACACTCATCAGCACAGGACGACCCGTCCGTGCTTATCAGCCAGCCCATCTAGACGCTTGTCCAGGAACCGGGTGGGCCATGTGCGCATCGTCGCACCGACGCCCTCACATGCCACAACATCTGCGCGTTGGAGACATTCAGCGAACAAACCCCTACCGAAACGACTGGGACTAACCTCCGAGCAACACATTTTGTCTTATAACCCACCTTTTGGCTCTGTGGCGATAAGTCGGAGATTGCGTCGGAATTGGATCCGCAAATCCTCGTCTGACCTGCGAATTCAGTGGGAAGTCCTCGTGTGATATCCGTGCCGGGTCGGACCGGGTGAGTGCGGGGCTATGTCCGTGCCGGGTCGGGCTGGTCGAGGAGGTCGCGCAGGGGGGCGTAGTGGAGTTCGACCGCGGCGTAGTAGTCGTCGAGGTCGCCCTTCTCGCAGGCGTCGAGGATCGCGTCGTGGGCTGCGGCCGTGAGTATGGAGGTTTCACGTTCGGCTTGGCGCAGGGTGGGGCCGACGGTCCGGTGGATGAGCCACATGGCCGAAGTGAGCTGACTGAGGATCCTGTTGTTGAGGTAGTTCAGCAGTCCGAGGTGGAAGCTGATGTCCTGTTCGTAGTAGCTCTCGCCCTTCTCAGCGCGCTCGCGCATGTTGGCGACGCAACGCCGGAGCTGAGGGTTGCGCGTTCCCCGTATGGCCCTGACGAGATCGACGCCAATGCCGAGGTCGAGCGCCTTGCGGATGTCGACGACTTCGGCAAGGGACTTGTAGCCGTCGCCGGCGTCGAGGGCGGAGCGGAGGATGAGGGTCTCGACGAGCGGGTCGAGGGACAGCGCGCCGACAAAGCTTCCTGATCCCCGCCGGGAGTGGACGATGTCGAGCGCATCGAGTTTGCGTATGGCCTCGCGCACGGAGGAACGCGAAACACCGAGATCCGCACAGAGCTCCGCCTCGGTGGGCAGAGGGTCCCCGGTTTGAAGCTCGTGGGCAAGGATATAGCGCTTAATCGCATCCATCGTCATCGCGGAGCGGTTCGCTGAAGGGTCTTCGGGCGTCGAGTTCTTCACCTTTGAGAGCATATCAGTCGCATAATCCCGAGGGTAGGCGCTGTCGTTATCAAATTGATATGTTGTGTGGCCCCCGTTCGGTAGAAAACTGCTTGCGCAAAGTTGTCAGACAACATATAGTCATTTTCTATCGGAAGCGAGACATCCCCTCGTGACCGTTCGACACTCGATGATGAGGAGAGAACTTATGCGGATTGGAAAACGCTACGCCGGGGGCATCGCCCTCATGGCGACGGCCGCACTGACACTCGCCGCCTGTGGTGGCGGATCCACGACAGATACCATGGCTAGCGGTGACGCCCCTGCGACCGAACTCGGCGGCGAGATCAACGCCGGTGTCGCCTACGAGACCACCGACTACAGCTCGATCACCTCCTCGGCGCTCGCCGTCGGATCGAACCTCCAGGTCCTCGAAGGCCTCTACCAGCTCGACATGTCCACCTACAAGGCCTTCCCCGCCCTCGCGAGTGGCGACCCGGTTGCGGTCTCCGACACTGAGTACGAGATCACCCTCCGCGACGGTGCGAAGTTCTCCGACGGCATGGACGTCACTACCGAGGACGTCCTGAGCTCCTACGGCCGCACGACCGCCGAAGGCTCGATCTACGGCCAGTTCTTCGACTTCGTGAAGTCCGTGACCGCCAAGGACGACAAGACGATCACCGTCGAACTCAACTATCCCTTCCCCAACCTCGCCGCCCGCTTCGCGGACATGAAGGTCGTCCCGACCGCCATGACCGACGACGAACTCAAGGCGCACCCGATCGGCACCGGCCCCTACAAGTATGAGTCGATCACGCCGACCGAGATCACCGCGGTGCCCAACGAGTTCTACAACGGCGCACACCCGGCCACCGTCAAGACCCTTCACTGGCACGTCCTCAAGGATGATTCCGCGCGCCTCGCCGCCGCCCTCGATGGCACGACCGATGTCATGGAGGCAGTTCCCGCCTCTGCGGTCGACCAGCTCAAGGCCGCTGGTTGGACGGTCGACTCCGTGCCCGGCTATGGCAACCCCTTCCTCATGTTCAACATGACAAAGGCCCCCTTCAACGACGCGAAGGTTCGCCAGGCGATCCACAAGGCAATCGACAAGCAGAAGCTCATTGAGGTCGGTATGGAAGGCGAGGCCGTTGAGGCAACTTCCTTCCTCCCCGAGTCGAACCCGGCCTACAAGAAGACCGCGACTCAGCTTTCCTACGATCTCGAGGGCGCGAAGGCTCTCCTTGCCGAGGCGGGCGTCTCCGGCCTTACTGTCAACCTCGTGACGACCGATCACCCGTGGATCACCAACCTCGTCCCGCAGATCAAGTCCGACCTCGAAGCCCTCGGCCTCACCGTTAACCACTCACCGATGGCCTCAGCGGACCTTTACGCGAACGTCACCGACGTTGACGAGCCGACCTATGACATCGTCTTCGCCCCCGGCGACCCCTCGGTTTTCGGCGCCGATCCGGGCATCATCCTCTCGTGGTGGAACGGCGACAACGTCTGGACCCAGAAGCGCACCTTCTGGCAGCAGGCAGATCCGGAGAGCTTCCAGGCATTCCAGACCCTCTTCAAAGACGCGCTCCAGCTCGACGGTGACGCCGCGAAGCAGAAGTGGGGCGAGGCCCAGGACCTCCTCGCCGAGCAGGCAGTTGTCTACCCCCTCTTCCACAAGAACATGCTCACCGCATACAACGGCGAGAAGCTCGACGGCTTCAAGTCGATTGCTGCGACGGGCATTCAGCTCATCGACGTCAAGGCCAAGTGAGCTGACCCCGGCCAGGGGGCGCGCCCTCGGCTCCTGATCGCCAGACGATCTGAGCCACGATGAGGGACGTGCTCGGCCGGAACGACAACCGGAATGCATGAAGGAGGGGCGGTGTGCCCCGCGCCGCCGCCCCTCCTTCATGTTGCGGGACGAACGAATCAGGAGTGAAGCCGTGCCGTCTCCAGGAGTGAAGCAGTGAACAATCTATTGAGACTTATCGGGCGACGTCTGCTCGCCCTGCCGATCATGATTATCGGCGTCTCCGCCCTCGTCTTTTTCATCATGTCGCTTTCACCGATTGACCCGGCCTATTCGGCGCTCGGTGAAACGGCGAGCCCCGAGGCCCTCGAGGCCTACCGGATCGAGCATGGGCTCAAGGACCCGTTGCTCGTCCAGTACGGCAACTACCTTCTCGGAATGCTCCACGGGGACCTCGGCACATACGGGGTCGGCACCGGAAACCGGGTTTCCGACCTCATCGGCACCGCGCTCCCGATCACCATGCAGCTCACCTTCCTCGGCCTGCTCTTCGCGATCCTCATCTCCTTCCCGCTCGGCGTGCTCGCTGCCCTCTACCGGGACTCCTGGCCCGACCAGCTGATCCGCGTCTTCTCCGTCATCGCGATCGGCACCCCCTCCTTCTGGCTCGCCGCCCTCCTCGTCATGACCTTTGTCCAGATGCTTCCCGTCTCCGGTGCTCTCCCGCACTTCAGCGACGATCCCATCGGCTGGTTCCTGCGCATGCTGTTACCCTCCATCGCCCTCGCCGTCCCCGTCGTCGGTCAGATGACCCGGGTCGTGCGCACCTCGATGGTTGAAGAGCTGGATCGCGACTACGTTCGCACCGCCCTCGGTGCTGGTATCCCGAAATGGATCGTCGTCGCCCGTAACGTCCTGCGCAATGCCCTCATCACCCCCGTGACCGTCCTCGGACTGAGAATCGGCTACCTCATGGGTGGCGCGGTCGTCATCGAGATCATCTTCTCGATCGACGGCATGGGCAAGGCGGTCCTCCTCAAGGGCATCCAGCAGAACTGGGTGACCCTCGTCCAAGGCGGAGCGCTCGTCGTCGCGATCGCGTTCATCGTCGTCAACATCATCGTCGACATGCTCTACCTGCTCATTAACCCGCGAATCCGATCGGTGTGATGATGAATCAGAAGCTTAAACTCGACAAGGTCACACGCCCCGGCTCACGCTTCACGCGGATCTCGGCGATGTCTCTCGGATCGAAGATCTCGATCCTCGTCCTCGCCCTCATCCTCCTCGTGTCCTTCCTCGCGCCTGTCATTTCCCCCTACTCCCCTGAGGAGATCTTCACGAAGTGGGAGGCCCCGAGCGCCGCCCACATCTTCGGCACCGATCACATCGGCCGCGACATCCTCGCGCGCGTCCTCTACGGCGGGCGTTACTCGATGATAATCGGCCTGTTCTCGATGCTCATCGCCCTCCTCTTCGGCGCGATTATCGGCTCGATCGCCGCAGTCGTGCGCAAGTCGCTCGCCGAACTCATCATGCGCATCCTTGACGTCATTATGGCTGTCCCCGGCATCGCGATGGCCGCCGTCACGGTTCTGGTCTTCGGTCGCACGCTACAGTCCTCGGGTAATGCTGTCGGCCTCGTCGCCGTCATCATCGCCTCCATCGCCTTCGTCTACATCCCCCAGCTCGCGAGGATCGTGAGGGCGAACGTCATGGCGGCCTACGGCGAGGACTACGTTCGCGCGGTCATCGTCTCGGGCGCGAAAGCGCCCTGGATCCTCGTCAAGCACGTCATGCGCAACACCGCGGCCCCCGTCCTCGTCTTCGCGACGGTTCTTGTGGCCGATGCGATCATCCTTGAGGCGTCCCTGACGTTCATCGGCTCAGGACTGCCCGCGACGATGGTCCCAACCTGGGGCAACGTCCTGTCCGAAGCCTCCTCGAACCTGTCGGTCATGCTCGGCAAATGGTGGACCGCCTTCTTCCCGGGCATGATCATCACTGCGACCGTCCTCTGCCTCAACATCCTCTCCGAGGGCATTACCGACGCCATGGTCGCCGCCCCGAAGGGGCCGGCCGTCGCCCAGGTCTCCTCTGATTCCGAGCGTGAGGCCGACCGCCTCCTCCTCGATCCGCGCCGAGCGCACGCCGAGCAGGCCGAGTCCCTCCAGGCCAGCCTCGATGCGCTCGAGAGCATCGAGGAGAAGCGCGACGACCGCTTCGCCCCGGCGTCCGAGGCGGCACCTCTCCTTGAGGTGAAGAACCTGAGCATCCGTTTCCCCAACCACGGGGAGGTCGACGTCGTCGACCGCGTCTCCTTCGCCGTCAAGCCCGGCGAGACGATGGGCCTCGTCGGCGAATCTGGATGTGGCAAGTCGATCACCGCCCTGTCGATCATGGGGCTCATCAACCCGAAGGCGAAGCTCGCGGGGGAGATCCTCTACCAGGGGAGGAACCTCCTAGAGATGAAGCCGGAGGAGCGCCAGGGTCTTCTCGGCAACGAGATGGCGATGATCTACCAGGATGCCCTCTCCTCTCTCAACCCGGCCATGCTCATCAAAGCCCAGATGAAACAGCTGACCAGCCGTGGCGGCACCCGGAGCGCCGAAGAACTCCTCGAACTCGTTGGCCTCGACCCGAAGCGGACCCTCGAGTCCTACCCGCACGAGCTCTCGGGTGGCCAGCGCCAGCGTGTCCTCATCGCTATGGCCCTCACCCGCGACCCGAAGCTCATCATCGCTGATGAGCCGACCACGGCCCTCGACGTCACCGTCCAGAAACAGGTAATCGCCCTCCTCAACGACCTGCGCGAGAAGCTTGGCTTCGCGATGATCTTTGTCTCCCACGACATTGCCCTCGTCGCCGAGGTCGCCCACTCGATCACGGTGATGTACGCGGGCCAGGTCGTCGAGCAGGGGCCGACCTCCGAACTCCTCATGAACCCGACCCACGAGTACACGCGTGGCCTTCTCGGTGCGGTCCTCTCGATTGAAGCGGGCAAGGGCAGGCTCCACCAGGTGCCGGGCTCTGTCCCCTCGCCGAGAGACTTCCCCAAGGGCGATCGCTTCGCCCCGCGGAGTTCGCACCCGGACTACGGCCTCGACATCCGCCCGGTTCTCACCGAGGTTGGACCCGATCACGTTTACGCGGCCCTGCCGCCCGAGCCGGGCGCCCTTGTCGGCGCGAAGGAGGCTGAATGATGAGCGAGAGCACCCCGATCATCGAACTCCAGGACGTCCACGTCACCTTCGCCTCGAGAACGGGCTCCCTGTTCCGTCCGAACCAGGTCAAGGCCGTGCGTGGCGTGACCATGCGCGTCGAGAAGGGCCAGACGCTCGGGATCGTCGGCGAGTCCGGCTGCGGCAAGTCGACGACCGCGAACGTTATGTGCGGCCTCGTCGCCCCGACCTCCGGCAAGGTCTTCTTCAAGGGTGAGGAGGTGACGAAGCGGACCGCGGAGTCGCGTAGGCGCATCGGTCGGGTCGTCTCGGTCGTCTTCCAGGACCCGGCGACCGCCCTCAACCCCCGTATGGTCGTCCGCGACCAGCTCGCCGACCCGATGCGTGTTCACCGGATCGGTACCGAGACTGAGCGAATGAAACGGGTCCGCGAGCTCATCTCGATGGTGGGCCTGCCAGCTTCGGCGCTCGACACCCTCCCCGGTCAGCTCTCGGGTGGCCAGCGCCAGAGGGTCGCGATCGCCCGGGCACTCGCGGTCGGCCCGGATGCGATCATCGCCGACGAGCCGACCTCCGCGCTCGACGTGTCGGTTCGCGCCCAGGTGCTTAACCTCCTCATGGATCTCAAGCGCGAGCTCGACCTTGCGATGGTCTTCATCTCCCATGACATCCAGACGGTTCGCTACATCTCGGATCGGATCGCAGTCATGAACGCCGGCGTCGTCGTCGAAGAGGGCCCCGCCGCCGAGCTTCTCGCGAATCCGCGCGACCCCTACACCCGTACCCTCCTTGGAGCCGCTCCCTCGCTCCTCCACCCAACGATTGAAGGAATCGCATGAACACCCCCATCACGGGAGTCGTCCCCCCGCTCGTCGTCCCTCTCAAGGACGGCACTCTCGACCTCCCCTCGCTCGAACGCCACATCGAGCGGATGCTCGCGGCGGGCATCCACGGCCTCTTCGTCAACGGTTCGAGCGGCGAGGTTGCCTTCTCGGGCGACGAGCGCCGTGACCGGGTTCTCGAGGAGGCGCTGCGCATTGTCGACGGCAGAATCCCGGTGCTGGCCGGCGTCATCGACACGGAGACCGAACGCGTTCTAGCGCACATGCGCCGAGCCGAGGCTCTCGGCGCGAATGTGATCGTGGCGACCGCGCCCTTCTACGCCCTGCAGGGCGAGACCGAGGTGGCCGAGCACTTCCGGATCCTGCGCCAGGAGACGAGCCTGCCCCTGTTCGCCTACGACATTCCGGTGTGCGTCCATTGGAAGCTCTCAAACCCCTTGCTCCTTGAGCTCGGCGCCGAGGGCGTCCTCCAGGGCGTCAAGGATTCCTCCGGCGATGACGTCGCCTTCCGCTGGCTTGCCTTGGCCAACGAGAAGATCGGCCATCCGCTCAGCCTGCTCACCGGTCATGAGGTCGTTGTCGATGGCGCCTACATGTCGGGCGCCGACGGCTGCGTCCCGGGCCTGGGCAACGTCGACCCGGCGGCTTACGTACGCCAATGGAACGCCTACCGGGCGGGCGACTGGGCCATGGTGCGCGCCGAACAGGACCGTCTCGCGGAGCTCATGCGTATCGTCCAGGTCAAGGGCATCCAGGGCTTTGGCGCGGGCGCCGGAGCCTTCAAGACGGCTCTCAAGGCGCTCGGCGTCTTCGACTCCAACGAGATGCCGCGTCCGGTCAAGGCACTCGCGGGTGAGAACTACGCGTGGGTCGAGACAGTTCTGCGCGAGGTCGGTCTGGACTCGTGAGTACCCTCCTCGCCCTCGACATCGGCGGCACGAAGGTCGCATGGGCGGTCGTTAACGCGCAAGACCTGGCCGTCGAGGAGCGCGGGGAGATCGCGACCCTTGCGCACGAGGGCGGGGCCGCAGTGGCCCGACGGATCGGAACTGAAACGGCCCGCGTCCTCGACGCCTGCCCCGATATTGAGGGGATCGCCGTCGCCAGTGCGGGGGTCGTAGATTCCGAGACGGGGCGGATCGTGTCGGCGACAAACACGATGCCGGGCTGGGGTGGTACCGAGCTTGCGCGCATCCTGCGTGAGGCGAGCGGTGTGAGCGCCGTCGAGATCCTCAACGATGTCCACGCCCACGGGCTTGGCGAAGCACGTCTCGGCGCGGGGCGCGGCAAGGAGACGGTGCTCGTGCTCGCGGTCGGCACGGGGATCGGCGGGGCGCTCATCGTCGGCGGCGAGCCCGCCCTCGGCGATCACTTCCTCGCCGGTCACTTTGGCCACATCCATCATCACCTCGGATCGGGGATGCCCTGCTCCTGCGGTCGCGAGGGTCATATCGAGGCATTCTGCTCCGGTTCGGGCATCACCGCCTGGTACGAGTCCCGACGTGGCCCGGGTGACCCCGCAGCGACGAATGGCCGGGAGCTTCAGGCGCTCGCCGATTCGGGGCACGGACTCGCGAACGCCTGCTTCACCGAATCTGGGTGGGCAATCGGCGAGTGCCTTGGCTCCCTCGCCAACTGCCTCGATCCTTCCCTCATCGTCTTGTCGGGATCGATGACGCGTTCGGGCCCGCTCTGGTGGGAGGCCGTCAAGAAGGGCTACGTCGAGCAGGCAATGAACGGGGTCGCCGATATCGGCATCGTGCCTGGGAGACTGGGCGGTGACGCCCCGCTCCTCGGGGCGGTCCTCCACTTCCTCAATCGTCACAGCTCCGCGCTCAAGGACTAGTGGCGCCCCATCCGTCGTCGTCGCGACTCATGTGCGCGACTCATGTGAAAGAAGGAACATCGATATGCATCCGATCATCGAAGGACTGCGCGGGAAGCTCATTGTCTCCGTCCAGGCCTACCCGGGCGAGCCGATGCGCAACCCCGAAACGATGGCACAGATCGCCCGGTCCGCCGAGATCGGTGGGGCTGCTGCGATCCGCTGCCAGGGACTTTCGGACATCGCAGCCATCAAAGGCCGCGTCGAGGTCCCGGTCATTGGCCTGTGGAAGGAGGGACACGAGGGCGTGTACATCACGCCTTCGCTCCGCCATGCGAAGGCCTGTCAGATGGCCGGAGCGGACATCGTCGCGATTGACGCGACTTCGCGTCCGCGCCTCGACGCCCTGAGCTTCGCCGAGACGACGGCTGCCATGCACGCCGAAGGAGCCCTCGTCATGGCGGACTGCGGCTCCTACGAGGACGCGAAGAACGCCTACGATGCCGGCGCTGACATCCTCTCGACGACACTCGCCGGGTACACGGGCGATCGCCCCCAGACGGAGGGTCCCGATATCGAACTGCTGACCGAGGTCGTGACGGCCTTCCCGGACCGGCCAGTCATCTGCGAGGGCCGAGTCCACACACCTTCCGATGCCGTAGCCGCCTTCGACGCGGGGGCCTTCGCCGTGATCGTCGGTACGGCGATCACCCACCCGACCCGCATCACTACCTGGTTCACGAAGGCGATCGAGAACCGCTGAATCCCGCATGCTCTGCGGTGAGCGTGGCATCCGTGCTCCCCGCAGACCCGACGCGCGTACCGGAAAGAGAAGGAGAGGCAATGAGGAGCCGAGCGATCATCTCGGGCCAGCCTGAGAAAGGGGCGATCATCGCCTTCGCGGACCCGGGGCGGGCCTTCGCCCTCGCCGATTCACTCGAGGGGCTGGCTGATTCCTGGCGCCTCGTCGTCGCGGATATTCCCGCTCCGTCTGCGGGGGCCGCCCCCGATGTGGCCTCTGATGTGGCCCTCGCCTTCGCGATCGAACAGCTTCACCGTATCCCTATGGGCGTTGCGGTCCTCGTCGGAGCGGGGACAGTTGGATCCCGCCTCGCAGCAGCGGTCGCCCGTGCGTTGCCCTCATCCTGCCGGGCACTGTTCCTCACCGACGAGGAGGCTAGCGCCTCCCTCCGTCCAGTGCCTAGCTCCGCCCAGGGCGAGGAGGGGGAGGGTGCCCCCGGAGTGCGCGCGCCCGCGGTCTTCATTGCCGAGGACGCCCTGCCCGTAACCCTGCGCGAACTCCTCGATTCCGCGGCAGAAGCCGAGATCGCGCACCCCTGGATTCTCCCGGAGATCGAAGAGCTGATCGCGGCGAATCCCCAGGCCCCGCACATGGACCTCGCGACCGCCCGCGAACGCGGCGAGCGCATGAATCCCCCGATGGATCCTCCGGCTGATTGCGAGTTCGTCATCGAGGAACTCGCGGGTGTCGAGAACCGGATCATGACCCCGGCGGGGAAGCGAACCGGGCTGGTCCTCTTCGTCATCCACGGCGGAGGCTACGTCATGGGGAGCGCCCGTTTCGAGGACCAGCGGTGCGCCGATATCCTTCGCTCCTTCACGCCCCCGCTTTTCGAGGGCTCGGATCTCGCAGTGACAACCGTCGTCCCGGAGTACGCGCTCGCTCCCGAGCACCCCCATCCGGCGGGGCTTGAGGACACGCTCGCCTCGCTCCGCGCCGTATTCGAGCGCTACCCGGATATACCGATCATCCTGTACGGGGATTCCGCGGGTTCGGGAATGGCGAACCAGGTGCTGCGCCGACTCGGCTCGGTCGAGCTTGAGCGGATCCGCGGGGCGATCCTGCTGGAGCCCTGTTTGGACCCGGCGTTCGACTCACTCTCGACCTGGGAAAACCGCGAGGGACCCGGGTGGACGCGTCAACTCGCCGTCGACTCCTGGCGGGCCTATCTCGGCGATGACGCCAAGTCCTGGGAGATCCATCCTCCCGTGCGCGAACTGCCAGCCGAATTCCCGCCCATCCAGGTCTTCGTCAACGCGGCGGATCCTTTGAGGGATGAGGCGCTGGAGTGGGCTTTTGATCTCGCCCGTGCGGGTGTCAAGGTCGAACTCCATTCCTTCCCGGGCACGACGCACGGTTGGCTCTCCGTTCCGGGCACCCAGATCTGGGAGAGAGTGAAAGGCGAAATGCGCTCATTCTTCGAGTTCTGCCTCAAAGAGGAGGCCGGCTCCCTAGCCTGAGAGCCGGGCCACCGCATCGCATCAGACTTCCGCAAATGAACTAAGAAAGGACTCGCCATGCGAATCGCCATCGTCAGTACTCCCGAGGAAATTGCGCGCCTCGCGGCGGACCGGATCGAAGAGGTATACCGGTCCAAGCCCGATTTCGTCCTCGGCCTCGCGACAGGATCGTCGCCGATCTGCCTGTACGACGAGCTTGTCCGCCGCTATGAGGCGGGTGAGATCTCGTTCGCGAAGGTTCGCTCCTACAACCTCGACGAGTACGTCGGTCTTCCGAAGGATCATTTCGAAGGCTATATGAATTTCATCCGCCGGCATCTCGTCGGTCGCGTCGATATGCCTGAGGGTGCGGCGCACGGCCCGGACGGCTGGTGCGAGGATCTTGACGAGGGCGCCCGCCTGTACGACGAGGCGATTAAGGCCGAGGGCGGCATCGACATTCAGGTGCTCGGCATCGGTTCGGACGGTCACATCGGTTTCAATGAGCCCGGTGGCTCGCTGACGTCGCGCACGCACGTCGGCGTCCTCACGGAGCAGACGCGTCGCGACAATGCCCGCTTCTTCGATGGTGACATCGACGCGGTTCCGACGCACTGCGTGACGCAGGGCATTGGCACAATCATGGATTCGAAGGCGCACGTCTTCATGGCGACCGGCAAGGGCAAGGCCCGCGCGGTCAAGGAGATGATTGAGGGCGGTGTTTCGCAGCGCTGGCCCGCGACGGCTCTCCAGTACCACGACGACGTCCTTGTCCTCCTTGACGAGGATGCCGCCAGCGAGCTCGAACTCAAGGACTTCTACAAGGAGGTGTGGGAGAAGGAGCACGCCTGATCCCACTCTCGCGGGGTCCTGCGCTTCGGAAACGAGCGCGGGACCCCGTTTTGTGTTGTCGCGGGTGAGAGGGTAGCTGTTCTTGTGGGCGTATCACGTACGCCCAGGTTTGCGAGTGTCTGTCTTCGTGCCCTCTGTTGGGTGCGATGCTGGAGGACGCGAGCCCACGGACACTACGGGGACGGGCTTAATTTCACGCGCGACGGCTGAAATGCTTCGGGAGAAGCACGTTCGACGGAAAGCCGGTGTTGCCGGAGGGCGCAGAGGCGGGTGGAGGCTGTGCCAGTGCCAGTGCCAGTGCCAGTGCCAAAGTCAGACTCAAAGTCAAAGTCAGAGTCAGCGCCATCACAAAATCAGCGCCAACGCCAAGTTCGCTAGCGGTTTGTGCGGATGAAGAAGTAGGCGGAGGCGCAAACGAAGAAGTAGACGACGAAGCGGCGGCTCGAACCGGAAAGGTCCGAGCCGCCGCTCGCATTTCACTCAGTCACGGGCTGGCTAGCTGATCCGGGAGACACGTCAGTGAACTCTACTTGCCCACCGATGCGCTCCTGCGCAGGAGAAGCGCCCAAGCGCCCGCTCCGACGAGTCCGCTGCCGCAGATCCCTACGAGAACCCACTGCCACCAGTCCGAACCACTCCCGTACGAGGCGGACCCGCGCTCGGGGTTGAGCAGGGCGCTCACGGGGGCAGCGGGCTTGGTGAGCGCCCGCGTCGTGGAGCCTCCAGACTGTGCGGAGTCCGCGAAGTCCAGACCCTCGACGCCGCTCGACTGGGAGCCGTCGGCGCTGGAAGCGCCCGATGCGTCGGAGTCGGAGCTCGCGGCCCCCGCGCCAGCCGCCGAGTTCGACGACAGTAGCGAGCCGGACACGGTCGACCCACCGGTCACCGGGGTCCCGGTCTGCCCGGCGCCCTCTCCGAGGCGCGCGCCGGCCGCGGTCGGGTTCCCGATCGGCGAGTCCGGAGTGCTCGCACTTGCTGAGTGGGAGCCCGTGGACGGTGATCCGGGTGACGGGGAGGTGCCCGGCGCGGGCTGGCTGGGCCGGTGCGTACCGGTGTTCGGGTTCGTCCAGTTCCTGTGGGACTCGGCGTTAAGCTTCGCGACGAGTTCGTCGATGGGAAGGGGCGCGCCGGGCTCCGGGCTGGGCGAGGGCGAGGGATCTGGAGCGGGCGCGGGGTCTGGCTCAGCGCCCCTCTTGATGGCCTCGTCGCCGACGAGGAAGATCGCATGGAGCGTCTTCTCAATGGTGGAGCCGTCGGCGAGGTGCGCGGTGTAGACAAAGTCGGTCGAGTAGCGCCCGGGCTTCGTGAAGTAGAAGGCCTGGTGGTCGTGCGACCCGAAGAGGTAGTGGAGGACCATGTCGGGCTTCGTCGAGTCGAGTCGGGGCGTGAATCCCTCGAAGAGAGAGGAGACGCCGGTGACGAGGCGACCGGGGCCGGTGAAGTTCCTCATCGCGACCTCGACGCCCTTGCTTGAGAGCTGTGAGTAGTCGACCCGCTGGGTTGAGAAGCCGACCCAGGGGATGCCCTCGAGCTGGGTTTCGGGTAGGCTCCACACGCCCTCGGGCGCCGCAGCGGCGAGTTCGCTGTAGCCTTTTGCGCCGGCGGGGATCTTCGTGTGCGTCGAGTCGGGGACGGCGTAGGCGAAGGTTCCGGAGGCGCGATGGATGGGGTGGCGCGGGTCGGCTGTGTCATCGACGAAGACCTCCGCCTTTCCGTCTTTCAGGGACATCGCCTGATCCATGTGGCCTTCGGTGATGATGTGGATCGCCGAGTCGCCGGGACGGGACGGGGTGGACGGGTTGGCAGGATCGGGTGTCGAGGGATTGCCGGGCTGAGCGCCACCGCTTGGCGGCGCGTCGGCACCCGGGTCCGCAGGGTTCGGCGAGGGCGAGGGCGCGGGTGAGGGCGCCTCGCCGTTGTTCTCCGCGGTGATCGCGCGCAGCGCCGAGATCGCGGCGTCGCCAACGACAAAGTGAGCGGAGCGAGACTTGTAGGAGAAGTTCCCGTCCTTGTCGCGCGTCTCGATGTTGAAACCGACGGTGTAGACGCCCGGCTTCGTGAAGACGTGGGCGAGGGGAACTGCGGCTGCATCGACGGTGAAGCCACGGTTGGGGTCGTGCGTCGTATCGAGGGTGACGTTCATCGCCCCGTCGGTGACGGTCCCCGCGATGTAGCGGCCACCCTTGGGGCCGTCGAAGGTGTCGACGGAGTAAACGGCTGGCCCGGAGCGCAAATCGGCGGGCATTCCGGTGAAGTCGAATCCGAGCGATCCGTGTTCGCCGGAGGCAGGCAAGACCCAGCGGTCGCCGTCGGCGGTCGTCTGCTTGAGTGAGTCAGGGATCTCGAGGATCGGTTCCCCGGGGACAGGCTTGCCGTTCGCGCTCACCTCAAGGGTCACCCGCTTGATCGGCACACCAGCCCGCACATCGTCTGTGAAGGTCCCCTTGTAGACATAGTGGGAGGGGGACGAGGGCGAGGCTGGCGCCTTCGCAGCAGAGCCGAAGAGTACCTCGATCTGCTTGCGGGCCTCGGCCTGAGTGAAGGGGGGCTCGGGTTCGGCGGGCGTCTCCTCGGTGGAGAGCTCACCGGAGGCGATCATCTTCTCCTTTACCTGCTCGGCAGCCGTTCTGATCGGAGTGAGGGAGGTCGTGGTGCCTTCGGGCAGGCCGACCTCGTCGTCAGAGCCGACGAGCCACGTGATGGTCGAGGGCAAGGAATTAACGGCTCTCTGGGACAAGGTGGACGTGTAGGAGGCAACCATGTCGAGCCGGTAGACGCCCGCTTTCGAGAAGGTCCAGTTCCAGTGGCCGTGGGAGCCAGCCTGGAGGGAGAGCGGTGCAAGCGAGGGGTCGGAAGAGAGCCCTCGGGTCAGAGAGTTCATGCCGACGGTGCGCCACACCTCGACGGCTCCGGGCCCGGAGGAGTTCGCGATCGAGAGCTTCACCTCGTCAAGAAGGATCCCTTCGGGCTGGGCGACCTCGTGCGCCGTGTCGAAAGCACCGATGCCAGCCCAGACGGGACGCCAGTTGTCGATCTGCTCCTGGGGGGCGCGCCAGACGATGTCGCCGGGCTTACCAATGAAGTCGAAGAGGCCACCCGAGGGGACGACCATGCGCGAGACCTCCTGGGAGTCGGAGGAGCGCGCGTCGGGGGCGAGTCGGACGCAGACGGAGTTCGGGTCCTTGACGACCTTGCGCCCGTCGACAACGGTAACGGTGAAAGTCTGGTCGACACGGGTGACGTAGGCGGCGTCAACGTGCGCGTGATGGAGGAGCTTGCGGCCAGCGCACACGTGGGGAACGCGACCGTCGGGCCCGGGGGTCGCCTCCGGGTCGGCGCCGGGCGAGCCCGCAGGAACCGTGAGGTCGGCGGGCACGAGGTCCCCGTAGCCGGCCTCTCCGGGCAGGTGCTCGGGATCGTCGGGCGCTCCGAGGGACGAGGGCGTGGCCTCGGCGTTGGTCGGGCCGGAGCCGTCGGAAGTGTAGCCCGTGGGAGAGGTCGTTTCTAACGGGGTTGCGTGCGCCACGGGCGCGACGAGTATCGGTGCGGCGAGCAGGGCGGCCGCGGTGAGGAGGCCGGTGAACGGAAGGGTCCTCATGCGAGTGTCCTTTCTGTGGTCTGCGCCGCCGGTCGGGCGCGAAGGAGGAGTCCGCGCCCGGGCGAGAGGAGCTGGGCGAGGACGAAGAGGAGGGTCGCGACGAGGACAATCGCCGCGCCCGAGGGGATGTCGAGCGACCAGGAGGCCCAGATGCCGAGGAAGGCAGAGACGGCGCCGATGGCCGGGCCGATGAGCATCATGGGGACGACACGGTCAGTGAGGAGTCGCGCGGTCGCCGCGGGAGCGACGAGGAGCGCGAGGACGAGGACGTTCCCAATCGTCTGGATGGAGACGACGACGGCAGTCGCGATGGCGAGGTGGAGAAGCACATCAATGCGCCCGACGCGCAGGCCCGTCGAAATCGCGAAATCACGGTCGACACTGACGAGGACGATCCGGTCGTGAAAGACCGCGAGGGCGATGCCGATCGCGACGCACGCCCCGAGAGAGATGAGGACATCGGTATTCGTCACGCCGGTGAGCGACCCGAAGAGGAGCGACTCAAGAGACCCCGTGTAGCCGGGTGTTCGAGCGACGACGACGAGGCCAAGGGCGAAAGCGGCGGCGAAGAAGACGCCGATAACGGAATCTTCGCCGACCCGGCGGTTCTGGGAGAAGACGGAAATGAGGATCGCAACGAGGATCCCGGCTGCGGCTCCTCCCAGGAGGATCGACCCCTGGAGCGCGAAGGCGATCGCGATTCCGGGGAATACGGCGTGTGAGAGTGCATCGCCGACGAAGGAGAGTCCGCGCAAGACGACGTGCGCGCCGACGAGACCGCAGACGAGTGAGGAGAGGACGGCGATGAGGAGCGCCCTTGGGAGGAAAGCAAGCGAGGGGTTTGCGAGGTCGGAGAGGAAGTCGAGGAGGCTCATCGGCGCACCATCCCGAGGGAGCGCAGGAGCGCGGAGTCCTGAGAGACGCGGAAGGTCTCCATCCACGGCTCCGGCGAGCAGAGGGTGGAGGGCTCGCCCTCGGCCCTTACGGTCCCGTTGAGCATGACGAGTCGGTGGCAGATATCGACGGCCTGCCCGAGGTCGTGCGTCGACATGAGGATTCCGACTCCGCAGCGGGCGAGGTCAACGAAGAGGCGCGATAGCGCGTCCTGGTTCGGGTGGTCAAGCCCGGTGAAGGGCTCATCGAGGAGGAGCAGACGCGGCGAGGCAACGAGCGCCCGGGCGACGAGGATCCTCTGCTTCTGACCGCCCGAGGTCTCGTTGATCGTCCGGTTGCGGTATGCGTACATGCCGACAGCGTCGAGAGCACGGTAGACGGCCTCAAGGCGCGCCGCGCCTCGAGGCGCGCGACGCTGACCGGTGAAGGCGGTCGCGACGAGCTGGGCGGCGCTCATCGGATAGTTCCAGTCGAGGTCCTGGCGCTGCGGGACGTAGCCGATGACCGAGCCGCTCGCCTCGATGCTCCCGCGGTAGGGGACGAGTCCCATGATCGCGCGCATGAGCGTCGTCTTGCCAGCCCCGTTCGGCCCGATGAGGCCGACAAGCTCACCCTCGTCGACCCGAAGGGACACATCCTCAAGGATCGTCCGCCCGCCAAGGTCGACGCGCAGGCCGGACACCTCCAGTGCGCGGCTCATCGCTGAGACCCCCGGTCGTCGCCGTCATCGGACACTTCCGGCTTCGGCTCGACGGAGCCGGAAGCCCCACCCTCGACGATCCTCTCAGCGACCCGCTCGCGCTCGTGGCTACGGCGACGGGCGACGAGGACGAGAGCAACAAGGACGAGGGCCGCAACGCCGAGCCCCGCGGCGATCCACAGCGGGAGCATGGTCGAGCGGTCGAGGGGTGACGGCGAGTCGACGGGAGCGGGTGACTCAGGGGCGTTCGAGACGGTCCACTGGGCTTCGAGCGCCTTCTGCGCGTCAGTGGCGTCCCCGACAGCAAAGCGGAGGACGCGAGTGTCCTCGACAGTGGTGCCGTCGGTGAGCTGGGCCTGGAGGCTGAGGCGGATAAGGTGGATCCCCGGTTGCGTGAAGACCCAGTTCGCGTGGGTGTGCGTGTTTGCGTCAACGTGGATCGGCTGCGAGTTCGGCTTCGTCGAATTCCACAGCTCTTGGGGGCCGGAGAAGTTTCCGGCCTGGACGAAGGCGTGGAAGTCCCCCTCGCCCTCGTGTCCCTCGAAGACGAGGGTCGCGCCCTGGGCGAGTCTGCCGACGACCTCGGGGTCCTGGGTGTTCCAGCCGAGCCACACGACGTTGGCGATCTCGGACTGGGGGACGGCCCAGACCGGGCCGTTCGCCGAGATGAAAGAGTACTGGTCGTCGGCGGGGAGTTCGAGCTTCGCGGCGTCGGAGACGCGTAGGACGACGTCGTCAAGGTGGCGCCAGGTCGGCGTCTGATCGGAGTCGTCGCGGGCGAGGAAGGTCCACGCGCCGTCGAGGAACTTCGGTCCGAGGTCGACGTGGCCGGCGGAGATCTCGACAGGCGTACCTTCGGGGGCGACGGTCTCGTTCGACTCGACGACCTGGGTGAGGGAAGGGTCCTGCGTCGTCGTGTCTGTGGCGAGCGAGGCGGGGGCAACGGCGATGAGAGTCGCGGCGGCGAGCGCGAGTGCGTGCGTGAGTTTCACTGGTCTCCTCGGGTGGGATTCGGGATGGGTGCCTCCGACTCGAAGGGCCAGGCGGGCAGCGAGGCGGGGTCGAGGCAGGACTTGATCGAGCGGGTGTTGAACACCATGAGATCGAGGTAGGTGGGAACCTCGTCCGTGAGCGTGTCGGAGTGGAGCGAGCAGACGGACTTACCGGTCGTGTGCGCGAGTGCGACGAGCTCGCCGAGGTGGGAGCGGGAGGTTGGTTCGAGGAAGACTCCGGCGGCTGGCGTCTGCTCAAGGACGCGCGTCAGATTGGCGAGTTGGAGAGCCGAGGGCTCAAGGGACGGGTTCGGTGCGACAAACCCACCGATCCGCAGCCCGTAGGCCTTCGCGTAGTAACCGAAGGAGTCGTGCGCAGTCACGAGGGCGCGGCTCTTCTCAGGGATGGTGGCGACGACTTCGCGAATCCACCGGTCGAGAGCCTCAAGTTCGGCGTCGCGGGCGGCGGCGTTCGCCCGATACTCGGCCGCGCGCGAGGGATCGAGGGCTGCGAGGCGCTCGGCGACGAGGTCAGTGTAGGCAATGGCGTTCTTCACGTCGTGCCACATGTGCGGGTCGATCTCACCGTGTACGTGGGTTCCGATTACGGCCTGGGCGAGGATTCGAGCGGAGGCGCCGGGTTCGGCGAGGAATCGCCACCGGTTGTCGGGGATCGTGGTCGTCGTCGTGTCCGGGACGGCGATGACAATCCGGTCGGGGTCGAGGTCGCCTGCGGGGGCGTCTGCGCGCAGGGTCATCGAACCCTCAAGCTTCGCGGTGAGATCGGCGTGCCCGGAGTCGAGGACGCTCCGCCCGGTGGAGTGCGGGTCGACACCGACGGCGAAGACAAGAGTCTTCTCACCGAGCGGAGTATCGCCCGTCGGCGAGTGGAGCGTCGCCCGCAGAGAGAGGGAGTAGACACCGGGATCGGTGAAACCCCACGACATGTGGGTGTGAGCGTTAGTCGGGAGCTCGACGCGGTCGTTCGAGTCGATCCCATCTTTCGAGGCGATCCACGGGCGCGGTTCACCGAAGGTGCCGGTCGTGAAGGCGGCGAGGTCGCCGGGGCCCGTCGCCGAAACTGCTTCGAAGGAGACGGTCGAGTCGGTCGAGGCGCGTCCGTCGACGCGCAACCCGAGCCAGATCGTCGCGAGAGAGAGATCCTCGACGAGGGGAATCGGACGCGCACCGAAGGGGACGGACTCTTCGCCGAGGGCGACGTGCTGGGCGCCCTCTGGGAGGTTCGCGTCGATGGAGGAAGTGAGTGCGCTCTGCTCAAGGAGCAGCCCGTTGGAGAAAGCGATGTCGGCGTGCGCGATGTCGCGGAGGGCCGCCATCGAAGGCTCGAAGGAGTGTGGATCAACGCCTGCGGGGACGAGCGTCGCGATGCGCGCTCGCGGGGCGACCGCGCGCACGAGATCGGCGATGATCGGCGTCGTCGCAACGATCCGAGGCTGCGACCCATCATCGGCCACATCGCCGCTGCTAGGTGCAACGGACTCTGATCGCGCGCCGGGAGTCTCCTCGGCAGAGGCTCCGCCGTTCGCGAGTGCGGGAGCACACGCGCCGAGGAGCAGCGAAGGAACGCCGATGAGGAGGGAGAGCGCGAAGGCACTCCCAGGGCGACGCGCTCGGGTGCGCCTCACCTTCTTGCCCACCGTCGTGCGGCGAGCCCAGCGAGGGCAAGGAGCGAGGCGAGAGCGACCGGGGTGGCGGCGCGCGCGCCGGTCGTCGCGAGACCGCCGGGAAGGGCCGAGCCATCGACGATCTTACCCTCGGCGCGCAGACGATCAATCGTCGCCTGGTCGAGTTCGCAGGGGCGCCCGTCGGCGGTGCGGCCGACGTAGACGGTCGTCGAGCCTGAGCCGATGCCGCCGAACCAGCGGGTGCCGACGAGCGAGCCGAAGTTGCCGGACTCGAAGACGGCGAGTGAACCGGGGCCGGAGACGCCGTTGAGCGTCCAGGTGACATCGCCGGTCGTGCGGGCGAGGAGGCTGGGGTGCATCGTGTTTGCACCGAGCCACGGGACGGAGGAGACCTGGCTTGAAGAGATCATCCAGATCCTCTGACCCTGCTTCGCGATGAACTCGATACCGGCGGGTGCAGTCGTCTCGGCTGCGGAGCCAAGTCCGAAGACGAGGGAGGAAGGGGCGACCCAGCGCGCGGGCTGCGAGCGGTCGTCTTTGACGAGCATGGAGATCGACGAGGGGCTGGCACTCGTCCCGATGTCGAAGTGGCCGGAGTCGGCGTTTCCGGCACCGCCGACGTTGAAGGAGAGGATGCCGGAGGTCGAGACGCGGGCACCGGACTTCAGGGTCGCGGTCTGGGTGATCGAGACTTTGTAGACGCCGGGGGCGGTGAAAACCCAGTTCGGGTGGACGTGGGTGTTCGCGCGGATCGTGTGGGATCCGCCGACTGCCGTGCCACTCCCGTTCGAGGTGACGGGGGTGGGGAGGCACTGCTCGGCGGCTGGCTGTACGGGCGCTTGG
>ERZ1034992.482-NODE-482-length-22509-cov-5.092946_pt1 | contig 22509 bp, 29 predicted proteins | sample MGYA00520695_ERZ1034992 | MGnify/ENA primary metagenome ERZ1034992 (study PRJEB33766, sample SAMN09781778) | gut metagenome | biome: gut microbiome | host: Homo sapiens | place: Madagascar | study: EMG produced TPA metagenomics assembly of the PRJNA485056 data set...
CCACCGGACGGCTGGGATGATTCTCGGTCTTGACGATCTTTCCGATCAGCCGCCAAGAGTTGATTTGTCGGCGAAACGGCAGATTCCGGGGAAGTATGTTGTGATTGCGGCGCAGGCGTCCAGTCAGTGCAAGTTCTGGAACAAACCTTCCGGCTGGCGTGAAGCCGTGGCGTATCTGAAATCGCGGGGGTACCGGGTGCTGTGCATTGACAGAATGCCGGAATACGGCTGCGGTTATACCTGGAATCACATTCCTTACGGGGCGGAGGATTTCACAGGGGACAAGCCATTGCAGGAACGCATCAATCTCATCAAGGGAGCGGATATGTTTATCGGACTGAGTTCCGGACTTTCGTGGCTGGCATGGTGCTGTCATGTCCCCGTTGTGCTGATTTCGGGATTCACCGATCCTGGGAATGAATTTTGCACGCCGTACCGGGTGCAGAACCGCACCGTCTGTCACGGCTGCTGGAACGACACACGGATTGAATTTGACCACTTCAACTTTTTCTGGTGTCCGCGCAAAGAAAAGGATGCGGACAAATTCGAATGCACAAAAGCGATCACTTCCAAAATGGTGACGGGCCAGATCAAGCGCATAGAAAGGAGTCGCGATGGAGCTGTTCAGAATGAATAAATTTTCAATCTTCCCGGTCGAAGTTTACGAGGTGAAGTGATGGGTAAAATCTCCTTCTGCAAACTGACGCAAGCGCAATACGACGATCTTGCCGCGCCGGATCCGGAAACCGTGTATTTTCTGACGGACAGCCGTATTCTCGTGCTTGGCGGCAGAGAGTACGTCCACAAAATCAAAGCGGAGAAATTTCTGGTGAACCGGGTGTTCGCCGATGACGTCTACGGGACGGCCGCATGGCTGGATGCGGACAACTCCATGGAACTCGCCGGTTACTTCGCCGTTCCGGTGAATCAGTTCGATTTGTGGATCGTTTCCGCGAATCCGAAAATTTCCGGCAACATTGTGCTCTCAATCGGCGATGAAAGTTTCACCGTTCCGGTAACGGGAACAGCCCGGCATGTCGTCCTGACTCCGGCGCAGGGAGTGTCCGGCAGAATTTCCATCGTCCGCGACGCCGCCGGTTCCGCCGATACGCTCAAAGACGGAACGGACGTCATCACCGCGCTCGTGGTCGACTGGAGGTACAGCTGATGCCGGTTCTTGACAGAATCCGCGACCGGGTGCGCCGGCCCGACTGTCTTTTCGCGGCTTTCCCGGACGACGGAGGCAAAGTGCTCAGCCCGATGAACGGCCGGCTGTTTCCCAGACCCGGTACTGCATCCGTTGGAGTCAAGGATATCGATGAGGGGCTGCTTGTTCCGAATTACTGCAGTCCCGCATCCGGAGGGTACTTCCGTTTCGTCAGCGGAAATTACGGGGCGCGGTTCTACATTCCGCTGAACATCAGCGGCGAGACACCGCATCACACGATGATTTTCCGGGCGTACATCACGGATACGACCACGGAAACGGAGTATCCGTACTGTTACCGCGCGCTCTTCTGCATGTCCGGCGGAACATCGTATCTTGACCATGCCAATCTGACCTGCCAGATCGACATTGACGGACAGAGAAAACTGTACGGGATCGGCTCTTACGCCTGTTTCCAGTCGGATGAAGAGTTCAATGCGCAGTCTTCGTCCGCCGTGCGTTCAGCCGGGAAAGTGGAAAAACGCTATACCCGGTCCGGAATGACGCACCGCTGGCTGACGGTCGCGGCAACCGTGGACAACGCAACGAAAACGCATTGTCTCTATCTGAACGGAGTGCTTGCGGCAAGGTCACAGCGAAACACCTGGACCGCCGACCGGAACAGATTCTCTTATGCATCCGGATCAAGAGTTTTCCATTTCGGGCACAGCTACGCGCTTAAAGAGTTTTCGGCGATTCACACCATGGTCTCCCATGCCGCTCTTTTCAATACGGTGATGACGCCGTTGGAAATCAAATACTTATCGGAGGAATGATGCCTTACATCAAATGGAATGAAGCCCGGACGGACTATGAAATCTGGTACGGTCCGGGAATCGGAAGCGCCGCAATGGCGGAAAAAGGATATGAGAAAGTGGACGCTCTTCCGGAAATCCCGGTAGAGGAAGCGCCGCTTGCCGATCTGGTGTTCAGCAAATACAAAATTGCGCAGAAGCTCATGGCTCTCGGACTGTGGGATTCCGTCAAGAGCGGACTTTCAGAAGAACAGAAGGATTTCCTGTATCTTGCACAGGACTTCAGTTTGAACGACGCTCTTTTCCGGAGCATCTACGAACAGCTCAAACCGCACATCGCCGATATTGACGGCGTTCTGCGGGAATGTGTGCTGCAATAAAAGGAAATGCATCTTATGAAAGCTAAATTTGTGCAGCGTCCCGACTCCGTGGATTTTGTGCCGTCCAAAGACATGCCGACCGGCGAAATCGTCCGGCTCGGAAGCCTCATCGGAGTCACCAAACTCTTCATCCCCGCCGGAACGCTTGGTTCGCTGTCGCTCAGCGGCGTATATGACGTCGCCAAACCGCCGGACGTCCGGTTCTCCGCCGGGGAATGCGTCTGCTGCGATTCAGACGGACGGATCGGCAAAAGCGGAACGCTGCTCGGCGTCGCCGTCATGGCGTCACCACCCGGAACGTCTTTGGTCCGGGTGCTGCTGAACTGCAGCGCCAACCGCAACGAATCATCCATTGAGCTGGACGCCGAATGGCAGCCGCTCTGAAATCAACGCCATAACGAAAGGATCTCAAAATGGCAAAAGTTCTCTTTTACACCGCAACCGCCGAAAAATTCGCCGCCCTCGAACAGAAAAACGATCAGGCTCTCTACTTCATCACCGACACCGGCGAGCTGTACAAGGGGACGGTCCGGTTCGGCTTCCCTGTGAAGCTGGTCGATGAATTCCCCGAAACCGGAGAAGCCGGGCTTCTCTATGTGAATGCCGGCGGCGATGCAAAAGTCTGGAGTGGCAATGCGTTCATCGGGATCGGGAGCAACCGTCCTGACGTATTTCTCTCTTCCGCCGTGCGCCACACGGTCACAGCGGAGGAAGCCGGAAAGGACGTCTTTGCGGATATGGTCGCCGGCGACGTCGGAGTGCTGTTCACTCTCAACGACAACACCAAACTGTTTGTGCGGCTGACCGATCTTGTGGACACCTACACCGCCGACAACACGGCGGCAAAAGGCGTTTCCGTCTCGGTTGACGGTTACAAGATTTCGGCTGAAACCAGAGTTTCCGCCGAAGCCGGAAATCTGCTTGAACTCAAAGACGACGGGGTTTACGCCGCTCCCCTCGAATGGCAGACCGTCGAATAAGGAGCGTTATGAACAAACTCAAGGAAATCAAACAGCTGAAGGAGACTGCGGAACGCCTTCAGCTGGAAAACCGTGAAATCATCCGCAAATACAGCATGACGGAGTTGGCCGGCATTTACAACGGAATCGGTCCGGACTCATTTCCGGAATGGCTGAGAAATGCCATCTCCGCTCTTCATCCGAGCCTTGCGGTTGTGGCGTTCATCCATGACATAGAGTGGCATGAGAGCGACAAAAGCAAAGAAAAGTTCACCGAATCGAACAACCGTTTCAAACGCAACGGTTACACTGTCGCCAGGGCGGAATACTGCTGGTACAATCCGCGGAGGTACATTGTCATGAATCAGGCCCGCCGCTTCGGGAACATCTGCCGGCTGTTCGGATGGAGTGCATGGTGTTCCGATTGCGAATGCGCCGTGTGTAAAAAGAAACGAGGTAAAGAGTGAAAATCGGGCGGTTCACAGCCGCAATCGCCGGGGCAGTCGTTCTAGCAATGACCGCCGGATGTTCCCAGAACATCGTTTATCGGGAATTTTACGAGCCGAATGACAAAACCTCACTCAAGCGCGATGACGGCACAACGGTAGGAGCCGTCAAAGTCGAAGCAACCAAAAACGGAATTCCGAATTGGAGTGAAAACAAGACTCTGACAATCTCCATTCTCGGTTTCTGACTTAAATGAAGGATTATATCATGACCACGAAAAATCAGAAAATCACCATCGTTTCAGCTCTCTTCCTCGCCTTTATCCTTGGCATTGGGACGATGTGCGGATGCAGCTGTTTCACTCCGGAAAAAGTTGCAGCAATTCACAAAACGGTCGGCACCATTCTTGACATTGCCTACGCAACGGGCGGAGCCGCCCTCGTCGAGCAGAAAATCGACAAGCTGGCAACCGACGGCAGGATTACGCAGGAACAGGCGGACATCTTGAAGGCCGCCGCCCGGAAATCTTACGCCGACCTTCAGAAACGCTTGAAGGAACTTTCCGTTGCGGATATTGAAGTCTCCGCCGAAAAGTAAAATCTCATCAGCCCGGTATTCGTGCATATTTGTGCAGTGCCGGGCTTTTATTTTGCTGTCTGCAGAATTTCAACGCACTGTGCCGGAGTGATGATAAAAGGTTTCTGTGGGAAATGCCGGATATTGCCTGTAACCAGCAGCGCATCTTCTGTCTGCCTGCCTGTCATAGTTACGGCATAGAAGCATCGATCCTTGGGATCATTGACTTCAGGATAATCCTTCGACAATGCCGTGACATTCAGACAAGAGGAGGTAAGCACTTTCAGAACGGTCTCAACTTCTTCAGCAGGAAATTTGAATTTTTTTCGAGCCAGTACATCCCGGTATTCTGCCAAAATTTCAGGATTCAATAATGGAATTGTTTCTCCTTTGAAGACGGAAAGCAGAACTGTGCCGGGATTTGAATTTATATTCAGCAATGCAGAAACAAGGACATTGGTGTCAATGACCACGTAAATCATGATCTGCCGTTCCTTGCTGCGGAGATTTCTGCATTGATCTCATCAAGAGTCATTTCTGAATTGCCGTTTGCGCGTGAAATTGCAGACAGCTTTTGCATGGCGGCAATTGCATCATTTGCCGTCGGAGCGGAATTCAATTTTATTGCAAAAGGGACTCCTTGCTCTTGCACTAATCTGGTAAGACTCATACGCAGATAGGTCGGTAAGTCAAAACCAAGTTTTGTGCAAAGATCGTTTGCCTGCTGACGCAGAGTATCATCAATTCTGAATTGAACCAGCGTATTCGGCATATTCGGCTCCTTTCTTTGTATTGTTATGTATTTTGTTTGAAGTGTAATATACTGCATCAAAATATAATATGCAAGCAAACGGCTGCAAAAAAAAGTATATTTTATCTTGTTTTCCAGCAATATCCATGCAGATTTGCCTCGTATCAGGCTTAGCCCTTGGGGGGAGAAATTCAGCAACTGGCAATGAACTTGGCATTTGATTGCAACTTATGCAGCTCTATTCAAAATCACGGATTCAAGATTTTTCAAGCTATAAAATATCACGGATTCAAGATTTTTGAGCTGTCATGCGACCAGCGGGTGCCAAATCTTCAGATATGAGGATGCCGACATTCGCGCACTCTTGCCCCGTGTCGGGCTTTCAGTTTTTTCTGCGAGCAGGCCGGTTCAACCCGCATGACATAATCGCAACACGGGCCGTTTCCGGCCAAACGTGCGGCTGTTTTATGATGATGTTAGCGGAGCGAATGCTTATAATAAATTCTGCATATTTCCCTGAAATACGACTCTTTCGACTTGCATAAACGTATATCCATGCTGTTGAAAAATTTTCTGATATTTTTGCTCGAACCGGCTTGACTTCAAGTCATGATTTCAACACTGAAAAAGTCAAGTTGAAGATCGCATAACTCCTTGAAAATAAACGATATTTATTATTGTAATATCTTTCATAACCTACTGGCTATAAACGAATTGCATGGTAATGTATGCACTGTAAGCGGGGGCGGGGGGACCGCCCGGGAGAAAAAAAAAGAAAAAGCCGACGATGGAGGCTGACATGGAAAAAACAGTAATCAGAGATTGCGAAACCGGCGAGGAATTGACCCTTCCAACTCTTCGGAAAGAATACGAAAACCTGAAAAACGCGGAGGAGACCGAAGCGGCGAATTTTGAGGATTACCTCGAAAACATCACGGATAAAAACGGAAGTTGCGAGTGGCTTTGAGCCCCGTGTCAAAAGGAGAAGGCTGATGGACGGAATTTGCGGAATCTGCGGCAAGGCGACGGATGAAACCATGCTGACTGTTGACGACCATGAAACGGTTTGCCTCGAGTGCGCCACAAAGACGGCGAAGGAGGCGCAGACGGAAAAACGGCACATTGAAATTTATGATGAACATTGGAACAACTGGTTCCTTTGCACATGGTGCGAAGAGCTTTTTCCGGGAAGTGAACTCCGGGAAGAGGCTGACCTCGGCCACCTTTGCGATCAGTGCATTATGGCGATTCATTCACGAGGCGAAAGTCTGTGCTTGAAATACTGAAAACAAACACGGAGCCCGGTGAAGCGGGATCCGGCAAACGAAAAGAACAGAAAAAATGCTAGACCCGTTTTTCACCAAAAAACGCTGTGACCGGTGCGGTGCGGAGTTGACGTTCAGAACCATGTCCATGTTCAACGAGGATGTCATCTGCATGAGATGCAAAGAAAAGGAACGGCAGCATCCCGATTACTGCAAGGCGGTCGAGGCGGACAATGCCGCAATCCGGAACGGCAATAGAAATTTCAAAGGCATCGGGCTGAAAAAGAAACGGGAAGGGGGATTCTGACGGAAATTTCTGATACGCATAACCAGCCCGCCGCACAAGCGGGCTTATTTTGCGCACACTTGCCCGTGTCGCGCGGAACGACGGCCGACCACCTCCAGCCCGGTTCAACCCGCATGACATAACCGCAACACAAGCCCAGTCCGGGGCTTCAACGGCATGTTTCCCTTCGGGGACGCCCATGCGAACGCCCATCATAATTCCAGCATATTTCCCTTATGACAGCCGAAATATCACTTGACTTGTTTTCTATTTGTGCTGTCCTGAAAAATTTGAATATTTCCCCGAAATATACTTGCTGTTGTCCGCAGTGATGCTGCCGGAGTGCAAATTTTAATTCAGTCTTTATCCTTCAAAAAAAAACATAACAGCATGACATGAAAAAAATATCAAGTTTTATACGCGAAAATCCTTGAGAAATAACAATGTTTATTATCGCTATATTATTCGTAACTTACTGGCTATAAACGAATTGCATGGTAATGTATGCACTGTGAACAGGGTGGTGTGGAGCCGCCCGCAGCAACCGGTCAAACAGCCAAACGATGGAGGCAAACATGACCAAGGCGATTGAGACGGCGAAGGCGTTGACCTTCGGGACGGAACTGGAATACACGAGCATCAGCCGCGAGCGCGCGGCAAGGGCGATCCACACGGTGGTCGGCGGCACGATTCGCCACACCGGCGGTGGCTACGACGAGTGGACGGTGATTGCGCCGGACGGGCGGAATTGGAAGGCGGTCAGTGACGGCAGCCTGACCGACCGCGCCACGAGCGCAGAGGTGGTCACGCCGATTTTGAAATGGGACGACATCGAAACCCTGCAGGCGGTGGTTCGGGAACTCCGGCACGCCGGAGCAAAAACACCGAGCTGCACTTCACAGCATGTTCACATCGGAGTCCGCGACTTCACGGCGAAGCAAATCGCCAATTTTGCGCGAATCTGGTACAAACAGGAGGAGCTGATTCTCAAGGCCCTCGGAACCCTGCCGAGCCGCCTTGCACATTACACACGCCCGACAGACCGCGAGTTCATCGACCGCCTTGAAAAGGCGAAGCCCTCGACCCGCGAGAGCCTGAACAAAGCCTGGTTTGGGTATTCGAATCCGAATCCGGTGCACTACGACAGCGCGCGTTACCGTGCAGTCAACCTCAACAATGTATGGCGGATGGGAACGGTTGAAATCCGGGCCTTCAACGGCACGACTCATGCAGGCGAGGTCAAAGCCCACATTATCCTTTGCCTGATGCTTGCGGCGAAAGCCAAAACCGCGAGTTGTGCAAGCACGAAAAAACAGCGGCCGTTCAACGAGGAAAGCGCCAAGTACGACATGCGCGTTTTCCTTTTGCGCCTTGGGATGATCGGAAACGAATTCAAGAATACACGGATGCACCTTCTGAAAAACATGCCGGGCAGCACGGCCTGGAAGCACGGCAGACCGGAAGGCCGGTAAGCCGGACGGGGGGCCGGCTTACCGGCTCCCCTTGCCGGCATGTTTTTCGAGGAATGCAACCCGTTCTTTGAAAATAAAGAGCAGATTTATCTGCGGTTTTGCGTGAGCATGACTTGACTGCTTATGCAAGTCGCCATCGGGGTCGTTCTCCGCAAAATCGCAGATATTTTCAGAGGGCTTTGCACGGGCTCCCTGAATAAAATTATGCCCGGAAACGGCCTTGTCAGCCCCACTGTTCAATTTTATGCATGGACTTGAACCGGCCTGGAGGTGGTGCAGGCAAAAAAGCCGCGACAGGGGCAAGTGTGTGCAAACAAACGCCAAACGTGAAGGAGGCGGATTATGCAAATTCGCATTTATGAAACGGACTTCGAGGGACATCCCGTTGAATGCACGGGAGAGTATTTTTCGGGACCGACCGCTCTTGCCATTGTGGAAGCCATGAAGCTGGATCCGTTCAACGCCGGTCTTGCTCCGGTGAAGTTCATGCGTCAGCTTCTGGACGCCGTCGGACAGAAAAATTTCCCGCTGGCTGATGACCCGGAAAAAGCGGCTGTTGCATTTTTGCAGCGGCTGACTGCTCTCGGCTACGCGGAATATGTTCTTGAACCGCAAGAACTGATTGAAATTTCTCGGGAGGAATGCGATATCGCCGAATTCAAAAAATCAAGCAAGATCTTGAAAATAAACGGATAATATAGTTTTGGCATAATGCGTTTGCGGACTGGATAATTCGGAATTCCATGGCAATGTAGGTTACCGTAAAAGCGGGGAGAATGGCCTCGCGGAAAGTGAAGAGTGTGCGCATGAAAAATCTGATTCTGTATTTTGCTTACGGGTCCAATATGGAACCGGTCCGGATGGCGTGGCGTTGTCCGGGGGCATATCCGCTGGGACGGGCTGTTCTGCGGAACTACAAGCTCACCGAGCGGCTTTACGCCGACATCGATTTCCTGGAAGGCGGTTCAGTATCCGGATTCCTGTACCTGATTACGGAGCGCCATCTGAAATCGCTGGACGCCTATGAAGGATATCCGAAAGTCTATCGCCGGATGTGGCTGGACGTTGAATTCAAAAGAGAAACGTACCAGGCCGTCACATATGAAATGACTGCGGAAACGAAACTTGCCAGAAACGGGCTGTCGTATCCGGAAGAATACCGGAAGATCTGCTCGGCCGGTGCGAAGTTCCGTCATGTAAAAAATCAATTTGTCAAAAGGAGAACAAAAGGATGAACACTCAGAAAAAAGCAAACACGGTTCAGATCATCGCCTATGGAACGCTGATGACCGGAGAACGGAATCATTGTTTCTGCCGGAACGCCGTCAGCATCAGACCTTGCGTTGTCACGGGAACGCTGTACGATACCGGTTATGGTTTTCCAGCCTATATGCCTGCCGGAAGCACGCAGGTCAAAGCGGAGCTGATGGAAATTCCGATGGAAAATTGGGCGGCGGTCGACCAGCTGGAAGGTTACCCTCGGCTTTACGACCGGATGCTGGTCCCGGCAACGCTGGCGGACGGCAGCACGGTCGAGGCGTGGGTTTACGTCATGAACACTATTCCGGCGCAGGCGAAGGTCATCGCCAGCGGCGACTGGAAAAACAGGGAGTGAGGTGCAAAATGACAAACACGATTCTGATCGAACAGACGGCAAAAAACATCAAACTCGCCGAGGTCATTGTGCTGGCGGTGCTGTTCGCCAGCATCGCGGCCGGGCTGGGAGGGATGTATCTCTCCCTGGCGCTGGGCATTGCAATGTTCATCATCGCCGGAATCGCGCTCATCGGCTTCATGGCGGTCCGCGTCTGGCGTTGGTGGATGCACGGGTGAGCATCATGTGCGAACATTGCATCGACTGCTTCTTCCGGGATGAGGACGGCGACCGGGAACAGTGCATTTTCGATCTCGAAAATCCGGTCGAGATCAACTACTCCGATCCGGCCTGCGAGCACTTCGAACTGAGCGAGTCGGCGGCCGCGGAACGGCGGAAACAGCCGGGCGAACTGTAAGGAAAATCAAAATGACGGCTTCCATTTCGGGCGTTTCTGTGCTATATTACATTGCAATACAACGGAGTTTTCATGCCAACGTTTCATAATCAATTTCAGCCCCGTGCCACCCGCGCGACTGTCTATCAGCTTCGTGCCGATGTCCTCTGTCCGGACGGCATGGAAAATTCCTTTTCCCGGATCATCGGGCTGATTCTACCATTTGTCGCCAAATCGCTCTACACGAAACTGCCGCCCGAAGCGGCGGAACATCGCAGCTTCGAAATCCAGGACGAGAACCGCCAGTGCGAATGTGTCGCCGTCCCGGAGCGGATGCTGTGGGCGATCCGATTCAAATTCACCAGCAAGGACGGGACGTTGTGGTATTACGATGTTTCTCTTGTCCGGGAAGATGACCGGCTGATTTTCGGCATGAAGATCGATACGGCTTTCGGGGCCGACGTGAAGGCTTTACAGGCAAACCTGCCGCTGGTCGAGTCTTTGCTCGGGTGCGGCCTCCTCGCGCAAGAACGACCCGTTACGGCCAATCTGTGGCTCGTCAACACGCCGGAGGACGTTCAGGGGCTGGTTGGCTCTGCTGGAAGCCCCTTACCGTTCCCTGCCGGTGATCGTCATTTCCGCCGTAAACCGGAATGCGTGGCGATTCACGCCGACTGCTCCCGGCTATCTGGTCAACGCCGCTTACCTGGCGGACAAAGTCAAAGGATATGCCATTGTCGCGCAGATCAGTTTTCAGGCGGCATTTGCCCTGACTGACGCGGTCGGCAAGAGCTGGTCCGTTTACGACGGAGCCTGCCGGACCTATTTCCCGAAGATCGATTTCGACAACGGTTCACCGGCGCATCATCCCGGCAATTTCAAAGACAAGATCTGGTTCTGGAATTACGAAGGATTGCGCGGAGAACGGGGCTACACGGCGTTTCTGATCGACACCGCGCATCGGGCCGCATCCACCAACCGGACCGACTGGAGCGGCCTTTACTTCGTGCCGGACGCTCGGATTCTCGCCGCTGAACTGGAACTGGCCCACGCCGCGCACCTCGCCAACGCCCCGGAGCGGGAACTGGCGATGCAGAACCACATCGCCGCGCTCCAGCGGAAGCTCCAGACGGCGGAAGATGAGAACGCCGACTGGCTGGGCGAACTGGAAAAGGCGACCGAGGAGGCCGAATACTACAAGCAGGAGAACATCGCACTACGGCTGCGGCTGGACGCGCTCCGGGCGCACCTGATCCGGCAGAACGGCGAATCGCCGGACGCGGAAATTCCGATCCCGAACAACTACAAGGTCATGGGCGAATGGGTGAAAGAACATCTCGCCGGGCGGCTGGTTCTGCTCCCACGCGCGGAACGGGCGGCGTCCAAAGCCGAATATACCGAGGTCGGGATGGTTTACCGGGCCTTGCTGATCCTCGCCAACGAGTACCGGGACTCCCGGATGGGCACGGGAACGGACAAGGCATTCCGGGATGCGCTCGCCCAATACGGCATGGACTTCTCCGGTTCTATCGACAGGAGCCGTGCCGGGCAGGAAGGCGATGCCTACTATGTCAATTACCCCATCGGAACCTCGCAGCGTGTGTTCCTGCAGTTCCATCTGGAGCGTGGCAACCGGCACGAGAACCGCTACTGTATGCGGATCTACTTCTTCTGGGACGACGACACCAACCAGGTCGTCGTCGGCTGGCTGCCGTCTCACCTCAGCAATCGGATCAGCTGCTCTCTCTCATATCTACCAACCTGTCGGACTGATGGGAGCTCCATTTTTATCTGATTCTAAAAAAAATCTTTGATTTCGCACAAAAAAGTTTGCAAAAATCACTTTTCGTTCTATATTATATGTGTTGGGCACAATAAACGTAGGATTCCGGAATATGAAGATCTCATATAAAAAGCTCTGGAAAATTTTAATCGACAAAGAGATTAAAAAGAGCACTCTGCAAAAAATGGCAGGAATCAGTTCTGCCTCCATAGCGAAACTCGGTCGCAACGAAAATGTCACCACTGATATTTTACTTAAAATCTGCAATGCGCTCCATTGTGAGATTCAGGACATATTGGAAACGATAGAAGACCCTGCTGAAGAACCGAATCATGCAAATGAGGAGGCGAGCGAATGAAAATTGTTTCCCTGTTTAGTGGCGCGGGAGGATTAGACTTAGGTCTGATTCAAGCAGGAAATCAAGTGATTTGGGCTAATGATATTGATCCCAATGCCGTTGAAACTTACCGCAGAAACATTGGACAACATATATCTTGCGCCGATATTAAGGATATTGACTTAAAAAAACTTCCTCATGCAGACGTTGTTGTTGGGGGCTTCCCCTGTCAAGGGTTTTCCATGGCAAATTTGCGACGTTCCGTTGATGATGATCGCAATCAACTCTATAAAGCATTTTATTCAACAATAAAAGAGCTCCAGCCTAAATTTTTCATTGCAGAGAATGTGAAGGGAATTTTGAGTTTGGGTAAAGGAGCTGTGATAAAGCAGATTGTTGCAGATTTCGAACAGGCAGGTTACATTACAGATCTGCACCTCGTTAATATGGCTGATTATGGCGTTCCACAGACGAGGCAAAGAGTCTTAGAACTTATCAACTAATAATATCTGATTGATGCAAAACGTCCTTCCATGCTGCTGGAACATGTGCAGAAACCGTTTGGCGGTTTTCAAATGATGGAAAACCGTTTTGAAGGCCTGCATATCACATCGCAGTGGATTCTGGACATCAGTGGGAAAGCCGCCGTACTGAAAATAACTGCCGCCAACCGGAATGACCGGGGAAAAACAATACCGGTACGTCTAAAAGTACAGTCTTTCCCCCGGATCGGCAGCAAATTCGGATCCCGTTTTGCGCCGGGTATTCTTCATGTGGACGGAAGGACTGTTTCTTCCGAATTGGAAGCCAATTTTATTCTGACCGGAAGCGGAAAAAAATCGGGGATGTCCACCGCCCGGATTCCGGAATATCCATGGCAGAATCCCGGACCTGTTTCCATTTCCGCCAATCCTGCAACTCATCAGGAAATACTGACGATTGTTCCGGATTCCAAATGTGCTGCATTTTATACATGGCGTCGGGACAAAGAAATGACTGTGGAATTCCTGACGGAAGAAACTATCTTGAAACCGGATGAACAGATTTCATATGAATTCGGTTTCGCTTATGATATGAAGACGGTCAGAAAAAAATAACCAGCTGCATCCCCGTTCTCTCTTTCACGGAGAGACGGGGAAATACGCCTGTATCCATTCTTTACCGTTGTTTGACTTCAACAGTACATGCTGCACTGCGGCCGGTTATCATAACATCCCGGCCTTCAAGATTCAACATTCCGGACATATCGTTCAACGCAAAAAACGTTCGCTCATTTTTCAACGCCTTCTATCAGGACAGCGCGCCAGGGGGCAAGCGGAGGCAATTCCAGTACGATCTCATCAGCCGTCTGTGAGAGGACTTTCAATTCCAGCGGTTCGGCAGCCTGCCGCTGAAGACGGTATTTCTCAAATGCCGGCCGGCGCATGGCAATGCGCAGCACCGGAGTATCGCCGACGGCTGCGTTGAGCAAAAAGGCGCAGACGGCTTTTCCATCGGCAGTCGTATGGGCAAAGGTACATACTGCATATCCGGAGGTCAGCAGACGCACTGCCATCCTGCCGGGGACAATCTGATCCAGCGCATCAAGAATGCATTCTCTACGGTATCCGGTCCAGCCATGCCAGATATTGAGGAACTGCACCAGCACGATTTTGCCGCCGAATCCGGACGGGATGATTGCCGATGCCCCGATATTCTTATCACTGGTTCCGGCAACAGAGCTGGTCAAAATGACATCGGGCGCGGTTTTACAGATGACGCGGGCAACCCCCTCCGCCTGATACTTCCCATGAAACACCTCCGTTGCGGAATCGTTAAGCATAAAAAACTGCATGTTCGGTTTTTTCAGCTGGATTTTCCGTAAAAACTGCAGCTGCGGGAACTTCCGGCCGATGATCTCCAATGCGGCGATATCCATCAGCACCGGTTTTGAGAAACAGACTTTCAAATCATCTTCATTCAGTGATTTTGCCGTGCGTTCATTGATGGCGAACAACTCCGGCGAGGCGCCAGGCAGCGACATCGGCAGGCCGTTTTCCAACAACCGTTCTTCGGTTTCATCAGTCGCTTCGAGCCATTCCGGCAATGCAAGATAATCCTGTCCTTCATAGAGCGCACATCCGGCGAGACCTGTGTCGGCGGTTGCTTTCGCCACCGCCTCGATAAAAGGACGGTGATTCTGAAGTGTCCGCATAAAAAATTCGTAGTTTTCCTCCGATTCCTGATTCATCGGGCTGTGCCAGTAGAGCGAGGCATATTTCGCTCCGGCAGCGATATCGAGAGCCGCTTCTGTCATCAGCGTCCCCGGATTTTTCTGAACGGAGACATGGGGATAACTTTCGCATTCGCTGCAAATTCCTCCCCGGAATCCGTTTGCTTTGAAGCGCGCCGCTTCGCGCCCCACGTCAAAGGCTTTGCGGATCATATCACGGGGAAAAAGATCATGATAGAAACCGCCCCCGGCCCGGATGGAGATAATCTCATTGCGTTCTCCGGCAAGGCCATGGCTGATCTGACTGCCATCCTCTGAATCATATTTATGCGTGGAGCGGCCCTTTTGCAAGCCGAGCAGACAAACTGGCTGTACCGCATCAATCGCCCTGCGATATGCGGCACAGCTTTCTCCCAGCATCCTGCCGTTGAAGTCAACCCATTGCTTGCGGGTCTTCAGGGAAGGATGTTCGCCGAAAAGCTCTCCGGCAAGAGTTTCGCGAGTGAAGTGATTGTCTGTTTCCATGTTGAATCGAGCCAGACAGCGAGGGCAGAAGCAGAGACTGTCGCCTTTGGCGCCGAGGCGCATGTCATCATCGGGCCAAAGTGAATCGGGCTTCAGTACCTCCAGCATGATTTTTGCCGACTCTTCCAGATAGACGTGAACTTCCGGGGAAGAAGGGCAGAGACAGCAATAGGCTTTTCTCCCGTTTTTGTCTTCACACCAGGCATTCTCAGAGAATGGATACCCCTGAGGCGGCGGGACTTCCTTCGGAGTATGTCCCAGTGTACAGCATTGAATGCCGACTCTGATCCCGCGCTTGCGGCACATCTCCGCACAGGGTTTCAAGTTTTCCAGATAACGGCGAATCTCTTCTGCCGACCTGCAGAAATACCATACGTCTGCGGGCAGCCAAATCTCATCGACACAACCGGGATGGCGGTCAATCTGTTCAAAGATCTTTTCCAGATAACCGGGATACTTTTCGGGATTGACGGCTATCTGCCTCAGGACAATCAGCGGGAATTTTTTGTGAACAGTCATCTTATTTTTCTCCCTGGACTTGATGCCGGAGGCTCCGTATATGGTTGCTGCCGCAGAAGACATCCCCGCGGCCGCCCGCGCCGAATTTGATGTTTCCCATTTTGAAACTCCTGTTTATTTTACTGTCCGGTCAATTAAATATCGTGCACATGACAATCACTTCCGCCGGCACAGGCCAGAGAGCGAATCTGCAATTTATTCAATTGCCGAATTCATATTTTCAAGCCTGCCGGTTTACAGACGCCGCTCCGGATTTCCGGAACAATGCCGTTTGCATCGGACTTGAATCCGGTTTTCTGCCACTTGCCGTCCGGGGCAGACGCCTGCACTTTCTGCGGCATTTTCAGCCGATGATGGCGTTTTTTTCCATTTCCGTTCTTCCTTTATCTGGCGCTATGGATCACTTCGAAGGATTTCAGTTTTCCCTTGAAGTACTGCACGCAATTATTCCGGGATTTTGTTCCATCGCCGCCAAAACCGCCGACAGCAACCCAGCGCGGAATTCCTTCCGTCGGGAAAGATTCCGTTTGACCATTGAGGGTAACGGAAATCTTCCGCATATCGTATTTGAACTCGATTTTGTTCCACTTCCCTTCCACAGGATCAAGGCTGGTCTTGAAAACAGTGGAATCTTCCGGAGCATTGGAAGCCTGGCGACGATAGAAATCCACCACCAGCCGCTGATCTTCCGTGCGGAGCCGGAAACCGGCGATGTCATGTTCCGCATGTACGAAATAGACCTGATCTCTATCCACATCCAACGGCAGAACTTCAAATCTGACAGTGTATCCGGACCGTTGCGGAAAAAGGGACGGCGGGAATCCGATAAATTCACCCTTCCCGGAAAAATTCAGGCAATAGGTTCCGTCAGCCGATTTCTCATATTCAGGTACAACGAGGCGCTTTTCACCAGCCCTGGGAGCCTGCCGGAACGAATACGGTATGTCATAAACGGAACAATGATACCCTTCATATCCTGTCGGGACCAAATCGTACCCGCCAAGATTGCCGTAAAACTCGCGGCCAGCCGCCGTTGTAAGAATATTTCCCGCATATGCAGGATTGAATCGGTATTGAATGTGCGGTACACGGTTTGCAGCGACCGGCAGATCGTAAGCTCCTTTTTGATTGTGATAAACGGAAACAGTTGCTTTTTCCCCGGAGCCGGAACGTTTTAAAACATGGGGTGCACTCCACCAGACTTTCCCTGTTCTGGAAACCGCCCGTGCCGCAAGCACTCCATCAGGATATCCGGTATGGAGTTCCGCCTCGAATTCCGCAGAAGAATTCATGACCGGAAGCGGCAGACGATCCAAATGCTGCGGGATCTCCAGCGCTATCTGAAAACCGTTTTCAAAAATCTTATTGCAGACCCCCGCGGCTTTCAATTTGGCAAGCGGAAGCGTCCAGGCAAAAGTTCCGCCCTTTTCCGGACCGGAAAGATAGGTCCCGCTGATCTCGAAAACAGCCTTGTCAAATTCCGTTTTTTTGAGCGAAATCATTCGAGCGTTGCGCCAGGAAGACGCGCCTGCATTTTTGATATGCGGATGTTCGGCAAAGGAATACTCATTCTGCTTGACGCTGCAATTTTTCAGATAGCTGTAGGATGGATCCTGCGGGGCGGCGAACCAGGTCGCCGACGGAGCATTCTTCATTGCCATCGTCGCATTGAATCTGCCGAACGGGATCATTTCCAGGTGATAAAAAGTCAATATGAGATTGATTCGACCGGGGTCATTCTGATGGAATTCATTTTGCGGATCATAGGAATAACGGATATCCCTGCCGTTCTGAAGGACTTCCAGAGAGTTCAGCGGATCGGGGAAAGAAAGCTTTGCGGAAACGGGGACCTCTATACGTTCCGCCAAAGCGCCCTTTGGATGTATGACTTTTCCAAATCTCAGTTCCGCCTTTGCCGGGAAAAGAACATTGCGCAGCGGAGTGGAATACCATGTGCTGTCACAGGCAATCGTCGGACGGACCACTGTAAAGGGAAGTCCTTCCTGTATCACTTTTTTATTCCCCTGATAATCAATCGACAGACGGGTGACAAGAACTTCGGAATCAATGTAATCCTTGCCGGGAATATGCAGTGTATATTCCTTGAATTCCGCGCGATTGAACTGCAAATCTTCCTTAAGGAGCACTTGCCCTTTCTCATTGACGATCTCTGCCGTTACCATGCAGGGTTCAGATGTGCCGGAATCCGGGATATGAAGAATTTCAAGCTCATAATCCGGCCCGCAGGAAATCTGCTTCCGGTGGGACAGGATCAGATTGGGAAGTGAAAGGTCGTCTCCCGGATTAGGCGTCAACCGGCGTTTATGGTTGGTGTCGTTCCAATACTTCAGAATCCGCTGATAAGCCATTGGCTTGTTGACGGTAGGCTGGAAGTGAGAATCTTCGTTATATTCGTCCCACTCAAATGCTTTCAGAATATCAAGATTGAAACGTTTACTGATTTCAAGATATGCACGGAGCGTTTTCGTGCCGTTCGCGGAAAGACGCTGACGGCCGCGATAATTATTGTAACCGGTCAGGATTTCCAATCCGCAGAGTTTCTTTCCGTTATACTGCTCCTGCGCACAGACGGCGGCAAAAAGCGGAACGATGATCTCATTGTAGTAACTGGCATGCAGATTTCCCTCGGGGTCATCAAGATAGTTGGCATATTCAATGCCGGCGCAATGCTGCAGGACTTCCGTGAGAAAATCAAACCAATGGAGCAGACTGGATGCGGGAACGCCTTTCCCGGCTGCATAAGACAGATAGGGCTCCGCACATCCGGAAACCGTACCGCAGCTGTAAATCAAGCCGGCTGGCTCGCCCGTCATTTTTTCCAGCTTCCTGATGAATTCCTTCGTTTTCGGAATATCCACCCATCCCCAGCAAAGATAGAGCACCTGACCATTTATGCGCAAGATACGGGGATTGCCGGAAATCGTTTTCATCATTTCCTGCTTGAGCGGTCCGTTGTATCCGGGTGGAGTGACGGTTGGAATCAGTTTCAAGTCAGGATTTGCCGAACCGAGAGCGTCCTGATAGCGCAGAAAGCTCTCGTAGTAAACGTAGGCATTGAAAGCAGAGACCCCGTAAAGTTCAAATATCTCATAGGTCTTCCGGTATGCTTTCTGCTGATACTGACTCGGTCCGCCGGTCCAGAGATCGCGGGAGCAAAAAAGCTGACGGTCTGTGTAGTTGTAGTCTGTGTACCACATCCTGCCAGCGGCGGAAAGCGTTTCAAAAGAGATGATTGGCGTCGGTACGGCGGGCCGCTTTTTGGCTGCAAGTTTACGGATTTCGACCATCAACTCTTTGCCAAGGCGGTAATCCTCCAAGGAAAGTTTTACGGTTTTCGCTGTTTTGGTTCGGATTTCATTGAAAAGAGGCTCTGCCGCCCAAGCGGATTGAATCAGCAAAAAAGAAAACAGAAACACAAAAAAACTTTCAGACAGGCAATTTTTCATGTTGGCTCCTTTGATATGAAACAGAGCCTGATGCAAAGGATTCGGCTCCCGGTTGTTGATAAGTGTTTTTTCTGCGTCCAGACATTTGACGTGCCTTTTGCGGTTTTTCCCTGGAACTGAATGGGAAATCATATTCCTGAATACTGGTTTCCCCTCCTGTTTCCGGCAGTTGAAAAAATCAAGCAGGAAAAAGGATGTGAGACAACTTGAAGCAAGTCTTGCCTCACTTCCCATGGAAAATTGTTTATTTAACTGCAGGATCAATGACTGTTACACAAGGATTGATCATTTCAAACCTGCTGTTTTTCCCGCCCTTCCAGTTCACGAGAACCATAAAACGTACATACGCGACGCCGGGCCAAATCTTTTTTTCGACATTGCGCGGTGGATTCGTTGTCCCGGGTTTTGTGTCGATAAATGTGTAATACATATAGCCGCCGTCGGCATGAGTACGGACTCCGATCCCCTTGGCAAGATCTCCTTTCAGCGCAGAAGCAAAAGTGACTTTCCAGCCATTGCCCGATTTTTCAACGGAGGAAATGCCCGGCAGAACATTGTAATTGGGTAAATCACCGTAATCGGATTTTGTGTCAAAAACCGCAATACTGTTTTTCGTCCACCGGGAAGCATCGGCGACCGTGATGCTGGTATCCCCGGCTTTCGCGTCTGCTGTCAATACCGTATCCGTCCCCGCAATGGGGCGGATATTGTGATGTCTGATTTCCTTGCGGTTTTTGTCGTAAGTGCGGAATCCGATATATACTGTGTCATTGGCTGTTCCTTCCTCTGCACGGAAAGTTCCGGTAATTTTAAGATCTCCGCCTTTCGGCAGCTTAATCAGTTTTTTGCCGATCAACATTTTTTTCCCGGAGATGAGCAGCGATGAACCGGACACTTTGATTGCATCCGGCTGCTGCCATGCCTCGGGTTTGGCAAAACTGATTTCATCTCCAGCCATAAGCTGAAAACAGCAGCAAATTCCTGTTGCGAGGGTGGCGATGTTGGTAAAATTCATCTTTCTTTCCTTTCTTCGTTCAGTTTGGAATTGAAACCCCGGCAGAGGATATTAACGTGTCCCTCTGACTCCATTTACAAACCATCTTTCAGGATGTTTGGTAAAAGTTCCGATTTCACCATCATAAGGGGTGCTGAAATGAGCCTTGAATGAACCCGCGTGACCATCGTAAAGCAATGCGTTTACGATTTTCTTTCCATTATGACGCGGCAAGGGAAATCCCCAGTTTTCATTGACACCCCAATTGGTTCCGTCCATAATCTGGAAGTATCCGACAGACCCGTCCGCGGAAGTGGAGTTCCTGGTGTCCATCGCACAGTAAAGACGGGATGGAGCCTTGATATGAACCATCTTTGCACCCAGATGAAAACCTATAGTTCCATCGCCGTAATATGGCATGCCGTAAGAGGAATAAATGGGAACCTTCTGGGTGTATGCGGCCAGAGACTCAGCGGTTTGTGTCGTGTTATGGGACGGACAGTAATGGACCTTGGGCAAAACACCGGCATAGTCGACCAGCGCGGTTTGCCATCTCATTTTATTTGTTCCTCCAGCTTGCGGTTTATACGGGAAAACTGCCATCGGGGCATATTCGTTGTAGGTGCCAACATACATATGAATGCCCGTCCCGATTTGTTTAAGGTTGCTCATGCAGTTGATGGCGCGGGCACGTTCACGCGCAGATGACAATGCAGGAAGCAGCATCCCCGCCAGAATCGCAATGATCGCTATGACCACGAGGAGTTCAATCATGGTAAACATTTTCTTTTTCATGACTTCTCTTTCCTTTTTGTTATAGGCTGTTGTACTGACAGTAGCAATAATCGCATTCATTTCCTCCTTCCTCGGATAAGTTCGTTAAGTGTGTACCATGCTAATTTTGGACGGCGGTATTCATCAAGGATTCCCTTTGTATTGAATCCTCGGCAGCGGCCATAGATTTCCGGACCGTTTACATAAGACCGGGTGTCGGCAAAAAGCCAGAAGGCTATTCCTGCACAGTCATCATTGTCCAGAACATAACGGCAGGCGGACGCAAGCAGTTGGGACTGATACTCTTCCGACCAGCGGGTCTTCAGCGGATCACGGAAACCGTATTCGGCATCAGCTCCAAGTTCTGTGATTAGGAACGGTTTGTCTTTCGGCAAGGCGTCGGAAAGCATCTTGAGCCGGGGATGGATCAGGTGGATCGTGGAGATTGATTTATAATCGGAATCATACCAGCCGGGGTAAGGATTCATCGCCACAACGTCCACCAGATCAGTACAGACGTCCTCCTCGTACTTGTTGGAGGAGAAAGAGATCAGACAATGCTCATCGACCGATCGGATCTCATCATAAAGACCCTTGATAACTGCGCGGGTTTCCCGCATCCTGCTGTCGTTCTCATTAAGAAATCCGCGGATGATGATGCAGGGATGATTGAAACTGATTCGTGTCAATCGATTCGCCTCCTCCTTCTGCACTTTCAAAAATTCTGTTTCATGAAGTTTGGGCGGCTGAATATCCCATCCAAGAGTTTCCTCCCATACCAGTATTCCCATCCTGTCGCAGAGTTTCAGGAATTCCCGACGCTGCGGATAGTGACTGCCCCGGACAAAGTTGTAACCGTTGCTCTTGAGCAATTTCAGATCGGAAGCCATCAGCTGAAGCGGCATCGCCGCCCCGGTCAGCGGGAAACTTTCATGGCGGTTGAAACCCAAAAGTTTGATGGGATTCCCGTTAAGCAGGATCTGACGCCCGCTGGTTTCAAAAAGGCGAACCCCGAACTCCTCTTCGACTTCATCGTCTTCCGTACGCAAGACCAGAGAATGAAGATTAGGATTTTCCGGACTCCAGAGGCGGAACTCCGGCAGCGCAAGGCGGCAATCCAATGTCCCGTCGGTAAATTCAGCCGTCATCAGTTTTTTCCCTGCAAAAATCAATGTCGCAGACTGAGTTTTTTTCCGAAGCGTGCTGGCACGCACACGAATCTCGCCGTTACGATAATTCTCCGTGGAAACAAGTACTTCCACAATTGGATTTGTGCAGCAATTCTCCAGCGTGACATTGCCGTAAATACCGCCGTAACCATAAAAATCGAAATCCGGCTGGAACATGTAATTGTGGTGGTTCTCAAGAACAATTGTCAAATCGTGTTTTCCGTTTTTCCCGGCATCGAAATAGTAGGCTTCCGTCATGTAGGGAAATTTCGCTTCTCCGATCAGTATTCCGTCCCAGTACACCTTTCCATTCAATCCCATTCCATCGATGGTAAGCTTGACAAACCCTTCAGCATCAACAACACGGTGCAGTGCGGAAAAACCGCGTTCTCCGCAGTACGGTTCCATCAAATCAAAACAACCGGGAACAGACATAAAGTCATCGTAGAAAATTGGAAAATCCGGCTCCTTTTCTCCAAAATACCGAAAGTCCCAGATCCCATTCAGATTTCTTTGTGTTCGAATCATTCTCTCTGTCCTGCCTTCCCTGTCTTTTTTGAATTTATCCATAATTTACTGTGCTTTCATATGTTTTCAATATTCATTTTGTAACATCAAAATGAATATTTGTCGCATTTTA
>ERZ1034992.484-NODE-484-length-22466-cov-6.499487_pt1 | contig 22466 bp, 17 predicted proteins | sample MGYA00520695_ERZ1034992 | MGnify/ENA primary metagenome ERZ1034992 (study PRJEB33766, sample SAMN09781778) | gut metagenome | biome: gut microbiome | host: Homo sapiens | place: Madagascar | study: EMG produced TPA metagenomics assembly of the PRJNA485056 data set...
GAATATAGGTAATTGGAGCGTAGCGACCGAAGGGGATTCGGGGAATCCTTTCCCCGTGCCCCACCGGGGCTGTCCCGTAGGGACTGGGGGTTGGATGAATCGTGCGCGAAGCGCGTAGCGACCGAAGGGGATTCGGGGGAATCCTTTCCCCGTGCCCCACCGGGGCTGTCCCGTAGGGACTGGGGGTGAAGTATATCTCAGTTACTTGGAACTGAGATATTCATCAATCGCCGCCGCTGCCTTGCGCCCCGCACCCATCGCGAGGATCACTGTCGCGGCACCGGTGACGGCATCACCGCCGGCGAATATGCCCTCTCTGGTCGTGCGGCCTTCGGCATCAGCCTCAAGCCCGCCACGACGTGTGGCCTGGAGTCCCTTCGTCGTGTTGACGATCAACGGATTCGGAGCAGTTCCAAGAGCCATGATCACGGTCTCAGTCGGGATCTCGAACTCGGATCCCGGAATCGGGACAGGGGAGCGGCGACCGCTCGCGTCAGGCTCGCCAAGCTCCATTCTGATGCACTTGATCGCCCTTACCCAGCCTTTCTCGTCGCCGAGGATCTCTACCGGGTTGGTAAGCATCTGGAAGTCGATGCCCTCCTCCTTGGCGTGATGTACCTCCTCCTTTCTTGCAGGAAGCTCGTTCTCGGTACGACGATAGACTATGGTGGTGTCGGCGCCAAGCCTCAGGGCTGTTCTCGCGGCATCCATCGCCACGTTTCCTCCACCGACGACACAGCACTTCTTCCCGGCGTGGATCGGGGTGAGATAGTCCTCGCGGAAAGCCTTCATAAGGTTGTTTCTCGTCAGGAACTCATTGGCGGAGAAAACCCCGTTGAGATTCTCGCCAGGAATGCCCATGAATTTCGGCAGACCGGCTCCCGTGCCGACAAACACAGCCTTGAAGCCTTCCTTGTCCATCAGCTGGTCGATGGTGACCGTCCTTCCGACAATCACATCGGTCTCTATTTTGACTCCGAGCGCCTTGACAGCGTCGATCTCGCGCTTGAGGACGGTGTCCTTAGGAAGCCTGAACTCAGGGATGCCATATTCCAACACACCGCCGGCCTTGTGGAGGGCTTCGAAGATCGTGACATCGTAGCCTTTCTTGGCCAGGTCGGAGGCGCAGGCCAGGCCTGCAGGTCCGGAACCGATGATGGCAACCTTCGCGCGGCCAGGGGTCGGAGCGGCTGGCGCCTCGACAGGATTGGCGCCGGTCGTGGCAGAGTAGTCGGCCACAAACCTCTCCAGTTTGCCGATGGCCACCGGCTCACCCTTGACACCGAGGATGCAGCTGCCCTCGCACTGGCTCTCCTGCGGGCAGACACGTCCGCAGACGGCCGGAAGGGAGGAGTCCTCGGCGATGATGGCGGCGGCTCCGGCGATGTCACCTGCGGCCACCTTGGCGATGAATTCAGGAATCTTCACGCTGACAGGGCAGGCCTGCACACAGCGGGGATTCTTGCAATGGAGACAGCGTGTGGCCTCTGTCGTGGCTTCCTCAAGGTTGTAGCCGTAGCAGACCTCTTCGAAATTATGCGCGCGTACCTTCGGATCCTGCTCGCGGACCGGTACTCTTGGTATTCTCTGTGCCATTATATTCCCATTTTAGATTTAACCTCCGTCTCCTCTGGCCTGTACTGTCCGAGACGCCTCATGGCCTCGTCGAAATCAACGTCGTAGCCGTTGAACTCAGGACCGTCCACGCAAGCGAATTTCACTTTTCCGGCCACGGTCACGCGGCAGGCACCGCACATTCCCGTGCCGTCCACCATCAGCATGTTCAGGCTAACGTCCTCAGGGATGCCGAGTTTCTTGCAGGTCAGGGTGCAGAACTTCATCATGATCATAGGGCCGATTGACACTGCCTGGGTATATTCCTTACCCTCATTGACCAGTTTCTCAAGCAGGCCGGTAACCATTCCGTGGAATCCTTCTGAACCGTCGTCAGTGCAAAGGTAAAGGTTGTCACAGGCGGAGGCCAGCTCTTCCTTGTAGATAAGAAGATCCTTGGTCTTCGCTCCGATGATGACATCGACCGCTATGCCTCTCTCGTGCAGCCATTTAGCCTGAGGGTAGACCGGAGCGGTGCCGACACCGCCGGCGATGAATATGTACCTTTGGCCTTTCAGCTCCTCATCCGTCTTGTCAACGAAGGCGGAAGGGTTGCCCAGAGGCCCCACGACATCACGGAAGAACTCGCCCTCGGCCTTGGAGATGATGGCGGCGGAGGATGCTCCGATGAGCTGGGTGACGATGGTCACCGTGCCGTTCTCCCTGTCGTAGTCACTGATGGTAAGTGGTATGCGTTCGCCCTTTTCGTCGGAGCGGACAATCAGGAACTGCCCAGGTTTGGCGGCCTCGGCAATCCTTGGAGCCGACACCACCATCTTGCAGATGTTAGGAGTCAGCATCACTCTTTCAAGAATCTTGAACATAAGCTATCTAAAAATAGTGTTATTAAATGTAGCGGGCAAATGTAGGAAATTAAGTCGATATTCCAAATTATTCCCGAATATATGATGCAGGATCGCGCCCGATTGTCCGGTTTTGCGTTCGTCCTGTTGATTTGCCATAATTTAGTAAGCGTTAATGATTATTTAGCTTCGGAAATGTGTGTTTTGAAGGATTTTAATTGTATATTCGCAAAATTAGAGATTAGTGCCGAAAGGTACGATGTCCGTGACGATAAATGACACATTGATATGGCAAAGAAATCTACCTTCAAGTCCAATTGGCCGAAGTACCTTCTCCAGTGGGGAGTGCTGGCGCTGCTGGTTTTCTTCTTGAGCGGACTCGCTTCGTTCGTGTTCACTGACATGAATGCTCCGGATCCGGAAAAATACTGCCCTTTCGGCGGCCTGGAGGCATTGGGAACCTATTTCGCCAACGGTTCATTGCCTTGCTCGATGACAAGCATGCAGATCGCGATGGGAGTTGTCCTTGCGGCGGCTGTCGTGCTTCTCGGCAAGCTGTTCTGCGGCTATCTCTGTCCCGTCGGAACGGTGGAGGATCTTCTGAAGAAACTCAGGCAGGCCATCGGGTTCAACGCCTTCAACATCAATGAGCGCAGTGTCGCCGACAAGGTGCTGAGGATCGTGAAGTACGTGCTTCTGTTCATCACCTTCTACATGACATTGACCGCAAGCGAGCTCTTCTGCAAGAATTTCGACCCGTACTACGCCACGGCCACGGGATTCAAGGGTGAGATCACGCTTTGGATGTCCGTCGCCGCCTTGGCGCTTGTGCTTATCCCCGGTCTTTTTGTGGACAGGTTCTGGTGCAAGTACATCTGCCCGCTCGGAGCGATCTGCAACTCCCTAAAATTCTGGGTGTGGATGGTCGTGCTGGTGGGTGTGTGGTGGATTCTTGGCCTTCTCGGACTACAGCTGCCTTGGGTCTGGCTGCTTGGAGCCATGTGTCTGCTCGGCTACCTGCTGGAGATCCTTTGCGGAAGGCCAAAGCCGCAGCTGCTCGGCGTGGTTATCGACAACGGCAAATGCAACGGCAACTGCCGCCTCTGCCAGAAGAACTGTCCTTATAATATTGATGTCCCGTCATTTGAAGGCAAGGTCAATTCTGTTGACTGCACCCTTTGCGGCGAGTGTGTCGCCTCCTGCCCTCTTGGCGCCCTCAGTGTCGGCGTAAGAAAGGAGGTTGATGGAAAACGCTGCAAGTCAGCCAAGTATATTCCTGCGGTACTGACTGTCTTGGCTGTCGCCATAGCGTTCATCATCGGAGGAAAGTTCGAGGTGCCTACAATCGACGAGAAGTGGGGGATAGAACCGGGAATGAAACTGGAGACGGTCAGGATGGAAGGCCTCAAGTCGGTCAAGTGCTTCGGCAGTTCGATGGCCTTCAAGGCCAGGATGGAGAAGGTGGCGGGAGTCCATGGAGTCAGGACATTCGTCGGAAGCCACACGGTCGTGGTCACCTATGACGCCAACGCCATCGACGCCGCGAAGGTCGAGGCTCTGATCTTCGTCCCTTCCAAGTTCAGGGTCAACAGCCTGGAGCCGGAGCAATACGACTCGCTCAAGTGCGTGACCATCAGGACGGAAAAGATGTTCGACAAACTCGACCTCAACTACCTCGGAATGCAGATGAGACTCACGGAAAAGAAGATATTCGGTCTGGAGTCCATCTACGAGTGCCCTCTCATCGTCAAAGTGTACATGGCGCCTGACGAGGATCTGGACGAGGCGTGGTTTAAGAATATTGTCGAGAAGAAGACCCTTGAGATGCCGGTTCACGGCGGCGGGGTCAAGACGATGGATCTCGGATTCAAGTTCATCCGTTTGGAGAAGGGAAGCACCATGATCTCCACTCCAGACTACCTAAGGATGATGTTCGACCAGTTCGCCGCTGAGTATGCCCGTGAAACCAATCTTGACACGGCCCAGTGGTGGTACGAGATTGTTGACCGCAACTACGAGAAGCCTATCGTGAAGAGAGGGATGCCATTCCTCAGCAACCATCTGTCCTCCCATGAAGGGGTTCTGGGAACATACCTCACCCTTAACGATGATCTGGAGCCATGCATCCGCATACGTTACACGGCTCCGATGACCGAGGCCGCGCTTTTCGAACTGATGACGATGCCGAAATGGACTATCAAGTTCTCGGATGACGACATCCGCGAGGTTGACGCCAAATTGAGTTTCGGAAAACCGGGCCGCAGCATCCCCGTCAAATAAGCGTTCATATTCATAAATAGAGGGTTATTTCTGTTGCCGCTTAATTAGATGAAAGGAATATACATCGCGCTCGCCTTGCTTTTCGCCGCGTCTTTTACAGCCAGGCTTGATGCTCAGATCGCCATATCTGAAGATATGTTCGGACGCACTTCATTCACGGTGAAGGCGCAGGTCCTTGACTCGCTGACGCGGGAGCCTATCGCGTTCGCTTCGGCGTATCTCAGGCATCCTAAGGACACGGTCATCACCAGTTTCGCCCTGACGGACACGCTCGGCAAGGCTGAGTTGAAGAAAGTGGCGAAAGGAGAGCATCTGCTTTGCATTGAATATCTCGGCTACAGACCTGTCTATAAGAAGATTTATGTCCGTGGCAACTATGACGCGAAGACGATCCTGATGAGACCGGACGACAAGGTCCTGAAGGCGGCGTCTGTCTCCGCGGTCGGGACTCCGATGGAGATGAAAGGGGACACCCTCGTCTATAACGCCTCCTCGTTCAGGGTGATGTCCAACGACAACCTTGCGGATCTGCTGAAGAAGATGCCAGGCGTGGAGGTAGGCGAGGACGGAACCGTCAAGGTCAACGGCAAGGAAGTCAGCAAGATAACGGTCGGAGGCAGGACGTTTTTCCTTGGGGACAACAAGGCCACTCTCGACAACCTTCCGGCCCGGATCGTTGACAAGGTGAAGGTCATCGACAAGGAGTCCGAGTCCGCCGAGTTCACCGGCATCAAGGGGGACAAGGAGAAGGTGATGGATGTGGAGTTGAAGGAGGAATATAAGAGCGGATGGTTCGGCAACGCCAAACTCTCGGGAGGAACGACAGCTTCAGGCAAGGATGACAACGGATTCAAGGAAAGGAAGGATCTGCTCTTCAGCGGCTCCGCGATGGTCTCGGCCTACGGCGAGAGGAACCAGCTCACGACCATAGCCAACGGCTACAACTTCATGGCTCCCGGATCCGGGATGCCGGTCATGTATGACGGTAATGAGAGCGATGTCCCGTCGTTGCCGTACAATGGCATGCACAGAAGATGGCAGGTGGGGACGAACTTGAACTCGGATGTGATAAAAGGCTTCACCACAGATGCTTCGGTTGTTTACTCATCAGAGAACGTGGACAAGCGTTCGAGGACTGACCGGACTTCATTCAAGGAGGATGGCGACCTTTTCGACACTTCAGGCGAGGTTGAGAACGGCAATCTGGACAAGTTCAGTGTGCGCGCCGAGTTCAAAAAGAAAAACAGGAAGAAGACATCACTTTACTTTGAGCCATACTTTTCCTGGTATGACTACACCAACACTTCCACTGGCAACACACAGTCGCTTATGGAAGGTGTGGAGAGAAACCGTTCGGTGTCAAACACATTTTCAAAGAAGAGTGGAATCTCCACCGGAGGTGATTTGAGCGCTGGAATCAAGAAACTCGGCAAAGATAAACGCGCGTTGACCCTTGATCTTGACTACACTTTGAGTGCGAATGACGGAAAATCGACAGAATATTCAAAAACAACGTTCGCTTCTTCAGGCAAAGAGGACATTCGTGATCTGATTTACGACAAGGACGGCAGTTACAGTGACATAGGCGGATCGCTCAAATACGTCGAGCCGTTCGGCAAGAACTGGGCGCTGTCCGCGACATTGAGCTCGCGCTATAGTGTAAGGAAGTCAACCAGTGACGCGACCGACAACGTCACGGGTTCCGCCAATTATTATTATTCATCGGTGTCGGACAACTATTATTTCTCCAATGAGGGACAGCTTCTGGCTCAGTTCAACAAGGGAAAGACCAACCTGCAGTTCGGTGGTCAGGCAAGGCTCTACAAGAACGAGAACTATGCCCGTTCTTTCGGGCTTGACACCAAAACAGGAGTGGACGAGTGGCAGACAACGCTTTCGCCTTTCGTGAATTTGAGATATTCAGACAAGAACAATAACGTGTTCTTCAGAGTGTCAAGCAGGACATCCAGGCCATCTTCCGCCAGCATCGTGCCGACATTCAACATTGTCAATCCGACAAGGATCACGGCCGGAAACATTTACCTTAAACCGGTTACAAAAGAATCTGTGACCACCACCTACAGGGGCTCTTGGGGGAAAGCCCGGTTCAATGGATGGCTGTTCGGAGATTATTCCTCCAATTCGCAGGTGTCAGCCATTTGGTTTGATGAGAACAGCGTCAGATATTCGATTCCGGTGAACACTAAGAAACCTTCCTATAGTTACAGCTCCGACTTTAATTTCTTCACCCCATTGTCAAAGGACGGTAAACTGCAACTCTCCGTCAATGGTGGATTTGGTGTCACCAGATCTGTAAGTTATCAAAGCAAAGGCACTCTCGACAATCTTGAGATCGACCTTGACTCTTTTGACTACACCGACTTTATGAGCAAATTCTGGGGAGACGCTTCCGGAAACCTTTTCTACTCCGGACAGAGCGGCTTTCAGGAAAGCTTGACACGAAGTGTCAGAACGAATATTAGTATGATGGTAACCTTGAATCTCGAACGCTTCTCTCTGCAACTCGGATCAGGGGTTAATAATTCAAAATCAAGATATTCCCTGGATTCAAAGGCGGATACAGATGTTTGGGATACAAATTTTGGAATAAGTCCATCCTACACATCGCCTCACGAGTTTGAGTTCCAGTCTGATTTCTCCTATAGAATCCTGCGAGGTTATGGTTCCGGTTATAATGATGACTATGTCCGCTGGAATTTCAGTGTCGGAAAGAACATAAAGTCTTTCAATATCACCCTTACCGCTCAGGACTTGCTCGACAGCGCAAGGTCACTGAGGCGTACCGTGCAGGATGACTACGTCCAGAACTCCTACACCAATGTGCTCGGCCGCAGGATCATCCTCTCCTTCACATGGAACTTCGGCAAGATGGACGCCTCCAAGAGCGGAGCGGCCCAGAATGCCATGTGGAACATGGCGTACTAAAGCAGATGCCCCAGGAAGCGCGCCTTCTCGGAATCTGACATACCACGCCTGCGGGCATATTCATCAATCGCCTTCTGGCTGACGCGGCGGATTTCAGGATAGGTGGCCTCCGGATGAATGAATATGAGTCCGCAGATGCTGGCGTCCGGAATCATAGCGCAACTGTCCAGCAGCGTGATGCCAAGCCTCTCTGATTCAGGCAGCAACCTAAGAATATCCCGCTTGAGCGTGTGGTCCGGGCAACTTGAATACCCCGCCGCAGGCTTGATGACCTTCGCCCCGCTGAACTCTGATGGCAATTCTTTATGAATATGCCTGCTCAGCCATTCTGACGCCGCCTCCGCGAGAGTCAGCCGTACGGCCCTGGTAAGCATCGGCCCGTATTCCGTGCCGCAAGCCGGACAGTCGCATCCGGATGGATGTGATTCGGTGCGCACGGAAATCGCGAACATCCCCATAGGCGACTCGAACCCATATTCCTTAGGCGGAACGAAATCGGCCAGTGACCGTTCGCCTTCCTGCCGGAGCATCGGCAGCCGGAAATCTTTGGAGACAATGTCGTCCCCTTCGCTATGACATCCGTCAAACCTTGCCGAAATGGTTATCTGACAAGCGTTTCCGTCCTTTAGTCTATCAATTTCCTTATGTGCGTCGGCATGGAGTTTCCTCAGTTCGTCGTGTCCTGTTCCACTTTTTATTCCCCAGATCGCAGCGAACATATTCCAGTCAAAGAACGGCTCCACTTCCTCTATGCCGAGCCTCTTCCCCGATATGTTCCCGAATGGTTTCCCCTTAATGAAACTGAAGGCCGGGAACGGTTCGACAGGCTTGTGACCGGCCTTTTTCTGTGAAGACTGTGCATAAAGTTCACGAAGATGCTCTTGCTTTTTATGCTCCGCGGCCTCCGTGCCTTCTCTGTCCGTGATAAGCTGGTTTGCAAGCACCGCGCTTGCGGATGCGTCCTGGCCATAGAACACATGCCCGTAAAGGGGCGCCAGCCTGACAGCTGTGTGGAGCGCCGACGCAGCGGCTCCGCCCACAAGCAGGGGAGTGTCCAACCCTCTGGCCGTCATCTCCTTGCAGATCTCCTCCATCTGGTATAGGGAGGGCGTTATCAGCCCGCTGACCCCGATAAGGTCCGCAGAGCACTCCGCCGCCTTCTCCAGAATCGTCTCCTTAGGCACCATCACCCCAAGATCCACGATCTCGAACCCGTTGCAGCTCAGCACAATCTCCGTGATATTCTTCCCGATGTCGTGCACGTCCCCCTTGACAGTAGCGAACACGATCCGAGGCTTTTTCACCTCCGACTCTCCGCCCCTCTCCTCAATGTAAGGTTGCAGCAGAGCCACCGCATTCTTCATAGTCTTGGCCGACTTTACCACCTGAGGCAGGAACATCTTTCCCGCCCCGAACAGTTCCCCGACCCGGGCCATCCCGCTCATCAGCGGCCCGTCAATGATCTGCACAGGCTTCTCGTACTTGGTCAGGCACTCATTGATGTCACTCTCCAGCCCCGAGGAATCCCCCTTGACCAACGCCCTGACCAGCCTCTCCTCCACAGTCGCTTCGACAGGCTCAGCGACCGAAGAAATATTACTTGATTCCGCTCCCGTCAGCGCGCCCCCTGATGCCGCGAGGCGACCATTCTCCCGGATAGGGCGCGCAGCGCAGGTCGCCTCCGGCCCTTCGGGGCGCGCGCTGACCCCAACAGAATTCTTCTCATCAAGAATCCTCGAAGCCTTCTCAATCAACCGATCCGTAGCCTCAGCATCCGAATCCAGAATCACATCCTCCACACACTTAAGCAACCCCGGCTCAATCTCATCATAAACCCGCAACATCCCCGGATTCACAATCCCCATATCAAGCCCCGCCGATATAGCATGGTAAAGAAACACCGAATGCATGGCTTCACGTACAGTATTGTTCCCACGGAAAGAAAACGAAAGATTTGAAATACCTCCCGAAGTCCGACACCCCGGCAGATTCCCCTTGATCCACCGCACCGCCTCAATGAAATCAATCCCGTACCTCGAATGCTCCGGAATCCCCGTTCCCACAGGCAACACATTCACATCGAATATGATGTCACAAGGCCGAACCCCGACTTTGGAAGTCAGCAATGAATATGCCCGCCGGCAGATTTCCACCTTCCTGTCGTAAGTCGTAGCCTGTCCCTCCTCGTCAAACGCTATCACGATGATAGCAGCACCCAACGCCTTGATCTCCCGAGCTTTCTCAATGAATATTTCCTCTCCTTCTTTAAGTGAGATGGAATTCACGATACACTTCCCCTGGGCGTTCTTGAGCCCTGTCACCAACGTCTCCCAATGCGAGGAATCAATCATTATCGCGGCCTTCGCCACAGCCGGATCATTGGACACGTAACGCAGGAACTTCTCCATCTCAAGCCTGGAGTCCAGCATAGCGTCATCCATATTGATGTCGATGATGCCCGCCCCGTTCTCAATCTGCCCGGCGGCGATCTGAAGCCCGGTCTCGTAGTCCCCGGCTGCGATCAGTTTCGCGAACTTGCGTGAGCCCGCCACATTGGTCCGCTCTCCGACATTCGTGAAGTTATTCTTCCTGTCAACCGCCACGCTTTCCAATCCGCTGACATAGAGTACATCATCCGGCTCAGGAATCGCTCTCGGAGATATTCCTTTAACCGCCTCGGCCACAGCCTTGATGTGTTCCGGAGTCGTGCCGCAGCATCCTCCCACAATATTCACAGACCCTGCCAGCGCCATTTTCCGCACGGACTCCGCCATCTGGGAAGGTGTCTCGTCATATTCACCCATCTCGTTCGGCAGCCCGGCGTTAGGGTAGCAGCTGACGGCGCAGGTGGCGAACGACGCGACTTCGGCGATCAGCGGAATCATCTCCTCCGCCCCCAGCGAGCAGTTGAGCCCGAACGACAGCGGCGAGCAGTGCTGGACAGAGCGGTAGAATGCCTCCATAGTCTGCCCCGTAAGCATCCTCCCGCTGCGGTCACTCATTGACGCAGAAATCATTATGGGAATATCCGATGCTTCGGGAATATGTCCGATCGCATACAAGGCCGCCTTCGTGTTGAGGGCGTCAAAACAAGTCTCGAACAGCAGCAGATCCACTCCACCTTTTACAAGTCCTCTGATCTGAACCTCGAACGCCTCCGCCATCCCGTCAAATGAATATGGACGGAAAATCGGGTCGTTGATGTTCTGGGCAAGGGACAATGACTTGCTTGTCGGCCCGACGCTTCCGGCCACCCAAATCTTGCGTGGAGCCTCATCGGCGGCTTTGCGGGCTATCCGCGCGGCGGCCTCGGCCATCTGCCCGGCTTTCTCTGACAGATTATATTCAGATTGTGAGATGCTGTTGGCACTGAATGAGTTGGCTGTGATTATATCAGCCCCCGCTTCAACATATTCATTGTGTATCTCACCGATCGTTTCGGGATTGGTGAGGTTGAATGATTCGCTGTTGCCTTGTAGGCCCTTGCGCTGAAGCATCGTACCCATCGCTCCGTCTAGGATGAGGATTCGCTTGGAAAGTTCGGTCCTGATGTCGTGCATCGCGTTGGTATATTCATTGATTGTCTAAAAACATTCCCGCAGGATTCCGATGATGTTGGCGGACTTGCCCATCGTGTAGAAGTGAACACCGGGAACTCCGTGAGCCAGAAGGTCTTTGCATTGAGCGGTGGCCCATTCCTGACCTATTTGATAGACCGCCTGTCTGTCGTTCTCGTGGGCGGAGATCTCGCTTGTGAGTTCGAACGGAATGTCGATTGAGAAGGATTCCGGGAGCAGTCTCACTTGCTTTGGAGTTGAGATCGGCTTGAGTCCGGGGATGATCGGGACGGAGATTCCTGCCGCCCTGCATCTGTCCACGAATTTATAGAAGACCTGGTTGTCGAAGAACATCTGGGTTGTGATGTAGTCCGCTCCGGCATCGACCTTGCGCTTGAGGTTCGCGATGTCCTCGTCCATATTCGCGGCCTCGAAATGCTTCTCCGGATAGCCTCCGACTCCGATTCTGAAAAAGCCCTCACAGCCGTTCTCCTTCTCGAAACGGCGTATCGCCCCCACGAGTTCGTTGGCGTGGTCGTAACCTCCAGGGACAGGGGAGAAGCGTTTTTCGCCCGTGAGACAGTCTCCCCTCAGGGCCAGGATATTGGATATTCCCATAAACTTGAAGTCTTGTAGCTGGAACTCGATCTGTTCGGCGGTAAGTCCTCCGCAGATGAGGTGGGGAACCACGTTGACCTTGAATTCGGACTGGATGGCTCCGCAGACGGCGGTCTCGCTGACGCGCCGGCGTATGAGCCGCTTCCGGTAGCTTCCGTCAGGCTGTTCCTCGTAGGTCACCTCGTCCCTGTGGCAGGTGACGTTTATGTATTTGGGATTGAACTCGATGAACGGTCTTATGTCATTCAGGAGTTCATCTTTGGTCATCCCTTTCAGGGGAGGGACTATCTCAAGTGATGGGTATTGCTTCATTTGTTTTCGTTCGTTTTGTTTGCGTGTGTTGATCAGGCTTCGGCCTTCGGATGTTTGATTCCGACAACAGTAAGGACATCGCCATCGACCTTGAACCTGACATCCATATCATTGAATATCATTCCGTAAACCTTGTCCGGATCATTCTGGTACCGGGGCCTCGGGTCTTGTGCCAATACCTCCTTCAGGGCGGCTACATCGGCCTTTGTCCAGCCTGGGATGGTCACTTCGACAGGCTCAGTGACCTCATCCGCGAACACGACCTTCAACGGCCTCCATTCCTTGTCATCGACAAATCCCGACACGGCATCCGGATGGCTGTCCGCATAAGTGACGTAAGGCTTTATGTCATAAATCGGTGTCCCGTCCATCAGATCCGCTCCCAGAACATTGATCACCGGCCCGATCGGTTTCCCGTCCGAGTCCTTGGCGTCATATTCAATGGATTCTATCCTGACCGACGAGAGCCCAAGTCCGTTAGGCCGGAAAGGGGAGCGGCTGGCGAACACCCCGATCCTCTCGTTCCCGCCAAGCCTTGGCGGCCGTACCGTCGCCTGGAATGGTCGCTCAGCGACTGAGGAGCTTGTCTTGGCGGCCGGCCGTGGCTTGTTCCCGGAGAATCCCCAGATCAGCCAGATATATTCAAACCCTTCCAGCCCCCGCACAGCGTCAGCGCTTCGGAACCGAGGCTCGAACACAATCCGACCTTTCAGCTCCGGAACCAATCCGGCCTGCCTCGGAATCCCGAACTTGGTCTTGAACGACGACCGGAACCGGGCCACCGGCTCAATGAACATAGCTGACCTGATCCCATTTGAGGGCTTCCTCGTTCTGCGGCTTGCGCTCATCGGCAGGATGTCCGACGGCGATCAGGCACAGAACGGAATATTTTTCCGGAATATTCAGAATAGACCTTACCTTTTGTTCCGCCGTCACCCCGGCATCCTTGCTTTCCCTGCCCCTAATGTGGCACCAACAGGAACCCAGTCCAAGATCTTCGGCCTGATATTGCATGGAAACCGCTGCGATGCTGCAATCCTCGACCCACATTTCCTGCTCCTCTGGCTCTCCAAGCACGGCGATTACCACCGGAGCGCCAGCCAGAAACTGTGAGCCGGCCGTCCTGATGCCGGCCAGATCCTCGATCTTCTCCTTATTGTCGGTGACCGCGAACCTCCATTTCCTGAGCCCCTTCGCCGTCGGTGACATAAGGGCAGCCCTGAGAATCGTCCTTACATATTCATCGCTCACAGGCTCGTCGGTGTAGATCCTGTGGCTTCTGCGCGCCTGCGCAAGTTCCTTGAATGAGTCCATATTCAATTCCTCCTTTACCGCAAATTTACAATTATTATCCGTTATGATGAATATTCAGTGCTGAGACTTTTGCCGCCAATCGCTTTTCGCCGGAAACTGCAAGTGAATATATTCTTAAACCTTAAAACGTTTGATTTTTGTTAAAATAATTGTCGAAACCGCATAAATAGTTATGAAATTTGATAAAATAGTTGCCCTTGTTGAAAAAATGTAATATATTTAGGGTCGTAATAAAGCCTTATCATCCGATGGATAACAAGACAAATTCATTAGAAGTCCCTCAAAAGGGAAACATTCTTATAATCAACACGGGGTCCACAACCACGAAGTTGGGCTACTTTTCAGATGGTGTCAGGGTCTTTGACACCAAGCTTGAGCACACCGCCGAGGATGTCGCCAAATACCCGTCCGTAATGGATCAGGCGGATATGCGTCATCAGGCCATCAAGGATTTTATGGCCTCCAAAGGCATTCCGCTTGAGGATGTGGACATCGTTATGGCGCGCGGCGGGCTTATCGTCCCGGTCATAACTGGAGTCTATAACGTGAACCAGGATATGCGTGATGTCCTGAAAAGCTGCCGTGACGGGAACCACGCCTGCAATCTGAGCGCGATTCTGGCCGATGATGTCGCCAAGGAGATCAACGGGATCCGTGAGGACAAGAAGCTGACTCCTCGTTTCGGGAAATGCGTGGCCTACATCGCCGACCCTCCTATGGCGGACGAGATGCTGCCGGAGTGCAGGATGGGTGGAATCCCTGAGTTCTCCCGCAAGACATTGTTCCACGCCTTGAACTCAAGGGCCATCGTGAGGCGTTACCTCCGTGAGCACGGCCACAAGACCAATGATGTCACAGTGATCGTCGCCCATATGGGCGGTGGCGCGACCATCTCCCTTCACAGGAACGGCAAGGTGATCGACACCAACCACGGCCTTGGCGGAGACGGCCCTATCACTCCTGAGAGATCCGGCTGCTGCCCGCCGTTCGAGCTTATCGACATGTGCTTCAGCGGAAAGTACACCAAGGAGGAGATCCAGAAGAAGCTCGTGGGACGTGGCGGTGCCGTCGCTTACTTCGGCACGAACAGTATGCTGGATGTCGAGAATATGGCCAATGACGGTAATGAACTGGCTCAAACCTTCCTCAAGGCATACGTTTTGAACATCTGCAAGTACATCGCGGCGATGTCCGCGACCGCTGACGGCAAGATCGACGCCATTCTTCTGACGGGAGGCATAGCACACAGCAAGATGCTGATGGACGCCATCAAGGCGAAGATCGGCTTCATCGCTCCGGTGGAGGTATTCCCGGGAGAGGACGAGATCAACAGCCTCGCCGAGAACGGCTACATGATCCTTTCCGGCCAGACGAAAATCCATACATATAATAAGGACAGAATTATTGAAGATTAATTAATACGAATGATGAAGAATATAGATTGGAGCAAGCTGTCTTTCAGCTACACTCAGACCAAGGCATTGGTGTACAGCCGCTGCATTGACGGAAAATGGGAGACACCTACCGTGACAGAGAACTTCAACATCTGCCTCAACAGCTTTGCGGGAATATTCCATTACGCCCCTTCCTGCTTCGAGGGATTGAAGGCGTTCCGCGGGGTTGACGGCAGGATCAGACTTTTTCGTCCGGATAAAAATGCCAAGAGAATGGCGGACAGCGCGACTTATCTGGACATGCCGTACCCTTCAGAGGAGATGTTCATCAATATGTGCGTTCAATGCGTGAAGGAGAACATTGACTATCTTCCTCCGTATGAGGCGAGTGGAGCATCCCTTTATCTGCGTCCTATCCTGATTGGAATCAACCCGCAGTTGGGCATTCATTCGGCGCGTGACGTGATGTTCGCTGTCATGTGTTCTCCCGTAGGGACATATTCAGGAGCTAAGAGTCTCAGCCCAGGAAACGCGGTCATTTCGAGGAACTACGATCGTGCCTCTACATTTGGTTCCGGGTGCTACAAGCTCGGTGCTAACTATGCACAGTCTCTCCATGCTTACAACATCGCCCACAACACTGGTTACCGTGAGCTTCTGTTCCTTGACTCGGCCACGAAGACGACCATCGAGGAGTTTGGATCGTCCAATTTCTTCGCTATCAAGGGCAACACTTACATCACCCCGCGCTCGGGCAGTGTGCTGCCGTCAATTACCAACAACAGTCTCCGTAAGGTGGCGGCTGACATGGGATTGAATGTGGAGGTTCGTCCGATTAAGGTTGAGGAACTTGCTGAGTTTGATGAGGTTAACTCTTGTGGAACGGCTGTGGTCATCACTCCGATCTGCTCGATAGACGACAAGCCTCAGCTTGAGTGTGAGGAGGCTTCACGCCACTATACATTCGGCTCACCGGACAAGTGTGGAGCGGTCAGCGAGAAGCTCTACAACCGCATCATCGGCATCCAGAAAGGACTTGAGGAGGACACCCACAACTGGTGTCTGTTCATCGATTAGGCGATGATTGAATTAGAGGCGATAGAAAAGATTCTTGTAGAAGGCGGGACTGACGAGGCGATCCGTCTGCTTGACGAATATATCACATCCGCTCCGGAGCCTTCCGACCGGGCCTACTATCTTCTGGGCAACGCGCACAGAAAGAAAGGGGACTGGCAGAAGGCCATCAACAACTATCTGGAGGCAATGGCGATAAACCCTGAAAGCCCGGCGGCGAACGCTTATGCGATTGCGAACGAGATCCTCGATTTCTACAACAAGGATATGTACAATCAATAAATATTTAAGGTATTATGGCTAAAATGAAAGGGGCGACCGTCGTCGACACCGAGAGATGCAAAGGCTGCAATCTCTGTGTCGTTGCCTGTCCGCTCGATGTCCTTGCTCTGACGACCAAGGAAGTGAACCGTAAGGGCTACAATTTCGCCCACGAGGTTCTTGCTGACACCTGCACGGGCTGCGCGTCCTGCGCCACTGTCTGCCCGGACGGGTGCATAACCGTTTACCGTCTTAAAACAGTCTAAGCTATGGCAGATCAGGAAATCACATTGATGAAAGGCAATGAGGCCATTGCCCACGCGGCCATCCGCTGCGGTTGTGACGGCTATTTCGGCTATCCGATTACCCCTCAGTCAGAAGTCCTTGAGACTCTGGCCGCCGAGAAGCCTTGGGAGACCACCGGAATGGTTGTCCTCCAGGCTGAGAGCGAGGTTTCGTCGATCAATATGGTCTATGGCGGAGCCTGCACGGGAAAGAGGGTGATGACTTCTTCTTCCAGCCCGGGTGTCAGCTTGATGCAGGAAGGTTTGTCCTATATGGCTGGAGCCGAGCTTCCGGCCCTTGTCGTGGACGTTATGCGTGGAGGTCCCGGCCTTGGAACCATCCAGCCGAGCCAGGCGGACTATTTCCAGGCCTGCAAGGGAGGCGGTCACGGAGACTATCACCTGATTGTACTCGCTCCGGCGTCCGTTCAGGAAATGGCTGATTTCGTGGACCTTTCCTTTGAACTCGCGTTCCGTTACCGTAACCCTGCGATGATCCTTGCCGACGGCGCCATCGGGCAGATGATGGAGAAGGTTGTCCTTCCTCCGTTCAAGCCTCGCCGCACCGAGGAGGAGATCATCAAGGAATGCCCTTGGGCCACGACCGGACGTGTCGGAGGAAGAAAGCCGAACATCATCACTTCCCTTGAGCTTCGTTCCGAGGAGATGGAGGTCATCAATCTTCGCATCCAGAAGAAATACAAGGAGATAGAGGAAAAGGAAGTCCGCTACGAGGAATATCTTCTTGAGGATGCTGAATATGCCATCGTGGCTTTCGGCTCAGCGGCACGTATCGCGAAGAAGAGCATCGAGATCGCCCGCAGTCAGGGCATCAAGGTCGGTCTTCTTCGTCCGATAACCCTCTGGCCTTTCCCTACGAAGGAAGTCCAGAAACTCGCCGGAAAGGTGAAGGGAATCCTATCACTGGAGATCAACGCCGGCCAGATGGTCGAGGACATCCGTCTCGCTGTCGAGGGCAAGGTCCCAGTACAGCATTTCGGACGTCTCGGAGGCATCATTCCTGATCCGGACGAGGTTGTGGATGCGATCAAACGTCTGTTCTAAATCTGAAGACACAATGACAAGAGAAGAAATAATCGAGAAAGGACAGGTTGTCTATAAGAAACCTACCTTGCTGAACGACACTCCGATGCATTACTGCCCAGGTTGCAGCCACGGAGTTGTGCACAAGATAGTCTCCGAGGTGATCGAGGAGATGGGAATGACGGACAAGACGATCGCCATCTCTCCTGTGGGCTGCGCCGTGTTCGCCTACAAGTACATTGACGTTGACTGGGAGGAGGCCGCCCACGGTAGGGCTCCGGCACTTGCCAGCGCGACGAAGCGTCTCTGGCCGGACAGGCTCGTGTTCACCTATCAGGGTGACGGAGACCTCGCCTGCATCGGAACAGCCGAGACGATCCACGCCCTGAACAGAGGCGAGAACATCACGATCATATTCATAAACAACGCCATCTATGGAATGACCGGTGGTCAGATGGCTCCGACCACCCTTCTGGGAATGAAGACCGCCACCTGCCCTTACGGCAGGGAAGTGTCGCTTCACGGCTACCCGCTGAAGATCACGGAGATCGCCGCTACACTTGATGGCACCTGCTACGTGACCCGTCAGGCTGTTCACACCGTGGCTGCCATCAACCGCACGAAGAAGGCGATCAGAAAGGCGTTTGAATATTCAATGCAGGGCAAGGGCTCCAACCTCGTCGAGGTTGTGTCCACCTGCAACTCTGGTTGGAAGATGAGCCCGGAGAAGGCCAACAAGTGGATGGAAGAGAATATGTTCGAGTTCTATCATCTTGGAGACCTCAAGGACAAAGGCGTAGAACTTTAAATCGACAAGGCTATGACAGATGAGATAATTATTGCAGGATTCGGAGGACAGGGTGTCCTCTCGATGGGAAAGATTCTGGCTTATGCCGGTCTGATGGAAGGCAAGGAAGTCACCTGGATGCCGGCATACGGTCCGGAGCAGCGTGGAGGTACCGCCAATGTGACCGTGATTGTCAGCGATGATCCGGTTTCCTCTCCGATTCTTTCCAGCTACGACATCGCGATTGTTCTGAACCAGCCTTCGCTGGAGAAGTTCGAGCCGAAGGTGAAGCCGGGTGGAATCATCATCTACGACGGCTATGGAATCAACGAGCCTCCGACAAGGAAGGACATCAAGGTCTATAGGATCGACGCTATGGATGCCGCGGCTGAGATGAACCTCATCAAGACTTTCAATATGATCGTGTTGGGAGGTCTTTTGAAGATCCGTCCGGTCGTCAAGATCGAAAGCGTGCTTGCCGCCTTGCGGAAAACCCTCCCGGAACGCCACCATCATCTTATTCCTAAGAATGAGGAAGCCATCCGGAAAGGTATGGAAATCATCAAGGAAGTTCAGTAAGCGTTAAAGAATATTTAAGGATTACTCAGTGTAAATCCATGAAGATGGTACGTCGTACGTCCTTTTGAACTTGATTGAGGCTACGCTTTCCGTGCTTATGCTGACGAGCCCGATTCCGCCCTCGACATTGTCAGGGAAGGAGACGGGCTCTGTCAGTGTTATGTCTCCGTCCAGATAGTCGTAGATGCTTAGCGCTTTCAGATAGTAGTACTCATCCTTTGTGATGCCACGGATTGTCACGCTTAATGTTGTCTCTGATTCCATACGGTTGAAATTCAGGAGTCCGTGCAGCCCGTAGATGATTTCATTGGCGTTCACGTTGAACCCGATGTTGAAAGTTCCGTCGGAGAACTGTCTGTCAGAAAACACTCTGAAAGTGTTCTCCGAAGCTCCTTCCAAGTCGAGATCCTCGGCAGGGGCTCCATCGTTCAGAATCGGGTCGTTGCCTTTGTCAAGGCTGATGAAACTGTAGTCCTTGGTCTCTTCCCAAGTCATTGCCTCTTCACCCTCACTCGCGTACCTGATCTTTTTGTCGATAACTGAACGTCCGGACAGTATCCGGTAGAAGTTGTCCTCACCGGTGATGTCCTTGCCTTTGACACGGATCCGGTAAATATTGTCGCCATATTGATTCTTTTGGAGCAGAGTGTCGGTTATGCTGAATTCCGGCGCCTTTGGAACGACCACTTCCGAATAAGCCTTGTAGGCTCCGTCATCGGCCTCCGCCTCGATTCTCACTACATCACCTGGCTTGAAACCGGCCTTGAACGAGTATCTGGTCTGGTTGGTCTTGCCGGCGGCGTTGGGTCCTGCCGTGTACACATCTTTATGGTGCTCGTCTCTATAATAGTGGCCATAGATGTGCAGGTCCTCCTTGATGAACAAGTCGTCATCACGGTTGTCAAGTTTTCCGTCAGCCACAAGAACGCCGTTGACATAGCACTTGACCGAACCTGATTTGATTCTCTCGACGCGGTCACTCTTGCTTACCGCCAGATAGACAAGATGCAAGGTGTCGCCAACCGTCATCTGCGAGTTTACTATCAGCTGTGGCTTGATGTCTTTCAGGTTGTAATCAATGTCCTTCGTGCAGGCTCCGAGCAGGACGGAGGCCGCTGCTGTGCATATAATAAGTCCTCTCATCTCTTTAGAAATTATAAGTGTAGCTGAATGACGGGATTATAGGCAGGATTGTGACAGACTTGAGTTTCGCCTTCCTTGTGTAGAGGCTTGATTCGGAATTACCTTTCGTGTCTGCCTTGTAATAGACAAAATTCGGATTCAACCTGTTGTAGGCGTTATAGACTCCGAAGTTCCAGATGCTTTCACCACGTCTTAGCCGCTTGTGGTAATTGACTCCGATGTTTAGCCTGTGGCTTGGCGGCAACCTGTAGTTGTTTCGGTGCGGAGCATAGTCAATCTGCGTGAATGTTCCGTCAGGAAGCATCACGATGCTCTCCCTTTCCGGGATTGTCGTGGTGCCTCCGGTCGCGAAAGTCCACACCGCGCTGAGATCCCACTTCTTTCCGAGTCGCTGGTTCACGACAAGAGAGATGTTATGCCTTCTGTCATAGCGGTAAGGATAGCGTTCTCCGTTGTTGATCAGTCCGTTGGAGAAGACTCTGTCACTTTTGGCCAGAGTGTAGCCCAGCCACCCCGTTGTCTTTCCGATCGTTTTCTGGATGAAGACCTCTACGCCGTACGCCCGTCCGTCACCCATCACGACATTGTCCTCCCAGGACTGCGAGCTTGCCATGAAGGAGACTCCGTCCTTGTACTCAAGCACATTGTGCATGTCCTTCCAGTAGCCCTCGACGGAAAACTCCCAACCCGGCAGGCCGTTGTAGTACAACCCCAATGAATATTGATCCGCCGTCACCGGCCTGATGTTCTTGGTGATAGGCACCCAAAGGTCAATCGGCAGGGTGATCTGAGCCGAGGAGAGAAGGTGGACGTACTGCGCCATCCTTGAATATGCCGCCTTGACGCTGACACCTTTGCCGAAATCCACCTTGGCGGACATTCTCGGCTCAGGTGACCAGTAGGTCCTGCCGCTTGTCAGGAACATCGCCAGATGTACACCGGGATTGAGGGTCAGCCATCCGCCGACCGTGAAGTCATCCTCGATGTAGAAGGACATCTCGTGTCCGAGGCGGTTTTTCTCCTTTTTGTTTGTATATGTCGTGTCAGTGACCATCTGCCCTTTGTCGTTTTCCTTCTCAACGGTCGTGTAGGTCTCCGGAATGTAGGCATGGTTGACATATTCACCACCGAACTTGATGATGTGCCTCGGAGCAGGGGTGTAGTCGAAGTCGATCTTGGCGGTGAGGTCCCTGATGCCGGAGCCGTAGTCGAACTTGTACTTGTAGAAGTATTCAGTGTCCTGGCTTTTTTCGCTGGTCGTGTAGCCCATCCTCATCCTGTAGTCGGTGAAGGCCACGGTGGCGTTGGAGAACAGCCTGCCGTTGAAGACGTGGTTCCACCTCGCTGATGTGAGCAGATTGCCCCAGCGTATGTGGGTCTTGTCGTCGTACTTGCGGTATTCATTGCTTCCGCCGGTGATCTCATATTCATCCTCCTCCATGAAGTGGAAGATGTCACGGCCATAATAGGCGTTCAGGAACAGCCTGTCCCTGTCGCTGAACCGGTGGGTCAGCTTACCGTTCATGTCAAAGAAGTAGTAGTTGGCCGGGACTTTCGCCGCCCTGAGGATGCCGTCGAAAAGAAAGGTGTGCATCCCTCTGGCGCTGATCGAATATGCCGTCTTTCCTTTGAAGATCGGTCCTTCGAGATGGAACTTGTCACTGAGGACTCCTACTCCGATCGTACCGTGCGTCTCTTGAAGGTTTCCGTCATTTGTCCTTACATCTATGATGCTGGAAGTCCTTCCTCCGTAACGGGCCGGAAACGAGCCTTTGTACAGCGTCACTTTCTTCACGGCCTCCGGCTGGAAGATTGAGAAGAGACCCAGCATATGCTCGGCATTGTAGAGAGAGATCCCGTCCAGTAGAAGCAGGTTCTCGTCCGGCCCGCCTCCGCGCACATATATTCCCGAAAAGCCCTCGGCACCGCTCTGCACTCCCGGCATCAGCTGGATTGTCTTCAGGACATCGGCCTCGCCGAAGAGCACCGGGGTGTTCTTGATCATATTCATAGGAATCTCGATCGCGCTCATCTTCGTGGCCATGATTCCGGATTCCCTTTGTGCCGAGACCACAGCTTCCTTGATTTCGGTGTTCGCTTTCAAGGCAACGTTGATTGTGGTGTCTCGGAGCAGGTCGAGCGTGACGGTGGCGTCGTCATAACCTACGTATGAATATCTCAGTGTCAGATGTTTACCTTGCGGAATCGTCAGCGTGTAAAATCCGTAGTTGTTCGTTGCGGCTCCCGCGCCTTCAGTGAGCACCCCGGCCCCGATAAGGGTCTCGCCGGAGGCCTTGTCCGTGATGTGGCCGCTCACCGTGACCTTTATACGCTGGTTTTGCGCCGACATCTCGTAAGTGAAAACGGACGTCAGCATCAATGCCGACAGAACGATGGCTGCAAGCAGCCGGTCATAAGATTTCATATTCAAAATAGTTTGGTTCAAATATGTATAT
>ERZ1034992.488-NODE-488-length-22336-cov-5.582380_pt1 | contig 22336 bp, 18 predicted proteins | sample MGYA00520695_ERZ1034992 | MGnify/ENA primary metagenome ERZ1034992 (study PRJEB33766, sample SAMN09781778) | gut metagenome | biome: gut microbiome | host: Homo sapiens | place: Madagascar | study: EMG produced TPA metagenomics assembly of the PRJNA485056 data set...
GGCGGAAAAATCCTGCTGAATCCGTCAGATCCCGAGGCGGAAATCGGACACAAGGGGGTCGGTTATCAGGTTCAAATTGCGGAAACCTGTTCGGATAAAAATGATGTTCAGCTGATCACTGCGGCGCTCCCTCAGAGCGGCAGCGAATCTGATATGGAATCCCTGCCGAAGATTGAGGAAAAACTGAAAAATGAGGAGCATTTGCCGGAAGAATTGTTTGCCGATGCCGGTTACGGTTCGGATGAAAATTATGTCAAATCCGCCGAAAACGGAGTCAAACTGATCGCTCCGACAGCACATCAGCCGAAAGATAAAGTTGGTTTGAATGAGTGTAAATTCGATGAAAAAAAGTGTATTGTGGAATGTCCTGCCGGGGAAAAACCCTTTTTCAGGAAGTTCAAAAACGGGAAAGGACGCGCCGTTTTTTTCAACAGCGTTTGCGGTGAATGTCCGCTGAAAAACAAATGCCGGGTCCAGAAATGCGGGAAACAGAATCGCGAGTTCAAGTATACGGATGCGGATTTGAGGACTCGGTACCGCCGAAAGCTCGAAGCGACCGATGAATTCAAAAAACGATACGGCTCGAAACGGTGTCCGATCGAAGGATTGAACGGACGTCTGAAACAATTCACCCTGTTGCGGCGATTGCGGATCCGAGGACGATGTGCCGTTTATCATTCAATCCATGCGATTCTGACTATGCATAATATCATGCAGATGGTCCGTTATGCAAAAATTCAGGTCAAAAAGACCCATGCGGCAGTCTTTTCCCTATTTTTAGACAGAGTTTTTCCGGTTTTTCCAAAAATCCGTCTTCCCCATGCGGCTTGACAGCTCAAAACCTCTTCCAAACCTCTTTTCCAAACATTGAGCCAGAAAAATTGTCCCCATCGAGCACCTTTTGGCAGTCGCGTCTATTTTCCGTGAAATGAGAAAAATAACGTTTTTTTTCGAATTTTGATTTGCATTTCTGCAAAAGACAGGTATATTATGTCTTGTTCTGAAAAAGAACAAGTGTGACCTGGTAGCTCAGTCGGTAGAGCATCGCCCTTTTAAGGCGGTGGTCCAGGGTTCGAATCCCTGCCGGGTCACCATTTTTTTATCCTCATTCCTTTGCAAAAAGATTATTATCCCCGAAGAAATCAGAATACCGCGTCAGTGTATCGTGCTGCCATGGAGTTTCAGTGTCCGCAAAGCTGAATTTTCTGCAGAAAATCCAGAAAGAACTGCGCGGAGGAAAGGAAGATCCAGAGCAGACCGCCCATCGCGAGGAACGGTCCGAATTTCAAGGTTTTCCGGTGCCGGTATTTGCGCACCAGCAGACGCAGGAGCGGAAATCCCGCCAATGCAAGCAGGCATCCGGCAGTAACCATGAACATTGCCCCCGGCAATCCGAGCATGGCGCCCGCCGCGGCAACTAATTTGACATCCCCCCAGCCCAGGGCTTCCCGTCTGAAAATCCATTTTCCCAGCAGAGCGCAGCCGCTCATCAATCCGCCGGCGATCAATGCCGAACCAGCGCAGAGCAGCAGAGCCGCCGGACGGGAGGCAGTATGCCAGAAAGCAGGACACAGCGGCGACAGAATCAGACCGAGAGCCAGTCCCAGATAAGTGAACTGATTCGGGATGATGCCCGTTTCACAGTCCGTAAATGCCGAACAGACCAGAATGGAGGCGAAAATCCAGTAAAACAGCAGAGCCGGGGCAGGAAGCAGCCGCACAATCACGGTCAGAAAAATCAGCGCATACAGCAGTCCGACCATCAGTTCCACCAGAAAATAGCGTGCTGAAATCGGCTGATGACAGCCGCTGCATTTTCCTCCCAGAAAGATCCAGCTGAGCAGAGGAATGTTTTCCCATGCCCGGATTTCGTGTCCGCAGTTCGGACAATGCGACGGCGGGGAAACCACGGACATGCCGCGCGGAACCCGCCAGATGCACACGTTCAGAAAACTGCCGATACAGCAGCCGAAAATAAAGGAACAGATCATGCCGAACAGGAAAAAACGCGGCTCCGTGCGGAACAATTCAAACAGCTGCTGCATAGACATAAAAAGACCTCCTCAGTTCAGGTTTTTGTCAGTTGAGTTGTAAGATTCATGAATTCGTGCAGCAGGGACTGCCGCTCTTCGCCCTGCGGTACGCCGGCAAGCAGTTTCCGGAGTTCCGCGATCTGTTTCTGAAGATGCAGACGGCGGATGCTTTTCAGGCAGTCCTGCACAATTTTTTCTGCAATGTCTTCGGACTGCGGTGCCGTTTCTTCCGAGAGAATCGCGTAAACCGCTGAACCATCCAGCGGACAGCTGGTCAGCTGCCGGGTGATTTCTGCCGGCCCCTGTTCCCATTCGTTATTGAGATGCGCCTGAATCAGTGTGATGATGGCCTGCGGTACGGGACCATCGTCCAGATAATCCGGCAGCAGTTCCTGCGCAATTCTGTCCGCACATTCCCGGTGGTTCAGCAGAGTCCGCAGAAGTTCCGTCAGGGCGATTTTCAGTTTCGGATCAGTCATGGAATCGGGCAGGGGACCTGCCGGCTTACTGGTCTGTTCCGCATGGTTTTCCGTCCGGCGATGCTCCCGCAGGGGGGTATGACGCTGCCGGACTTCAAGATGTTTCAGTTCCGTTTCCAGTGCATCCGGAGTCAACCCGAGTTTTTCCGCCAGCCAGTTCAGATAGGAGTCCCGCGCAACTTCACTTTCCAGCAGCCGTATGTACTGGAGCAGCTGTTCCGCGATCCGGACTTTCCCGTCGGGAGTGCTGCTGTCCTGTTCCGAAGCCGCCCGGCGGAACAGAAACTCGAAGAAATCCGCCGCCTGATCCACGGCTTCCCGGACGGCTTCCGGACCGGATTTGTGAAGCAGTTCATCGGGGTCTTTCCCGCCGGGGAACGAGACCACTTTCAGATGAAATCCGCGCGGCAGAAGAATGGCGGCATCTTTCAGAACCGCTTTGAATCCGGCACTGTCGGCATCGGTTGCCAGCAGAACGGTGTCGGTGTAACGGCGGAGAATGGCAGCCTGGTCATCCCCGAAAGCCGTACCCTGCGGCGCAACGGCATTGGTGCATCCGGCAGTGTGCATGGCTATAACGTCCATCTGTCCTTCGCAGAGGATCACGGAACCTTTTTTGGGGATGTCCGGCCGTGCGAAGTTCAAGCCGTACAGAATGCGTCCTTTTTTGAAAATGGGGCTTTCGACGCTGTTGACATATTTTCCGCCGCCCTGTTCCTTGTCGATCTGCCGGGCGGAAAAACCCACCACGCGGCCTTGTTCGTTCCAGATGGGGAAGATCAGGCGGTTGCGGAAGAAATCAAAGAATTTTCCCTGAACCTTCTGGCTTTCCGAAACCAGGTGAGCGGCTTTGAGTTCGTCCAGGGTGAACCCTTCATGCAGAGCCCAGTTCATGGCGGCGTCCCAGCTGTCCGGAGCTGCTCCGATCTGGAAGCGCAGGGCGAAGGCTGGATCCATTTCGCGCGAGCGGAAATAAGCCGCCGCTTTGGAGTCCGGATTGTTTTTCAGCCAGGCGGCATACCACGCCGCCAGTTTTTCATGAAGCAGGAAAAGACGTTCCCGCAGATTGTAATTTTCATTGCCGGATGCCGCATATTTTCCGCCGCCCCGGTAGGGGGCCGGTTCCGGAATGGTTACATTGTATTTCCGGGCAAGAGTCTGGACTGCGCTGGGGAAATCCAGATTTTCGATCATCATGACAAATTTGAACACATTGCCGCCGACTCCGCAGCCGAAACAGTGAAACGTATTGGAGTCTGGGTTGACGATGAACGAAGGGGTTTTTTCCTGATGGAACGGACAGCACCCTTTCCAGCGGGAGCCAGCCTGTTTCAGATTCGGGACATAGCCGAGAACAATGTCCACGAGATCGGAACGGGCGGCGATTTCGTCAATAATTTCTTCCGGAATATGCGGCACAGGACAGATTTTCTCCTTTCGGAAACACTGATGGTTCAGCGTCCCTTCAGGGAATCGAGACGCAGTTCGGCACTGCCGCGGATGGCGTCAAATTCCGCTTTCCCGGCGGAGAGCTGGAGGAAGCGGGCGTAATATGCCATGGCGGGGGCTTTCTGCCGCAGTCTGTCGTACAGTACCGCCAGATTGAGAGCCGTAACCGGATCCGCGGGTGCAAGACGTTCCGCCTGCCGCAGGAATTTCAGGGCTTTCTGCGGCGCACGGACCGCGTAACTGACGCCGATGCCGTTCCACGGATACGGAGTCAGTTTATATTCGGGCAGACGCGCCAGACTGGAAAAACAGTACGCCGCCGCGTCATATTTTTTCTGGTTCAGCGAGGCTTCCGCCAGCAGAATCAGGGTATTGGTGTCGCCGGGTCGGAGACTGCGCGCTTCTTTGAGCGGACTGAGAGCCAGGTCGTATTTGCCGTTCTTGCACAGCAGCATTCCTTTCAGGTATTGCGCCAGAAACAGTTTCGGAGCCAGCTGTGCGGCGCGGAGAGCCAGATCCAGAGCTTCTGCGGAAGCGCCCAGATTATTGCACGCCATGGCGCGCAGCATCAGGGTGTTCACATTGTCCGGTTCCTGCTTCAGCGCCTGCCGGGTGATTTTTTCCGCTCCGGCCCAATCCCCTGCCACCGCTTTGTCTGCCGCCTGATTCAATTGAACACTGACCGGTTCCGACGGCTTTGAACATGCGCAGGTTCCGAATGCCAGCGCACAGGTCAAACCATATAAAAAGAAGATTTTCCGCTTCATGTTTCCGCTCCTGGTAATAATTCGGATATAAATTAACTCTGTTTCTTTTAAAATCAAGAGTTTCGAGTTTTTTCTTTGCTTTTTTTCTGTTTCGGGTATTGAGTCTTTCATTTTTTGTGCTATCGTATACCCAAAAGAAAATTTTTAACCGAGGAGGTTATTGCTATGAGAACATCCGTACTTGCCATGATCCTTGCCGGGGGAGAAGGTCGGCGTCTTGCTCCGCTGACCGATCAGCGCGCCAAACCTGCCGTGCCGTTCGGCGGAAAATACCGGATTATCGACTTCGTGCTGAGCAACTTCGTCAACAGCGGCATCGACAGCATCTTTGTCCTGACCCAGTTCAAATCCCAGAGTCTGATGGAACATATCATCAACGGCTGGAACATTTCCAGTTCCCACCGGCAGGGCGGTTTCATCATTCCGGTTCCCGCGCAGATGCAGACGGCAGACAAATCCTGGTACATGGGAACCGCGGACGCTATTTTTCAGAATGTGCATCTGATTGAAGATTTCTGTCCCGATCTGGTGGCGGTTTTCGGCGGCGACCATATTTACCGTATGGACATCAGCCAGATGGTGGATTTCCATATCAATCATAACGCCATAGCCACGGTTGCCGCGATTCCCGTGCCGATTGAAGACGCCCGTCAGTTCGGGATTATTGAAGTCGACGAAGACTGGCGGATTGTCGGATTCCAGGAAAAACCGGAAAACCCGACTCCGCTGCCGAACGACAAGAACATGGCGCTGGCTTCCATGGGCAACTATATTTTCGGCGCACAGGATATTGTGAGTCTGCTGAAAGCCGACCATGCCGACGCCTCCAGCTCGCATGACTTCGGCAAGAATATCATCCCGTCGCTGGTTCCGTCCGGACGCCTTTATGCGTACAACTTCTACCAGAACAAGATTCCCGGACAGAAAGTGCAGGAAAAACCTTACTGGCGCGACGTCGGCACGCTGAAAGCCTTCTTCGAAGCCAACATGGATCTGCGCGCAACTACGCCGCACCTGGATCTGTATAATACGAAATGGCCGATCTACAATTACCATTTCAGTCTGCCGCCGGCGAAGTTTGTTCATAATGAAGAAGTTGACGTCCACGGACTGCCCCGTATCGGCAAAGCCATCAACTCCATCGTGTGCGACGGCTGTATTGTTTCCGGCAGCACCGTGACCAACTCCATTCTGTTCAATTCGGTGTTTGTCCACAGCTATGCAACTGTGCATAACTCCATTCTGCTGAACGATGTGGATATCGGGGAGCACTGCCGCATCCGGAATGCGATCATCGACAAGCATAACATCATTCCGCCGGGAACCACCATCGGCTACAACCGGGAAGAGGATGAAAAGCATTACATCGTGACGGATCTCGGTCCGGAATACGGTCCGGACGCCTGGCTGACAGTGATTCCGAAGGACCGGCATTACCTTCAGCTGGAACTGCCGAAAAGTCTTGAGACGCACGACGAAAATCCGAAATGAATGATGCCGCGCTTTTTGCCGCCGTCCGGGAACGTGTCCGCTCCCTGCTGAAAGACGGTGAAGGCTGCCATGATTTCGACCATACGCTCCGGGTATTGGAAAATGCCCGGAAGCTGGCGGCGGAGGAACACTGTTCCCCGCAGGAACTCCGGGTCATTGAGCTGGCGGCTCTGCTGCATGACTGCGCCCGGCCGGAGGAATTTGCTTCCGGCGGAAAAGTCTGTCATGCCGAACTCGGAGCCGTCAAAGCCGCCGGAATTCTGCGTGAACTCGGCTGTACCGATGAAGGCATGATTCAGACCATCGCTCATGCGGTGGAACGGCATCGTTACCGCGGCAGGAAATGTCCGGAGACTCTGACGGAACGTATTCTGTATGATGCGGACAAGCTGGATTCCATCGGCGCTGTCGGCATCGGGCGGGCGTTTCATTATGCGGGACGCATCGGCGCGCGGCTTCACAACACGGAGCAGGAAGCCGAAGGGTCGCCGGCGTACAGCCGGGAGGACACCGCATACCGGGAATATCTGGTCAAACTGCGTCATGTCCCGGAGCGCATGACCACGGAATCGGGAAAACGTCTGGCGGAGGAACGAGCGGCATTCATGCATGAATTTTTCCGCCGGATGAACCTGGGACTGTAAGTGTATCCGGGAAAATTTCATTTCCGGACTTGACAAAACGGCGCTTCGGGCGTATTATTAATCGTTCTGTATTTTTCAACCATTGGACCAAGGAATAAAAATGAGTGAAGAACTGTGTCCCTGCAAGTCGGGGAAAAATTATGCCGATTGCTGTGAAAAGATCATCAACGGGACTGTCAAAGCGGAGACTCCCGAAGCCCTGATGCGTGCCCGTTACAGTGCATACGCCACCGGCGCCATTGATTTCATTATCGATTCCACCCATTCCTCCCAGCGGGAAAACAATGACCGCGAGGAAATCCGCCGCTGGTCGCAGAATTCCCAGTGGGATGGACTGGAAATCATCCGCACGGAAAACGGCGGACCCGATGACGACAGCGGAATTGTGGAATTTATTGCCCGTTATCATGACCGCGGCATTTCCATGGAACACCATGAAATCGCAGAGTTCCGCCGGGAAAACGGCGACTGGTATTTCTATGACGGACAGCTGGTTCCGCAGGCGCCGTACGTCCGCAAGGAAGCCAAAGTCGGTCGCAATGATCCGTGTCCCTGCGGCAGCGGCAAAAAATATAAAAAATGCTGCGGCAAATAAGGATTTGTCATCATGATTTATGATACGTTGGACAATGCGTCCGTTTACGGCTTTGGCGCTGCACTTGAAAAAGCGGTTCAGTTTGTGCGCACCCTGAATGCGGATTCCGCACTGGGACGGCATGAGATCGACGGCGACGCCGTTTATGCGAATGTCATGGAATATGAAACGGAGGAAGCCGCGCCGGAAAAGTATGAAGTTCACCGCAAATATGCCGACCTTCAGGCGGTTATCACCGGCAGTGAAGCCTTGTATGTTCGGCCGGCGGAAGGCATGGCGGTGTTTACTCCGTATGACGCGGAAAAAGATTATGCTTTTCTGGCGGCGGACGGCATTCCCTGCGATGTGAAACCGCAGCTGATTCCCGGTCGTTTCGCCCTGCTGTTTCCGCAGGATGCCCACATGGGCAGAGGCATTTCCTTTCAGGGAAAATCCAAACTGAAAAAAGTCGTGGTCAAAATCGACCTGAATCTGCTGAAAGCATAAGATAAGGGGTACCGGATGGCATTGGAACGGATGATTCCGGAGATCGGGGAAGTCCCGGTTTTCGAACGGCGGGAACTGTCGCTGCATGAATGGCGCGACGGGCTGCTGGTCCGTTCCCCGAACTGGCTGGGGGATGCGGTGATGTCGCTTCCCGCTCTGGCTGTGTTGCGGAAAATGCTGCCGGAGCCCTGCGGCTTGTTTGTGGCTTGTCCGAAGGGACTGGTTCCGCTGTTCCGGATGCTTCCGGGGGTGGTGAACCGGGTGGTCGGACTGGCTGATCCCCATGCATTTCCGTCGAAACAGGAGTGGAAAGACGTCCGCTGGCTTCAGGCAGGGGCGGCGCTTCTGCTGAATAATTCTTTCCGGGATGCTCTGTGGATCAAATCGTGCCGGATTCCGCAGCTGTACGGTGCCGGTGCGCGTTTCCGTTCGTTTCTGCTGAAACGCGCCTTTTCATTTCCACCGCGTCTGGATCATGAGCTGAACAAACCGCATCAGGCGGCGAAATATCTGGCGATGGCGTATGCGCTGGGGGCGCCGGAATGGGACGGGGTCATGCCGGAATTCGTCATTCCGCGTGAACCGGAAACCTGGTCCGATGAACTCCGCGCCGTCCTGCAGGAAAAACAGCTGCTGGCTTTGGCGCCGGGAGCGGCTTATGGAGCAGCCAAACGCTGGGATCCCCTGCGGTTCCGCGATGTTGCTGCATGGTGGATTCGGGAACGCAAAGGAAAAGTGGTTCTGCTGTGCGCCGCAAAAGAAGCGGCGGATGCCCGGACAGCTCTGTCCGGACTGCCGGCGGAATCCAGCTTCGATCTGGGCGGCAAAACAACGCTCGAAACCCTGATGCTGGTCTTGCGTCAGGCGCGGGCATGTGTGGCAAACGACAGCGGAGCCATGCATCTGGCGGCGGCTCTCGGCACCCCCGGCGCAGCTCCGTTCGGTTCAACGGATCCGGCGGCTACTTCGCCGCTGTCCGAGAACTGGCGTATTCTGTTTGACAAACAGCCTTGCGCCCCGTGCTTCAAACGGGTTTGTCCCAAGGGACGCGCCCTCTGCATGGAAGCGGTTTCCGCAGAGGCGGTAACAGAGGTTCTGCGTTCTCTCTGCTGAATTTCCGGAGCCTTGCGGCACGCCTGCCGCTCCTTCCTGCTTTTTCCGTGGAAAAAGACATCTTTTTACCTTGATTTTCATTGACAATCCAAACCCCGAAGTGTATATTACTCTGATGAATTGAACGAATATAACCACGGTTTTAAAAACCCCCAAGATTGGAGTTGCAATATGGCAGAAGAAACCCCTGTTTCTGCGGAAAATACCGCGTCTCCCGCGCCGGCTCCCGCCGGACAAGGCGGTTATACCGCCAGCCAGATCACAGTTCTGGAAGGACTCGAAGCTGTCCGGAAACGTCCCAGCATGTATATTGGCGATACCGGCGAACGCGGACTGCATCATCTCGTTTATGAAGTCGTTGACAACAGTATCGACGAAGCGCTTGCCGGATATGCCGACAAAATCGTTGTAACGATTCACCCGGACAACAGCATCACGGTCAAAGATGACGGCCGCGGCATTCCGGTGGATATGCACCCGGAAGAACACAAACCCGCCGTGGAAGTTGTGCTGACCGTTCTGCACGCCGGCGGCAAGTTCGACCACAGCAATTACAAAGTGTCCGGCGGTCTGCACGGTGTCGGTGTGTCCTGCGTGAACGCGCTGTCCGAATGGATGGAAGTGGAAGTCTGCCGCGACGGCTGGGCGTATGCGATCAAATTTGCCCGCGGCAACACGGTTTCCCCTCTGGTGAAACTGCATCCCACTACGGAACGCGGCACTACGGTTACTTTCAAGCCGGACGCTGAAATCTTCTCGACCACCGTTTATCAGCTCAAAATTCTGGCGAACCGTCTGCGCGACCTGGCGTTCCTGAACAAAGGCATTCACCTGACCCTGATTGACGAACGCGAAGATCCGGTTCATCAGGAAGTCTTTCATTATGAACATGGTCTGATTGAATTTGTCAAGTATCTGAATGCGCATAATGTGGTTCTTCATGAGCCGATTTACATGCACCGCGAAAAAGACGGAATTGACGTGGAAGTCGCCATGCAGTACAACGACGGCTTTTCCGAAACGATTTTCAGCTTCACGAACAATATCAACACCATCGAAGGCGGTACACACCTGTCCGGTTTTCAGGGCGCACTGACCCGCTGCATCAACGCCTATGCCAAGAGTGCCGGTCTGCTGAAAGGCGAAAAAGGCATGAGCGGCAATGACACCCGCGAAGGTCTGGCGGCAGTGGTCAGCGTCAAAGTTCCCGAACCGCAGTTCGAAGGACAGACTAAAACCAAGCTGGGCAACAGCGAAGTGCGCGGCATTGTGGATTCGGTGGTCAATGACTGTCTCAGCACTTTCCTGGAAGAAAATCCGACGGTTGCCGCGCAGATTGTCAATAAATCCATAGTGGCGGCACGGGCGCGTGAAGCGGCGAAAAAAGCGCGTGAACTGGTTCAGCGCAAAGGCGCGCTGGAAGGTCTTTCCCCGTTCCTCGGCAAACTGGCGGACTGTTCTTCAAAAGATCCTTCCATCAGTGAACTTTACATCGTCGAGGGTGATTCCGCAGGCGGTTCCGCCAAACAGGGGCGCAACAGTTCCTTCCAGGCGATCATTCCGATTCGAGGCAAACTTATCAACGTGGAAAAGGCGCGTATTGACAAAGTGCTGGAAAACAAGGAGATCCAGTCGCTGATTACTGCCATTGGCTGCGGTTTCGGCAAAGAGGATTTCAATATCAGCGGTCTGCGCTACCATCGCATTGTAATCATGACAGATGCTGATGTGGACGGCTCGCACATCCGCACACTGCTGCTGACGTTCTTCTTCCGCGAACTCAAACCGCTGATCGAGACCGGCCACATTTACATTGCCAAGCCGCCGCTGTATAAAGTGACGCGCAAGAAAAATGAAACGTATATCGACACCGATGAACAGCTGGACCGCTATCTGCTGCGCAACGGCGGAGAGGATATTGACGTCCGCAATGCCGCGGATGATTCTCCGGTAACGCCGGATAAAATCGCTGAAATCGCGACGTTTGTTACTTCCGCCAATCAGATTGTGCAGGGACTGCACCGTCACGGCATCGACCCGGATCATTATTTCTCGCTGGAAAAAGACGGCAAGTTCCCGATTGCCAGAATTGCAGTCCGGAATATGGACGGAACCGTTTCCGAAAACTTTGTCTATTCCCGTGAAGAAGAAGCGGCTTTCATTGCGGACGCGGAAAAGAAACTGCCTCCGGTTGCAGCGGTTTACTCCGCATCGGAACAGCCTGCCGAAAAAACAGCGGAAGCCGTTGAAGGGGATGCCTCTGTGGAAGCGAATACGGCAAGCCGCGGACTGCATCCTGCGATAGACCTGACGGAAATTTATGAAGCCAATTCCTGTGAGGAACTGTGCCGGAAACTGGAAGCCGCTTCCTATGATCCGAAAACCATTTATCACGGCGAAAAAGCCTTGTTCAAGATCATGGAAAACGATACCGAAATTCCGGTCAACACACTTGCCGGACTGTTCGAGGAAGTGAAGAAAAACGGGCGGCAGGGCTTGCGCATCCAGCGGTACAAAGGTCTGGGTGAAATGGATCCGCACCAGCTGTGGGAAACAACCATGGATCCGGAACGCCGCAAGATGATTCAGGTTACAATGGAAGACGCCATCGAAGCGGAACGCATGTTCACGCTGCTGATGGGCGATGATGTGGAACCGCGCCGGGAATATATCGAAAAACACGCGGCGGGTGTCAAGGATCTGGATATTTAACAGAATAAAACAGGAGTCATAAAACATGGCGGAGAAAAAAGGAACAGCGAGTGCTTCGGCGTCCTCAGTGGCGGACGCGCGGGCAAAGAATCTGGGAATTGCTCTCGGACAGATTGAAAAAGAATACGGCAAGGGCGCGATCATGCGCCTGGGCGACAATACCACGGTGGACGTGCCGGTTATCAGTACGGGCGCGCTGTCGCTGGATATTGCACTGGGCATCATGGGGCTGCCCCGCGGACGCATCATCGAAATCTTCGGTCCGGAATCTTCCGGTAAAACCACGCTCTGTATGCATGTGATTGCGAATGCCCAGAAAGCCGGCGGTGTGGCTGCATTCATCGACGCGGAACACGCGGTCGATCCGCAATATGCCAAACGCATCGGCGTGAATATCGACAATCTGCTGATTGCCCAGCCGGACTGCGGAGAAGATGCGCTGAACATTGTCAATACACTGATTACCAGCAATGCCGTGGACATCATCGTGATCGACTCTGTGGCGGCACTGGTGCCGAAAGCGGAATTTGACGGACAGGTCGGCGATTCCTTCATGGGACTCCAGGCGCGTATGATGTCTCAGGCTCTGCGCAAAATCACCGGTGCGGTGAGCCGCAGCCGGACCTGCTGTATTTTCACCAACCAGATCCGTGAAAAAATCGGCGTGATGTTCGGCAATCCGGAAACCACCACCGGCGGTAACGCCATGAAATTCTATTCATCCATCCGCATGGACATTCGGAAAATCCAGACCATCAAGGATTCTTCCGGTGAAGCGATTGGTGCGCGCGCCAAAGTCAAAGTGGTCAAGAACAAACTCGCGCCCCCGTTCAAAACTGCTGAATTCGACATCATGTGGAATGAAGGCATTTCCCGTATCGGTTCGATTATCGACGTCGGCATGGATCTGGGGCTGCTGGAAAAACGCGGTTCATGGTTCTCGTTTGAAAATGAACAGCTGGCGCAGGGCAGAGAAGCGGTCAAAGCGTATCTGCAGGAAAATCATGATGTGGAAGAACGCATCCTGAACAAAATCAAAGCGGTTCTGGCGGAACGCAAAGCCGCGGCATCCGGCGGAAATACCGCATCTGCGGCTCCTGCCGCTGCCGCTCAGGCGTCTGCACCGGAAGCTGTTCCGGAAAATCCGGCGGCTGATTCCGCTGCCCCGAAGGCGTAAAAAAATACAGTACGTTTCCCTGCTCTGATTTCAGACGCAGGGAAAAATTCACCCTCATTGAAAGGGGGCAGTTTTTGAGATTCTGGTTTACAACAGTGCTGACTGCCGGATTTGCGGCTGCATTGTCCCCGGCGTATCCGGTGGAGCTGCTGATGTCGCAAAGTGCCGGAGCCGTGATGTCGCAGGAGAATGTCAATGCCGATCTCCGGGCGGGCGACGATGCTTTTGCCGCCAGGGATTATCCGGTGGCAGTCAGTTTCTATACCAAATATCTGCAGGACGCCGGAGCGAAACAGGACCGGACCGCGGAACGGGAAGCCTATGAACGTCTGCTGGATGCGCTGGTTCTGGGAAAGATGCCGGCTCTGGCGGAAGAACAGCTGGCGCATTATGAGCAGAAATTTCCCGGCGTCAACACGCTGACCACTGCCGCATGGCGCGGGGACATTCTGTTTCAGCAGGGAAAATATCGGGAAGCCGCAGAGCTTTACCGGAAACTGCTGCCGTCTCTGACCGTGCAGGATCCCCGGCGTCTGCGGACTTTGTTTGCCTATGGCCGCGTTCTGGAAAAACTGGGACGCAACGCTGAGGCCGCAGATGTTTTCCGTCCGTTGTGGAAACAGGGCGGCAGGACATCTTTGGGGCGCAGCTCATTTGAGCGTCTGGTATTATGTCTGGCGGCGGGCGGACAGCCGGGAAAAGCACTGGAACTGCTTCTGGAAAATCCGCCGGAAGATTCTGCCGACCGGGAAATTTATCCGCTGCTGGCTGCCTATATTGCTTTGAAACAGTCCGGAGCCGCCGGTGCTTCCGGAGCATGGAAGAATCTGATCCGCAATCTGCGGGAAGGTCAGAATCCGTTGACGTATCTGGTGGCGTCTTCCTACGGAGATGCTTACATGAAGATACGGGATTTCCGGAATGCGCTGATTTCCTATCGGACCGCGTTTCATGCAGCATCGGACAAAACGGAAATGTTTGACACGCTGAACCGGATGATTGCTGTGATTTCAGCCGTCGGCGACAAGAATTATGCCGCTAAACTGGCAATGGAACAGCTGGAATTGTTCAAGGGCTCTCTGCTCAGTCCCGCCATCAAGTTGCGGACAGCGCAGCTGCTGCGTGATTCGGGAAATATCAATGGCGCATTGTCTCTGTATGAATCTGTCTTTGCCAACATGAATTCATCCGAACAGGAACGGAAACAGGCGGTTTTTGAATATGCGCTGCTGCTGGGGCGTCTGAAACGGCTGCCGGAGGCGGAAAAGACTGTGCGTACTCATTTCCAGCAGGGCAGGGAAGCCGAAGGCGAATTTCTGCTGGGCAACATTCTGACCCGTCTGAAACGGAATGATCTGTATGTCCCGCTGTATGAAAAGATTGCGGAACGCTGGCCGGACCGTGCCGCGCAGGCGTATCTGAGAGCGGCGAGTGCCTGTCTGGAAGATCATCAGCCGGACCGGGTACTGGAGCTGCTGAACAAACTGCGGAAACTGCCCGGAGTGTCGGAAAAGAATGCAGACCCCGGCGCCGTTTATCTGGAAGCCGCCGCGCTGGCACAGAAAAAACAGTATGCTGCGGCATTGCGGCTTTACAATGATTTTCTGCAGAAAACCGCCCGGAAAGATCCCCGTATTCCACAGGCGTTGTATCATTCCGGACTGATTGCTTTTACTGAAACTGATATGCGGCTGGCGTCGGAACGGTTTGTCCGTCTGCGCAAAGAATATCCGAAACATCCGCTGGTTCCGCAGGCATCCTCCTGGCTGATTCAGGCATATACGGCGCAGAACGATGTAATTGCGGCGGAACGTGAAACCTGGCTGCTGGCGGAACAGTATCCCGATTCGGAATATGCGGTGGATTCTCTGTTCCGTCTGGCGGAGCATTATGCGGAAGAGGGAGCGAAGGACAAGGCTGTTGCTGCGTTGAACAAACTGGCGTCGGATTCCCGTTATCCCGCCATTCAGGCAAAAGCCTGTTATGAACTGGCTCTGCAGTCGTATCGGAACGGTGATTCTGCGGGAGCAGTGCGCCGGTTGGAGAATCTGTATGAAAAATTCCCCGGTACCCCAGCCGCGGCGGATGGCAGTTATCTGCATGGCGACATTCTCCGTGCGGCGGCTGATTTCAAATCCGCCATACCGTTTTACCGGAAGGTAATGGAAGCACGTCCCAATTCTCTGCTGGCGGCGGCAGCCTGCGGTTCGGTCGGGGACTGTCTGCTGGCGATAGCCTCGCCGGATCCGGGAAATTCCAAAAATGAACTGATCAGCGCGATTCAGTCTTACAAGAAACTTGTGGAGATGCCGGCTTGCACTGCCGAATTTGAAGCGATGGCGCTGTACCGGACGGGGCGCTGTCTGGAACTGCTGGGAAAATGGAATGCCGCATCTGAACAGTACCGCAAAGTTCTTTACAAATATCCTGCGGCAGAAGCTCCGCGCCGTCCTTCGGAAACGGTCTGGTGTGTGCGTGCCGCGGAAGCCCTGATTGATATGGCGGGCAAACATCCGCTGCGCTCCACCCTGGAGCATGCCCGGTTTGCCCTGCATTGGCTGGGAGACGCCAAGCTGATACCTCTGCCGGAAGCGGCGGAACGTTTTGAAAAATTGAAAAACAATAAATTCAATCCTTGAAAGGAGTGAACAATGTCTTATTGGAATATGATTGTGGAAGCCGGCGTGACCATGTGGCTGATTCTGTTCTGCAGTCTGCTGGCGGTTTTTATCTTTATCGGAAAATGGTTTCAGTTCCACCGTGCGCAGGTAAATGTGCGGGAACTGGTCAGCGGACTGGTCAATGTTTTGCGGCGCGACGGCATGATTGAGGCTCTGACCCTGTGCGACAACACGCCGGGTCCGGTGGCGCGGATTCTGACCGCCGCGATTCAGGCATATCAGAACGAAGATGACATCCGGCGGGCGATAGATGACGCTGTTCTGGTTGAACTGCCGCGTCTGGAAAGCCGTCTGAGCATTCTGGGAACCATTGCCAAAGCGGCGCCGATGCTGGGACTGCTCGGCACGGTGTTCGGTATGCAGGAAACGTTTACCGCCATGCAGATGAAGCAGGGAATTTACCTGACTTTGGGGGACTTATCCGGCGGAATCAGTACGGCTCTGCTGACGACGGCTGCGGGGCTGGCGCTGGCGATCCCGTGTCTGATCGCTTATAATTATCTGGTCGCCAGAGTGGAAACTTTCTGCATTGAAATGGAAAAAGCGTCCTCGGAAATACTGTATTTCTTTGATCACAAGGATGACGGGAAGAAAAATGAATCCGCCGGCAAATAAACTTTCAACTGTCAAACGGATACGTCCCCGGCTGAAACCGCTGCATGGCGCACCGGATCTGCTGCCGTTTATGAACGTCTTTTTCCTGCTGCTGATTTTCTTTATGATGGGCAGTTCTTTTGTCCCGGTTTCCGGTATTCCCGTGAACTTGCCGGAAGCCTCATCGGTCAGCACTTACAGCGCAAAGAAATATATTGTTACCCTGGATGAAAACGGCAAAATTTATTTCAATGACGCGGCGGTGGACAATCTGAAACAGCTGGAAGGAAAATTTCTGTCGGACATTGTAGGCAGTCCGGACGGTGAACGGAGTGCCATTGTGCTTCGTGCCGATCGTGCCAACAGTTTTGAAACCGTGGCGGAAATCATGGCTCTGGCGGAAAAACTGAAACTGAACGTATTCATTCTGGCGCGCAAAAACAGTTCCAAACAGACGATTTTCACGGAGACGGAAAAACGATGAACCGAAACGGCGGACCGGCGCGTAAATACAGTTTGACGGGCAGGGAATGGCTGTTGGTTTTCCTGGCTGCTGTCGGACTGCATGTTCTGCTGCCGGTGCTGTTCTGTCCGCTTCCCCGCAATGTGGCTGAGCGGAATGCAGATTCCCGCTACACACTGCTGCTGGATGAAAACGAACTGAAATCCCGGCAGGGCGATCCCTATGATTTGCAATACTGGCTTCGTTACAGCGATCCGGAACGTCTGCTCAAGCCCGACATGATCTCCGGATTCAGTCAGATCTGTGTCCGCAAGCAGACGCCAGCACCGGATCCTTCGGTATTTCATCATGATTTGTCGGCAGTGGATTCCGCATACCGGATTCCGGAACCGGTCATGCCGTCTGTACGGCAGCTGAAGGATTTTTCCGCTGGGGAAATTCCGCCGTTGTTTGCCCGTCCGGCACGGGAAAACATTGCGCAGCCGGAACCGGAGTATCCGGTCTGGACGGATGAGACCGGTCAGGTGTTCACCGGATTTTTTCATGCGGATTCCGCTTCGCGCCAGTATACGCAGCAATTCCGCCGGGCATCCGGTCCTACGGTACTGCTTTTGCGTCCGGGAAGGGGCGAACTGCCTCCTGCGGTGGAGATCCTGCGTTCCTGCGGAATTGTCGAACTCGACCTGCTTGCCAAACGTCAGCTGATGTTCCGGCGGGAAAACTATTCAGACCGTTCAGTTCAGGGGGAAAAATATTTTACAGTGGTATGGCATTCTCCGCAGCGGGAGCATATCCGGAAAGAGAGTTTGTGATGATTCCGATACCGGCAATTCATCTGTTCAGTGTTTATCTGGTGATCTGGCTGATTATTCTTGCTTCTCTGTGGCTGCGGGACGAACTCCGGCGCAGAAAAACTTTCGGCTGGTCTGTGGTGAAAAAACGGCTTTACTTCTGTGACAACTGCCGATTGTCATTTCTGGCGCGGAATGCGGGGGAGAATGTAACCCGCTGCCCCCGCTGCAATGAACTCTGCTTCATCCGCAAGAGCAAACGGTTCTGACAATTTCACGCGGTTTATTTGCTTTTGAGAATTCCGGTTTTTGCCGCCGGGGTTTTTGCTTTCAGACGAGCCTGTTTTTCCTGTTCTTTTTTCTGTTCCTGCTGCAGCAAAGCGGCGGATTTTTTCTGCCGTGCCTTTTCAGCTCTGGCTCTTTTGCTGGATTCGGCTTGTCTGGCTCGGCGTTCTTTGGCTTTCTGCTGTTCGGCTTTCCGGGCTGCCGGAATATTTTTGGCGATTTTGGCGATTTCCGTTTTCATTTCATCGGGAAATTCCGAGGGTGGGAGAACGACTACGCCGTCATCATGAAAAACGCGGATTCCATTGGGTGCAGCTCCCATCAACGCAAAATTCTTGTAAGTTTTTCCGGATTTCGTGACCAGATCTCCTGCCTGAATCATGCAGGTCAGACCCAGCAATACCAGTGCCGTGAGCAGTTTTTTCATCGTTCAACCCCTTTTTTTCTGTAAAAAATTTTTCTTCATGCAGAAACAGTAACATCTATTTGCGTTTTTTTCAAGATATATTGCAAAAAAACATCCGGATTTCTGCCGTATTTCCGGTTTCGCTTCCCTGTTGGAAGAAGCCGCTGCCTGTAATTGTGAAATAATATTGAAAATAAATGATTTATAACTTGAAAGAATGAGCTTTTTCAACTATATTAAAAACCATAAGGAAGGTTTTTGTGAAGGAGGGTCTTTTTATGGCTGAAACTGCGGAAGAATGCTGGCGTCTGCTTTTCTATCTGGTGGACGATTTACGGGAAAAAGCCAATGACTACAACAGCGATTCCTCGCTGGTATCCAATGTAACCGTCGGTCAGATGCGCGTACTGAAAGCGGTAGCGACTCTGTCAAAGGAAAAAAACGGGGAAGGGCTGATGCTGAAAACGCTGGCGGAAAAAGTCAAGCTTACTTCCGGAGCTGTCTCCATTATCGTGGATTCTCTAGTGCGTCAGAATCTGCTGGAACGCCGCCACAGTTCCACCGACCGGCGTGCTGTCAATATCTGTCTTTCAGAAAAAGGCGAGGAAAAAACCAGCAGCTATATTTCTTTTTTCAACCGGCAGACTTCAGAGTTCCTTGCCAGTCTTTCTGAATCTGAAAAGACCTTGTTCATGAATGTGTTACAGCGTTTTCACGATAAGGTTCGGAATTGACGGAATTTCCGTTTTCAAAAAAAAGACTGCGCCGGTTAACGGGTCCGCAGTCTTTTTTTTGAATATGAGTCCTGCGTGGAAAACGCTTACTCCTTTCCACTGTTCGGATCCAGCAGATTGACATGTTTTCCCAGATTGAATGTCGCACCGAATTTCGGCGGAATCAGCGGAAGAACATCCAGTGTGCAGTTGGAATCTATGCCGACTTGAATTTCCCGTTTGTCCGTTTTCCATTCCACTGCGATTTTTCCTTCCGCCGTCGGCAGTTTGCAGTGGGCTTCGGAAATGATGTCGCAAGCCGGATTGAAGTAAATCTGCGCTGCCCCCGGAACCGATGGACGCACTCCCAGAAATTCGCGGATCAGAAAATCTGCAGCGGCAATATTGAAAATATGCGGATTGTATTTCCGTTCATAGAGATACATTTTTTCCAGATTGAGTTTGAATCCGCTGATCAGAGTCCTGTACGCTGTTTCCCGCAGCCCGTAAGCAAATAATGTTTCCAGAATGAACGGCAGAAACGCACTGGAGATTTCGCTTTGCAGACCTTCCGCATCGGAACAGAATTGTGTCAGAATGCGCCGGATGCGGTCTTCGTCCTCTGCAATGCCGGCATTCAGCATCATAATGTTGGTTCGGAGCGAACATTCCGCGGATTGAGTGCCGTCATACCAGTCGGAATATAAACCGGTTTCCCGGTTGAAGGCGAACTGATTGATTTCGTTTTTCAGCCGTGCCGCCCGTTCCAGACATTCCAGCCGTTTTTCTTCACCGTTTTCCTGGGTCTGATACAGATGCGCCGCCGCAGTCAGAGCGCGGCAGTAGAGCGCATTCAGCAGGGAGAAAATGCCTTTTTCGGTCAGGTCGCGCCGTTCGTTCAGAAAAGCGCAGTGACCAGCCCGTTCGGACGGCAGCAGTACATCGCCTTGCGGCGGAATCATCCGGAAGAATTTCAGCAGCAGGTCCAGCCGGGGCATCATTTCCCGCAGCAGCTCTGCGTCATTGGTATATTCCCAGTGCTGTTCCAGCCACAGAATCCAGAGCAGTGCCGCATCCGGCGAATAGGAATAGACGCCGGACGGGGCGATTTTCAGCATCATGCCGTTTTCCAGCTGGGCGTCGGCAAATTCCCGCAGCGCTTTTGCGGCTGTCGGCAGACCGTCTGCCACGCTGTATAAGGTCCGCGAATAAATATAGGCTTCCGGCAGCGATTGACAGCGGCGTCCGCACGGATCATCGGCGATACTCTGTCCTGTGCAGGTGCGCAGAGAGTTCATCGCATGTTCCCAAAGCTGATTCAGGGTCTCGTCGGAACAGGAAAAATCACTGTCCATGCCCAGTTCGGAAGTCGCGGAAACATAACGCAGAATGGGTGTTACCGGACCGGATGCCCGGCGTACAGAAATCATGACATAACGCGCCCCGCGCGGAACGGTCCGCATCCAGGAATTGTTGCCGTCCCGCAGCAGGAGGGTATCGGTCATGCGTCCCAGCGGTCCGATGGTCCGGACTCCGTCTCCGGCGAGCCGCAGTCCGCAGGAGATATCGACAATGTCGCCGGCACTCCCTTCAATATCCAGAATGGGGAATCCGTAGCAGAATTCACCCAGATCATAGACGGCAAACTCATCCTGGCTCAGCACATCGCTGAAAACGGTGTCGCTGCGCTCAAAAATGCAGTTTCCGAGATAGGCGGAGATATCGTTTATATGCTCATCCAGCGGCAGGAATCCGCGGACTTTGTCCTCGCAGTTTTCTGTCGAAAAGGAAGGCGAGGAAAAGGACAGCGGAATACGGAGCGGTCCGCAGACATTCCAGCCGATCAGGGCTTCTTCCGACGGTTCACGCCGGAGAATCAGCTCCTCTTTACGGGTGCCGGGGAATAACAGCATCAGTCCCATGCCGCCGTCCGATATTTCCTGGAAACAGAGAAAACGGTTCCAGCCGGGCTTGATGTGAATCCGCGTTTTCTGCAGAATTTCCGTGCCGGTCTGCGGAGAATGCGGCAGCTCATACTGATCCAGTTTCCGGGTCTGGTACGAATAAAGGACCGGATCATCATTGCAGAAAATCACAAATGGCTGATCCGAAGATACTTCCATATCAATTTCTGCATCTTTTTCTGACAGCGCAAACATTTCGGCGGCATAATTTCCCGGCTTGATTTCAGGAAACATTTCATAGGAATAGTAGGCACAGGCAAAAACATCTTTGAAAATTCCCGTGTGGAGCGGTTCAATCGCATCGGATTCCTGCCACAGACAGGGCGGCGTTTTTGACAGAACCGGGACCGGTTTTCCGCTCCCGACAGGAGAAATTTCGGCGGCGTACTGCCAGCTTGCATCATCGTAACCCGTTGCAGTCCAAAAATAAAGATCATGATCAAGATTTGCTTTTTCCGTTTCTTCCATCCCGAAGTGACAGCGCGGCTGATTCTGGAAATAAGCGGTGGCTTCTGCGGCTTTCCAGTCTCCTCCGGTTGCCATGACCAGCTTCCCGTCTACGGAGAGCTGACACCAGACGCGGGGCGGATAAGGATGCGCATACCAGTTGGCTTCAGTCTGATCCATGGCAATCAGCGCAATGGTGTTGATGCCCGGTTCCAGATACTGGGTAACATCCAGTTTGTCGATGTAACATACTGAATGCGTGGCAGGTGCAGGACCGTATCCCACATGTTCTCCATTCAGAAAAATATGACCGAAGGGCAGGGCGGAAATCAGTAATTCACCGTATACCGCGGCGGAATCCAGCACAAATTCCTTGCGGAAGAAAACTCGTCGATTGTCTTTGCGTTCATGCGCCGCAAGCCATATCCAGCTGCCGTGCATTTCTCCGGTCTTTGATTGAGACAACATGCGAACCTCCTGTTCGGATTGCTATTCAGAGTATCTTTTCGTTAAAGTATAGTCCCGCAATTGCGGAAAATCAAATATCAAAATGCAGAAATCGGGCGGAAAACAGGGTAAAAACAGGAAAATTCCGAAAAAAAGCCTAAAAATTTACAGAGACAGCTTGACAAATAGAAAAAAACGCTTATATTAATCGCTGTTCAATTTGCAATAGAAGAGAATGTGCTCGGGTGGCGGAATGGCAGACGCGTTAGCTTGAGGTGCTAATGGAGCAATCCGTGGGAGTTCGAGTCTCCCCTCGAGCACCATTTTTTTTATCGCAATAAGGAGTAAAGTCTCGCTGAATAGAGGCAGACTGGATCCTTTGATGGCAAAATGCTGTCTTGAAAAATACTGAAAGATGAAAAAATCGAAAAATTTTTCAATTAAGACTTGAAAAATCGATTTTCTGATATAAATTATGAACTCGCTGTCGCAAGCGGTTCGTTTGTGATTGTGATGTTTGCCCACGTGGCTCAGTCGGTAGAGCACGTCCTTGGTAAGGACGAGGTCACCGGTTCAAATCCGGTTATCAGCTCCATTGC